>Ga0307372_10003185_pt1 | contig 26516 bp, 23 predicted proteins | sample OX1MG_FD_202533 | JGI IMG/M metagenome (GOLD analysis project Ga0307372, IMG submission 202533) | Soil microbial communities from Risofladan, Vaasa, Finland - OX-1 | ecosystem: Environmental > Terrestrial > Soil > Coastal area > Acid sulfate soil | place: Finland: Risofladan, Vaasa | collected... | reverse complement strand
ACATTCCGGACTTCCCGGCGGTCCAGGGCTGGGACGGCATGGCGATGATCTTCGACGTCATCAAGAAGACCGGCGGCAAGTTCACCGGCGATCAGGCGATGGCGATCCTCAAGAACTACAAGACGACAGACAGCCCGCGCGGACCGTTCATGATCGATCCGCTGACCGGCGACATCATCCAGAACATCTACATCCGCCGGGCCGAGAAGGTGGGCGGCAAGATCGCCAACGTCGAGTTCGAGACCTTCCCGATGGTCAAGGACCCGTGGAAGGCGATGCACGCGCCGGCGAAGTAGGGCGCATCCGGATTGGGGCGGGTATCGCCGACGCTCAATCATGCGCCGGCGATCGCATTGCCTGAACGGTGCGCGGTTGTGGTAAGAAATTTTCGACCGGCAACCATATCGGAGTGGCCGAGGAGGACGGGGCATGACCGGAAAGCGCAAATTCACCGCCAGCATCTGGCGCGAGGGTAAATGGTATGTCGCTCAATGCCTTGAGGTCGACGTCGCGAGCCAGGGTCGCACGGAGAAGGTCGCACTCAAGAACTTGACCGAAGCATTGAGCTTGCACTTCGCCGCGCCGGCGGCGACGGCCTCGCCGAAGGTGCGTCGCGTTCAGATCACGTTGCGTGCCGCTTAGGAACCTGACCTATCGTGAGGTTCGGCGCCGACCGATCGCGGCGGGCTTCAGAGAAGTCGCTCAAGCTGGCAGCCATGTAAAATTTGCGATGCGGACAGCGCAAGGAACTCGCACGGCGATCGTACCGAAGCACCGCGAGATAGCGGCGGGCACATTGCGCAGCATTCTCCGTCAGGCCGGTATCGGCCCTGAAGAATTTTCGGACCTCTAAAAATAGGCATCGAAGGTGAAGGTGATGCGCACCGGTTGTCGATCATATTCGTCCTTCGCTTACCTGACCGGCTTACAGGCGATCGCGTCTCCGCCGCGTTGCCTGAGCGCCGCCAAACACCCTATAGTGAGTTTCGGGATCACGCCTTAAATCCTTGACAGAATGAGCGAAATTCTCTCGGCCGCCGTCAGCATCGCGTTCTTCGGCCTGGCGTTCGCGATGGTCCTGTATCTGATCTCGGTCGGCCTGTCGGTGACGATGGGCTTGATGGGATTCGTCAACCTGGCGCATGGCGTCTTCGCCATGTTCGGCGGCTATGCCGTCACCACGCTGATGAACGACTACGGCATGCCGTTCTGGCTGTCGCTGATTTGCGCCGTCGCCGCCGTCGCGGCGGCCAGCGTCGTGTTCGAGCGCCTGCTGTATCGTCATCTCTATGGCGGCGCCGAGCTCGACCAGGTGCTGCTCACCATCGGCCTCATCTTCATGTCGGTGGCGACCGCCAAGTATTTCTGGGGGCCGCTTGCCCAGCTCTTCCAGCCGCCGCCCGAGCTGCGCGGCCAGATCGATCTCGGCTTCCGTGCGTTCCCGACCTATCGCAGCTTCCTCATCGTGTGCGGCGCGGTGCTGGTCACCGGGCTCTGGCTGACGCTCGACCGCACGCGCTTCGGCGCCAAGATCCGCGCCGCCGTCGACAACCTGAAGATGGCGCAAGCCGTCGGCATCAATACCTCCGGCCTGTTCACGGTTGCCTTCGCGCTCGGCAGCGGCCTCGCGGCGCTGGGTGGCGGCCTCGGCGCCGAGCTGCTGCCGATCTATCCCGGCTACGCCACCGATTATCTGGTTTATTTCCTGATCGTCGTCTCGGTCGGCGGCCTGGGCTCGATCCGCGGGCCGTTCCTGGCCGCGCTCCTGCTCGGCATCGCCGATACGGCGTTCAAGTACCTGCTGCCGGAGATCGGCTCGTTCTTCATCTACGCGCTGACGCTGGCGCTGCTGATGTGGCGGCCGCGCGGCCTGGTCGGACCGTCCTGATGGCCGCCGTCGCCGAACGCGTCGTTGCCGGCGCCGCCGAAACCTTCGCCCGACGGCATCGTTTGCGCTGGTTCGAGGCGCTGCCGTGGCTGACCGCCGTGGCGGCCTATTTCGCATTTCCGGATTATCTGGCGCTCGGCTCGCAGGTCCTCGCCACCATCCTGTTCGCGCTGTCGGTCGACCTCGTCCTCGGCTACGCCGGCATCGTCACGCTGGGCCAGGCCGCCTTCTTCGGCACCGGCGCCTATGCGGCCGGACTGCTCGCGGCGCACGGCCTGGGCGCGCCGGTCCTCGGCCTCGTCATCGCCGCCGCCGCGGCCGCGCTGGTTGGTTTGATTTCCGGCGCCATCGTACTGCGCACGACCGGCCTGACGCAGTTGATGATGACGCTGATGGTCGCCGTCATGCTCTACGAGGCCGCCAACAAGGCTAATACCGTCACCGGCGGCGCCGACGGCCTCCAGGGCATGAACGTCAGCCCGGTGCTGGGCCTCTTCCATTTCGATCTCTACGGCAAGACCGCGTATTGGTATTGCCTGGCGGCGCTCTTCGTCTGTTGGCTGGTGATGCGCCGCATCGTCCACTCGCCGTTCGGCCGGTCGCTGACCGGCATCCGCGAGAACGAGGCGCGCATGCATGCGATCGGCTCGCCGGTGTTCAAGCGCCGGCTCGTCGCCTATACGATCTCCGCTGCGATGGCCGGCGTCTCGGGCGCGCTGGTGGCGCAGACGACCCAGTTCGTCGCCACCGATTCGCTCGGGTTCGAGCGCTCGGGCAACGTCCTGATCATGCTGCTGCTGGGCGGCATCGGCCAGCTCTACGGCGCCTTCATCGGCGTGCCGCTCTACATGATCGCGCAAGATCGCTTCGCGGCGATCGATCCCGTCTACTGGTATTTCTGGATCGGCCTGCTGCTGGTGCTGATGGTGATGTTCGCCCGCGGCGGCGTGCTCGGCATCATCGACCGCATCGGTGCGCTGATCAGGCGGCGGCGATGACCGCCGCCGCGCCCCTGGCGCTCGAGACAAGGGGCCTGTGCAAAAGCTTCGGCGCCCTGACCGTCGCCAACAGCATCGACTTCCGGCTGGCGCACGGCGCGCGGCACGCGCTGATCGGCCCAAACGGCGCCGGCAAGACGAGCTTCGTCAACCTGGTCACCGGCGTGCTGCAGCCGAGCGACGGCCGCATCGTGCTGGACGGCGCCGACATCACGGCGCTCACGCAGGCGCAACGCGTCAAGCGCGGCATCGTCCGCACTTTCCAGATCACCATGCTGTTCCGCGGCCTCTCGGTGCTGGAGAACGTCACGCTGGCGGTGTCGGAGCGGCTCGGCAGTGGCGGCGACATCCATCGCCCGGCCGGCAGCCGCCGCCACATCATCGACGAGGCCTATGCGCTGCTCGAGCGACTGCGGCTGCACGACGAGGCGTTGCGGCCGGTGAAGGAGCTCGCCTACGGGCGGCAACGCCTGGTCGAGATCGCGGTGGCGCTGGGCCTGGCGCCCAAGGTGCTGCTGCTGGACGAGCCGGCCGCCGGCGTGCCGTCGTCCGAATCGGGCACCATCATCGAGACGATCGAGCGGCTGCCCGCCGATATCGCGGTGCTCATCATCGAGCACGACATGGATTTGGTGTTCCGCCTGGCGCGGCGCATCACCGTGCTGGTCGCCGGCCAGATCCTGGTCGAAGGCACGCCGCCGGAGATCGCCGCCGACGCGCGCGTCCGCCAGGTCTATCTCGGCGAGGCGGCGCACGCATGAGCGGTGCTGCGCAGGGCCTCGCGCTCGAAGTGGTGCGCGCCGGCTATGGCGATACCGTCGTGCTGGAAGGGGTGTCGCTGAATCTCGCGCCCGCCGGCACGCTCGCGGTGCTGGGCCGCAATGGCGTCGGCAAGACGACGCTGCTCGCTACCATCATGGGCCAGACGACGCTGCGCGGCGGCTCGATCAAGCTCGACGGCCGCGAGGTCTCGTCGCTACCCACTTATCGCCGCGTGCGGCTCGGCATCGGCTTCGTGCCGCAGGAGCGCGAGATCTTCCGCTCGCTCACGGTCGAGGAGAATCTCGACGTGGCGGCCCGGCCCGGCCGTTGGACGCGCGAGCGGGTCTACGATTTCTTTCCGTCGCTCGGCGACCGCCGGCGCAACCGCGGCAACCAGCTCTCGGGTGGCGAGCAGCAGATGCTGGCGATCGGCCGCGCGCTGATTGGCAATCCGTCGCTGCTGCTGATGGACGAGCCGCTCGAGGGCCTGGCGCCGGTCATCGTCGAAACCGTGCTTCAGGGCCTCGATCGGCTGAAGCGTGAGGACGACCTGGCGCTGGTGCTGGTCGAGCAGCACGCGCGCCTCGCGCTCGCGTTCGCGGCCGATGCGCTCGTCCTCGACCGCGGCGTCGTGGTCTATTCCGGCGCCAGCCAGCCGCTCATCGCCGATCCCGATCGCCTGGCGCGGCTCATGGGCGTGGCGCGCGCGCACTGAGCGGCCTCATCCTTCGAGACGGCCCTTCGGGCCTCCTCAGGATGAGGCGATTTTTGAATGGCCTCACCCTGAGGAGCCACCCGGAGGGTGGCGTCACGAAGGGCGAGGCCGCTGCGCAAGCCTGCGTAAGGTTTCGGTGTCGCCGCGAATCAGCGCCGCTTTCTTTGCTCGCGTCCATCCTTTCAACTGACGCTCGGCAGCAATCGCATCGGTGATGCGGTCGAATTCCTGATGGTAGACCAGGCTGACTGGCCGCCGCCGGACGGTGTAACCGCCGAAGGTGCCGTCGTTATGTTGCGCGACGCGTCGCTCGAGAGCCGCGCGCGTGCTGCCGACGTAGTACGAGCCGTCCGCACATTGCAGAATATAGACGAAAGCACTCATGCGTCGTGACGTGCCCTTCGGGCGCTGCTCATCCTTCGAGACGGCCCTTCGGGCCTCCTCAGGATGAGGACCTTTCTTGTGTGCGAGGTCATTCGCTAGCGCCAATCGTCGATGGCGTAGACCTCGGGCCGGTTGTAGCCGGGGCCGTCGGGCCGGTGCATGGCGACGCCGATCAAGTCGGCGCGGAAGCCAAGCTCGCGCAGCAGGCGATAGGCGTCGTCGCGGCCGCGATTGACGCCGGCGACGATGCGCGCGAGGCCGCGCGCTCCGGCGAGCGCTTCGCAGGCTTCGACGAGACGCACGAAGCCGGCGGCGTCGCCGGAGCGGACGCAGGCAAATTTGACGAAGAGGATGCCGCTGCCGGCCTCGCTCCCGGCGCCGATGTGGCAGAGCGCGAAGCCGGCGATCGCGTCGCCGGCGCGCAGGAGCACGGCCTCGCCGAGGCGCTGTGCGGCGATCGCCTCGATCTCACGCGTCAGGTCGAGGCCCGGAAAAACGGAATGCGACACGGCGCGGCAGGCGGCGAGGGCGGCAGCGCGTTCCGGCGGCGCAAGGGTGGAGAAGAGTGCCACCCCCTCACCCAGCTCAGAGTAAGGCTCGCCCTTCGCCAGGCTCAGGGTTCGCCAACTCTTCGCAACCCTCTCCCCCTGAAAGGGGGAGAGGGAAGGGTGAGGGGGGTGAGCCGGATCCGCCCAGCCGTGATGTGAGCTCTCTCCCGCCTCCGTCGCCTTCGATAGCACCGGCGTCAGGCGCTGCGGCACGAAGCCATAGCTCTCGTAGAGGTGGATGTGCTTGGGACTGTGCGGAAAGGTGAAGAGCCCTGCGAGCTTGAACTGCTGCGCGGCGACGAAATCCATCACCGGCTCGATCAGCCGTCGGCCGATGCCGCCTCCGGCATGCGCCGGATCGACCGTGAGCGGCCCCAGGACGAAGACGCTGCCCCAGTCCATGCCGATGATGCTGCCAACGATCCGGCCGTCGGTTTCGGCGACGAAGCACGGCCGCGGATCGGCGGTCCAGCGCAGGCGGATCACCTGGGAGTCGCCGCGAAAGCGGCTGGGGTCCGGCAGGCCGAATTGCGTGCCGAAGGCGAGGCGGTAGACGCGGTCCGCGTCGGCGAGATCGGCTTCGCGCATCGGCCGGATGAGGACGGAGCGATCGGTCATGGCACGAGGGTAGCGGATTACGGCGGCCCTTGAGCGTCACAATCCGCAATGGCGTGACCTCTACGACGAACTGGCCGTTTAGCGTTGCCCTGGATTCCCGCTTGCGTGGGGACGACGGGAATGAAAAGGCCGCCACGCCGCGGGCAAAGAAAAACCCGCCGGCGTTGCCGCCGGCGGGTTCCGAGGAAGTCTCTTCAGGCTAGAAGTAGAAGTTGAACTGCGCGTCGACCCGGTCACCCGTGCCATCGGCGCCTGAGAACGTCTTGCGGTACTGGCGCTGCCACTCAAAGATGAAGTCGGTCTGGGGCACCGGCGAATAGATCACGTTCGCGTTGACGTCCCAGAACTCCTTGTTCATGGAGGCCTCGGTGATGGCGCTCGTAAAGCCCGGATTGCCCGAGAAATGATCGTAGCCGCCGGTTGCGTTGGCGCGCCACTGACCGTTGAAGAAGTGCTCGTAGCTGACGTAGCCCGCCCACTCCTTCACGGCCGTATGGGTGCCGTTCGTGGTGTTGTAGAGCTCGCCGCCAGTCGTCATCTGGGACGAGAAATTCGCCGCGCCATCGTTATAGTCGAAGCCGCCGCGCAACGCGTCCTTGCCGATGGTGTTGAGGTGGCCGGACAGTTTCATGGCGTAGCCGCCGGTCTGTTTATTGATGTTGGTGGCCGAAGTCGCTCCAACCGCGCGATCCTGATTTTCCTCACCGCCGATCGCGAACTTGAGATGGCCCCACGGCTGGCTCCATAGCGCCGCGGCGACGATGGCCGGGTAATTGCTGTAACCGGTGGTTGATCCAGCCACCGAATTGGGCGTGAGCGCCGCGCCGTTCGCTGCGCTCGAATTCGAGACGTTACCGTTATAGGTCACTTGTTCGAGCGAGCCGGCGATCGTAAGGCCGTTGCCGGCGAGCCAGGTGTAGCGGAACTGTGGCCGGCGAACGTTGGTGGTGTTCATCATGCCGACGTCCTGGACGCCGTTGGCCGTATCCGCGTAGGCAAGCGGATCCGCGAAGTTGGACAAGGTCTGACCGATGAGCCAGGGGCCCAACGTGCCATAGGCCTGACGCATGCGGAGCAGAGCGTTGTTGCCGGCGAGCTGGGTGGCGCCGGTCTGGTTGAAGTCGAACTCGATATAGGTCTTCAACAAACCATAGGCGGTCGGCGTGTCCGTCTCGATGTCGGGCCGCGTCGTCATCGACTGTATCTCTGTGCCGCCATTCGCCGCATGGGACTGCAACGCGGCGGTGCTGACGCCCGGACCCTCAATGGCCTGTCCCGTCGGGCCATAGGCATTGACGCCGGCATGCGGACCAAAGTCGTGAACGATGTCGGTCCGGATGAAGCCGTGCACGGCGAACGAGGTGTTCGTGCCGGGCACCAGGAACGAACCGGGGAACGAGCCGCCGCCTGGCATCTGCGCCTTCGGCATCACGCAGTTGTTGTGGCCCGGGTTCATCTGCGTCGTCGGGCACACCATCGGCGCACCCATCGTGTCCGGCCCGCCTTGGGCGAAGGCCGATCCCGCGAACAGCGCGACCGTCGCGGTCGTCGCCAGCGCGGCGGCCAAGTTGAATTTCCGTGTCATCGTGATTAACCCCCACATGAATGCGTCCGCGGATGCGGGGGGAGCAACCCCCACGGCGGGAGGCGCTCACCCCTCGCTGGCGCCAATGTCCGACATTGCTCGGTTTAGTGGCAAGCGTGGGCGCCGCCTCGGCGGCCGATTGCGGCGGTCTGTGTCCGATGTGCAACAGGATGGCGCACGGGACGGCGTTGAGATTCACGCAATTCCGGCGATTTCTTGGTGTGCCAGCGCCACACCGCGTTCGCCGGACGTTCTCATCAATGATCGGGCGATAACTTGGCGCTTTGCACAATGCCTCGGGTGCCGGCGGATGGCCGTCACGGCCGCACCGTCTTGACTCAGGCGGCCGACTCGCACCGCTCTCGCCACGCCGGCGCAAGCCGGATTCGAAACTCTTTGGCAAAGCGCGCCCATCGCAGAGCGGCGACGTTCCGACGCGTTCGTGCAGTTCCGCTCGGAACGCCTTCTTGTAGGCCAGATGCCGCAAGGTCTCGCCGCGGTCGTGGTGCGTGTCGGCGTTGCGTGGATCGCGTTGTGCCGTTTCGTGAAGCGCTTGCGGGCGGCTGCGAGGCGTCCTAGTATGACATCGTCATACTAACCCGGATTTCAAGCCATGCCGCGCACGAGCCGTCCGATCACCGTCACGCTGGGCGACCTGCAGGAGCGGGTCGCGGCGCGCGTGAGGTCCGGGTCCTATGCGTCTGCAAGCGAGGTGATGCGGGCTGCGGTGCGCGCACTCGACCGCGAAGAGGCAGCGCTCGGCGATTGGCTGCGCCGGCGCGTCGACGAGGCGTTCGCGGATCCGCGGCCGCCGATCCCTGCGCGCACGGTGTTCAAGCGTCTGCGCCGCCATCATGCGCGCCGCGCGAAGGCGGCGCGCAATGAAAAAGTTTAGGGTTCGATTTCTCGCGGCAGCGGAGGCCGACCTCTTCGGACTTTATCAAGCGATAGCGGACGAAGACGGCAACGAGCGCGCCGGCGCGTATATCGAGCGGATCGAAGCGGCCTGCCTCGCTCTCGAAACCTTCCCAATGCGCGGGACGGCGCGCGACGCTATCCGCCCGGGACTCAGAACCATCGGATTCGAGCGCCGCGCGACGATCGTGTTCCGCGTGACGAAGTCCGAAGTGACCATTGCCAGAATTTTCTATGGCGGACAGGATTACGAGCGCGCATTGAGAGGCGAATAATCAGGTTCAAGGGAGCGAAGCCATGAAACCGCGCGAGCGCGCGCCCTATTCCGCCATCGTCGATCGTCCGCCGCTGAAACTGCCCGCCGGCGTGCGGCTGGTCGTGTGGCCGGTGGTCAATCTCGAGGTCTGGGAGATCGAGCAGCCGATGGCGCGGCAGGTGCTGCCGGCGCCGGCCGCGACGACGCCGCTCATTCCCGACGTGCCCAATTGGAGCTGGCACGAATACGGCATGCGCGTCGGCGTGTGGCGCTTTTTCGAGGCGCTCGACCGCCACAACGCCGAGGTGACGCTGGCGATCAACGCCAACGTGGTCGAGACCTATCCGCGCGTCGCCGCGGCGGCGCGCGAACGCGGCTGGGAGTTCATGGGCCACAGCTATGTGCAGGGGCCGATCCACAAGCTGCCCGATCAGCGCGCCATCATCCGACAATCACTCGACACCATCCAAAAGTTCACCGGAACGCAGCCGGTCGGCTGGCTCGGCCCCGGCCTGACCGAGACCTACGAGACGCCCGACCTGCTCACCGAAGCGGGCGTGCAATACATCGGCGATTGGGTGTGGGACGACGAGCCGGCCGAGATCGCGACGGCGCACGGACCGCTCGTGACGCTGCCGTATACCGTCGAGCTCAACGACATTCCGATGATGATCGTGCAGCACCATCACGCCGACGTCTTCCTGAAGCGCGCGATGGATCAGTTCGACCGGCTCTATGCCGAGGGCGCCACGCGTGCCAAAATCCTGTGCTTCGCGATCCACCCCTACATCAGCGGCGTGCCGCATCGGATCAAGTATCTCGAGGCGTTCCTCGACTACGCGGCGCGCCACGAAGGCGTCGCGTTCTGGCACGGCGCGCACATCCTCGACTGGTACCGCGGCGCGAAGCAGTAGAGCACGATCCGGTCAAGACGAACCCCCGATCGTCGCCCCTGCGAAAGCAGGGGTCCAGGGCAACAGCCGAAATCTGTCCCGAGGAAGCGGGGTCTCTTGCCCTGGATTGCCGCTTTCGCGGCGCTTTAGCGCCGCGCCGGTCCGCGCTCACTTGCCGAACAGGTTCTTGAACTGGCCGGGCAACGCGTTCTGCAGATTCTGCAGCGTCTTGCCCGGCTGCTTCAGCATCGCGCCGATATCCGGCCGGTAGGACAGGTGATCCCACGGTCCGGTGATCAGGACCGGCACGGCGACCGCACCGGCGACCTTGGGCGTCAGCCGATAATCGACCCGCCGCTGCGGCAGGTCGACGGTGCCGGCGCCGCTCATCGGCAACTCGGACGAGGCCAGCTGCAAGTCGTTGTTCTTCAGGATGCCGTTGGTGATCGTGTAGGTCCCCGACAGCGTGCTGAAGTCGGTGTCGTTGCCGCTGCCGACCAGGCCCATGCTCAATGCATTGGCAGCGTTCTTCATCATGCCGACGATGTTGACGCCCCTGATCTTGCCCTTGTCGATATGGAGCGAACCCTTGCCCGCGAGCGAGGAAATGATGTCGCGCTGGCTGCGGCCGTGGCCGTTGATTGCCATGTCGAGGCTGCCGGTGCCCGCGAGCAGATTGACGTTGGCGGCGTCATGCAGCAGCGGCTGCATGTCGACTCCCTTGAGCGCGAAGCTCTCCTGGAGCGCGGGCACGGCGCCGCTGCCGTCGATCGTCACCTTGCCCTGGCCCGAGCCTTTGTAGAGCGCGAGCTGGCTCAGGTCGGCGGTGAGCTGCGCGTCCTTGAGATGGAGGATGAGCGCGCTCTTGCCGATCTTGATGTTGTGGTACTCGAGGCTGTTGGCGCCGAGGAAGAAGTCGGCGTCGGCGACCTTGAGCGCGCTGGTATCGATCGGCGCGGTGCTCCATCCCTGCTGGGCAGTGGCCGGAGCGTTGCCGCCAGCGGCGCCGGATGGCGCCGGCGTCGATGCCGACCCCGATCCCGGCGGCGCGCCGAGATAGGGGTTGAGGTTGAGGTCGTCGAGCTGAAGGCTGCCCTTGATGTAGGGCTTGGCGCCGGCGTCGTCGAACGCAATGCCGCCATTGCCCTTGATCGCGTCGAAGGCGATTGCCGCATCGCTGAACGTGTATTTGCTGCCGGAAACGGCGACCTTACCCTTGATCGCGAGCGGGCCAAACCCGTTGCCGGCGGGCATCGGCCGCCCGGCCCAGGCGGCAAGGCTGCGCACCGACGGAATGGCGAGATCGGCGTCGCCGTCGAGCTTGATCGTCGGCGCGCCGACGCCCGATCCAGCGAAGCTGAAGTTGATCGGCGTCGACGCGAGCTTGACCTTGATCGGCGTCGGCCGTCCGCCTTCGAACGCGGCCGGTCGATCGATGGCCAGATTGAGATTGACGGTCTGGCCGTTCCACGCCGCCGAGCCCGATGCCGACATCGGACTGTCGAGGCCCGGCAACGCGAAACTCATGTTGATCGCGCTCGCCGTCCAGCGCTTGCCGGTGCGCGCGTCGGCATAGCTCACGGTGCCGTTCTCGATCTTGAGATGGGCGAGGCGCAGCCGCGCGAGTTCGGTCATCGCGCCGGCGCCGCCGCCGGCGGCCGAGGGCGGGGCGGTTGCGGGCACAGCCGGCGCCGCAGCCTGCGCATGCTCGAACCGCCAGTTTGGGTGACCATCCTTGCCGACCTCGAGGGCGATCACCGGATCGACCAGGACGAAACTGTCGACCGCGACCGTGCCGCTCAGCAGCGGCAGCAGCTGGAGGCGTACCTCGAGCGACTTGAGCTGCGCCATGTTCTTCGCGACGCCGCCCGATGCGTTGCTGAAGGACACCTGGTCGGCGGACAGCTCGATCTGCGGCAGCAGATGGAAGCTCACCGGGCCGTCGATGCGCAAATCGCGGCCGGTCGATTGCTTGACCGCTGCGATCAGCTTGGCCTTGTAGGTGTCGACCGGAATCACGAACGGCGCGACGAGCGCCGCGACGATGACCAGAACGACGACGACGGCGACGGCAACCAGCAGCTTTTTCATGCGGCCTCCCATGGTGCGCGGCGTGCCAACGTTCTGCGCAAACGGTGCACACGCGCAAGGGCCGCATATTAGTTAAGTCGCGCAACGAACGGTAGCGGGTCGCCGATGGCCGCGGTGGCCGATGCGCGACGCCCAATATTTCCGCGGCGCCCAATCGCGGAAATCGCGCGGACGGAAAGTGGCAAAAAAATTGCACGGACGTTGCGGGCACGACATGGAGAAGCCCTAAACGGGCCGCAGTGGATCGCGCTTAGGCAGGACGCCCAGAAAGAAGGCACCGGATCCGCCGGCGCCAGACGCTCGAACTTGGGGGCTTCAAACTATGTCTTTCCGCACCATCTCCGCGTTCGCGGTTACGGGCTGCGTCGTGGGCGCCTTGGCTGCCACAGCCCAGGCGCAGCAGGCGCCAGCGCCAGCGCCCGCGGCACCCGCGCCCGCAGCGCCTGCGCATCCGGTCTGGACCGATCCGATCTTCGGCGGCATCCAATTCTCCGGCCACGTCGAGGGCAGCGCCAATTGGTCCACCGCAAATCCGACGAACAACATCAATTTCGGTCAGGGATTCAATGACCGGGCGAACACCGCCCGTATGAATCAGGCGATGATCAACGTCGAACACGACCTCGATTCATCGAAGAACATATTCCAGTATGGCTTCAAGTTCACCGGCATGTACGGCACGGATGCGCGGTATACCCACTTCTTCAACGAATTTGATCGCGTGACCAACAGTCCCTATCAATGGGATATCGTCGAGCTCGACGCGCAGCTCCATGCGCCGACGCCGTTTACAGGCGGCGGCACCGACATCAAGATCGGCCAGTATCCGACGCCGATCGGCTACGAGGTGATCGACGCCACCGGCAATCCGTTCTACACGCACAGCTATCAGTTCCTCTACAGCCTGCCCTTCAAGCACACGGGTGTCCTGACCACGACGCATCTCAACGACACCGTCGATTTGTGGCTCGGGTGGGATACCGGCGTGAACGATTCGATCGGCGCGAACGGCGTCAACAACGGCTCGATCGGCAAGTTCATCGCCGGCTTCGGGCTCAATAGTCTCCTCGACGGCAAGCTGACGATCCTGGCCTTGATGCACTACGGGCCGGAAAACCCGTACACGCAAGGCGCCGCGATCACCGTACCCGATCCGAACCGGCATGCCCGCCAGTTCTATGACACGGTGATCACCTATAAGATCAACGACAATTGGACGTCGGTCAGCGAGCTCAATTACGTGAAGGACGATCAAAACCACGCCGACGCTGAAAGCGCGACCACCTATCTCGAGTACAAGTTCAGCGACCAGTGGAGCTTCAACGGTCGCGCGGAAATCTATCGTGACAACCAGGGCTTCTTCGTCACGACGCCGACCTCGTCGCTCGACGTGATCAACGCGGAACGCGGCTTCCCGGTGACGGGTGCCAACTACAACTTCGGCAAGGCGACGTATGACGAGTTCACGATCAACGCGGTGTGGAGCCCGCCGGTTACGCTGCCGGGCACGCTCGGCCTCACCGTCCGGCCCGAAGCCCGGCTCGATACCGCCTATGGCGGCAATGGCGGCACGAAGGTCTACAATGTCGGTCCGAGCGGCACCGGTCGGGACACCGCGGTCGGTACGTTCTCGGTCGACGCGATCCTGTCATTCTAGCGTTTTCGGCGCGGCCCTCCGGGGGGAGTGCGGCGCCGCCGGGTAACCGGCGGCGCCGTTGTCTTTTGCGCAATCGTCCCATGCAGCCGGCGCCCGCGCATACGGGCCACCAGCCCTTATCATCGGGCGGGTGGTCGCGTTAGATTGCCGACGCGGCTCGAAGCCTGCGGGGATTTCACGCATGGGCGTTTTGGTCGAAGGCAAATGGCAGGCGGGCTGGCACGATACCGCCCGCAGCGGCGGCCATTTTGTGCGCGCGGCCGCGCGCTTTCGGAAGTTCGTGACGGCCGACGGCAGCTCCAGCTTCCGGGCCGAGCCGAACCGTTATCACCTTTACGTCGCGCGCGCCTGTCCGTGGTGCCACCGGACGATGATTCTTCGCGCCGTCAAACGGCTCGAGGGCGTCGTCTCGATGAGCACCGTCGAACCGGTGATGGGCGATAACGGGTGGACCTTCGCTGCGTCCGATCCGCTCACCGGCGCGAAATATGTCCATGAGATTTATCGCGCCGCCGATGCAGGCTACAGTGGCCGCGCCAGCGTGCCGGTCTTGTGGGACAAAGAGAAGCGGACGATCGTCAATAACGAGTCATCCGAGATCATCCGCATGTTCAACCGCGAATTCGCGGCGTTCACCGACGACCGGACCGATTACTATCCCGCCGATCTCGCGGATGAGATCGATCGCGTCAACGAGCGCGTCTTCGCGAATTTCAACAACGGGGTCTATCGCGCGGGATTTGCCACCACGCAGGCGGCCTACGACGAAGCGGTCAAGGCCGTCTTCGAAACGCTCGACTGGCTCGAGACGCGCCTAACGGGTGCCCGCTTTCTCGTCGGCGACCGACCGACCGAAGCGGACTGGCGTCTCTTCCCGACGCTGGCACGTTTCGATGCCGTCTATCACGGCCATTTCAAATGCAATCTGCGGCGGCTGATCGATTACCCGGCGATCGCGGCTTATTCACGCCGGCTCTACGAAATGCCCGGCGTCGCCGCGACCTGCGACTTCGACGAATACAAGCGGCACTACTACGCCAGCCACCGCACCATCAATCCCACCGGCATCGTGCCGGCGGGGCCGCTCGTCGATTTCCGGACGGCTCAGGCGTAGCGCCGCCGCGCTGCGAGACGGGTCTTCTGGCTGGCGAGCGTCATCATCAGCCCGTCCGCGAGCGGCATCTCGGCGCGAATGCCGAAGAGCTTCGCGGCCCGCTCCGGATCGCCGACGGAAAGCCTGACGTCGCCCGGACGCGGCGCGCGGAAGATCAGGTCCGGCGTCGTGCCGCACAGCCCCGCGATCGTCTTGGCCAAATCGACGACGGTGGTGCCGGCACCGGTGCACACGTTGAACACGTCGCCTTCGGCAGGCACCGCCATCGCGCGCATCAGGAAGCGGACGACGTCGCTGACATGGATGAAGTCGCGGACCTGCCGCCCGTCGCCGTGGACGGTGATCGGATTGCCCGCGACCAACCGGTCGCAGAAGATCGAGATCACGCCGGAATAAGGTGAGTCCGGATTCTGCCGTGGGCCATAGACGTTGAAGAACCGTAGCCCGGTCGTCGGCACGCCATAGAGCGTGGTGGCGACGTAACCGTGCAACTCGCAGCCGAGCTTGTCGGCGCCGTAGGCGGTCATCGGCTGCGCCTCGGCGCTCTCGGCGAGCGGCACCGCCTCGTTGAGGCCGTAGACCGCGGCCGACGACGCGTAGACCACCGGAATCGGCCCGGCATCGCGGGCACGCCGTGCGGCGTCGAACACGGTGATGCAGCCGGTCAGATTCGAGGTGTGGGTTCCGACCCAGTCTTCGATGCTGCGCTCGATCGATGCGATCGCCGCGAGATGGAAGACGCCGTCGGTATCGGCAATCGCGTGGCGCACGGCGACGCGGTCGGCGACGTCGCCGATCATGAGCTCCGCCCCCTCGGGCGCGTTGTCGCGATGTCCGGTCGAAAGATTGTCGAGGATGCGGACCTCGTGGCCGTCGGCGAGCAGGGCGTCGGCAAGATGCGAGCCGATGAAGCCGCAGCCGCCGGTAACCAGGTATCGTGCCATGAGTATCCCGTGAGTATCCTGCGGCGACGGATGCGCCGCTTGTGACCACTCTAGGCAGCGAGGGCTTAGGGATTTCTTAAAAGGATGCCGCGGTTAACCAAACTGCAGCCGGTAGTAGATCAGCCCCAGGATCTCGTGCAGCGCGTAGAAGCTGTCCGTCAGCGCGGTCGATTGCGGCAGAACCATGGCGAATTCAATCGGCGTCTTGATATAGGTGCGTGTGGTCGACGCTGGAATCGCATCGATGCCCGCACGTGTAAATGCCCAGAGCGCACGTGGCATGTGCCAGGGCTGGGTCACCAACAGAACGGTATGGACATGCTGCGCGCGGAGGAGGCGGGCGGAATATTCCGCGTTCTCGAATGTCGTCTGCGACTGCTCTTCGCGCCAGGCGACGGGCACGCCGAAATCGTCGGTCAAGGTGCGTGCCATCAGCGCCGCCAGACTCTCCCGGCTGTCGCCGACCGGCCCGCCGGAGACCAAAATGGGCAGCGGCTGACGGCGATAGAGTTCTGCCGCGCGGTCAAGCCGCTCGAGGGTCAGCCGGCCGACGGTGTCCGCCACCGCCGCGCCATCGCCGTGATGAACGTCGCCCGACAGCACGACGATCGCCTGGGCGGTGGCGGCTTGTCCGCTCGGCGGCACTTCGTTCTCCACGGCGCGCAGCAGCGCTGACGACGCCAGCGGCGTCGCGAAGACATAGAGGGCGACGCTGCTGAGCAGCGCAATCATAAGGCCCCAGCGGCGCGTTGGCGTGAAACCAGCGAGCACGATCCCGGCCAGCGTAGCGACGATGAACACCGTCGGCGGCATCAGGAACGAGTAGGCGAGGAAGGAGATGATCGACGGCTCCACGCGGCAGTCACGCCTCGGCCGGTTTGAGGCGCTTGACCACGGCCTTGCGCAGCAGGTGCGGCAGCAAGAGACGGAGCGGCATGCGCAGGTAGTGGGCGCGGAGGTAAAGGAAAAACAGCGCCATACCGGTGCCGCGCAGGGCGGCAATCGGATGCGCGGGGCGCAAGGCGCGCGCGAAGACCCAATCCATCCAGCGCAAAACCGGCGCCGCGGGCGGCCGCAGATCGCGCGCTGCGAGGACCCGTTGCGGCACCGGCGCGTCCAGCAGCATCGCGGCGTAGCGGAGCGCATAATAGAGCGGGCGTTCGAGACGCAACTGCGCCGCACGCGCCACCAGCATGGACCAGAATTCGGGCAGCGCCGCGAAATGCCGCAACAGCCGGTTGATGTCGTCGAGATCACGCAGGCCGTTCGCCCACTCACCGTCGTCGAAGAGGTGCACGGCCGCGTGCAAGATCATGTCGGCCGGCGACAGCACCAGGAATCCCGGCGCGGCCTGCGCCGGAACCGCCCAATCGATCATCCGTCGTGCATCGACGGCGTGGCGACCTGTGGGTGGGACGATCGTGTGATGAACGTCGATCGTGGTGCGCCGGGTGCGGTGCTGCAGCGGCGGAATCTCATGCATCCAGCGCCGATAATAGCGTTGGTCGTAATCGTCCTGCTTGACGCCGTTCCAGCCGTTCGCGAGCAGTGCCGCCTCCGCCGCGGCAATCGACGACCGTGGCACCATCACGTCGATGTCGCCGAAGAGCCGGCCGACAGCGGCAGGCAGGCCTGCGGCAGCATAGGAGGCGCCTTTGAGCAGGATCACAAGGCCGGAGGTCGCGCCCAATGCCGCGCCGATATGGCGCAACTCGCGCGCGACGTCCTCACCGTGCTTGCGGGCGAGTACGCACGCTGCCTCGAGATGTGGGCGCGCCCGCTGTGGCACCAACGCGTCGAGTCCGCAAGCGGCAATCGACAATGCGATGCGCGCCAGCAGACCGGCGCGGCGCGCCTCGCGCACCGCGCAATCCCATTCGTGCTCGGACCACGTCGCGATGGCGGCCGGATCGCGCAGTACAGAAGTCACGCGATCGAAGCGCAGCCACTTATTTTTGGTCATGACATGACCGTCGCAGCCTTGTCTTTAGATTTTATTTACGCAAACTGCGGAATGGCCAAAAGTAATACTTAAATCAGGTCAACCTTTCAGTAAGCTTTTGCCGGTACCGTCGTCCCCGCGTGTGAGTGGCTCGCGCCCGCCCAATCGGCCGAGAGCCGCGAACGCCACGGCCCGCGCCCGGCACCCCGATGCCAGGCGGGCATGTCTCGCATGTGGGGGAGTGATTAACCGTGCTGCGCCAAGTTTCCCGGTCCGTCCTCGTGCTCGCGGTCGTGCTGCTGACGGGTTGCAGCGCAGTCACCGACATGACGGATCGACTGGTTGGCAATTCTGATCCGGATGTTCAGTCGTCGTCGAGCGCGCCTCAGCAGGCGTTGACCGTTCCGCCGAACATGAACGATCGACCGTTGCCGGCGCCGAATCAGCCTGCGATGGCGAGCGCCGTCGTTACCGCACCGCGCCCGATGACGGCACAGATGGCCGCGGCGCAGCCTGCCGGCACGGCGCCCGCCCAGCCGCCCGCCGCGGCGACGCCGATGGTGGCATACCCGAGCTTGCAGACCGCATCCGTCAATCCGGCTGTGCCGAGCGGCACGGTCGATCCGAATTCAGATACCTACCTGATCGGGCCGGGCGACAATCTCGACATCTTCGTCTGGCAGAATCCGCAACTGTCGGTGAAGGTGCCGGTCCGTCCCGACGGCATGATCTCGATTCCGCTGGTTCAGGACGTGGCCGCGGTCGGCCGCACGCCGGCGGCTCTGGCCCATGAGGTCAGCGAGAAGCTCAAAGCCTACGTCAAGGATCCGAACGTCACGGTCATCGTCTCGAGCTTCGTCGGTCCGTTCTCGCAGCAAATTCGCGTGATCGGCGAGGCCGCGAAGCCGCAGGCCCTTCCGTACCGCTCGAACATGACCATCCTCGACGTGATGATCGAGGTCGGCGGGCTCACGCGCTTCGCCGCCGGCGATCGCTCGGTCGTGGTGCGCAAGATCGGCGGCCGCCAGCAGACGATCAGGGCGCGCCTCGACAGCCTGATCAACGATGGCGACGTCAAAGACAACATCGCGATGCGCCCGGGCGACATCGTGATCATCCCGCAGCGGTACTTCTAGAGCGCGTACGGCACAGAAGGGCGCACAAAGGCTATCATCATGGAATCCCTGTCCGGCCTGATTTTCCAATACCTGCACGCGATCTGGCGGCGCAAATGGATCACCGCGCTCACCGCCTGGGCCGTGTGCGTCGTCGGCTGGTCCGTGATCGCGATGCTGCCGAATCGCTACGAGTCCTATACGCGCATCTATGTCGACGCCGACCAGCTGCTCACGCCGCTGCTGCGCGGCATCGCCGTCGATGTCGATCCGACCCGCCAGCTCGACGTCCTGCAGCGCACGCTGCTGTCGCGTCCGAACGTCGAGGAGCTGATCCACATGGCGGACCTCGATCGCGGGGTCCGGACCCAGGCGGACAAGGATGCGCTGATCCGCCGGTTGATGGAGCAGATCACCATTCAGCCGCAGACGCGCAATCTGTTCACGATCTCGTACCAGGACTCCAATCCGCAGACCGCGCGCAACGTCGTGCAGAGCCTGTTGACGATCTTCGCCGAGAGCACGACGGGTACGCAGCGCACCGAGCTCGACAATGCGCAGCGGTTTCTCTCCGACCAGATCGCGCTCTACGAAAAGCAGCTCCGTGCCGCCGAGCAGCGCCGTGCCGAGTTCCGCGCGCAGCACCTTGACGTTCTGAACGGTGCGGCGTCGGCGAGCTCGATCGACACGCTGCGCAACCAGCTTCAGACGATGCACGACAATTTGCAGGACGCGGCGGCGCGGCGCGACGAGCTGCAGCGCGAGCTCGACAGCCTGACGCCGAGCGTCGGCGCCGACGCGACCGCGGTCGGCACGTCGCCCGGCGGCGCCGAGCAACAGCTGGCCCAGCTTGAGCGCCAGCTCGCCGCGCTGCGCACCCGCTATACCGACGAATATCCCGACGTGATCGCGGTGAAGCAGCAGATCGCCGCGCTCAGCAGCCGGATCGACACGCACGGCTCGACGACGGCCGCCGGCAAGCGCACGCCCGGCACGCGTACCAAGGTTTCGCCCGTTGTCTACGATCAGGTGCGCATCCGCCTGCTCGATGCGCAAGGCAAGCTGGCGTCGCTCCAGCGCCGCGTCGGCCAGGCGCAGACCGATCTCCAGCACGCCGAAGACGTCGCCAAGGCATCGCCCGGCGTCGAGGCGCAGTACCAGGACATCGACCGCGACTACACCATCCTCAAGCACAACTACGACGAGCTGCTGTCGCGGCGCGAAGCGACCAATCTCTCGCAGGCGGCCGATACCCAGGCCGACAAGATCCAATTCCGCGTCATCGATGCGCCGCAGGTGCCGACGACTCCGATCGCGCCGAACCGGCCGGTATTGTTCTCGGCGGTTCTGCTCGCCGGCATTCTCGGCGGGCTCGGCATTCCGGTGTTGCTGACTCAGATCGATCGCTCGTTCGCGACGCTGAACCGGCTCCGCGGTCTTGGCCTGCCGGTGCTCGGCGGCGTGTCGTATGTCGCGCTCTTCAAGTCGAAGAGTCAGTCGGTCATGGAGATGGCCGGCTTCAGCGCCTCCGCCGTCGCGCTGATGATGCTCTATGGCGTCCTCATCCTAATGACGTTCAACGTACATCGCGCTTTGCCCGGAGGGTTGGGCTGATGATCGACGAAACCTCGCGCAAGCTGATCGAACGCGCCGCTGCGCATCTGAAGTCGCGCGCGCCGGCTCCGACGGCCGCATCCGCAGCGATGCCCCAGGCGGCCTATACGCCGTCCATCTATCCTGAGACTGCGTCCCAGGAGCCTGTCTACCAGCCTGCCGCACCGTCGCAGCCGATCTATCAACAGCAGGCCGCGCCGCAGTACCAGCCGCAGCCCACGCCGCAGGCGATGTACCAGGCACAGCCGGCGCCGCAGCCGCAATATCAGCCGCAGCCCGCGCCGCAGGCGATTTATCGGTCGCAGCCGGCGCCGCAGTCGATGTATCAGCCGCAAGCAGCGTCGCAACCGGTGCAGCAGCCGCGCGCTCATGCGCCGCAGCCGCAGGCCTACCAAGCGTCGTACGCGCAGGCTGCCTACGAGCAACAGCCTCATGCCGCGGCCGTCAATGGCGCGCCGTCCTTCGCCTATCACGAACCGGTGCACGAGACCGCCTACCACGGCGGTCGCGCCGCGCCGGGCTATGCACATGCCGCGCCAGCGATGAACGGTTACGACCGCGCCGTCGAAGGGCCGTCGATGGCGCCGCATTCGCCCGGCTATAGCCGCCAGATCTCGATCGACCGCGGCAGCCTCGCGCGCTGCGGCATTGCCGTGCCATCGGCGCAGCGGTCGCGTGTTGTCGAGGAATTCCGCATCGTCAAGCGTCAGATCGTAGCCAAATACATGGACGAGCCGGACGACGAGGCGGCAAACCGCAATCGCGTCATCATGGTGACCTCGACGCGTCCGCGCGAAGGCAAGACTTTCACCGCGATCAATTTGGCGCTGGCGATCGCCACCGAGCAAGATCTCAAGGTTCTGCTCATCGATCTCGACACCAAGCATCATGCGATGCAGGAGATGATGGGCATTCCGGCGAGCTATGGACTCACCGACCTGCTCGCCAATCCCGACGTTGATTTTTCCGAGGTGGTGCTGCGCACCAATCTGCCGAACCTGACCGTGATGTCGGCCGGTTCGCCCAACACCCGCTCGCCCGAGCTGCTGTCGAGCCGGCGCACCCGCGCCATCGTCAGCGAAATGGCGCAGCGCTATAGCGACCGCTTCATCGTGTTCGATGCGCCGGCCGTGCTCGCCTCGAGCGATCCGGCGATTCTCGCCGGCCTTGTCGGCCAGATCATCCTCGTCGTCGAGGCCGACCACACGCAGCAGGAGGAGCTGGAAACCGCAATCGGCCTGTTGAGCGCCTGTCCGAACGTGAGCCTGCTGCTCAACAAGGTCCGCACCTCCGCGGCTGATCAGTTCGGCGCCTATTCCGACTATTGATCCTCCCCATGCCGTTCCTCCCCTCGAGAGCAGAATGCGCATCATTCGGTTGCCGGTCGTCGTTGCGGGTTTCGTCGCGTTTGCGGCGATGGTATCCCCGGCGGCGGCGCAGCTCTCGCTAGGTCCGGTCGACGATCAGGGCCAGGGTCCGGTCCCGCCGATCTACGCCCAAGGCCTGCGGCAGGATCTCGGTCGTCCCACCGCGTCCAACGAGAACGATCAGCCCTCCACGCTGCCGCCGAAAGGTCCGCCGCTCTGGCAGATCACGCCGCGCGTCGATCTGCGCGAAGAAGCCACCGACAACGTCCGTGATGCACATAGCGGCCGCACAGCGGATCTGATCACCACGCTCACGCCCGGCATCTATGTCGCGGCCGATTCGCCGCGGCTCGTCGGCAATCTCGATTACTCGGCGAGCCTCAACCAATACGCAGTTGCGACCGACCAGAATCATATCGACCAGAATCTGTTCGGCAGCGCGGTCGCGACCATCGTGCCCGATGCCGCGGCGGTTGAGCTGCGTGGCACGATCTTCGATACCGCTCATACGGGCGCATTCGGCTCGATCCCGAGCAATCAGCTCGCGTCCTCGAACCGCACCAGCACCTATGCCATCGAGGCGAGCCCGGTGCTGCGCCATTCGTTCCGGACCGCGGGTGACGCCGAGCTGCGCTACATCTTCGGCCAGACGTGGTTCAGCGGCCAGACCGCAGCCACCGGCCAGAGCGGTACCGGCCTCGCCGGGGTCGGCACGCTTGCGCCGATCACCGCGGCCACGCACAACGAACTGCGCGGCACGCTCGCCACCGGCGACATCGGAAAATATCTCAGCAACACCGTGTCGCTCGACGGCCAGCGCACCGACGTCAACGGCGGCACCGGCTCGAACAAGGAGGGGCTGGCGACCGACGAAGTGCAGGTCCACGTCACCAAATCGATCGCGCTGGTCGGTTCTGGCGGCTGGCAGACGCTCCAATTCTCCGAGGTGCCGTCGCAGAACCTGTCCGAGCCGACCTGGTACGGCGGGTTCATCTACCAGCCGAGTTCCGACGCGCGCATTGCGCTCAATTACGGGCATCGCGACGGCGCCGATTCATTCCAGGGCGATATGCGCTACGCGCTGACGCCGATCACCACCGCCTACGCGAACTATTCGGAAGTCACCACCACGCCGCAGCAGGCGATCCTGCAGAACCTGAACGGTGCGGTGCTCGGCCCGAACGGCACCGTGCTCGACGCGACGACCGGATTGCCGATCTCGCTCAACAACAACGAGTTCAGCCTCCAGAACGATGTCGAGCGGCTGCGCACTTTCCAGGCGAGCCTCGTCACCGACCTCGATCCCAACCGATTCACGCTGACCGGCATCCACCAGGAGATGAACTCGCTGACGGGCCTGGTACCCAACGACGCGCTGAACGGCGTGACGGCGACGTGGAATCGCCGGATGACGCCGCTCACCACCATGAGCCTGAGCGGTGGGTATTTCCTGCAGGACGCGCAGCACACGCACACGTTCAACACCACGCTGGAGTTCAGTCACGCCTTCACGCCGTCGCTGTTCGGCGCGATCGACTACAACTTCGCCAACGTCGACTCGGTGTCGGGCGGTCCGAATTTCTACCGCAACTCGTTGATCCTCACCCTGCGCAAGGTCTTCTAGGAGCGCGGCGATGGACGGGCTTGCCACTCTCGGCCGCGATACGCCCGTACTCCGGCGCGACGGCCGCGTCGTCAATGCGCTGACGGTCGACGTCGAGGATTACTTTCAGGTCGAAGCGCTCGCGCGCGCGGTGCCCCGCGACCGGTGGGATTCGATGTCGTCGCGGGTCGAGGCGAACGTCGACAAGCTGCTGGCGCTGTTCGATGCGCGCGGCGCCAAGGCGACGTTCTTCACGCTCGGCTGGGTCGCCGAACGGCACAAGGCGATGGTTCGCCGTATCGCGGGGTTCGGGCATGAGCTGGCGAGCCACGGCCTCAGCCATGTCCGTGCCGATCGCCAAAGCCGCGACGAATTCCGTGCCGACATCCGGCGCAGCAAGGCGCTGTTGGAAGACATCAGCCAAGTGCCGGTCCGGGGCTATCGCGCGGCAACGTTCTCGATCGGCGCCGGCAACCTCTGGGCGCTCGACGAGCTTGCTGAAGCCGGCTTCGCCTACAGCTCGAGCATCTATCCGATCGCGCATGACCTCTACGGCATGCCATCGGCGCCGCGGCACCCATTTCGCGCCGACCCTCGCGCCGTCCTCGAGATTCCGCTCACCACCGTGCGCCTCGGCGGTCGAAACCTTCCGGCGTCGGGCGGCGGCTATTTCCGCCTGCTGCCGTACGCCGTATCGCGCGCTGCATTCCGACGCGTCAACCACGCCGAAGGCCGCCCGGCGATCTTCTACATGCATCCATGGGAGATCGATGCGGCGCAGCCGCGTGTCGCCGGACTTTCGGCCAAGTCGCGCTTCCGCCATTACCTCAACCTGAGCCGCATGTACGGGCGGCTCGAACGCCTGCTCGGCGACTTCGCGTGGGACCGTATGGATGCCGTTTTCCTTGGTCGCGAGCGATGAAAAATCGCCTTGTTTACCAAAGCCTTGGTCCGATTCTTAGCGAAGCCTTGAGGGTTTCCTGCGATCAAGGGCAGCGGGAGTAGCGCCCTTGTCCGACCTGTTGTTCCTCGCCCATCGCCTGCCTTATCCGCCCGACAAGGGCGACAAGATCCGCTCGTGGCCGATTCTGCGCCATCTCGCGGCGCGGCATCGCGTCCATCTCGGCACCTTCTACGACGATCCGCGCGACGCGGCCCATATCCCGGCGCTGGAACAGCTCTGCGCGAGCGTCTGCGCCCTGCCGCTGCGGCCACTGGCGGCCCGAGCGCGCAGCCTGGTTGCGCTCGCAACCGGCGAGGCGATGAGCGCGCGCTATTTCCGTGACCGCCGCCTGATGGCGTGGATCGACGAAACCGTCGCGAAGCATTCGCCGCGCGCCGCTTTCGTCTATTGCTCGGCGATGGCGCCCTACGTCACCGGCCTCGCTTTTGAGCGCCGCGTCATCGACATGGTTGATCTCGATTCCGAGAAGTGGCGCGGTTATGCCGCAGCCGGTGGTTTGTTGGCGCCGCTCTTTCGGCGCGAAGCGCGTCGCCTTCTGACGCTCGAGCGCCGCACCGCCAGCGAATTCGATGCCACGATCTTCGTGTCGAAGGCGGAGGCCGCGCTGCTCGAGCGTCACGCGCCCGAAAACGCGAGCCGCGTCCGAGTCATGCCGAATGGCGTCGACCTCGAACGCTTCGATCCAAATCGCGCCTATCCCAATCCGTTTCCGCACGGTCGCCGCGCCATCGTGTTTACCGGCGCGATGGATTATCGGCCCAATGTCGATGCCGCGTGCTGGTTCGGCACCGAGGTGGTGCCGCGGCTGCGGCGGCGCTGGTCGAACACGGATTTCTGGATCGTCGGCAACAATCCGGCGCGCGCCGTCAGGCATCTGTGCGGCGATGCCAACATTCGCGTGACCGGGCGCGTCGCCGACGTGCGGCCCTATCTCGCGCACGCCGATGTGGCAGTGGCGCCGCTTCGTCTGGCGCGCGGCATTCAGAACAAGGTTCTCGAGGCGATGGCCATGGCGAAGCCGCTCGTCGCCTCGCCGGCGGCGCTCGCGGCGTTCGATTTCATGCGCGGCGAGGAAGTATTTGCTGCCGCGACGCCGGCGGAATTCGTCGACATGATCGCCGTGGCCATGTCGCCCAAGGGTCGTGCGGTCGGCATTCGCGGTCGCGCCCGCATCGCTGCGGATTATCGCTGGGAGACGAAACTGCCGCTGCTCGATTCGCTGCTCACGGCGGCACCGAGCGCGCCGGAGTCCGAGCCGCTCGTGCTGGCGACCGCGTCATGAGCGTCGCGACCGCCGAAGGCCGGGCAGGTGCGACGCCGTGGCGGGTTCTCGGCCCGGCGCTGTTGCTTGCGTCGCTCGCGCTGGGCGGTCTGTTCTGGCAGGAGATCGTCGGCGCCTGGCGGGTCTGGGTCGCGTCGCCGACGTACAACCACTGCTTCCTGGTGCTGCCGGTCGCGCTGTACTTGATCTGGGATCGGCGCGCCACGTTCGATGTCGCGCCGCGGGCGAATTTCCGGGCCCTGGCGCTGCTGCCGCTGCTGTCGCTGGCGTGGCTCGGCGCCGCCGTGCTCGGCGTGCTCGAGCTGCAACAGCTCGTCGTCATGACCATCGCCCAGGCGATCCTGCTCGCGGCATTCGGCTGGCCGCTCTACAAGCGGATGCTCGGGCCGCTGCTCTATCTCTACCTGCTGGTGCCGAGCGGCGAGGTCCTGGTGCCGACGCTGCAGGACTTCACCGCGCGGTTCGCCGTGTGGATGCTGCAGCTCGTCCACGTGCCGGTGTTTTCCGACGGCATCATGATCTCGATCCCGGAAGGCGATTTCATCGTCGCCGAGGCCTGCGCCGGTCTGCGGTTTCTCATCGCCTCGATCGCATTCGGTGCGTTCTTCGCGCTGCTCGTCTATCGCTCGTGGTGGAAGCGCGCCGCCTTCATGGCGGCGTCGCTGGTCGTGCCGGTCTTCGCCAACGGCGTGCGTGCCTTCGGCATCATTTATCTCGCGCATCTGACAAACGACGTCACGGCGGTCGAGGCCGATCACATCATCTACGGCTGGGGCTTCTTCACCCTGATCCTGGTCCTGTTGATCGTCATCGGCATGCGTTTCGCCGACCGCGGGCGACCTGCGCCGCGCTCGGCGGCACCAATCGTGTTCACGCCGCGCGCCCCGATGCTGGCGATTGTGGCGGCGGTCGCGCTGACCGCAATCGGCCCGGCCTATCTGACATTTCTCGACAATGCCCGGCCGCTCGATCTCGCGCGCGTTGCGCCGCCGCCGGTGCTGGCGCCCTGGATGCCGCGCGCCAATGACAAGGACACCTGGAATCCCGTGATCGTCACGCCGGATCGCGCGTTCCGCGACGGCTTCGAGGCGGCCGGTCACGATGTCGAGCGCTATGTCGCGCTCTACGCGGCGTATGGGCGCCACAACACACTGGTGCGCAGCGAGAACCGCATCGCCGCCGAGGATGTCTGGCCGCGCTCGACTCTGGGCTCGACGCGCGTCGCGATGAATGGGCATCCGGTCACGCTGTCGGAGGCCGA
>Ga0307372_10003183_pt1 | contig 26534 bp, 28 predicted proteins | sample OX1MG_FD_202533 | JGI IMG/M metagenome (GOLD analysis project Ga0307372, IMG submission 202533) | Soil microbial communities from Risofladan, Vaasa, Finland - OX-1 | ecosystem: Environmental > Terrestrial > Soil > Coastal area > Acid sulfate soil | place: Finland: Risofladan, Vaasa | collected... | reverse complement strand
CGAAGACGCGCGCGAGGCGGTCAAGGCGATCGAAACGCTGTTTGACGACCGTTTCGGCGAAGAATGATCCCGCAGGCGGAAATTGCGCCAAATCGCCGCCTTGATTCGCCACTATGCGTCGGTTATACCATCGAAAACCATCGAATCCGGCTTGCCCGAATCGGCGCCGGAACCAGACGCCGTCACCGGCGCCATCGAGCAACCCGTATCGATCTTCACACGAATTTGAACCTTCGCTTCCGCGTCGCATCGCCGGATCAGAACCGGCGATGAGTCCCGGTCCATCCCGTACCCAAGGAGCCATCGCGAATGCCGCTTAAGGATTTCCTCTTCACGTCTGAATCAGTCTCCGAGGGCCATCCCGACAAGATGTGCGACCAGATCTCGGACGCTGTGCTTGATTCCCTGATCGCCGAGGACCCGAATTCGCGGGTCGCACTCGAAACCCTGGCGAAAACCGGGCTAATCGTTCTGGCGGGAGAAATCACCAGTCACGCCCATCCGGATTTCGTCAGCCTTGCGCGAAAGGTCGCGCTTGAAATCGGTTATGACAGCGTCGAGTCCGGGTTCGACGGCAAGACCTGCGCCGTGTTGATGGCGATCGAGCCGCAATCGACCGATATCTCGCAGGGCGTGACCGAGGGCGAAGGACTGCACAAGGAGCAGGGCGCGGGCGATCAGGGCCTGATGTTCGGCTTTGCGTGTGACGAGACGCCGGAGCTGATGCCGATGCCGATCGCGATGGCGCATCACCTGATGGAAAACCTGGCCAAGCTGCGCAAGGAGCGGATGGTTAGCTGGCTTCGTCCCGACGCGAAGAGCCAGGTCACGGTGCGCTACGCTGACGGCCGCCCGGTCGAGATCACGGCGGTGGTAATCTCGACGCAGCACTCGCCCGACGTCAAGTACGAGACGATCCGCGATACCGTGATCGAAGAACTGATCAAGCAAACGATTCCGGCCGAATATCTGACCAAGCAGACGGTCTATCACGTCAATCCGACCGGCAGTTTCGTGATTGGCGGACCGCACGGCGACTGCGGGCTGACCGGACGCAAGATTATCGTCGATACTTATGGCGGCTACGGACGCCACGGCGGCGGCGCGTTCTCGGGCAAGGATCCGAGCAAGGTCGATCGTTCGGCGTGCTACTTCGCGCGCTACGTGGCGAAGAACGTGGTCGCGGCGGGACTGGCGAAGAAATGCGAGATTCAGGTCGCCTACGCGATCGGCGTCGCCGAGCCAGTGTCGATTCTGATCGACACGTTCGACACTGGCGTGATGCCGGACGCGAAGCTTTCGGCGACGCTGCGCGAGCTGTTTGATTTTCGGCCTGCGGGAATTATCCGCACGCTCAATTTGAAGCGTCCGATTTACCAGGCGACCGCCGCCTACGGCCATTTTGGCCGCAAACCTCACGACGGACTGTTCCCGTGGGAGCGTATCGACATGGCCGAGCGGCTGCAGAGCGCATTCGGCCTTGGCGCGAAGCGCTGACCGGGCCGGTTCACGACTTCATTTCGCAGGAAGGAAACAATCACGATGGGATCAATCGCCAAACGTAAAGTTATGCCCAAATCTCGCGCCGCCTCGGGGGCGCGCGATCACGACGTGCGCGACATGGGCCTGGCCGCGGCGGGGAAAAAGCGCATCGAATGGGCCGACCGCCAGATGCCGGTCTTGCGGCGAATCCGCGAGCGCTTCTCCAAGGAACAACCGCTCAAGGGCCAGCGCCTGGGCGCCTGCCTGCATATCACCTGCGAGACCGCCAATCTCCTGCGCGCGCTCAAGGCGGGCGGCGCCGAGGTTTTCTGCTGCGCGTCCAATCCGCTCTCGACCCAGGACGATGTCGCGGCGGCGCTGGTCGCCGAATTCGGCATCCCGACCTATGCGATTCACAACGAGGATCGCGATACGTATTACAGCCATCTGCGCGCGGTGCTGGACCGCAAGCCGACCATCACGATGGATGACGGCGCGGACCTGGTCAGCCTGCTGCACACCGAGTACAAGGACAGCGCCGAGGAAGTCTTCGCCAGCATGGAGGAGACGACGACGGGCGTTATCCGGCTGCGCGCGATGGAAAAAGATCACGCGCTCAAGATTCCGGTGGTCGCCGTCAATGACGCGCAGACCAAGCATCTGTTCGACAATCGCTACGGCACCGGGCAATCGACTCTTGACGGGATCATCCGCGCCACCGGCGTGCTGATCGCGGGATCGATCATCGTGGTCGGCGGCTACGGCTATTGCGGACGCGGTATCGCGTCGCGCGCGCGCGGACTCGGCGCCGACGTCGTCGTCACTGAGATCGATCCGATTCGCGCGCTCGAAGCCGCGATGGACGGGTTCCGGGTGATGAAGATGACCGACGCGGCCAAGGTCGGCGATATCTTCGTGACCGCAACTGGCGACAAGCACGTGCTTGCGGCGCAGCATTTCACCGCGATGAAAGACGGCGCGATCCTGTGCAACTCGGGCCACTTCGATGTCGAAATCGACATGGCCTATCTGACCGACGCGGCCAAGTCGGTCGATCACGACGTCAACAAGAACGTCGATGCATACCATCTGGCCAACGGCCGCACGCTCTACATCCTGGGACAGGGCCGCCTGGTGAATCTCGCTTGCGCCGAGGGCCATCCCGCGCAGGTGATGGACATGAGCTTTGCGACGCAGGCTCTCGCCTCGGAATGGGTCGCGACCAGCGAGCAGTTGACCGCCAAGGTGCACAACGTGCCAATCGAGATCGAGCAGGACGTGGCAGCGGTCAAGCTGGCCGCGATGGGGATCCGCATCGACACCCTGACCGCCGAGCAGAAGAAGTACCTGGAAAGCTGGGAATCCGGCACGTAAGAGAAACCGCAGATTTCGCTGATTTCACAGATGGAAAAGGGGGACGAACGGACTTATACCATCGTCGGCGCCGCGATGGAGGTACATCGCCAACTCGGGCCGGGTTTTCTCGAAGCGGTTTATCAGCAGGCGCTCGCGTTGGAGTTTGCCGAGCGTGAGATTCCGTTTCTGCGCGAGGTCGACTTGCCCGTGTTCTATAAGGGCCGCCAACTGAACACGGTCTATCGCGCGGACTTCATCTGCTTCGCCTCAGTAGTTGTCGAACTGAAGGCGATCGCCGTGCTGACCCGAATCGAGGAAGCGCAGATAATCAACTATCTTCGCGCCACCCGTTACGAAGTGGGCTTGCTTCTCAACTTCGCTTCTTCATCATTAGAATATCGCCGATTTGTCTCTTCCAAATCGGCGAAATCTGCGTAATCTGCGGTTTTTCCGTTATTTATGCGGTGACTCTGTTCGCGGACCAGCGGCGCCATAGTTCGCCGCATCCTACCGACGCCGCGATTAGCGCGATCGCGAGCACGAAACGCCAGGACAGCGGATGCCACAGCGCATCGCCCAGGAACGCGAACAGGATTGTCCCCGGAACCATCCCGATCATGCTGGCCCAGAAGTAGTCCTTGAAGGTGATCGGAGACGCGCCCGCGATCAGGTTGAGAGCGTTGTACGGAATCACCGGGACCATCCGCAGATACAGGATGATCTGGAAGCCGTTGCGCGCGATCTTCTCGAGGGTCGCCTGAAAGCGCTCGCCCACGAACCTTTCGACGAACGACCTGCCGAGAAATCGCCCCGCGCCGAACGCGACGACCGCGCCCACGTCCGCGCCAATCAGCGAATAGACAGAACCCCACACGGTTCCAAACGCGAGTCCGCCCGCGATCGTCATCACCGCGCCCGGCACCAAAAGTGACGGTCCAACCGCATACAGCAGCATGTAAACGATGGGCGCCCATACGCCGGCCTTGAGCACCTGGATTTTTATCTGGCCGGGATCGCGGAACCACTCCATGTGCTCGAGCAAAAGCCAGATCGAGCCGCCGACCAGGATTAGAATTATCGCGACCTTGAGGAGATTCAGCCCGAGCGAACTTTCGCCGCCAGGCTTTCGGGAGGGATTTCCGATCGGACTTACCGCTGCCATCGAGTAGCGCCTATGATACGGGGCGCCGCGGCTTCCAGACAAGCACAGCCACGCGGCGGCGCGCCAGCGCAGCCAAATCAGTTTGTCGCGCGGCGCGAATCGAATTACAGTCGTAAAAATTCCTGAATAACAATCGAGGGCGCCATGAACGAACTCAAGGACAAGGTCGCGATCATCACCGGCGGCGGCTACGGAATTGGCAAAGAGATCGCGCTCGCATACGCGCGCGCCGGCGCGAAGATAATGATCGCGGCGCGCTCGCTTAAGCCGATGCAGGAAACCGTCGAGGCGCTCAAGAAACTCGGCGCCGCCGCGGCCCTGGTCGAAACCGATGTCTCCAAAGAAGCGCACTGCGCAAAGATGGCCGAAGAAACCCGCAAGGCGTTTGGCGGACGAATCGATATCCTGGTCAACAACGCCGGTATCTCCGGACCGACCAAGCGCATCACCGATATGTCGCTCGCCGAATGGCAGGAAACGATCGATATCGACCTGACCGGAACGTGGCTCGCGACGCGCGCGGTGCTGCCCACGATGGACGCGCAGCGCTCGGGCCTTGTTCTCAACATCTCGTCGGGTGCGGGACGCCGCGGCTTTCCGATGCGCTCGCCGTATGCGGCGGCCAAGTGGGCGATGATCGGGCTTACGCAAACCGTCGCGGGCGAATGGGGCGCGCGCGGGATCCGATGCAACTGTATCTGCCCGGGCGCGATCGAGGGCGAGCGAATCGAGCGCGTGATGCGCGCCCGCGCCGACGCGCTCAAGGTTCCCTACGAGCAGGTGCGCGCGCAGTTCGTGTCGCAATCCGCGATGAACAGGATGGCCACCGAGGCGGAAGTCGCGCGCGTCTCGCTATTCCTGGTCAGCGACGCCGCCGCAGGAATGACCGGGCAAACGCTCAACGTCGATGCCGGCTCGATAATGAACTAGCGCTTACTGGGTATTACCGAGCGATGTGCGCGTCGCGGACGGTTGCGGCGAAGCCGCTTTGGCGCAGGCGCTCGGCTATCGCGCGCGCGAGTACGGGCGAGCGATGGCGCCCGCCGGTGCATCCGAGAGCGACGGTCAGGTAGCTCTTGCCCTCGCGCTGGTAGAGCGGAATTAGGAAGTCGAGGAGTCGTCCGGTTTCGTCGATAAATTTTTGCGCGTCGGCCTGCGCCATCACGTAGTCGCGCACCCGCGGGTCGGTGCCGTCGAGCGGGCGCAGTTTGGGAACAAAAAACGGGTTTGGGATAAACCGCACGTCGAGGACGATATCCATCCCGACCGGTGCGCCGTACTTGTAGCCGAACGAGACGATCGAGATCGCCATGCGCGAGCCCGCCGCCGCGCCCAGCACCGCCGCCCTAACGACTTCGCGCAGCTCGTGGACGGTGAGCGTGGTCGTATCGATAACCCGGCTCGCGCGATCGCGCATCTCAGCCAGCGCAAGGCGCTCGCGCCCGATACTCTCGGCGACGGTCGAGCCGCTCTCGGCCAGCGGATGCGGGCGTCGCGATTCCGAGTAGCGGCGCGCCAGCACTTCATCGGAGGCGTCAAGAAAAATTATCTCGGGGCGTACGCCGTCGTTTTCGAGTTCGGCAAAGATGCGCGGCCATTGCGGAAAGAACAGCCGCTCGCGCGCGTCGATTCCCAGCGCCACTCCCGCGAGCGCCGGGTCGAGCCCTGCGGCCAGGCGCAGCACCTCGGGCGCCAGAGCCACCGGCAGATTATCGACGCAATAGAAATCCAGGTCCTCGAGCACGCGCATCGCCGACGCCCGCCCCGAGCCCGAAACGCCGGTTACGATTATCAGCCGCGGCTTGCGCGATGCCTTTTGTGCCGCCTTCGCCATCGTGCTTGGACCGGAGGCCGTGCGCGCCCGGGCGCCAGGATTAGTATTTCGCGTCTTCGTCCTTGACCAGCTTGAAGATCTCGGCCGCACCCGCCGCCGAGATTAGATGAGTGCGAAAGGTATCGTCCTTGAGCAGGCGCGAAACCCGCGCCAGGGCCTTCAGATGCAGGCTTGCGGAATCCTCGGGCGCCACCAGCACGAAAAACAACTGGGTCGGATTGCCGTCGAGCGATTCGAAGTCCACGCCCTCGCGATGACGTCCGAAGGCGCCGAGAATCCGGGTGACGCCCGGGAGCTTGCCGTGCGGAATCGCGATTCCGTCGCCGATCGCGGTCGAGCCCAGCCGCTCGCGTTCGAGCAGCACCGCGGTCAGATTGGTCAGCTTGATCTCCGGGTACTGGGCCGCGAGCGCCGCCGCCAGCTCGCCCAGCACGTCGGGTTTGGTGTTTCCCTTGAGGTCGGGCAGAACCATCTCGGGGCTCAGGATTTCAGTGATCTTCATTAGTGATGTCTTTTTGCTCGGGCGATTTCTATCGGCAATATTTTGTCGGCGCGCTGAAACCTGCGGGGACGCATAGCCGCACCGGGGTTACTCGCGTTCGATGTCCTACGGCTTGATTTCCTCGGCCGCGCTCAAGACCTCGCCAGTCGAGGGCGAGCGCATTTTTCGCGCGGTGATTTTTTCGAGATGCCGCTTCAACTGGCGCCCCGCCTTGTCGGCGAGCAGATCGATTACCGAATAGAGATCCTTCGCTTCCTGCTCGGCAGTCAACAAGATGCGCCCTGATTTGACAGTAACTTCGCCGTGCTGGCGATATTTGTCAACTGACAGAATCAAATGCACGGCGCAGGGCTGCTTGGCATATTTTCCAAGATGGCTGAGCTTGTGCTCGGCATAGAGTTTGAGCGGTTCGCTCGGATCGACCTGATGGAAAGTAACTGTCACCGCGGTGAGTGCGGGTCCCTTGGCGCTATTGCGGCGGGTTTTGCGGATCGCCGCGCGGCTTCGTTTGCCCGGGGGTGGATTGTTCTGCATACGGCCTCACTTTGGACAAGGATGGATCATCCGACCTGTTTGCGGTTCGCCGAGGGCAGGATTCCGAGCGCCTGCCGATACTTGGCAACCGTGCGCCGCGCGATATTGATTTGGCGCACCCGCAGCATCTCGGCGATCGCCTGATCGGACAGCGGATTGCCCGGTTCCTCGGCGGAAACCAGTTCGCGGATTTTCTCTTTCACGGTTTCGGCGCTGACGTCTTCTCCGGAGGCGCCCTTGACCCCGGAGGTGAAGAAAAACTTGAGCTCGAAAATTCCCTGCGGCGTATGCGCGTACTTGTTCGCGGTCGCCCTGCTGATGGTGGACTCGTGCATCCCGATATCTTCGGCAACGTCCTTGAGCACGAGCGGCTTCAGATGGCTGACGCCGTGGTCGAAAAACGCGCGCTGGAATTTCACGATCGAGTTGGCGACCTTGAAGATGGTCTGCTGGCGCTGGTAGATCGATTTGACCAGCCACTTCGCCGAGCGCAGCCGCTCTTGCAGGTACTCGCGCGTTTCCGGCGCCGAATTCACGTCGTTCATCACCCGCTGGTAGTAGCCCGCGATTCGCAGCCGCGGCACCGCGTCGCGATTGAGCGTCACCATGTAGTCTTCGCCGAGCTTATGGATGTACACGTCGGGGACCACGTAGGTCGGCTCCGCGCCGCCGTAGTCGCGCCCCGGCTTGGGTTCGAGCAGCGCGATAATTTTGTGCGCATGGCCGATCATCTCGACGCTGACGCCGAGCTGTTTGGCGATTTCGCCGTAGCGATGCTTTTCGAGCAAATCTAGATGCTCGCCAACCATCCGCGCCGCCAGCGAATCTTCCATCCCAAGGTTTGCAAGCTGGATGAGCAGGCACTCGCGCAAGTCGCGCGCGGCGACTCCCGGCGGATCGAAGCGCTGCACGCGTTTGAGCACTTGTTCGACGCTGTCGGCGCCGGTTTCGAGCTGCGCGGCCAGCTCCTCGAGCGGGGTTTCGAGATAGCCGTCGTCGTTCAGATTGTAGATGATCGTCGCGCCGATGCGCTGCTCGGCCGCCGAAAGGTTCGACAAGCGGAGCTGCCACATCAGGTGGTCTTCGATCGAGCCGCGGCGCAGCGCCGTGTTCTCGAGCGCGCTGCGATGGTCATCGTCGTTGTCGGGCGGAGCGCTTTCCTGCCAGTTGTTCGAATAGGTCTCCAGGTATTCGCGCCAGTCGAGCTTCTCGAGCCCGTCGTTTTCGCGCATCTCCGAAGCAGCGTCGTGGGCTTCGGTCTCGAGCGCGCGGATCGGCTCCTCGGGTGCGCCCGCGCCCGGTTCCCAATCGTCCACCGGTTCGTCGGTCGGCGAAACCTCGGCCTCGGCGCGATCGGGTTCCGGCGGCACGCTGTCCTCGTCGGGAATCGGGCTGTCGCTGGCCGCTTCGGCGGGACTCTGATCGAGCGGCTCGAGCATCGGATTCTGCTCGAGTTCCGATTGCACGATCGTCTCGAGTTCCGGGAGCGAGAGCTGCAGAATTTTGATCGCCTGCTGCAACTGGGGGGTCATCACCAGTTGCTGGCGGAGCTGCAGATTCTGTCCGAGCTTTACCTCGAGGGCCATTGGGTCAACGAGTCACGGCGTCACGGCCGGCCTGCCTGAGGAGTTTTCCGCCTGCGTCTGTCCCGGCGACGGTGATGAGTTCGGAAAAATCACCGCGCGCGCGCCCTCGACCACGCTCTTGCCCGTGTCGAGATAGACCGTTATCCGCCGCCCGGTAATTTGATCGCTGCCGTCGTGCACCACCGGGCTGCCGGTCAGCACAACCGTGTGTTTGGTCTGGTCGAGCACCGCATGATCGCCGGTCGCCCATCGAGTGTCCTGGCTGATGCGGACGTCGCCGTCGGCGATCATTTCCTTCACGTCCTTGAAGCCCTGCCCATAATTCACCCGCAGGCGATCGCTGGTGAGATGGCCGGTGGCCTGAACCGCATTGACGTGTCCGGTGAACAAAACCGAGTTGCCCTTGTAGTCCAGCGACATCGTGTCCGACTTGATATTGATCGGCTGCTTGTTGTTCGAGAACTGAAGTCCTCCGAAGGCGCCATTCTGATTCTGTCCGCTCGACGGTCCCGCCGACGCGACCTGGGTCGCCTCCTGCCTGGCGCCGGGCGGCTTGCGCGAACTCGCTCCTGCCGCAACCGCGGGCGGCACGAACACCGCCGCGGGCGTTACCATCGCATCCGGGACTGCCGATACCATGGGCGCCGCCGTGGCCGCCGCAATCGGAGCCTCAGGCGCGGGCGCGCTCACCACGACCGGCGGCGGCATACTGGTTAGCGGAATCGCCGCAGCGGCAGGCGCGGAATCTGGTATTGCCGGAGCAGGTGCGCTAGCAATCGACGGCGCGGCTTCCGGAGAAGGCGCGCTCGCCACCGATGGCAGCGCCTCGGGTAGTGGTTCGCTGGCAACTGACGGTGCGGCTTCGGGCGAAGGCGCACTTGCCACGGATGGCGCTGCTTCCGGTGCCGGTGCCGCGGCCACTGACGGTGCAGCTTCCGGAGAGGGTGCCGCAGCTACCGGCGGCGGCAAGGCCTCCGGCAGGCTTTCGGCAGGCGGAGCGCTGGCCTCCGCGGGAGCGGCCGCCGGCGCAGGAGCGGCTTCGGCAGCAGCAGGCGCGGCGCCGCCATTGTCCGCGGCGGGCGACGCGGTGGCGTCGGGAACGCCGCCGACCACCGTGATCGAATCGCCGCCGGAATCGAACTCGTCAACCACGTTGGGTGCCACCGTGGGCGCGGCACCCGCAGGCGGCGCGGCGCCGGCGCGGATCGAGTCTCCTACCGCTCCCGAAGGGGGCGTCGAACCCGAGCCGGTCTGCGCAAAGGCCGACGGTGCGAGCATCAATGCGATCGACGCGAATATCGCGGCGCAACCTGCGCGCGCCCGATGCGCGAGCGGCTTCGTGTCGCGCGTATCGCGTTCAGCTCTTCTTGGGCTTCGCACTGTCTTCCTTTTTCGGCTGAATCTCGGTGCTGACCTGCTGATGCAACTGGAAGACGCGGTTCTTGGGACTTCCGGTCATTCCGATTCCGGTGACTTTAACGCCTTCGCCTTCGACCGTAACCAGGCCGTCTGCTTCGACCTTGTCCGCATCAGGCTCGAAACTCGCCGCGTCGGTGCTAAGCACGAAGTCGCCGTAGCGAATAACCGTGCCGCCGCTCAGGTTGGCGCGGTTGACATGATTTCCGTTCATGTACAGCAGCGCATGGGGAGCGGTGACGTGAACTTCCTTGCCATCGGTCGAGGTCATCTCCAGGTTCGCGCCGACGAGCTTGACGGCGGTGCGATCGGCCGAATAGCTGGCATCGGCGGCGGTCAAGACCCATTGCATCTGGCCGCCCTTCATCTGCGTCCAGTGGAAGTTCTTGGCATGGAACAGTGAATCGGGCAGCACGCCAGCGACTTTAGTCAGCGCCTGCGCGTCCTCGCGATGCCGGACGACGTAAATCGTGACAGCCAGAAGCACTGCGAGGGCGGCCGCTCCAAACGCCGCCAGTGCCTTGGCGATAACCTTCAGGCTCATCGATCATACCAGCACGCTCAAGGTATCAAGCAGGTTTTTTCAAGTAAACCAAGGCGTCGTTTGAATGCCGCTACGGCGCCGCTAGCCGCGTCTTGCTATGCATCGCGCGAAGTGATCGGCCTTGACCTCGATCAGTTGCGCGCGGCGGCTTCGCGAGCGCATTGATCGATTCGTTTCAGATCGCCGAGCAGGGCGGACAGCTCATCCATCCGGTAGGAGTTGGGTCCGTCGCTGAGCGCGCGATCGGGATCTTCGTGGACCTCCATGAAGATGCCGTCGATACCGACCGCGGCCGCCGCCCGCGCCAGCGGTGCGACGAACTCGCGCTGGCCGCCGGACTGCTGGCCGCCCGCGCCGGCGCCCGGAAGCTGGGCCGAGTGTGTCGCGTCGAAGATCACCGGATATCCGAAGCCGCGCATGATCACGAGCGAGCGCGGATCGGTGACCAGATTATTGTAGCCGAAGCTGAAGCCGCGCTCGGTCAGCATCACGCGCCGATTACCGCACTCGGTAACCTTCGCCAGCGCGGTGCGCATGTCCCACGGGGCAAGAAACTGGCCTTTCTTGATATTGACCGCGCATCCGGTCTCGGCGGCGGCATGAATGAGATCGGTCTGGCGCGAGAGGAGTGCGGGAATCTGCAAAATATCGACGACCTCTGCCGCGGGCTTCGCCTGCGCGGGTTCGTGGATATCGGTGAGGATCGGGACGCCCGCCTCGCGCTTGACGCGCGCGAGAATCTCAAGTCCCGCGTCCAATCCTGGGCCGCGAAACGATTTGTGGCTGGTTCGATTGGCCTTGTCGAACGACGCTTTGAAAACGTATGGAAACCCGGCGCGCCGTGCGATTTTCGCAATCTCCACCGCGTGCCGGATGCACGACTCGGCGCTTTCGATCACGCACGGTCCCGCGATCAAAACGAGCGCGGCGCCGCCGAACACGGCTTCGCCCACTTTGACCGGCGCGACCTTCACGACACGGATCTGAGCTCCCTGACGGTCGCGCGCTTGCGTCCGCTCTGTGAGCGGCGCTGCACGGCGGCGCGAATCAACCCGCGAAACAGAGGATGGCAGTCGAGCGGACGCGACTTGAGCTCCGGATGAAACTGGCATCCGAGGAACCACGGATGCCCCTTGAGCTCCATGATCTCGACGAGCTGTCCGTCGGGCGAAGTTCCGGTCGCAACGAGACCGGCCTGTTCGAGTTGATCGCGATAGGCGTTGTTGACTTCGTAGCGATGCCGATGGCGTTCGGAAATTTTACCGCGCCGGTAAAGTGCGTAGGCGAGCGAGTCGGGCTTGACCACGCACGGCCACGCGCCCAGGCGCATCGTGCCGCCTTTTTTTTCAATATCTTTTTGCGCCTCCATGATGTCGATCACGGGGTCGGGCGTGTCCTCCGAAATCTCGCGCGAGTTGGCCCGCTTGAGGCCCAGCAGGTTGCGCGCCGCCTCGATCACCATCATGTGCAGGCCATAGCAGATGCCGAGGATCGGGACCTGGTTCTCGCGCGCGAAGCGCACCGCGCGCATCTTGCCGTCGGTGCCGCGCGCGCCGAATCCGCCGGGGACGATAATCGCGTCGGCGCCCTTGAGCCGCTCGGCGGGATCCTGCTTTTCGAGTTCTTCGGAATCGACGTAATCAATCGTGACCTTGGCTTCGTTGGCGATTGCGCCGTGCGCGATCGCCTCGTGCAGGCTCTTGTAGGAATCGGCAAGGTTGACGTACTTGCCGACGATCGCGACGGTCACCTGGGTTTTCGGATTTTGCGCGGTCTTCACGATCCGCCGCCACTTGGAGAGATTGGGCGCACCGGTCCAGATGTTGAGCTTTTCACATACCCGCGCGTCGAAGCCCTCTTCATGAAAGCGAAGGGGAACCTCGTAGATCGTCGGAACGTCGGGCGCCGCAATCACGCATCCTTCCTCGACGTTGCAGAAGTGCGCGATCTTGGCTTTGACTTTTTTGTCGAGCGGCCGGTCGCATCGGCACAGCAGGATGTCCGGCTGAATTCCGAGTCCGGTCAGCTCCTTGACGCTATGCTGGGTCGGCTTGGTTTTCACTTCGCCGGCGGTCGGAATGTACGGCACGAGCGTCAGATGCACGTAGAGCACGTTCTCGCGTCCGAGATCCCATCTGAATTCGCGCACCGCCTCGAGAAACGGCAGACTCTCGATATCGCCGACCGTGCCGCCGATCTCGACGATGCACAAATCGGAGCCTTCGGCGGCGGCCAGGATGCGGCGCTTAATCTCGTCGGTGATATGCGGGATGACCTGCACGGTCGCGCCCAGGTAGTCGCCGCGGCGCTCCTTCTGAATCACGGTGTCGTAGATCTGGCCGGTGGTGCAGTTGTTGCGCCGGCCCATCGTGGTCTGCACAAAGCGCTCGTAATGACCAAGATCGAGATCGGTCTCGGCGCCGTCGTCGGTTACGAAGACCTCGCCGTGCTGGGTGGGGTTCATCGTGCCGGGATCGACGTTGATGTAGGGATCCATCTTGAGCAGGGTAACCTTGAGACCGCGCGCTTCGAGCAGCGCACCCAACGAAGACGCCGCCAGACCTTTGCCCAGCCCCGAGATCACACCACCGCTGACGAAAACGAATTTGGTTTTGCCGCGTTCCACCATGCCCTCCCCTACGTCCGCCGTGTGGACGACGCAAAAGCCCGGGCCCTCGCAAGGTCCTCGGCTGTGTCAACTTCCAGCGATGGCGCCACGGAGGCGACCACCCGAATCGCGTATCCATTTTCGAGCGCGCGCAACTGCTCGAGTTTTTCGATCCGCTCGAGCACCCCTTGCGGCATCGCGGCGAACTTCAGCAGGAAGCCGCGGCGGTACGCATAGACGCCGATATGGCGGCGCGCGACGGTGGGCAGTTCGCGCTCATCGCGCGGAAACGGAATCGGCGCGCGCGAGAAATACAGCGCGTCGCCACTGGCCGCGCAGACAACCTTGACCACGTTGGGATTGGTCCATTCGTGCGCGTCGATAATCGGCGTCGCCAACGTCGCCATCGACAGTGTTCGATCGGCGCGCATCGGCGCCGCGAGCGCGTCGAGATCGGCCGGGCTGATGAACGGCAGATCGCCCTGCACGTTGATATAGATCTCCGCTTCGATCTTCGCGGCAACTTCGGCGATCCGGTCGGTGCCGCTCGGATGCTCGGGCGAAGTCATGATCGCTTCGCCGCCCGCCGCGCGCACCGCGGCGGCAATTCGCTCGTCGTCGGTCGCGACGATCGCGCGCGCGACTTGCCGCGCCATCGCGGCCTGCCGCCATACCCTTACGATCATCGGCACCGCGTCGATCTCCGCCAGAGCTTTGGCGGGCAGGCGCGTCGAAGCGTAACGCGCCGGGATGACGGCGATTACCGATGCGTCGTGCAGATGGATTCTCCGATGTCAGGAATTAAAGGGTGCACGATCAAAGTTATCTGGCGCGCAGGGTCGGTGTCAATTTAGCGCGCGGCAATTTCCCACATGCGCGCGCAAACGCGCAGCGCAGGGCGGGCCGCCCGCCTCCATCGACCTCACTTTTTCGGTCGGCGGCCTCTTTGGCCGGCGCTGCCCGGAGTATCGCAGGTCAAGCCTTCAGCCCAGGCTCTGACAGGGGAAATGCGCGAAATTCGATTTGCTATTTGCCGCGGATCCGGGTGCGGCGCATCTTGCGCAGACGCGACTTGGCCTGGACCGGGTCGGTGCGCCGCTTGCGGGCGAGTTTGCGATTGCGGCGATTGCGGGTTCGGGAAGCTACTTTCATTGGGGCTCCTGGACTTTAGCCGGCTCATTGTATGCAGTCGGACGGGGCGGATTCCAGCCGTCGGAGTCCGGCGCTGCCGCCGGCGCTCCCGCCGCGATCGGACTTACCGCCGCGATCTCTGAAACTTCCTCGCCGCGATCGCGCGCCACCACCCGCCCCAACGTCTCGCCGGTGGTCACCGGACCGCTTACCGCGCTCGGCACCTGATAGGAGACCTTGAGCGAAGAGACCTCGCCCTTGGGCAGCACAACGGTCAGATCGCGCTCGGCCACGGGCTGGATGAATTGTCCCGATTCGAGCTGCACCTGGACCGGCAGAGCCTGTCCGGATTTGAGCAGCGAGACCGCCGTGTAGTGGTCGAAGCCCCATTCGAGCAGCTTGGCCGCCTGCGCGAAACGCTGCTGATTGGACGGCGCGCCCAGGACCACCGCAAGCAGGCGCAGGTTGCCGCGCTTGGCAGTCGCAGTCACGTTGAAGCCCGCCTGAAAAGTAAACCCGGTCTTGAGCCCGTCGCATCCCTCGAAGTGTCCGATCAGATGGTTGGTATTGTGCAGCATGCAGACGCCGCCGTCGAAGTCGGTCTGCTCGAGGCTCGACCACTGCAACAGATTGGTCGTGCGAATCAGTTGGCGGGCGACCGTCGCCAGATCACGCGCGCTGGTGTGATCAACGTCATGCGCTGGACGCGGCGGCAAGCCATCGACGGTGTGATATTCCGTGTGATCCATCCCGAGGCCACTGGCCCGTGCGTTCATCATCCGCACCGTCGCCTCGACCGAGCCGCCGATCTTCTCCGCGATCGCCACGGCGGCGTCGTTGGCCGACTTGATCAGCGCGGCCTTCATCAGCTCACGGAGCGGATAGACCTGACCCTCGACCAGCCCCAGCCGCGAACCCATCGTATGCGCCGAGCGCTCGGAGATTCGCACGGGATCGCTCAGATGGACGCGGCCGGCCTTGAGCTGATCTTCGGCAACCAAAAGGAGCATCATCTTGGCCATCGAGGCGGGCGGCCATTGCATGTCGGCGTTGTCGGCGTAGAGGATTTTGCCGCTGTCGGCGTCCTCGAGCAGCGCACCCTTATAGGGCAGGACGGCGGTATGCGCCCGCTTCTTGACCGCGTGCGCATGATGATGATGCCGCACCGAGGCGCTGGCCGCGCCGGGAGTCAGGGCCGCCAATGCGATCACGCAGGCGGCAGCGGCCGCTACGCGCAAACTTTTCTTCCACCCGTCGGATTCCACCACCTGTTCCACCACCTGCCTCTTCGTTCGCGCGTTGTATGACCGTGATATCGAATTGCCGCGCGGGCTAGCGCTCTCGGGAAAAGCCGTCGGGCGCCGATGTATCGCGAATTTGGCCGCGCTCGACGCGCTTCAGGATATTGAGATTGGCGCGCGCGGGCGCGTAATCGGGGTTGATTTGCACGATCTCGGTCCACTCCTGGTCGGCGCGCATGTACTTGCCCTCTTCGGCGTAAATTGCGCCCAAGGTGTTATGCGCGTCCAGTTGGTCGGGATCGATTTGGAGCGAGAGCAGCATCTGCTGCTCCGCCGCCTCGAGCATCCCGCGCCGCTCGTAGGCGAGGCCAAGGTTGAAATGCGGCTCCGCGTGATCGGGTCCGAGCAGCGTAGCCAGGCGCAGCACTTCGGTCGCGTCGCGCAACTGGCCGTTATCGAGGTAGAGCAGACCCAGGTTCAGGAACAACTGCCAGTCGTCGAGTCCGAGGCCGATCGCCTTTTGATACTCGCCGAGCTCGAGCTGATGCTCGCCCATCAGGCCGTAGGCGAAACCGAGATGATAATGCGCCAAAGCGTTGCCCGGATGCTGCTGAATAACGATCCGATGGCGGCGAATCGCCTCGGGGTAATCTTCCATGCCGAGATAATAATCCGCGAGCGGATCGCAGACCTGCGCGTCCTGCGTGTCAGCGGAGGGTCGCGAGATACTAGCGCGCGCCGCCGTTCGCCACTGGATAACCAGCGCGATCAGCAAGACAAAAATCAAGCCGCGGCGAATTGACAACGCTTACGCGCCTGCTCCCGTGTGAATTCAGGCGCAGAAATGAATTTAGCAGGAATAGCGATGCAAGAAAAAGCGCGGGGGACGCAATACCGCGTCGGCGGCGGGTCGGAATCGGGAAAAATGGCACCGGAGGACGATGGTCCGTCCTCCGGTGGAGTGCGATTTATCGCCGAGTCTTCCTTTACTTGGTCGCGGGTGCCGAAGCCGCCGCGCCGGAATCCGGGCTGGCCGCTGCTGCCTTTTTGTGCGCCTTGTGGTGATGCGAATGGTGATGCTTCTTCGTCGTCGCCGGTTTTGCTTCGGCAGCCGGCGCTGCAACTTCAGCTCCGCCCGTCGCAGGCGGGCTCGCGGGAGCCTGGGCAAACGCGGGAACCGCCATCGAGGCAGCAAATACGGCGGCGGAAAGAATCGAAAGGGTGCGCTTCATAGTCGTGTGGTCTCCTTGAACCTTGGCGGTCCGTTATTGGGCCGCTCATTCGCAAAGCATATAGCCATTGCCGTGCCATCAGCGCAATAAGGCAAAAACCTTCAAATTCATGCTCATTTTGCCGAACGCGCCGAATGGCTCGACGAATCGGTCTATCGGGATATCCGCTTTAAGGTGAGCGGCTCTGACCCCGGCGCTCGGCGCGCAGCTCGCCGTACAGGACGAAAAGCTCTCGAAACGCGCGCGTCACGACGCGCAGATTCGCCCCGCTCTGCTCGCCCGCGATACGTGGCAGATGCTGCACGTCCACCTCTTTGACCCGCGCGCCGCGCCCCGCAAGCCGCGCCATCAGCTCGGTCGAGATCATCGCGCCATGCGCCCGCAGTTCCATCGCGTCGAGCATCTGGCGCTTGAACATCTTGAAGCCGCAGTCGATGTCGCTGATACCGACCCCCAGCACCACGCGGACCAGGACCGACCACGCCTTGCCGTTGAGCTTGCGGATCAGATGGTCGGCGCGGCGGACACGGCGGCCCACTACCACATCGAACTCGGGCATGAAAGCGGCAAGTTTCCCGACATCTTTGGGATCGAACTGGCCGTCGCCGTCCGAGAGCATCACGTAGGGCATCGTCGCCGCGCGGATTCCCGAGATGACCGCGCCGCCGTAGCCGCGGTTGACCTCGTGATTTACGACCTTGACGTGAGAATTCTCGGCGGCAAGACGCGCCGCGACCTCTCCGGTGCGATCGCGGCTGCCGTCGTTGACGACGATCACTTCGTAGTCGTCAGCGACGTTCGGCAACTCGGCCAGATAGCCGCGGACCACGCGCTCGACGTTCGCCTCCTCGTTGTGCGAGGGCAGGAAAACGCTCAGTCCGGGCAGTCGTGCGGAGGTTGCCACGAGGGATACTTCAGCGCGCGCCGGGCCGCGGAAGATTGGGACAATCAGTCGCCGAGTTCACGATAGCCGCCGCGGAAAAAGAGCAGCGGTTTCGCCTCGTGCGTCTCGGCCTGCTCGATCTCACCGAGATAGACCGTGTGATCGCCGGCGTCCATCGTGCCCGCGAGCTTGCACTCGAGGTAGGCAATCGCGCCGTCGAGAATCGGCACGCCGTTGGCGCCAACGCGGTAGCTGACGCCCTCGAACTTGTTGCCGCCGCTGACCGCGAATTTTCGTGATAACGATTCCTGATCCGACGCCAGGATATTGACCGTAAAGACCTTGCTTTCCTCAAAGCAGGGGTAGCTCTCGGCCTTCTTGTCCACGCAGATGAGGAGCAGCGGCGGCACCAGCGAGACCGACGAGAACGCATTGGCGGTCAGGCCGTGCATCTCGCCCGAGACGCGAATCGAAGTGATAACGGTGACGCCGGTGGCGAAATGACCCATCACGCGGCGCAATTCATTTTTTTCAATCGGCATCGCAAAAATTCTCCGCGCGCGGATGCTATCAGACGCTTTCCAAGCCCGTCAATTTAGCTCGGGCCGCTGCTGCCTGCCGCGTCCCAATGCCGATTCATTTCTGCGGTCTTTCGCGTCCTCAGTGAGATTCTGAGACTTTGCCACGAATCGCTCCGAGCAGTTGAATGAGCTCGATGCTACGCAATCGACCACCCTGATTGGAAGGGTGGAAAAACAGTCCATGGAGCCGTGCCCCAAGTGTATCCTGGAGGATTCAAAGGACGCCCGATCAGAACCCGATCAGACTCCCCTCCCATGATGCGTGGCCCTGCGAGGTACTCTCGAATATCGGTGGGAATGAGCGAGATGATGTCCTGATCGAAAAGCTCGCGGCGAAACAGGCCAAACAGACGTTCCTCAAGTTGCCTTTTGGTTTCCTCTTGCGCCAGACCTCGATTCACAAAGAACACCTTGCGTAGTGAGATGTTGTCCTGGAGACCTGCAGACAGCAAATATTTGAAATGCTGATCGGTCGGCGGGACGGAGTAGCCGAGGATGACCACGTTCGTCGCCGTACGCAATGCCAATACGGCGGCGTGCCAGATATCCCCGAAATAACCTGAAAAATCTTTCCGCCACGTCGGTGGAGCGAGAAACGGAATAGCAGGCCGTGCGCCAGGGCATCCGTAAACCGTGAGGTGTCCAAGGCGTAGACCCGACCGGGTTAGTTCGTCGAGGTTCTGCTCCGCCAGCCGGCCTTCATCCTGAAGAGTCCTAACGCGCGCATCGTACACTCTGCGCCGAAGTCGTTCCTGCTCTTCCGGCGGAAGTGCCCACCAATTCAGAGAGCCGTGAAGTTTGAGAATTGAGATTTTCGCATTCGAGTATGATCCCTTCATTCGGCCCGCCGAGTCGTGAAACTCGACCGAGCCTTCGGGCAAGCCGTAGTTAAACGCAATTTCGAGGCCGTGAAATACTTCTTCGACCAAAGTGTCGTAGTTGAACGTGATGATCGTATCTCGGCGCTCCGGCCCGCCTCTGTTGAAGTAACTGCACATCACTCCTAGATAGAAGTCGTATGGCGGGCAGCCGTACCAATCGCCTTTGAGCTGCCCGCTCCGCACGCCCTCTTGGATATTGGCGGTTGGCGGCTTCCAGTTGGCGGGCTTCGTCCAGCCGGGAACGTTGAGCACGCCAATCGGAAAGTATTGATGGTCGGCGAGTGCTGGCGCGACGCTCCGCGCATGATCAAGAGTAGCGGCGATGGCCAACGGCATCGCTTTCGCGAGATCTTGATCGCCGCTGGCAGAGGCTAGGCTGAACAGGTCTTCGACGTTTTCGACATTGAGAGGTACGCGATGCGCGGCGGCTGCCGCTTTTAGCCGAAAGTCCAGCACGCGGCTGATAGCCTTCAGTTCACCCTCGCGGCCGCCTTGCTCCTCCAGCCAGGTCGCCGCGTCGCGCATCCGATTCATGAAGTCTTTGATGAGCGGCAGTCCCGCCTCTTGGGCGAAGCCAGCACCGAGAATATAGACGTTATGGTCATTGTACGCTCTCGCGATTTGATCGCTCATTGCCGGCCGCCCCCCATCAGAAATGGACTCTGTTCAGCTCTAAACCTCCGCGACCGTGAGGACAATGCGCTTGGGGACCGCGCCACCGTCAAATACCCGCTTCCCCACGCGGATGCTCATCACGGGCGTGTGAGGATCGGGCACATCGAGCTGATAAGTGCCCTTGGTCTCTTGGCTCCGCTAGATCTTTACTGTGAACTGTGGTCCGCATCTCGACCCCCCCTCTCGTCCGGTTTCCGCTGATCAAAGATCGAGATGAAGCCGTATCGCGTCTTCCGCTTTGCGCATCAGGGTCACGCCAAGTCTGCCCAATGCTGCGCCTCGCAACCGTTCCTTCGCGATCGTGCGAATTTGCTGGGCTTGGGCCTTCGACGATTTGGGCAGGCCGCTGTCACGGGGCGAGAGAAGTATCTCGAAAGGATAGACTCTGCTGACGTTGGAAGTGATTGGCAGAACCGTCACCGTGTTCGCCGCGCGGTTATTCGCCTCGTTGCTCACGATAAGCACGGGGCGGCGTTTGTTTATCTCGGAGCCTACGGTGGGGCTCAAGTCGGCGTAAAAAATTTCACCACGTCTCATCGCCAAGCCCGTCTGAGACCGTGATCTCCCAAGCCTTGTCCAACTCCAAACCAGCCTCGCGGTAAGCCGCTTCGAGTTCACGGCTTCTGAGCAGTTTCACCGCTTCCTCGAAGACCTGAGATCGGTTAAGTCCCCGTTTTTTGCGGTATTTCTCGATGAATCCGGCCAATGAGTCGGGCAGTGAAACAGAAAGCTTCGCGACACTCATTTGAAAATTATCCTACCAGAAGTAAGACAAATGGTATCACGGCTCGTACGACACTGTCGAGATGCGAATCATTCCCAGCCGGTGCGGTCGCGGGCGATTACCTGCTTGCCGCCGACGTAAACGTAATCCAGGTCGAGCGAGGTCAGCGGACGATCGCCAGCGCCGATTCGCACGCCGACCGGTTCCGCGAGGTGCACGGTATGATCTCCCGCCACCACGCTCTGGACAACCCGCGCTTCGAGCGTAATCGCGGCGAGCTTGAGCCACGGCACTCCGAGCTTCGGCGAGAGTTCAAAATCCAACTCTTCCAGATTGTCCGGGCGGCGCGAACGCGCGGAGTAGAAATAGTCTTCGAGCGCGCGGCCGCGCGCGCCCACGATGTTGAGTCCGAACGCCCCGGTGCGCGCGATTATTCCGGCAGTAAAATGATTGCTATCCACTGACGCCATCAACAGCAGCGGCACGCCCGAGACCTGCGTCACCCACGACGACGACATCCCGTGACGCCGCGCACCGTCTGCAACGGTCAGGACGTAGATTCCGGTCGTCAGCGCCGCCATCGCGCGCGCATCGTTGGTCTCCATCGTGTATGTTCTCCTCGTATCTTCTCTACGTCATGGACGGTTCGTGTGCATCATAATTGACGCGGCATGCGGGATTTTTCAAAATGAAGATTGCAAGCACAATGCGGCGGCGGAAAATGATTTGCGGGTGAATCGAATCGCCAAATGGGCCGGAGCACGCACCAGTGCGATTGCGATCGTCGCGGCGATCCTCTCCGCGATGCTGCCGGCGTTCGCCGCTGCGCGCCAGCCCGCGCCGCTATGGCCAAGCCAGGCGGCTTCGGCTACTCCGGCTCCTGCTTCATCTCCGATTCCCGCGCCCGCCGCGGAAGCCTCAGCGGCAATCCCGCCCGGATGGGCTCCGCAACCGGGCACGGCGGCTTTCGCGGCGGCACCCGCCGCCGCGACGCCGTCACCGGCGGCGAATCCTACATCGGCGGCCTGCTGCGGCGCCGCGCCGACAGCAGACCACCGTTCATCCGCGGCGGCACTCAGCGACGGCGAGCGCGATTACTACCACACCCGCGACGGTTCGTACCTGGATCCCGGCAATTGGGCGGTGATGGTCTTCAAGTCGCGCCACGATCTGTCGGTGTATTACAAAGGGCGGATGTTCAGGGCCTATCATGCCGTCTTCGGGCGTTCGCGCGAGCACGGAACCAAGCTCTACGAAGGCGACCGGCGGACGCCCGAGGGCGTTTACCTCATCAGCGGAAAGCACCTGAGCGCGCGATGGCATTGGTTTCTCACCCTTGATTACCCCAACGCGATCGATCGGTTGCGGTACGCCGCGCTGCGCACCGACGACATGGATCCGCCCGCCCGCGATGGCCGCGTTATTCGCGAGGGCGGCTCGATCGGAATTCACGGCACCGATGTGCCATTACTGAATTCGGGCGATGTCAACTGGACGACCGGATGCATCTCGCTCGACAATCGCGACATCGCGGAACTCCATCGTCTCTTGCCCATCGGTACAGTTGTTATAATCAACCCGTAGGAGACCCGCTCTCACCGCAAACGCGCGCGGGAGCGCAAGCGAGCAGCAGCGAAGGAATATCGATGGAACAAACCGCGGGCATCTACCGGTTCGGAACTCTCGAGAGCGTGATCTTTGGCGCCGGCAAGGTCGCAGCTCTCGGCGAGGAACTATCGCGTCGCGCAGTGCGGCGCGCGCTCGTCGTCACCGGCAAATCGCTGGGGGCCTCGCGCCTGCTCGAAGGCGTCAAGCGCGCAGCCGGAGGCGCGCTTGCGGGCGTTTTCACCGGCGCGGTGCAGCATGTACCGTCAAAGACGGTTGACGCCCTGGTCGCCGAGGCGCGCCGTCTCGAAGTGGATGGCTTCGTCAGCTTTGGCGGCGGAAGCCCGATCGATATGGCAAAGGTCGCCGGCGTGCGGCTGTTGCAGCTCAGTCCCGCCCGCCAGACGGTTCATATCGCGATTCCGACCACGCTGTCGGCGGCGGAGTTCACCGCGTTTGGCGGGATCACCGACGAAGCCACGCACCACAAGGGCGGAGCGGGCGATCCGCGGGTCCAGCCGCGCACCGTCATTCTCGATCCCGATCTGACCGCCGAGACTCCCGCGTGGCTGTGGGCCTCGACCGGGATGCGCTCGCTCGACCACGCGGTCGAGTCGTCGTACTCGACGCGCCGGCAGGTCGTGACCGACGCGCTGTGCGCGCGCGCGATTGCGATGCTCGTGGAGCACTTAAAGCCCTCGATGACGGCCGCGGGCGGCGCGCAGACGGAACATAGGATGCAATGCCAGCTTGCGGCGTGGCTGTCGATTTTCGGGATGATGAACACGCGCGCGGGAATTTCTCACGCGCTCGGCCATCAGATTGGCCCCTACTGGAACGTGCCGCATGGCTATACTTCATGCATCACGCTGCCACATGTGATGCGGTTCATGGCGGAGATCGCGCCCGAGCGTTTCGGCGCGATAGCGCAAGGCTTCGGGCTGCGCTTCGACCCCGCCAACCCGCGCGCGGGCGCGCTCGAATGCGCCGAGCGCGCGGCGCAATTCATCAAGCAGTTTGAAGTGCCGACCCGCCTGCGCGACGTTGGCGTTGCGCGCGAAGAGCTGGGCCGGATCGCGGCGACGGTGCTGGCGGAAGTTTCGGCCGCCAACGTGGTGGGGCGTGAAGTGACGCAACGCGAATTGATCGCGATACTTGAAGCGGCGTACTGAGCCTGCAGGCTCGGCCCGGATACGGAAAATATGATCGCGAGGGGAATGTTTGCGCGCGGCATACTCGGATTGACCGGGGCGCTGCTGATTGCAGGATGCGCGTTGCAACCATCGCCGGAGCCCGGCGACGTCATCACCGGCGGACCTTACCCGGTAATCGAGCGGCAGGCCTACCAGGCGGACGCGCCAAGCGCGGTAATGACGCTGGCGGACTCCGGCCGCGGAACGATCCGCGGGATCATCCATGGATGGCCGTTCGCACACGCCGATCCGGGCGGTGATTTCGGAGAAGGGTTGTTCACCGATCGAATCGATTTTGTCGTAACTGAGCGCGCGGCCGATGGCGCGCGGATGCCCCTTCGGGCGCGCGGCAAACGCACGGTGTATTTTCATCCGGATCGCGCGCCTGTATCTTTCGCGCAAGCCGGCGCGTTCACGGCCGGCCAGCCGATCATCAGCGACACGGTCGAGCTGGCGTTTTCGTTCGATTCCAACGCCGGCACCGTGCAAGTGAAAACGATCACGCGCCAGACCGGCGCACACACTTTTGTCTGGAATGAGGAGAGCCTGATGCCGCCGGATATCGGCGAGCAGACGGCCGCCGCGTCCGGATCATACTCCGCGCAGCTTGGCGGCTACGTGTTCACCTCGGCGATGTAACGGCGCGGTGTCGCGCAAAGTTGTCTTCATGGTCCGGTCGGCAGGCCGCCGACGCTGTTCGGAGTCTGGCCCTGCGTGGTCCAGGTTTCGGTTGGTGGAGGAAAATTTTGCGGATCGATCGCGGGACCGTCGGCGGAGACGGCGCCGCCGCCCGGAATCGGCACGGTAACGCTCGAGCCGTCGCCACCCGGGTCCGGGTCGGGCGCGGGCAGGGACATGTCGGACGGCGGAGCGCCGCTGGCTGCTCCGTAGCCGCCCGGATCAGGCATCGGAGGCGGATAGTCCTGGGCGAGAGCAGGCGCTGCCCGGGTTGCAAAGACAAACGCCATTGTGATTGCCCCGATCGTTGCGCCCAGCCTGAGATTTCCCGCAGATTTCATGCGATACCCGCAGCCGTCCGATCGTTAAGCCAGTGCCAGTCTGCCACGCGGACGCGCGATTGTCATCGAGCGTCGGCGCCGCGATTATCGCCGGCGCGCGGAGCCGGATAGCCTCGCGCGGGGCAAACGCGATACAAATTGGAGGCGATTTTGGCTGTGACCGCGCACAGAAAATCTCCGCGCAAGGAGCATCAGCGATGAACGCCGAGCAAAACAAGGAACTCGTCAAGCAAACCTGGGCGGCATTCGGCAAAGGCGATATCAAGGCCGCATTCGCCAACATGGACGACAACGTGAGCTGGCTGGTGCCGGGAAATATGCCGGGCACTTCCGGAGTCAAAAAGGGCAAGGACGAGATCCTGAAATTCATGTCGGGAATCGGCGGCGTCTTTCCGGAGGGGCTGAAGAGCGAGTTTCGGAAGATCCACTGCGACGGCGACACAGTGATCGTCGAGATGACGAACCGCGGCAAGGCGCATAACGGGAAGAACTACGAAAACGAATACTGCTTCATCTTCGAAATCGAAGCGGGAAAGATTCGCCGCATCCGCGAGTACGTTGACACGCAGAAGTTCATCGATACGGTGATGAAATAGCCACTGCGGAAAAGGACCGCGGCCGATCGAGCGCCGAAATCTCGTGGTCATATTGACTTTGATGCCGCGCGGGGTAGCTTTCTTGGGTAATCTCCCGGCTCACCGGGACGCGGCAATACTCAATTTTGGAAATGCCGGAACGCGCGTTGCCATGATCGCAAGACACGATCGCGACGCGGCCGCTCTTGGGTGGTGATCGATACGGCCTCGCAACAGCCACAACACAAAGGAATCGAGCTCATCCCGTGGAGCGACCTCACGCCTGGACAGAAAGCCGGGCGCGGCGCGATGATCGCGGTTATCGTGATCGTCGTTCTGGCCGCGCTGCGCGGAGTCGCCGGGATGTTCTCGAGCTGGCGCTCTCAGGCGCCGCCGGGCGTGGCGCAAACCGATATCGAGTTGAGCGCGGCCGACCGCAAGGACGGCCTCGATTCGCTGTGCCGGGTGTTTCAGATTTACGGCATCCCGAAGTCCGATTCTGACGCCAACGCCGCGGCGAAGAACGCGGCCGAGCTGTTCAAGCTGGCGGACAATCAATCGCCCGAGCGCAGCGCCGTGATTCTCGATCGAATCGCGCACGAGTTCAGCGCGAAGAGGCTCACGGCCAGCGATTGCGCGGCCGCCGGCCAGCCGGTTAAGGCGGTTTCGACCGACGAAAGCTCGGGGCCTGCGCCCGGAGTAACCGGCGGCGCGACGCCATAACCTCGTCCGCGCAGGAGCCTTCCCCTCGTGATCGACCGGCGAACCGGCCGCCGCGTCATTGCGCAGCCGGCCGCCGCTTCATCGCTGCATAGACGATCGCACCCGCAACTACGATTGCGAGACCGGGCCACGTGAACCGCGGCTTGACCGCCAATAGATCCAGCATCATCACGACCGCCGCCGCAATATAGGCGGCAGGCACGACAGGATATCCCCATGCGCGATACGGCCGCGGCGCGTCGGCGCGCGTTTTGCGCAGCACGAATACCGCGGCGACGGTCAGCACATAGAACAGGAGCTGCGCGAAAATCACGTAGTCGAGAAGATCGGAATAAGTGCCGGAAAGGGTCAGCACCGCGGACCAGATTCCCTGGATGATGAGCGCAAAGGCGGGAACGAAATTGCGATTGAGCCGCCCCGCTGCCGCGAAAAATACCCCGTCGTTCGCCATCGCGTAGATCACGCGCGCTCCGGTCAGAATAAGGCCGTTGGCGCATCCGAACGCCGAGATCATCACGAGTACCGCGGTAAGTGTCGCGCCGGCGCGGCCCCATACCACCTGCATCGCGGCCGACGCGACCCGGTCGCTGGCGGCATGCGATATACCGCGCGCAATCACGCTGGTAGCGCCTGCCGCGCCAGCCGCCGGTAGTTCGCACAGGTAGGCGACGTTCACCAGAACGTAGAGCACGATGACCACGCCCGAACCGAGCGCGAGTGCGCGCGGCAAGTCGCGGCTCGGATTGCGGACCTCGGCGGCGATGAACGTGACGCAGGCCCATGCGTCGGCGGAAAACAGGCTCCCGACCATCGCGGCTCCAAATGCCGTCAGCAACCCGGCGTGCAGCGTTCCCGGCGACAGGAACAGGCGCGCACTGCCGAAGTTGGCATGCACGGCAACCGAATTTGGAAACAGGACGCATCCAACCGCGACGATCAGCAGTAGCGACAGGATCTTCGCGCTGGTGAACAAATTCTGCACCATCCGGCCGAGGTTGAGTCCGCCCAGATTTGTTGCGGTGAGGATTACGATCACCACGATCGCGC
>Ga0307372_10003181_pt1 | contig 26541 bp, 21 predicted proteins | sample OX1MG_FD_202533 | JGI IMG/M metagenome (GOLD analysis project Ga0307372, IMG submission 202533) | Soil microbial communities from Risofladan, Vaasa, Finland - OX-1 | ecosystem: Environmental > Terrestrial > Soil > Coastal area > Acid sulfate soil | place: Finland: Risofladan, Vaasa | collected... | reverse complement strand
CGTGAAAAAGGCGACAAAACCTCGCTTGCGCTTCGGGTTAGTGTGAAATGGGAACGGGTTCGGCGAAGCTTTACGACCGACCGCCGCCAAGTCCTGATTTGCCACCGGCTTCGCCATCGTCAGAGTTTTTTGACCACACGCCGGCTATACTGAAACGATTCGGTCTCTCCACGTTTTTGCCTTGGCTGCCATGCGAGTGTTGCCTCGAAACCTTGCCTCAAATGCTGTTCGCGACCGCGTCGCAGGCACGCTGCTGGTGATTGCGGCATTGGCCGCTTTCGCCTTCGGCACTACGACCGCGGCCGAGCCGGCATCCGGCCAGACCGCCGCCGTCCCACCGCCGCTGACGGAATATAAGGGCCGCACGATCGCGCCCACCATGACCTATCACGGCGCCGATTGGCTGATTCGCGAATCGCGCGAGAAAGAAGAGCATTGCCGCACGCTGCTCAAGGCGATCAAGCTCCAGCCGGGCGAAACGGTCTGTGATATGGGTTGCGGCAACGGCTTTTACACGTTGAAGATGGCCAAGCTCGTCGGCAAGGCCGGGCGCGTGCTGGCCGTCGATATTCAGCCGGAGATGCTGCACCTGCTCGAGCTGCGGGCCAAGGAGCACGGGCTGAACAATATCGAGCGCATCCAAAGCTCGGTCGTCGATCCGAAGCTGCCCGAAGGCGAGGTGGATTTGATTCTGCTGGTCGACGTCTACCATGAGTTCTCGCACCCGGAACAGATGCTTGTGGCGATGCGCAAGGCGCTGAAGCCGCGCGGCCGGCTGGCGCTGGTCGAGTTCCGGCTCGAGGATCCGAGCGTGCCGATCAAGCTGGAGCATAAGATGAGCAGGGAGCAGATCATGAAGGAAATTCCGCCTAACGGTTTTCGCCTGGTCGACGAGTATGAAAAGCTCCCTTGGCAACACGTGATGTTTTTCGAGCCCGAGGGTGATTAATACGTCACGCGGCCGAGAATCAGACATGGGCGGTGGCTGGGGCAGAGCTTGGTCGGGCGGGGCTGGACTTGCCAAGACGCCCTGCGGCCAAGCGATGCCCCGGTAGCAGCACCACCGGGGCATCGCTTGGCCGCCACGCAATTGAACGGCGCCAGCCGCTATCCGGCCAAGCTCTGCCCCAGCCACCGCGTTTCCTCGCGGCAAAACGTCTCATTCTCGGCCGCGTTCCGCCTGCGGAGCAAGCGGGCTACCGAAACTTTTCCGCCGCAGCCGGGTTTGATCTGATGTCCAAACAACTTGCACTCGTTTCCAAGGTCCAAGTCGCATGATTGCCAAAGCCTTGCGGACAGCGGTCGCAGCCCAATGCCTTATGTGGGCGGCGTTTACGTCGAATCCGGCATCGGCCGATGAACCGTCGGCATCAGCCCCGGCGGCAGCTTCGGAAATCGACCGACTGCTGACCGAGGAAGTCTTTGCCGACTTGCCCGCTGGTGATTCGCCGGCACCGCTGACGACCGACCAGGATTTTTTGAGGCGCGTCTATCTCGACCTTGTCGGCGAACCACCCCTGCCGGGCGAGGTTACGGCCTTCTGCCTCGACTCGTCGCCCACGAAAAGACCCGCGGCGATCACGCGGCTCCTGGCTGACGAGCGGTTCGGCCGCAACTGGGGCCGCTATTGGCGCGACGTCATCCTCTACCGCCGCTCGGCCGATCAGGCCCTGTTTGCCTTGCGATCGCTGGAGAGCTACCTCGTCGAGCAGTTCAACAATCAGCCTCGCTGGAATGAGATCGCACGGTCGTTCATCGTGGCCCAAGGCGAAGTCTTCGAAAAAGGCGAAACGGGCCTGTTTATGGCCCATTTGGCTGAGCCGGTCGAGGTCGCCTCGGAGGTCTCGCGCATCTTCCTGGGCATTCAGATTCAATGTGCCCAGTGTCACGACCATCCGACTGACCGCTGGAAACGGCAGCAGTTCCATGAGTTCGCGGCCTTCTTCCCACGCGCGTCGCTGCGGCGCCGGCAGGGAATGCCGCCCAGCTTCGCGATCGCCTCGCTCGATTTCGGTCCGCAAATGCGCCGCCCCGGCATGATGACCGGCCGGGGCTCGCTGGAACACTACATGCCCGACCTGAAGGATCCCAGCAGCCAGGGCACAGCCATGACGCCGGTCTTCTTCGCCACCGGCCAGCGGCTGGCGACGGGCGTGACCGACAGCGAACGGCGCACTTCGCTGGCGGATTGGCTGACCTCGCCCGACAACCCTTGGTTTGCCAAAGCGTTCGTGAACCGCATCTGGGCCGAATTGGTCGGTGAGGGCTTTTATGATCCGATCGACGACATCGGACCCGACCGGCATTCGTCGGCGCCGCAGACACTCGATTATCTCTGCCAGCAATTCGTGGCCCACAACTACGATGTGAAGTGGCTGATCGAGACCATCGTTACGAGCCAGTGCTACCAGCGCGAGAGCCGGTCGAGGCGGCTGCCAGACCAAGTGCCGTTTACCGCGAACGTGAGCTATCGGCTGCGGGCCGACCAGCTTTTCGATGCGTTGTCGCTGGCCGTGGGCGCCTCTTTCGACCGCGGGCCGCAGAACGCTCCCCGGCCAGGTCCCGGTTTTCGCGGCGGGCCGCGGTTCCAGTTCGCCCAGCAGTTTGGCTACGATCCGAGCGTGCGGCGAGACGAAATCGCCAGCACAATCCCCCAGGCGCTGATGATGATGAACTCGCCGTTGGTCAACCAGCGTTTTTCGGCACGCCAAGGCGAGAGCGTGCTGGCGAAACTTTTGGCCAACACGGAAGACGACGAGGCGGTTGCCGTCGAGTTGTATCTGCGCTGTCTGGCCCGTGAGCCAAGCGACGCGGAATTGGCAGTCTGTGGCGAGCACGTGAAGACCAGCGGCAATCGTGCCGAGGCGTTCGAAGACATTTTTTGGTCGCTGATCAACAGCGAGGAATTCTTGTACCGCAATTAGGAGCCGACTCATGCAAACCGCGATACGGCATCATCTTCAGTTGGCCGTCGACCGCCGTGGCGTCGTCGGTCGGCGCGACTTCTTGCGCACGCTGTCTGCGGCGGGCGCGGCTGGCGGCGCGCTCGGCTTCACCGACGCTCTTAGTCTGCGTGCCGACGAGCTGCGGCGGCAGGGAACGGCCTGCATCCTGCTTTGGATGCAGGGTGGACCGAGCCAGTTCGAGACCTTCGATCCAAAGCCGGGGCACGCCAACGGCGGTGAGACCAAGGCCATCGCCACCAAGATTCCCGGCGTGCAGTTTGCGGAGAACTTGCCGCGGCTGGCCACGGTCGCCGATCGTCTGGCCGTCGTTCGCTCGATGACCACGCGCGAAGGCGAGCACCAGCGCGCGACCTACCTGATGCATACCTCGTACCTGCCGATGGCCAGCGTCAAGTATCCCGCGATGGGCTCGGTCGTCGCCAAAGAACTGCCCAGGTCCGAATGCGAGTTGCCTTCGTTTGTCCGCATCGGACAAGGACTCGTGACGGCCGGCGGCGGGTTTTTGGGCACGCAGTACGATCCCTTTGTGGTGGCCGCCGCGGGCCGCTTGCCGGAAAACACCCGCCCCACCACCGACCTTGGCCACTTCGACCGGCGGTTGAACCTGCTGACGCGCCTGCAAACCGCCCGCACGGGCGGCTCGCCCTCGCCAGGCGAGCACGAAAAGCTTTATGCCAGCGCCTCGCGAATGATCAAGAGCACGCAAATGGAAGCGTTCGATCTGGAGCGCGAGCCGGATGCGGTCCGCTCGGCTTATGGGTCGGGGGCCTACTCCAGCGCCTGTCTGTTGGCGAGGCGGCTGGTGGAGTCGGGCGTGACGTTCGTCGAGGCGGTGTTGGGCAATTGGGACACGCACTTGGAGAACTTCACGCGGTCGCGATCATTGTGCGAACAACTCGACCAACCGTTTGCCGCGTTGCTGACCGACCTGTCCGGGCGCGGCCTGCTCGACAAGACGCTGGTGATTTGGATGGGCGAGTTCGGCCGCACGCCGCGGATCAACCCTCGCGCCGGCCGCGACCATTTTCCCCGTGCCTTCAGCGCGGTGATGGCGGGCGGAGGTGTGCGGGGAGGACAGGTGATCGGCGCGACCGACGACGCGGGCGAGTCGGTCAAAGACCGGCCGGTCAGCGAAAAGGACCTGATCCAGACCGTTTATCAGGCATTGGGCGTCGACAGCCGCAAGGAATACATGAGCCCCATCGGCCGGCCGATCAAGCCCGTCGATGGCGGGCAAGTGGTGCCGGAATTCTTTGCCTAGGCGGGTCAACGGCCGGCAGAGGATCTCTGCGCCAAGAAACAACAGGCGAGCGTGACCAAGCTGCCCACGGCAACTTCGATGGCGGGATGCCCCGACACGCCCCACTCGGCAGCGACGAAATAGTTCGGCGCCGCGCCGAGCGCCGTCAGTTCCAGCGCGATGACCAACGCAAAAGCCAGCGGCGGATTCTGCAGGCGACGCTGCCGGTAGCGATGTGCGGCCAAAAGTGCCGGCACCACCGGAAAAAAATAGAGCGCGAAGTACAATCGCTCGTCGTCGACCAGGAAGAGCAACGCCACCAGCGCCGCATTGATGAAGGCCAGCACCACCGCCGCTTCCAAAAGGTCGAGCAAGGTTGGCCAATCCGACTCGACCCACAGACCGTCGCTGGAAGGCGCGGCGTAGGGGTTAGGTGGCATGCATCTTGATGGCCGCGTCGGGATCGTGCGAGTTGCCCGCCAGTTCGGCGGCGGCCGTCTCCACCGCCTCTTTTTGCGCCTGCTGCCATTTCGAGAACGGGACGGCGTTGTGGCGCGCGCAACGCGGGCAATGATTCAGGATCTGCTTCTTGCCCAGCGGCGCGATGGGAATAAAGACCACGGAAAACACCAGCCAGGTCTCGTAGTTCTCCAGCCGACCGGAACGCCTGAGCAACTGACAGAATCTGTCAGTTGGCCAATGGTGGGGGGTGGCCCGCCGTGTTCTCGACGAGCACGGTCATGTCTCTATGTCTCCAGTCCCAACTGCACCAGCCGGCGATAGAACCGAGGACGTGTCATGCCCAACAGCCGGGCGGCTTTGGTCTTGTTGCCCTTGGCACGTTTGAGTGCCCGCACGATCAACTCGTGCTCGACCTTGGCCAGATACTCTTCCAACACGATCTTCTCGTCCGACTTGGCCGGACGCGCGCTCGCTTGGGCCGCCAGCGCCAGGCGCGGAGGAAGGTCTTGCAAGCCGATCAGCGGGCCTTGCGCGTGAAGGTGCGCCTCGCTGATCACTTCTTCCAACTCCTGCAAATCGTTGGCCCAGGCATGGTCGGCCAGGCGATCGTGAACTTCGGGCAAACATCCCCCTACCTGCTTCCCGATCCGCAGATTGGCCTGCTCGACGTACCACTGCACCAGCAGCGGCAGGTCGGCGAGACGCTCGCCCAATGGCGGCAGCTCGATCGAAAGCGTGCTCAACAAGCAGGCCAGGTCGGCGCAAAACACGCCCCGCCCCGCCAACTCGCCCAACGTCGAACGCGACGTGCTGATGATGCGGGCCGCAAACCGGCCGCCCGACAACGACCGAGACAAATCGTTCTGCGCCGCCTCCGGCAAGGCATCGATATCGCCCAGCAGCAGCGTCGCGGGGCGCTGTTCGCCCGACTTGCTGCGGGCCAAGGTGCGCAAAGCCGCTTGCAGCAGATCCGCGTCGAGCAGCGCCGAGGCCAGCGGCACCAATGGGCCGGCCGCGCCGGATCCGCCGTAGTGAATCGCACGGGCCAAGTGCTCGCGGTGACTGCCGGGCGGGCCGACGATCAACACGCTGGCCGCACTGCCCGCCGCCAACTTGGCCTGCGCCCGTGCTCGTTGCATGACGGGGCTGTCGCCAAGCAGCCGGTCGACGTGATACCGCGACGCCAGCTTTCTGCGATACTGTTGCAGCCGGGCGTGCAGCCGCGTGGCACTCGCTCCCGCCTCGTCGTCGACCGCCGCGCCGCCGGGACGGACGGTCGCCAACACCAGCCATGCACCGTCAGACGCCTGAAGTGGAACGAACTCGATTTCCCGCGCTGCGCCTGGCGACGTCGAAGGCAAGACCACCTGCGCCGTGGTCCGTCCGCCGGCAAAGACCTCGGGCGGCGGGCAAAGTGCGGCGGCGACGGCGGACGCTGCCGGACCCTCGGCCGCGGTGCCGTACTGGCATTGCTGTCCGACGAGTTCGTTGGCCTCGATGCCGAGCCACGACGCGCAGGCATCGTTGAGGAACACGATCCGCCGGTCGGCCGCGACGACGTAAAACGGCTCAGCCGCGGCGGAGAGCAGTTTTCCCAAGGCGTTGACGCTGGCACGAGAGGCGGGCATGAGAGAGGGTTCAGGGTTCAGGGTTCAGGGTTCAGGGTTCAGACGCGTTTGGGGCAGCCATCGCCCCTTATTGCATCATAATCCCCGCCATCAGCGCCGCGGCCACCACGGTCTCGGCCAGGCCGGCCGCCTGAAGCAGCCGGGGATCGGCCTCGGAGAGCAACTCCTTGAACTGGCGAGGAAAGACGCTCAGCGCGAACCCTTCCGCCAGCAAGATCGACAAGGCAATCAGCGTCAACCAACGCGCGGTGTCCATGAATTTGTATAATAATTGAGAGGCGGCGAGTCCCGGCGCGCCGGGATTCCTTTTGCGTGAGCTACCAGGTCAGGCGATATAATCTCGGCTTTTTGCCGCTTTCACAAGCGGAGGACGAACGTTTATGGCAAATCTTGGCGTCAACATCGACCATGTGGCGACCGTGCGCCAGGCCCGGCGGACCTATGAGCCCGACCCGGTCTGGGCCGCCGCCTTGGCCGAGTTGGGCGGCGCCGACGGCATTACCATTCACCTGCGCGAGGACCGCCGCCACATTCAAGACCGCGACTTGCGGCTGCTCCGCGACACGGTGACGGTCAAGCTGAACCTGGAAATGGCGTGCGCCGACGAGGTGGTGGGCATCGCCTGCGCCGTCCGGCCGCGGCAGGCGACGCTCGTGCCCGAAAGCCGTGAAGAGGTGACCACGGAGGGCGGCCTCGACGTGCTCGCCCAACGCTCGAAGGTGGCCGACGTGGTGCAGCGATTGCACGACGCCGGCATCGAAGTGAGCCTGTTCCTCGACGCCGACGAGCGGCAGATCGACGCGGCCCGCGAGCTGGGCGCCGACGCCGTCGAGCTGCACACCGGGCAATTTGCCCTGGCCGGCCACGGCACGCGGCAGCAGCGCGAGCTCGACAAGCTGGTGCGCGGCGCGGCGCGAATTGTCGCGTGTGGCCTGACGCTGCACGCCGGCCACGGCTTGACCTATCGCAACGTGCTGCCGGTGGCCCGCATCGCAAACATGTGCGAATTGAACATCGGCCACAGCATTGTCGCGCGGGCCCTGATGGTCGGCTTCCAGCAAGCCGTGCGAGAGATGAAGGATTTGGTGAGCTGAAAAGAAACCGAGTCGCCGCCGCCATGTACCTGTCGGATAGCATGATGAACGCCGCCCTGGCGTTGGTGGGAGAATAGGCGGCTATGAGTTTATCAAGTCCGGAAGACGAACGGCGGGCGGGAGAGCAAGCAACTCCCACGCCGCCGAAGAGCCTGGACAAAATTCGCTCGGCACTGGCGTCGATTCAGGAGCACGCGCCCAGCGGAGCGACCGTCGGGCCGTTGGCGGAGGGACTCAAGCCGGAAGACCGCCTGGTGATCGCCTCGTTTTACGACCGCGAGGTGCGCAAGCGGTTCCAGGACTTGTTGCTGGCCCACGGCATTTCGTCGTCGTTCCGGCGCGGCGACGGACGCGATCAGGTGCTGGTCGATATGAGCGACCGGCAGCAGGCGGCCCGGCTGCTCGACGAGCATCTGGCCGCCAACCCCGACCGTCCGCAAGGCCGCGGGCGCAGAATTGTCGACTTCGTGCTTCTGGGCGCCGTGCTGGGAGCCACGGTCAGTGCCTGCTTTGTGCTGGAGAAGAGCTTTGCCCGCATTCAGGCCCAGTGGGGGCTGGTCATGGCGTCGATTTTCGCTTTCACGGGCTACGGTGCGATTGTGGGCGGCCTGCTGGGTTCCTTGAAAGACCGGCTGCACGAGCGCGGGCGGCTGCAATTCACGATTCTCGACCTGCTACTGCTATCCGCATTGACCGCCCTGGCGGCGCTGGCCTGGCGGCTGTGGTAAGGCGAAACTAAAGGGGCTGGCGACGCGGCTTGGCCTCGAATCGACCCTCCGCCCCCGCGGCCGCCGCCAAGAACCAAGATGCGTGGGCCATTACAAATGCACTCATCACCTTTAACTGCCGATGACTTTGAGCGGGGCGTATGCTACTGCTTTCAAATCAGCTATGCATCGGATGCCCATGGATCGATATGGTTCCAAGCGTCGGAACCGGACGCCGCTACGATGCGCTGGCATTACCAAACGGAACCGTGTCGGAGTGCCTACTCTTTCCTCAATCTCTTTCGAAGGCCAGACTTTGTGCTGCTGGACCATGACGAGAAAGAAGTTCTTCGGATCCGTCGACGTACGCGCTTTCCTCCTCGCTCCGACATACTCCAAAACGGCGAAGTCGTGGGAACAATTCGGTTGCGAAGCGTCCTTCTGAATAGATACAGTCTCGTCCTCAAAGCGGGACCAACATGGACGTTTCGCATGCCGCTCTTCACGATCCGCTTCTATGGCGAGTCGAGTGCAAACTCGCGAGTGCGCGTTCTAATGGGGCCCAAAGTGCAATGGATGCTTCACCTTTCAGCCGGAGCCGACGACGTGCGTCTCGTGGCTGGGCTAGCTTTCATCCACCGCCAGTGGTGGTGCTACAGTTGAATCCGGGCAGCTAAAGAGGCAACTAACGAGGCAACGGGGCCGGCGCCATGGCCGTCGGTAAACTGCTCTTTGGTCATTCCAAAGGCTCGTGGTATAAGCCGTTGCAGGAAACGTCAATCAGAGAGCGTACCCCACGGAGACCAGGCATGGAAGCTTGGCAAACGCAGTTGCTGGCTGCACCGGCGGCCGAGGCGCAGGTGCAGGTCCAGCTGACCGTGCTGCTGCCCGCCTTCAACGAAGAACAGGCCGTCGAACGGGTGCTCGGCGAAATTGTCGAGACGCTGGCCGATGAGCCGCTATGCTATGAAATCGTGGTGGTCGACGACGCTTCGACCGATCGCACCGCCGAACGGGCCGAGCGGTTCGCCGCCGACTGCTGGCAATGCCCGGTGCGCGTGGTCCGCTGCCTCGAAAACCGCGGCGCCGGGGCTGCCCGCAAGGTGGGCATTCGCCAGGCCCGGGGTGAAATCGTGGTCATGCTCGACGCCGACGGCTCCTACCCGGCCGATGCCATACCGGCCTTGCTGCGGTGGTTTCCCGCCTACGATCAGGTGAACGGTGCCCGGACCAGCGAGCAAGGAACGCTCCCTTGGCTGCGCAAGCCGACGAAGTGGTTTATCCGCCAGCTCGCGTCGTATCTGACCGGCCATAAAATCCCCGACCTGAACACCGGGCTCAAGGCGTTCAAGCGCGAGGCGATGCTGCCCTGGTTGTGGGTCGTGCCGGATGGTTTTAGCTGCGTCACCACAATGACGCTGGCCTTTCTTACCAATGGCTACGCCGTGAAGTATGTGCCTACCGCGTACCGGCCGCGCATCGGCCGCAGCAAGTTTCACCCGATCAAAGACACGCTGGCGTATTTGAGCACGGTACTGCGGATCGTGCTCTACTTCCGGCCGCTGAAAGTGTTTTTGCCGCTGTCGGGCCTGCTGATGGCGCTGGGCACGGCGAAAACCGCCTTCGATTGGTGGAGCACCGGCAGCATGCAGGAATCGGACATCGTGGTGTTCGTGGCCGGGTTTATGACGTGCATGATCGGCTTGCTGGCCGAGGTGATCGTGGCGCATTACCGGAGGTAGTAAGAGGTGTTGGGCGTTAGGCGTTGGGAACCGTAAGGTGGGACAAGCGAGCTTGCGAGCGCTGGCCCACCGTGATGGAGGTCGCTTTCGGTGGGCCGGCGCTCGCAAGCTCGCTTGTCCCACCTTACGATTGAGAACAAGGAACGCACGTTGACTGCACCATCCATTTGCAATTTGCAATTCGCAATTTGCAATTTGCAATTCCCTTTCCGGCGCGACCTTGACGCGCGGCTGCGCTACGCTCAGGCGGCGCTGGCGCACGTGCCGCGCTTGCTGGGCGCGATCGATCGCAATCCGTTGCACGCCAGCTACGGCTGCTTCGACCGCCAGTTTTGGCACTATCGCACCGCCAGCTTCCCCAGCGAAATGTATCAAGAAGCGGTCCTGCCGCTGGCTCTGATCTACACCACCCGGTTGCCAGGCAACCGCTGGCACGCGGAGCCGCAACTAAGAGAATGGGCCATCGCCGCACTGCGGTTCGCCGCCCGGTCGTCGCACGCCGACGGCTCCTGCGACGATTATTATCCCTTCGAGCGGGCGCTTGGGGCGGCGGTCTTCTCTCTGCAGGCCGCCGCGCGGGCATATCAACTCTTGGAACTCGACGATGCAGAAATCGTGGCCTGGCTCGAGCGGCGGGCCGAATGGGTGGCCAACCACGACGAAACGGGCCGGTTGGCCAACCACCACGCGCTGGCCGCGCTGGGACTCGCCCGGCTGGCCGAAATCACGGGCGACCGGACGTTTTCGGCTGCCGCCGACGACCGCGTGAACCGGCTGTTGTCGTGGCAGTCTTCCGAAGGCTGGTTCGAGGAGTATGGCGGCGCCGATCCGGGCTATCAGACCGTTACCATCGACGCCTTGGCCAAGTTGCGGCGGATGACGGGCGATGAGCGGCTCGATGAGCCGCTGCACAGAGCCGTCGCCTTCGCTCGGCTGTTTCTTCATCCCGACGGCAGTTACGGCGGCGAATACGGCAGCCGCGGCACGTACCATTTTTATCCGCACGGTTTCGAGCTGCTGGCCGGGCGGGACCCGGCCGCCGCCGACCTGGCTGACGCTTTTTTGGAATCGTTGGCCAAAGGTAAAACCGCCTCCTTCGACGACGACCGGATGTATGCCCATCGGCTGGCCAACCTGATGGAAGCCTACCTCGATTGGTCCGCGGAGCGGCCTCCGCCGCAGCCGGCGGCCGAGCGGCCACTCGTCCGATTCCTGCCGCACGCGGGAATGCTGGTCCACCGCGCCGGGAAGTCTTACACCGTCGTGTCCGCGGCGCGTCTGGGGGTGTTCAAGCGGTTCGCGGGTTCCGACTCTCCGTTTACCGATGCGGGACTCATTATCGAGACCACGGATGGCCGCCAGGCGGTATCGCAGTCGCACGATCGGAGCCGCGACGTACATTGGAGCGAATCGGGCGTGCTGGAGGTGTCGGGCAACCTGCACTGGGTGCGGCACGAGACGGCTACGCCGCTGAAACAGGCGGCCTTTCATCTCGTGATGTGCCTTGTGGGCCGCTGGTGGCGAACGCCGGTCCGGCGGCTGCTGCAGCGGAGGCTGATTACGGCGCGCCGCGTATGTCCCGTCCGGCACACGCGCCGCTTCGAGTTCGACGCGGCAGGCGAGTGCCGCGTTACTGACCGCATCGAGTTGCTCGATGACTCACTTCGAGTGCGGCGAATGGCACTGGCCAGCGACCTGCAGGCGGCTTACGTGGCGGCGGCGAACGTCTACCAGGAAGGCGTCGTGCAACCCTGGACTGACTTGAGTCACTGTTGCGACCGTCTCAATCGTGACCGCCAGACCGTCGTCGTGCGAGACCTGCGTGCCATGCTTTCCAGCCTACGCGACCTTATCCCGGCAGCCAAATCCGCGGCTCACTGCTTTGCACGCCCAGGCGGCGGGCCTTGATGCGCACGTAAGGCGGAAGGTAGCCGCAACGGTGAGCGAAGGTGCCGACGGCGGCGTCGGGCTTCGCCAGCAACGGCTCGACCAGGTCTTCGATCACAAAGCCGCAGCGACAGAGGCCGCCGATCAAATCCTCCCAGCGGTGAAGAAATTCGACCGTCCCTTCTTCGCGGTGCCGGCTGCCGACGACCGGCGGCAAGGGACCGCACCGATAATACGGTTCGATCACTTCATAGCCGTTCGCCGAAGGCCCGACGGCGGCTTGCAAGCTCGTTGGCTGCTTGTGTTGGCTGAGATACAGCCCGCCGGGAGCCGTCACACGGGCCACCTCGCGATACACGGCCCGCACGTCGGGCAAATAGCAGGTGCTTACCGGCTGCAACACAATCTCGAAGCTCGCGTCGGCCAGCGCGTTGAGATCGTCCATCGACGCTTCAATCACCCGGATGTTCAGCCCGCGCTCGGCGGCCACCTGACGGTCGAGAGCCAACATCTCGGGGCTGAGGTCGACCACCGTCACCTCGGCCCCTGCGCTGGCATAGAGTGCGCTTTGGCGTCCACCGCCGCTGGCCAGGCACAAGAGCCGTTTGCCCGCAACGCTGCCGCCCAGCCAGCCCAGCGCGTCGGCGGTGCCCAGCGGATCACGCAGGTCGTCGTCGGGCGCCGGGGTCGTGAAACATTGCTTCTTGCGGACCAGCGCATCCCACGCGCGGCGGTTTTGATCGCGAACGGAGACGGCGAATTGCGGAGTTGCGTCAGACATCGAGGGCAGGCATCAGGCGTCAGGGGTAGGGCGGGACCAGCGAGCTTGCGAGCGCCGGCCCACCGTTGGAAAGGCGTCAGGCGTCAGGCAAACGTCAATTCAAGTATTTTTGAACCCTGAACCCTGTGATGGTGGGCCGGCGCTCGCAAGCTCGCTGGTCCCACCCTACGCGCCCGCTCCGAGGCGGACGACGAGCTGCTCCAGCACGGTACGGGCACGGGCGGGCGCGGAGCTGGTGCCTTTGAGCGCCAGGTCGGCTTCCAGCAGCCAGCGATAAAGCTGGCCCGTGCGTTGGCGGCCCATGCGGCGAAGCTGGGCCTCGCTTTTCTGGATCACGAACGATTTGAAGCCCGCCAGCTCCAGTGCCTGCCGCAGGTTCGGCCGCCCGCCGGAAGCTTCGGTCTGTTCGATGGTGCGGGTGGCGGCGGCGAAACGACGCAAGGTCGCGGCAATCTGGCCCATGATGGCAATCGGGTTTTCGCCGGCCAGCAGCAGGCGGTCAAGCTCGACCAGCGCCTGGCGGGTGCGGCCTTCGACGGCGGCATCGAGCATGTCCCAGGCCGTCTTGGCGCGCCAGCCGCCCACAAGCTGCTGCACCAGATCGGCGGCGATCGGCTGGCCGTTGGCGGCGGCGGCCAGCTTGGCCAGCTCCTGGTCGATCAGGCCCAGTTCGGGGCCGATGATCTCGACCAGCGACTCGGCGGCCTCGCGTTCGAGTTTCGCCGCGTGCCGGTCGCGGGCCAGCGTGGCGAGCCACTTGACCAGCCGGGCTTGGGGCGGCGACTTGCACTCCACCGCCAAGCCGCTGGCCGCCGTGTGTTTCGCCAGCCGCGTATTGCCCGGCCACGACGGCACCACCAGCACGAGCGTGCCGGTGCGGCTGGGCCGGGCAGCGTAGTCTTCCAAGTGGCCGCGGTGTTCCGAAACGAAATCGTCGGCATCGTCGACGACCACCAGCCTGCGGCCGCCGCCAAACAGTCCGACGGTGAGCAGCTCGTCCGAGACCGTCCGCCAATCGGCGCTGCGGCCGTCGAAGCGCGTGAGCGCGAACTCGGCTTCGCCGTCGCCGAGCACGGTCTTGCGCAACTCGGCCAGCAGCAGCCCCTTCAAGAACGGTTCATCGCCGAACAAGACGCACAGCGCGGGCGCCGGCGGATGCGTTTTTTCGGCCAGGTAGTCGAGAGCGTGAACGGCGGGCATGGGGACGATTGTAGCATCTGGGCGAACCGTTGACATGGCCCCGCAGGTCCCCGACGAAGATTGACTGGAATACGCATAATGCTATCATAGAAAAATCATACCCAACGTACTGCTCGAGCAAGACGCCGCGAAAGCGTTGGGCGATTTGCCCAAGCCGATCAAGTCGCGGATGGTCGAGTTGCTGGCGCGGCTGGCCGATTGGCCAGATGTCAGCGGAGCGAAACCGTTGCGGGGCAACCTGGCTGGTCATTATCGGCTGCGGACGGGCGACTATCGCCTACAGTTTCGCGTCGAGGCGCAGCAACTGGTGTGGAGCGCGTCGGGCATCGCGACCGATTCTATGACGAGGGTGAAACGTGATTGCGTTGCAGCGAATTGAAGTGGCGGGCCAGCGGTTCGTTTTGTTGCCGGAAGCGGAATACGATCGGCTGTGCGCCAAGGCGAGCGAATCGGTGCCCATCACCGACGACGGCTTGCCGCCCTTGCCGAAACCGGACAAGCAGGGGCGGTTTCCGGCGGTCGAGTATGCGCGTGTTTCGCTGGCCCGCGACGTCATTCGCGACCGTCGCGCTGCGGGGCTGACGCAACAAGACTTGGCCAGCCTGGCCGGCACGCGGCAAGAAACCATCTCCCGCATCGAAAGCGGCAGCTACACCGCGTCGCACAAAACGATCGACCGCATCGACCGCGCCCTGAAGAAGGCGATGGCCAAGCGGCGGAAAGGCTGGTGATACGCGGCCCGTCCTTCACTGCCGCAAGTCTGCGCGGTAAGCTGTACGTGGGCCACGTATCCAGCAAACCGAAGGAGCCATGCGAGAGAGCTTCGATCCTTATCGCAAATGGCTGGGCATTCCGCCCAAGTACCAGCCGCCGAACCATTACCGACTGCTGGGCGTCGAGCGGTTCGAGGACGACCCCGACGTGATCGAGGCGGCGGCCGATCAGCGCATGGCGCATGTGCGGAACTACCAGACCGGCCAGAACTCCGCGCTGTCGCAAAAGATCCTCAACGAGCTTTCCGCGGCCAAGATTTGCCTGCTCGACGCGCACAAAAAGTCGGCCTACGACGAAAAGCTGCGTGGCGAGTCGGCGGTCGCGATGCGTGATTCTGCCGCCGGCCCGAGCACCAAGACCGACGGAGAAGAGTTGCTCGCCGCGATCGACACCGGCCAGAGGCACGGAATCTCGCCGTCGTTGCGAGGGACCGGCCGGAAGCGGCGGCCGGTTTGGCATGCTCCGGCCGTCGTTGCCGCCGGAATGCTGCTGGTCGTGTCGATGGTCGTCTGGCTAAGTGCCAAGAGCGGCCGCCAGGTATCGACGCAGACGGTCGCTCCGTCAATCACTCAAAGCAGAGCCGCGGCCGGGCCACCCGCGGTACCCGCGCACGAGGTGGATGAAAAGGTGGAAAACGCGCGGACGCCGGGCGACTCTCCCGCGCAGGACGGTGGCGAAACGAAATCGGCGGTTTCCTCAAGCGACCCGACGCCGATGCCCGCGGCAGGGGGCTCCGGCACCGATCGAAAGGTCACTGATGGCCAGCAGGGCGCGCCCGACGCACAAGTGGCGCCAAACGCCGGGCCGCAGATCGTCGACTCGCCGCCGCCAGGTTCGGCGGCGCCGGCTTCCGTCGCCGCGTCGACGGAGGCCGAGCGAATTGACGAGGGAACCAGGTACGCGGCGCCCAAGGACACCCGCGCGGCCGCCCCCACCAGGCTGGCCCTGCCGAGCGCGGACGCATTGGGCAAGGCCGAACGTCTGATTCGCGAGACGTACGAACGCGAACTGGCGGGCGACGACAAGGCGGCGGCCGCGCGGGCACTGCTGGCCGCCGTCGCTGAAACGTCCGATCCGTCCGAGCGGGCCGCATTGATCTCGACCGCGGCCGATCTGTCTGCCAGGGCAGGCGACCTGCGGTTGACGTTTGATGCCCACGAAACGTTGGCCCGCTACTTCGTCTTCGACGCCCCCGCGGCCAAGATCAAGACCTTGGAAGAAGCGGCCCGGACGGTCCGAGCGAACGACGCGCGAATCGCGCTGGTGAACGGCGCGATGGACCTGATCGACGAGTTGTCGCGGGCCGCGCGTTACGACCTGGGCGAGCGCGCCGCCAAGGCGGCCCAGACCGTCGCCGCGCGCGTCAAGGATCCGGCCCTCCGCAAGCAGGTCGCCAACAAGCGTGCGGACCTGGAGAAGCAGCGCAAGCTGCACGACGCGCGAGAACGGGTGCTGGCGCAGGCAAGGCGCGAGTTGGCCGACGACCCGGACGACGCTTCCGCCAACGAGACGCTCGGTAAATACCTCTGCTTCGAGATGAACGATTGGCCGGCCGGCTTGAAGCACTTGGCTAAGTCATCGCAAGGGAAGTTGCGGGATGCCGCGCTCGCCGATCTTGAGAGCGAAGCGGAAGCGGAACGTCAGTTGGCGGTCGGCGACAATTGGTGGGACCTCGCCGAGGTCGCTGAGGGCAACCAACGCCCAGCTTGCCGCCGCAGAGCCGCCTTTTGGTACGTGCTTGCCCTGCCCAAGCTCACGGGCCTGATGAAGACGCGGGCCGAGAAACGCGTCGAAGACGCCGGCCCGATCGGTTTTGCCGGTCCAGCCGCCGGAGACGACAAATATGTGGATATTGTGCTGGCGCCGAAGACCACGCTACGTCTGGTCAGAATTCCCGCGAGCTCCGATGGGCGAGTTGGGTCTTTCTATCTGGGTCAGACCGAGTTGACGCAACGGCAGTGGATTGCCGTGATGGGGGCGGTGCCTTGGGAACAGCAAGCCCGCGCCGACGACCTGCCGATCGCCTTCGTCGCCTATGACGATTGCCAGGCGTTTGTCGACAAACTGAACCAACTCGTGCCGGCCGGTCCGTGGCGCTTCCGGCTGCCGTCGAAGGAGGAATTCGCGTACTGTTTTTTGGCCGGCCAGCAAGCGGAAACAGCGTATCAGCCGCAACCCACAAAATACGGATGGCTCGCCGACGAATCATCCGACGCTCCTCACGCGGTCGCGGGAAAGCAAGCCAATGCGTTTGCGCTGCGCGACATCCTGGGAAACGTTTGGGAGTGGACGTCGGACTGCCGGTATTATGGAATGGCCGCCTCTGACCGGCTGGGAGACAATCCGCGGCTCGCATTGGCGTTGACTTCCATTCCACCGCCCCGGGGGCAGGAGTATAAGACTTATCGGGGATGGAACCTGGGGCTGCGCATCGCTGCCGACGCGGCTACGGGAGCGGGACCACCCGCTCGCCAAACGCGGCAATAGGCGGGAAATCCTCCCGCCGGGTCGCTTTTTGTTTGCCCCGCTGGCCGGTTGTCGGTAGGCTTTACGGCATTGACGGGGGCAGGACCCGCCGCTTGACCCACCACGCCCTCCGAGGCGCCGCAGATGACTGCCTGGCGAGATGCACAGCGCACGCGCGTTCGACGGTGTCTGCTGCGCCGCCGCGCCGGGCAACGCATGCCCGAAACGCTTGAGCCGCGCTGGCTGCTCACCGGCGGCTTCCTGCCCTTGAACTTGGTCAGCGATCAGGCCAACACCGCACTCATCCAAGACGCGAACCTGGTCAACCCCTGGGGTATGGCGCTGGGCAGCAGCGGGGGCAACCTGTGGGTCGCCGACCAGGGCACGGGCGTCGCCACCCAGTACGACGGCGCCGTGGGCGGATCGGCTTTTGTGGCCAACTCGCTGGTGGTCACCGTTCCCGGAGGAGCCGAAACCGGGGTCGTCACCAATGGCACCAGCGACTTCAGCGTGCAATCGGGAATATCGAGCGGGCCGGCCTCGTTTCTGTTCGCCGCCACCGGCGGACAAATCAGCGGCTGGAACACGGACGTGCCGCCGCCCGCTCCCTCGACGCAGGCCCAGCTTGCGGCCGCCACCAGCGGCGCCGTTTATACCGGCCTGGCCCTGGGCAACAACGGCGGGCAAAACTTCCTCTACGCCGCCGAATTTCACGACGACCGCATCGACGTCTTCAACGCCACGTTTCAGCCGGTCATGCCATCGGGCGGATTCAACGATCCCAACCTGCCCGCCGGATTCGCGCCCTACAACGTCGTCAACATCGGCGGCCAACTCTACGTCAGTTATGCCCAACAAGACGCCGGCGGACAGAACGCCGTGGCCGGAGCGGGTGACGGCTACGTCGACGTCTTCAATCAAAACGGCGTGTTGCAAAAAGAGCTGATCGCGGGCCAGCCGCTCAACGCGCCCTGGGGCATGGCGCTGGCGCCCTCGAACTTCGGCGATTTCGGCAACGACCTGCTCGTGGCCAACAACGGCGACGGACTGATCCATGCCTTCGATCCGCAGTCGGGAACGTTGGTGGGAACGCTCACGCTGCCGTCCGGCTCGCCGCTGACCATCGACGGTCTGCGCGGTCTCAGTTTCGGCAATGGAAATACCGTAGGCAATCCGAACGAGTTGTTCTTCTCCGCGGGAAGCGACGGCGGCCAGCATGGCCTGCTGGGCGCGTTGGTGAGCGCCCAAGGAGTCAGCATGGCCGCGCAGGGGACGGCCGTCGATGCCACCACGGGCGTCTCCTTCAACGGCACGCTGGCCGTTTTTTCCGACGCGCAAAGCTTCCCGCTCGGCAGCTTCATGGCCACGATCAACTGGGGCGACGGAACCAGCGCGTCGGGCACGGTCACCTCGCTTACGGCCGGCGGCTTTGCCGTCAGCGGCAGCCACTCCTACATGTTTGGCGGCCCGAAAAACATCTCCATCCAGATCCGCGACCCGGTGGGAAACACCGCCAACGCCGGCGCCGTGGCGAGCGTGGCCTCGCCCGGCCTATCGATGACCGGCTTGACGATCGTGCCCACCGAAGGCGCCGCCTTCAGCGGCCCCGTCGCGACCTTCACCGACGGCGACGGCAACACATCGACCGCCGCCTACACGGCCACGATCGTCTGGGGCAACGGCACGACCGCCGCGGGCACGGTTTCTTTCGGCGGCGGCAAGTTCTCGGTGCTCGGCACGCAAACATACGCCGACGAAGCAAGCGAGGCGGTGAGCGTCATCGTCCGCGACTTCGACGGCGCGAGTGCCACCGTCGCCGGCAAGGCGAACGTGGCCGATGCGCCGTTGACCGGCACGCAAGCGAGCATCGCAGCCACGCTGGGCGCGACGTTCAGCGGCAGCGTGGCATCGTTTACCGACGCCAATCCGAACGCCACTACCAGCGACTTCACGGCCACGATCGACTGGGGCGATGGAACGTCGTCGGCCGGCATCGTGTCGGCCGCGGCTGGTCCCGGCGCGCCGGGGTTCAATGTGGTCGGCAGCCACACTTACGCGCAGGCCGGCTCGATGACCGCCACCGTCACAATCAATGACGTCGGCGGCAGCCAGGCCGCGATCGACGACCCGGCCAGCGTGGTCGATATCGACGTGCTCGGCGCGACGCTGGCGAGCATCGCGCCCACCGAAGGCACCCCGGTCATAGGAACCATCGCCACGGTCGTGGATAGCAATCTCGCCACGACGGCCGGCGAGCTGGCGGCCACAATCGTTTGGGGCGACGGAACCACGACCCTAGGCACCATCACGGGGGCGGCCGGCGCGTTCGTGGTTTTCGATGCCCATACGTATGTCGGCGAAGGCCGTTTTCCGTTCAGCGTCACGGTCGATCACGTGGGCGGCACGGCCATCGCCACGGACCAAACCACGATTACCGTGGCCGACACCGGCACGCTTTCCGTCAGCGGCGCGGCCTTCACCGCGACCGAAGGCGAAACCTATAGCGGCGAGGTGGCCACCGTCAGCGATACCTACGCCGCGCCGGCCGCCGACTTCACGGCCACGATCGCTTGGGGCGACGGCACGGTCAGCACCGCCTCCGTCAGCGGACCCAACGGACACTTTACGTTGAGCGGCACGCACGTCTACCTCGAAGCGGGAACGTATTCGCCCGTGGTTTCGATCGCGGATCTTCCGCCCGGCAGCATCTCGGAAACGGCCACGCTGACGACCGCGGTCGCCGACGCGCCGATCGCCGCGACCGCCGCAACGTTGCACTCGACCGAGGGCCAGGCGGTTTCCGGCACCGTCGCCACCTTCGACGATGCGAGCGCCTTCGGCGCCGCGGGCGACTTCCAAGCCACGATCGACTGGGGCGACGGCGCGACCACGACCGGTACGGTATCGGGCAGTCCCGGCACGCCGGGGTTCGCCGTGGCCGGCACGCACACCTATACGATCGGCGGAACCTACGCGGCGATGGTCACCATCGACGACACCGGCGGCAGCACGGCCACCGCGACTTCGAGCGTACACGTGGCCGACGATCCGTTGACCGCGGCGGGCGTGACGATCGCCGGCGGCGAGGGTCAGACGTTCACCGGTCCGGTGGCCACGTTTGCCGACACCAATCCCGGCGGCGGCGACGTGGCGGACTATTCGGCCACGATCGACTGGGGCGACGGCGGCACCACCCAGGCTTCGATCGCCGGCTCGGCCGGTCACTACACGGTAAGCGGCAGCCATGCGTTCGTCGATGTAAGCGATGCCGTGGTCGTCGCCATCCACGACCTCGGCGGGGCCTCGGCCACGGCGACCAGCGGCGCCACGGTGGCCGACGCCAACACGTTGACGCCGCTGGGACCTGGTCAGGGCTCGACCCTTTCGGCCACCGAGGGCCAAACGCTGAGCGGCTTGCTGGCAACCTTTGCCGACAGCTATTCCGGCAATCCGGCCAGCGATTTTTCGGCGTCGGTCGATTGGGGCGACGGGCAAACGACGACCGCCGACGTCACCGGCCAGGCTGGCACGTTCACGGTGAGCGGCAGCCATGTTTATGCCGAGGCGGGAAATGACACGGCCCACGTCACGTTGCGTCACATCGCCCCAGGCACCGCCAACGCGACCGCCGACACGGCGATCGACGTCGCCGACGCGACGCTGTCGGCCAGCGGCGCCACTTTGTCGCTGACCGAAGGCGGCACGTTCGCCGGAAGCGTGGCTTCGTTCAACGACGCGAACAAGCTGAGCGCGGCCGCCGATTTCACGGCCACCATCGAGTGGGGTGACGGCACGTCGGCCACGGCAGGCACCCTCTCGCAAGTCGCCGCCGGCAGTTTCGTCGTGACCGGCAGCCACGTCTATGCCGACGATGCGAACAATTTGCCCATCATCGTTGTGATCAGCGACCGAGGCGGCAACGCGGCCACCGCCGCGGGCGCGGCCACGGTTGCCGACGCGCCTTTGACGGCGGCCGACGCGACGATCGCCACCACGGAAGGGCAGAACTTTAGCGGCGCGGTGGCGACTTTCACCGATGCAAACCTCAATGCCACCACCGCCGACTTTACCGCGACCGTCGATTGGGGCGACGGCACATCGGCCTCGGCAGGCACGATTTCGCAGGTCGCCGCCGGCAGTTTCGTCGTGATGGGCAGCCACACCTATACCGAAGCGGCGGCGAACGTACCCATAACCGTGACCATCGACGATCGCGGTGGCAGCACCGCCACCGCTGATTCGCAAGCCAACGCCGGCGACGCCTTGCTCACCGCCCACGCCGCGACCTTCACCGCGACCGAGAGCGTCACCTTCGCCGGCGCGGTGGCCACGTTCAGCGATGCCAATCCCAATGCCACGACCGCCGACTTCACGGCCACCATCCATTGGGGCGACGGCAGCGCGCCGGCGACGGGCACCGTTCATGCCGCCGCGGGAGGCTTCGTCGTCAGCGGCAGCCACCTCTATGCCGAGGAAGCTGCCCGGCAAGTGAGCGTGACCCTCCGCGACGTCGCCGGCAGCAGCGCCACCGCCACCAGCACGGCCGACGTGGTCGATGCGCCGCTGACGCCCGGACTTCCGCTGACGATTGCGACCACCGAGGGCGCGCTGTTCAGCGGCACGGTAGGCACGTTCACCGACTTGAATGTGGGTGCCCCGCTGCATGATTTCACGGCCACGATCGGCTGGGGCGACGGCGGAGCGAGCCTGGGCACCGTTCTTGCGGCGCCCGGCGGCGCCTATGTGGTCAGCGGCTCGCACACCTACACCGCGCCGGCGGCTGGCTTGCAGATCAGGATCCAAGTCAACGACATTGGCGGCGGCGGCACGATCGTGCCTGCTTCGGTCCACGTCGCCAGCACGCACTTTGTGGCCTCCGGGGCGACCATCGCCGCCTTCGAAGGCGCGGCCTTCAGTGGTATTGTGGCCACCTGCGACGATTCGAGCACCAACCCCGCAGATTATTCCGCCCTGGTCGAGTGGGGCGACGGCACGACCAGCGCCGGTACGGTGGCACCCGCGGTCGGCGGTGGATTTGCGATCGGCGCCACGCACACGTTCCAGCAGGCCGGCACGACGCACTTTACGGTCGTCGTCACCAATGTCGCCCTCGATCGACTGACCGTCGTCAGTCAGGCCAATGTGGCCGACCCGCCGCTCACTCCGCAGGGCATCACCATCGCCGCGACCGAAGGGACTGCCTTCAGCGGCCCGGTTGCCACCTTTGCCCAATCCGGAGGCGCCGTCGCGGACTACTCGGCCACTATCTTGTGGGGCGACGGCCAAGCGTCGACGGGCACCGTCACCACGGCGGCCGGCGGCGAATTCGTCGTGCTCGGCTCCCATCTCTACAGCGAGGAAACGCAAGGGGCGGCCGTGACGGTGGCCGTCAAGAACGTCGGCGGGGCACAAGGCACCGCCGCCAGCACGGCCAACGTCGCCGACGCTCCGCTCGCGCTGTCGCCGCTCGGCGTCCAAGTGCCCTCCGGCGGCGCGGCCGACCCTCTCGTGCTCGCCACCCTGACCGATGGCGGCGGGGAACCAGCCGCCGACTATTCCGCCACGATCGACTGGGGTGACGACACGAGCTTGACGGGCGGCACGCTGCTCGTGTCGGGCACGACGCTGCAAATCGCCGGCAGCCATGACTACGCGCTACCGGGCAGCTACCAGGTCGTCGTGACGGTGCATGACGACGGAGGCAGCACCGCCAGCGCGACGGCCACGGCCACGGTGGCGCCGACGGCCAATCAGCTTTTCATTGAAGCGGCCTATCGGGATGTGTTGGAGCGGCCCGTCGATTCGTCGGGGTTGCTCTATTGGAGCAATCAGCTTGCCGCCGGGCAGCCCCGCTCGGCGGTCGCCGATGCCATCGACCACAGCGCCGAGTATTTCGGGCTGATCATCATCGCGCCGGCCTACGAGCGCTATCTGAACCGTGCCGCCGATCCGGGCGGGTTGGCCTACTGGACCGACCAGATGCAGAATCACGGTTTGACCGACGAACGGCTGGAAGCCGGCTTTATCGGATCCGCCGAGTTCTACGCGCGCGCCGGCGGAACCGATCAGGCGTGGATCGACGCCATGTATCGGGACCTGCTCGGGCGACCTGCGGATGCATCCGGCCAAAGCTTCTGGCTGGCTGAACTTGCCGCCGGCGCTGACCGGGCCGACATTGCCTATGGCTTTGCGGCCGGCGCGGAACGCGAAACGCAACGCATCACCGATGATTTCATGCGCTACCTCGGCCGCCAGCCGGATCAAGCGGGGTTGGAGTTTTGGCTGGGACAGTTTGCCGCCGGGGTCACGAATGAAAGTCTCATCACCGGTTTCGTCGCCAGCGACGAGTATTTCAAGGAGCACGCGTGACGTCAGACGACAGCGATTTGCCTTCCATCTGTTCGATCTTGCGGCGCATGGCGTCGGGAATGGGAATCGGCGACTGACTGCGGTAGTCGAACACGACCGCGGTGGAACTCGCGTCGGCTACGACTTCCTGTTGGGCCTCGCTGTAGATCAGATGTTCCATCGTAAAGCTCGTGCGCCCCAGCCTGGTAATGCGTGCCCCCACCTGGATCTGATCAGGATAGGTCACGGGCCGGCGGTAGTTGCACCCGATCGCCGCCAGGATCGGGCCAACCCGGTCCTTCTCGATCATGCCCCACAGCCCAAGTTCTTCCAGATATTCGATCCTGGCCGATTCGCACCAGCGGAAATAGATGATGTTGTTCACGTGCTGCAGCGCATCGTGGTTGCCCCATTCGACCGGCAAGAGGATGACGATCGGCCAGTCGGCCAGAGGCGCGGCAAGGTTGGTGGGGTGCATAGGGTTCGGGGTTCGGGGTTCGGGGTTCAGGGTTCGGGACTCGGGGGTTGGGGTTGGGGGAAATTGCAAATTGCAAATTGAAGATTGCAAATTGAGAATTGACCCTCTGCCTACCGTCCGACCGACCTTTGATCGTAACGCAAGAGCGCGTCCTCCGCACGTCTACTTTGACCGCTCGTGCCCGTGAGCATAACCTGAATCCCGGCGCGCCGGGAAACCCTGAACCCTGAACCGCGAACCCTGAACCCTGAACCCTCCCATGCAGACCAACGATCCGACAGCAACGCCCGCAGCACGAGCGGCCCAGTTCGCGGCAATGTGCTTCGCACTGGCGCTGCCGACCATCGGCACGCTGGCCTACTTCGTGCTTCTCTCCGGCAGCCCGATCACCCGCGCGGTCTATGTGGTCAGCAAAGTGGTGCAGTTCGCCTTTCCCATCGCCTGGGTCGTGCTGTTCGAGCGGCGGAAGATTGCCGTCGTACGACCCTCGCTTTCGGGACTCGGCGCCGGGGCCGTGCTGGGCATGTTGGCGGTCGCGGCCATGTTTGGGCTGTACTATGGTTACTTGCGGACGGCTCCCGTGATGGCCGACGCGCCGCGGGCCATTGCCCATCAAATGAGCGACTTCGGCGTCGCCTCGCTCGGCGGCTTTCTCGTCTTGGCCGGTTTTATCTGCCTGGTCCATTCGTTGGCCGAGGAATACTACTGGCGGTGGTTCGTGTTCGGGCAGCTTCGCGAGAGCCTGCCGCTGGCGGCGGCCATCGCCATTTCCAGCCTCGGCTTCATGGCCCATCACGTGCTGGTGGTGGGCAAGTTCCTGTCGGGCTATGGCCCGTTCACCTGGTTTTTCTCGCTCTGCGTGGCGACGGGCGGGGCGCTTTGGGCCTGGCTCTATCACCGCACGGGCACGCTCTACGGCGCCTGGCTCAGCCACTTTCTGGTCGACGCCTGCCTGATGTGGGTCGGCTACGATCTGTGGAGCCGCACGTCCGCGGGTGGTTTCTGACGGTGAAGCCTCCGAGAACGTGGAAGCGCGGCGGAGCTCCGCAGGTTCAACCAACCAGATTGATGCCGGTGAGTTTGTGTTGCGGCTCGGCGGGCGTAGAATGATTGGGAAGGTTGATTGAGGAGCAAAACGTGCGATACGTCACAACATCGAAGTGGCTCACCACGATTGTTTTAGCGTCCGCGTTGGAACTGCTTGGCGGCGACAGTAGTTTCGGCCAGATAGCCCCCGGAGCACCGGGCGGAGTCGGCATGGGAGGGGCTGCCCCCGGAGGATTTGCAATGGGGGCCGGAGGCGCTAACGGCGCAGGTTTCGGAATGGGCGCCGGAGCGGCCGGATCCGGCTTCACCGGCAGCGGCGTGGGCATCGGCACGTTCCCGTCGTCTCCCGGAGCGCATGTCGGCACCATGCTGCCGGGCCCGAGGGGGAACACCATCCAGCAATCGCCCGGCGTCAACGGATTCGGCACCGACCTGGGCATTTCGGGCGGCATTGCTCCCACGCCGCGATTCGGGGAGCCTCGCTTCGGCCGGATCCGGCGCCGCGGCAGCGAGATACCCATCGGACGCGGACGAGGGCCGGTGCCCGACGGCGGCGAACCCAATCCGGCCGAGACGCTGCTCAAAGACATGGAAGGCACGAACTCCGGACGCCGGTCCGGGCACGCCGCGATTCTGCCGGCTCCCCGGTATCGGCGCAGCCACCACGGCTTGAGCAGCGAACCGCTGGCGTTGAGGTCCGACCGCGTCGAGGAACAAGCAGTCTACTTTGCCAAACGCGGCGACTACGAAGATGTGGTTTATCGCACCCATCAGGGAGCTTATCGACGGAATGAAGCGGGCCGTTCTGCCGGTAACCGCGCCGCGCCACGTCCGTCGCGAAGCCAAACGAGAAGCAAGTGAGCAGGCATATCCGCATTGGCAGGCCGGGATGCCTCACTTTTGCGGACGTAAATCGACGGTCACCGTCACGGGCATGCCTTGCCGCAGCATGCCGTCGTCGTTGTCGACGATCACGCGCAGGCGGTAAACCAGATCGGTCCGCAGCTCGCGGGTTTCCACGGTCTTGGGCGATCTCTTCAAAGACAGCGTCGATGAAGTCGACGGCCCCATGGACGCCGTGCGGGCGGAGATGCAATTGACCACCTCGCCGTAACAGGCAGAGTACTTTACTTGATGAGGGCTGGATTCCTACTTTCGGCCGCGACTGCGCCAGGCGAAGAGGCGAAGGCCGATGGCGCCCGCGGCCGCCAGCGCGACCAGCGCCGTTCTGACGGCAAACTGGTCCGTGGAAACGGCGGGCCCGTTGACCCAATAGAGGAACGGGGCCAAGGCCAGCGTGGTCCAGCAGCAGAACTCGGCCCACTGCCGGACTTCCCGCGGCGTCAGTTCAGGTTCTCGCTCGGGCCTGTCTTCAGTCATGGCACGGAATCTATTCTCCCACCTCGCACACGACGCGGAAACCCACAAACGGGCTTTTTTGCCAGGGAGACATGATGGGGTAGTTGATGCGGCAAAGCTCGCCCACGAAAATCCAGTCGCCGCCGCGCACGACCTTGAGGTAGCCCTCGGCGGGTCCCTGCGGATCGTCCAGCGGCGAACGGCCGTAATACGTGCGGTCGAACCAGTCGCCGCACCACTCCCATACGTTGCCCCGCATGTCGTGAAGCCCAAACGCATTGGCCGGATAGCTCCCGACTTTGGCCACGGCGAGCGCCGGCTCGATGCCCGCCGCTTCGCCCGACTTGTCGTCCGGCGTGCGC
>Ga0307372_10003180_pt1 | contig 26543 bp, 21 predicted proteins | sample OX1MG_FD_202533 | JGI IMG/M metagenome (GOLD analysis project Ga0307372, IMG submission 202533) | Soil microbial communities from Risofladan, Vaasa, Finland - OX-1 | ecosystem: Environmental > Terrestrial > Soil > Coastal area > Acid sulfate soil | place: Finland: Risofladan, Vaasa | collected... | reverse complement strand
TTATCGATGAAAAAGCGGCGCACCTCGTCACTGCCGGGACCGTCGAGGTTGAGAGCCTGGCCCCAGGGAGTGGCGTAGCGGTCGGTGAAGTAGGGACCGAACTCCCCCAGGTAGTTGCCGGCCGGCCCCAGGTGGTTGTAGACGACATCGAGCACCACGGCCAGGCCCCGGGCGTGACAGGCATCGACCAGGCGAGCCAGCCCGTGAGGGCCGCCGTAGGCATGGTGCACGGCAAACAAATCCACTCCGTCATAGCCCCACCCCCGCCTCCCGGGGAACTCGGCCACGGGCATCAACTCCACTGCGCTGACACCCAGATCGACCAGATGGTCCAGCCGGGAGATGGCCGAGTCGAAGGTTCCCTCCGGGGTGAAAGTGCCGACGTGCAGCTCATAGAGGACGGCGGACGGCAGGTGGATCCCGGTCCAGCGCTCATCGCTCCACTGGATCCGAGCCGGTTCGACCAGCCGGGACAGGCCATCGGGCCCATCCGGCTGCCATAGGGAACGGGGGTCGGGTCGGGTCGGTCCGCCCTCGAGGGAAAAGCCATAGTCGGTTCCCTCCGACGCGTCGTCCACCCACGCGGCCCACCAGCCCGGCCGGTCCGTAGGGCGCAGTCCGTCGGGCTCCATGGGTACCCGACGGGCATCACCAAGGACCAACTCCACCCCCGGGGCCTCAGGGGCCCACACAGTGAAGCGGTGGCCGCTCATCGGCGCACCAGGACGGCAACCGGAAAGTCGCTCAGCAGTTCCGCCAGATCCACCGGCACCGAGCCCGGCCTGGCAGCACCGGTGAGACAGTCCACCCAGTCCCCGTCGGGCAGGCCCACCGAGGTGCCCGCCCATCCTCCGTTGCGCTCCAGCCCGAGCACGAGCCGGGGCACGACCACGGCCACCCGGTCACCTCGGAGGTAGGCCACGGCGTGCAGGGCACGGGGGCCGGTGGCCCAGACGGGCGCGTAGGTCGAGGCCGGTCCGAAGCAGTCGGGCTCGGCCGCCCGCAGCTTGAGCAGTCGCTGGGTCAGGAACAGCTTGGGGACACCTTCTTCCCCGCGCTCCCGGGCGGAGACCGCCGACAGGGTTGCCGCCTCGGCCAGCAGCCGGGCCAGGGCGGCATGGTCCACCGGTCGGCGGTTATCGGGATCCACCAGGCTCAGATCCCAGCCCTCCGCGCCCTGATAGATGTCCGGGATGCCGGGGCTGGTGAGCTTGAGGGTGGCCAGAGCGAGCGAGGTGACCCGCCCCGGCTCCACCAGTCCGGATGCGAAGGCATCGAGATCGGCGCTGAAGTCGGGGTCCCCGCAGAGCCCCTCCACCAGCTTGGTCAGGGCCGCCTCGTAGCCCTCATCGGGATGGGTCCAGCTGGTGGCCAGCTTGGCCTCCCGGGTGGCCTTGAGCATGTAGTCGACCAGGCGATCGGAGCCGAGGGGGTGGGCGCCGACCAGGGTCTGGAACAGCACGTACTCGGCCCGCGGATCGGAGAATCCCTCCCGTCGGTGACGGGCGGCCATGTCCGACCAGCGCCGGACCGCCTCCGCCCACTCGGAGGGAATCTCGCTCAACAGCGCCAGCCGGCTCCTTACGTCCTCGCTGCGCTTGGTGTCGTGGGTCGAGGTGGCCAGCAGGCTGAGCGGCCAGCGCTCCTGGACCCGGGCGTTGTGGGAGTGGAAGGTTTCGGTGTCCACACCGAAGCGGGCCGGGTCACCTCCCACCTCGTTGAGGGCGAGCAGCCGGGAGTACCGGTAGAAGGCGGTGTCCTCCACCCCCTTGGCCATGACCGGGCCGCTCAGCTGTTGGAACCGCTGGGCCAACTCGATGTCCACCGGCGCCCGGTGGCGGCCCCGGAGGATCCCCTCCAGCAGGTCGAACAGCTCCGGATCCAGATCCGACCGGCGGGACCGGGCCGTCTCCAGCGCCATCCGGATCCGTCCAGCGTCCTCGGGGCCGGCCCGGCCCCCCGCCGCCACGTAGGTCCGGTACACGGGCATGGCCGCCAGTGCCTCCCGAAGGCAACCCCGCAGCTCGGACCGGGTGAAGTCCCGGAACCGCCGCCTGGTCTCACAGACGTCCACGAAGGCGGCCGTCAGCCGCTCGACGTCGGTGGCCAGTGAGCTGGCCATGATTTCCCGTCTGGCGGCCAGGGCCGTCTCCTCGAAGGACGCGGTATCCCCGGTGGCATCCCGGTAAAGCTCGGTGATGGCCATCTCCCCCGCCGGGTCGATGAACAGCCCGCCGGCCAGGTTCAGGAACTCATAGCCAGTGGTCCCGGCCGCCACCCAGTCCCCGGGCAGGCTCTCGTCCCCCTCCAGGATCTTCTCCACCACCACCCACACCCCGCCGCTGGCTTCGCTCAGGCGACGCAGGTAGTCGGCGGGATCTCGCAGCCCGTCGGGATGGTCCACCCGCAGGCCGCTGACCCGGCCCGACGCCACCAGCTCCAGGATGAGCCGGTGACTATCCTCGAAGACGGCCGGGCGCTCCACCCGCAGGCCGATGAGCCCGGGAACATCGAAGAACCTCCGGTAGTCCAGTTCCTGGCCCGCTACCCGCCAATAGGCCAATCGGTAGTTCTGCCGCAACAAAAGGGCATCCAGCCGGTCAGGGTCGGCGTTTACCCGGGCCAGTACGTCATCCACCGCCCCGGCCGCATCCGGCCGCTCGGCCAGCAGGTCGGCCAGCTCCTGGGCGAGACGGTGCTTGTCCCGGTTCCGTTCGGCCACGCTGGCCCGGTCGGTGGCCGAGGCCAGGGGCAGCCCGCCGAAACCGCGGGCCAGGGCGGCCAGAGCCTCGGCCCCCTCCCCGGCCGACCGGGCGGCGTCGGCCAGCAGCTCGTCCAGAGTCCGGGGCGACAGCGGCACCTCGTGGTCGAAATACGCGACGGTGAACTCGGCGTCCCGCCTACACAGGCGGAGTTCGCCCCGATCCAGGACCCGGCCGTAGTGGTCACCGAGGATGGGCACCAGGACCCGCTGGCGGAGCTTCGCCTCCGGCGGGTCCCAGTCGATGTCGAAATAGCCGGCGTAGAGGCTGGAGGGCCCGTCCTCCAGGACGTCCCACCACCAGGCGTTGGCCCGTCCGGCGGTGGCCATGTGGTTGGGGACGATGTCGACCACCAGGCCGAGGCCCCGCCGGCTCATCTCCTCCACCAGTCGGCCGAAGGCCTCCAGTCCGCCCAGATCGGCCGACAGGCGGGAATGGTCCACCACGTCATAGCCGTGGGTGCTTCCGGCCGCGGCCTGCAGGACCGGTGAGCAGTAGAGGTGGGTCACGCCCAGCTCAGCCAGGTAATCAGCCAACCCGGCGGCGTCATCGAAGCCGAAGCCGGCGTGGAGTTGGACCCGGTAGGTCGCTCCGGGAGCAGGCTGGGCCTCAGGCATGGGCTGGCCGTACCCATGACCCGGTGGGGTCACGCCCTCCGGTCCGGAAAGATGGTCGTATGCCTTCACGTACCGGGCCCAACCGTCTGGCCGGTGAAACCAGCCCCTACCTGCGCCAGCACCGGGACAACCCGGTGGACTGGTTCCCCTGGGGGGACGAGGCCTTCGCCACCGCCGCCGGTACCGACCGACCCGTGCTTCTCTCCATCGGCTACTCCGCCTGCCACTGGTGCCACGTGATGGCGCACGAGTCCTTCGAGGACGAGGCCACCGCTGAGGTCATGAATGCCGGCTTCGTGAACATCAAGGTCGACCGCGAGGAGCGCCCCGACGTCGACGCCGTGTACATGGAAGCGGTCCAGGCCCTTACCGGGGGAGGAGGCTGGCCCATGACCGTGTTCCTCCTGCCCGACGGACGGCCATTCCTGGGCGGCACCTATTTTCCGAAGCGGGCCTCTCACGGCCATCCCGCCTTCACCGACGTGCTCGAGGCGGTCTCCCGAGCCTGGGCGGAGCGCCGGGCCGACCTGGTCGACCAGGCTGCCGCCCTGGTTGAAGCGGTGCAGGCCCGCAGCACCCTGCCCCCGCTCGAGTCTTCCGGCGCCGAGGCCGAGGCCGGATTGGGCGGCGCCTACCGGAGCCTCCGGTCCATGCACGATGAGGAGTACGGCGGCTTCGGACGGGCTCCCAAGTTCCCCCAGCCGGCCATGATCGAGCTCCTCCTGCGGGCCCACGCCCACAACCGGTCCGACGCCACACTCTCCATGATCACCACCACCCTCGACGCTATGGCCTCGGGCGGCATCTATGACCATCTGGGGGGCGGCTTCTCCCGGTACTCGGTGGATCGGACCTGGCTGGTCCCGCACTTCGAGAAGATGCTGTATGACCAGGCCGGGCTGGTCCGGGCCTACCTCCACGGCTGGCAACACACCGGTCACCGGCGCTGGCTGCAGGTGGTGGAGGAGACCATCGCCTACGTCCTGGGAGACCTGGCCAACGGGGCCGGGGGGCTGTGCTCGGCCGAGGATGCCGACTCGGAGGGCGAGGAGGGCCGCTTCTACCTGTGGACCCCGGCCCAGATGGAAGCCGTCCTCGGCCCATCGGCGGCGGCCGAGGCCGCCACCTGGTGGGGTGTGAGCGAAGGGGGGAACTTCGAAGGGCGCAACATCCTGCACCGGCCCGTCCGGGGCGATCTGATCCGACCCCCCGCCATCGAGACGGCCCGGGCCGCGCTGTTCGAGGCCAGGAAGTCCCGGGTGCGGCCCGGCCTGGATGACAAGGCGTTGACCGAGTGGAATGCCATGTTTGCCGGGGCACTGGCCGAGGCCGGTTCCGCCGCCGGGCGCTCGGACTGGGTGGCCGGAGCCGAAGCCATCGGCCGTTTCCTACTGGACAACCTACGCAACCCGACCGGGCGCTGGATGCGCTCCTGGCAGGACGGGCGGGCGGCTCATCTGGCCTACGCCGCTGACTACGCCTGGCTGACCGACGCCTTCGTTCGTCTCTATGAGGCAACCGGACGACTGGCCTGGCTGCACGAGGCGGCCGTGACCGCCGACGCCATGATCGAGTTGTTCTGGGACGAGGCGGATCAGGGACTGTTCACCACCGGTCGGGACGGAGAGGCCCTGATCGTGCGGGCCAAGGACTTCCTCGACGGCGCAACGCCGGCGGCCAACTCGGTGGCGGCTGTGGCCCTGGTGAGGTTGGCCGCCCTGATCGGGAGGGAGGACCTGGCCGGGCGGGCCCAAGCCATCGTGGACCGGGTCGGTGCGCAGGCCGGCGCCCACCCCTCGGCTTTCTGCCACCTGCTCGGGGCGGTGGACATGCTCGGATCCGGCACCATTGAGATCGTGGTGCCAGGACGCTTCCCTGATCTGCTCGAGGTAGTCAGGCGACGCCACCTGCCCAACTCGGTTCTGGCCTGGGGCGAGTCGGGCGGCGGGCCGCTGTGGGAGGGGCGACGCCCGGGGGAGGCCTACGTGTGCCGGGGAACGACCTGCCTGGCGCCGGCCGGCAATCCGGTGGAGCTGGGCCGGGTGCTCGATGCCCTCTGAGTTCCCCCAGCCGCGTCCGTCCGGAGGATCCACCCCTGAACACGGCGAAGGGGCCACGATGGTGCCGGTGCATACGGTCACTTTGCCGACCAGAACGACCCAGCCCGGCAGCACGCTGGACCTCATGGTCCTGGCCGACGGCCCGGAGGGGTGCGCGGCGGTTGACGTCCGCTCCGGTTCGCTGGTCCGGGCCACCTACCCGGGCCGGCCGGACCGACTCCTGGGTGCCTTCGATCTGATCAGGGCCGTTCTGGCCGAGGATCCCGATGGTCCCGACCCCACCCAGCCCGAGGCCGTCTCGCTGGCCGCCACGCCCGAGGTCCTGGGCCGGGTCAGGCGGAGGCGGGCCCGACGGCTGTTGGAACCGCTGACCCTTCCCGCCGGCGCCGAGCCGTTCGGCTTTCCCGGTTCGGCCACGCCGTACTGGCTGGTGCCAGGGGACCGGCCTTCACTGGCGGTGCTGCGGCCCCAGTCGGGGCCGCAGGTCAAGCGCTACCGGGACGGCCTGTTCTGCCGGTTCGGCTGGCGCGGCGTCGAAGTGGAGCTGCCCCTGATCGACCGGGCGGTCCGCCGGATGACCGCAGCCGTGGACGCCCCTCGCCTCTCGGGAGGCCAGTTGGCCGGCGCCCTGGGCTTTGAGCCCTCCCACCTGGTCCTCGCCCTCACCACCCCCCACGAGGGCCGCTGCTACAAAGTTGTCACCGGCCTGATCCCCGCACCCTGAGTCGCCTCAGGCGACGGTGTAGCTGAGTCGCCTCAGGCGACGGTGCGCAGCATCCGCTCCAGGGTGCCCGACTCCAGGCGGCGGGCCGTGGCCTCGTAGGCGGCCTGGGCCACTGGCGCCAGGTCTCCCGCCCTCATGAGGTTGATCCCGTGGATGCGAGCCTCGGCGGCTCCGGGCCGGAACAGGAATACGTGGCTGCCCTTGCGATCGGCCTGGCCCAGCTCGGCGTCCAGGGTCGCGTTGGCGAACCGCCGCACCAGGCGGCCGGCGCAGCCGGGCGGGTCCGACGGGTCGAAGCCCATCGGCACTAGGGAGATGATGAGGTCGGACCCGGCCCGGGCAGCCAGATCCAGGTTGGTGGTCGAGTGGGCCCCGCCGTCGATCAGCTCCCGCCGCCCGTAGCGCACCGGTGGGTAGACGCCAGGGATGGCACAGGAGGCCATGACCGCCTGGGCGAGGGTCATGCGGGGCGGCCGGGACCGACCCAGGACGATGCGCCGACCGCTGACGATGTCAACCGCACACAGCCAGATCGCCTTCCTGGGCCACTCCGAGGGCAACTCGGACTCCAGGCGGAGGCGGCCGTCGGACATCCGGAACAGACCGCCCGGAAAGGCCCGACGGAGGGGGCCCGGCAAGACCGGCAGCGGGAGGCGCAGCACGCTGCGACTCATCACGAAGGCCGAACCGAGTGAGCGTCGGATCAGATCCACCGGCGTGTCGAAGGCCCGGGCGAAGAGGTCGGGCAGGATTCCGGAGTCATGCTCCTCCTCGGCGTCGGACACCGGCCCCGGAGGCAACTGGACACCGGACAGGACCAGATTCCACAGATCCTGGATCGACCAGCCGGCCCGGATATAGGCGGCCACCACGCTGCCGGCGCTGGTCCCGATGACCAGGTCGGAGTCGTCAGGGTTGAAGCCGGCTACCTCATGGAGAGCTTTGAGGGCCCCGGCGTGGTAGGCGAGACCGACGGTCCCGCCCGCCCCCAGGACGAGAGCGGTGCTCAGCGGCCGACGGCGTGAGAGGCGAGGTCCTCGGCCATCGCCCACCCGAAGGCCACCAGGCTGTCCCGGCGCTCGGGGTTGACCTCCTCGAAGAAGGCGGCCACGTCGGCGTCGATGGCCTCTGGCTTCAGGGCATCGTGGTCCAGCACGCCGGCCACCTGCCCATCCCCACCCAGGATGAAGGTGCGGTCATCGATGCGGCCCTCGACCCCGAAGCGTTTGGCCAGACGGCGGCCCCAGGCCCGCTCCTCCCCCGTGGCCCGGTGGCCAGGGCGGGGAACGATGTCCTCCAGGCCCCGTAGAGCCTGGAAACCCGAGGCGGTGGCCAGCCGGGAGCCGACCAGAACGTCCTCGTCCGGAAAGGCCAGCACGGCCCGCCGGTACTGGTCGCTCATCAGGGCCCGGAGTACCGATTCCCGCTTGGCCGTCCGCTTGATCGAAGCCAGGCCGATGAGCAGCGAAGGGGTGCCACCGATCCGCTCCAGGGTGCAGAAGGAGAAGCCCTGGAGGCGTCCGCCGTCCCGGGCCTGGGTGATTAGGACCCACTCCTCGCGCTGCTTGGAGAGGAATCCGACATCGAAGGCAGCCGGGCCGCCGGCGGAGATATCGGCCATTTCGTCCAGCTCCGCATCGCTGATGGCGGTGCAGTCCTTGGTTTCGACCTCTATAGACATGAGCTGCTGGGTGCTCCTGACGCTGTCGTCAACCGGGAGTGGGTCCCAGGAAGTTTACGAGATAGGAGGGGCTCCGTTCCACGTGGGCCCTTTAGGGGCATCAGGTGATGACGGCGGAGGCCCCCAGAAGCACCCTGAGCTCGCCCATGAGCCCATTGCCGCAGTCGACGTTGAAGGCGGTGGCCAGGCGGATCATCTTGTCCCCCAGCTGGAGGAATACCGGGGAGTCACCGGGGTGCTCGCTCAGGAGGCCCTTGAGCCGATCGACCTTGATATCGGTGAGGCCCCCGAGGGGTAGGGCGATCCGCAACGGGGGCCCGCCGTCGAGGACCAGCTCCGGGCGGCGCACCTCCATGCAGACCACCTTGGGCTCGTCCTCCCGGGAGTCCAGGCGCCCCTTGATGCAGACCACGGCGTCGTCGGCCAGCAGGGCGCCCCACTCCAACATGGTCTTGGGGAAGACGAAGACCTCGATGGCCGACTCCAGGTCCTCCAGGGTGAAGGTGGCCATCAACTCGCCCCGCTTGGTGTAGCGCCGGGACAGCCCCGTCACCACCCCGCCGACCGTCTTGATCTCACTCTCCCGGGCGCCGACGGCCTCCCGGAGCTCGCGGATAGTGCAATCGGTGTGCCGGCGCAGAGCGGCTTCGGCCCCCATGAGCGGATGGTCGCTCACATAGAGGCCGAGCATCTGCTTCTCCTCCCGCAACCGCTCGGCCTTATCGAACTCCAGCTCGGGCACCGGTATCCGGCTGTCATCGAAGACCGGCGTCCCTCCCGGATCCTCCACGGCTCCGAACAGGCTCATGACCCCGATCTCCTGCTCCCGGCGGCGAGCCAGGGTGCGGTCCACTACCTGCTCGAAAACCATGCAGAGGCCCTTGCGCGGGTGGCCGAGGCTGTCGAATGCTCCGGCTTTGACGAGCGACTCGATGGCGCGCTTGTTGAGGACGATGGGATCCACCCGCAGGCAGAAATCGTAGAAATCGGCGAAGGGGCCGTTTTTCTCCCGCTCGCTCACGATCATGCCCACCAGGTTCTCCCCCACGTTCCTCACCGCCGACAGGCCGAAGGGGATGGAGCCGGTCCCGGCGGCGCCGTCGAGAGGTGGGCGGGCCACGAAGTCGGACTCCGACAGGTTGACGTCGGGCACCAGCACCTGGATGCCGAGGCTGCGGCACTCCGAGAGGTAGACGGCGGTTTTGTCCTTATCGTCCTTGACGCTGGTCAGGAGGGCGGCCAGGTACTCAACGGGATGGTGGGCCTTGAGCCACGCCGTCTGATAGGCCACCAGCCCGTAGCCATAGGAGTGGCTCTTGTTGAAGGCGTAATCGGCAAAAGGTTCGATCATGTCGAACAGGTCGGTGCCCAACTTGGCCCCGTACCCGCTGGCCTCGCAGCCGGACACGAACTTCTCCCGCTCTTCGGCCATCACTTCGCGGATCTTCTTGCCCGCCGCCTTCCGCAGGTTGTCGCTTTCCTCCAGGCTGTAGCCGGCAAACTTCTGGGCCAGGCGCATCATCCCTTCCTGGTAGATGCACAACCCATAGGTGTCGCCCAGCACTTCGGCCATATCCGGGTGCAGGTAGCTGATGGGCTTGCGCCCGTTCTTCCGGTCGGCGTAGTCGTTGTGCATGTTGGCCGCCATCGGCCCCGGCCGGTAGAGGGCGACCAGAGCCGCGACATCGTCGAATGAAGTTGGTGCCAGGGAGCGCATCAGCGCCCGCATGGGACCGCCTTCCAGCTGGAACACACCGATGGACTCGCCCCGACGGAGCATGGCGAAGGTGGCTTCGTCATCCAGGGGGATGGAGTCGATGTCGGGTCGCACGCCGCTGGACAGTTCGATCAGATCCAGGCTGCGCTCGATGACCGAGAGGTTGCGCAGACCGAGGAAGTCCATCTTCAGAAGACCGAGATCCTCTACACCGTGCATCTCGTACTGGGTGACTATGGGGGCGTCCTCGACCCTCCCGCCGGGATCCGGCTTGCGCTGAATGGGCAGGTACTCGACCAGGGGCTCGGCCGTGATGACCACCGCGGCGGCGTGGATCCCGTCCTGACGGCGGAGGCCCTCGAGGCCGCGTGCCACCTCGATGACCTTCTTGCAGTCGGGGTCGGATTCATACATCTCCCGCAGCTCGGTGGCCGCCTTGTACCCGTCGGCGTATTTCGAGTCGAAGTCCAAACAGGCCCACAGGGGGGTGTCCCGGCCCATCACCAGGGGCGGCATGGCCTTGGCGATCCGGTCCCCGAGGCCATAGGGGTAACCCAGGACGCGGGCGGCGTCCCGCACCGCAGCCCGGGCCTTGATGGTGGAGAAGGTGACGATCTGGGCCACGTGGTCCCAGCCATAGCGCTCGGCGGCGTAGCGGATCATGTCGGGCCGGAAGCGCTCATCGAAGTCCATGTCGATGTCGGGCATCTGCTTGCGGCCCGGGTTGAGGAACCGCTCGAAGATGAGCCCGAAGCGGATCGGGTCCAGATCCACGATGCGCAGGCAGTAGGCCACCAGGCATCCCGCCGCCGAGCCCCGTCCGGGCCCGACCCGGATACCGGACTCACGGGCGTGCCGGATGAGATCACCGACCACCAGGAAGTAGGCGGAAAAGCCCATGTCGGCTATGACCGACAGCTCGTAGTCCAGGCGCTGCATGACCTCGGCGGGGATCGGGTCCCCGTAACGCGCCGCCGCGCCGGTGAGGCTCAGGTGCCGCAGGTAGGCGGCGGCCGACTCCTCGTAGGTCTCGCCCTGGAACTCCTCCGGCACGGGGAACTCGGGCAGCTTGGGCTTACCGAACTCGATCTCCACCCGGGCCCGCTCGGCCACCCACAGGGTGTTGTCACAGGCCTGGGGCCAGTGGGCGAACAACGAGCGCATCTCGGCCGCAGTCTTGAGGTAGTGCTCGTTGCCTACGAACTTGAATCGCTTCGGGTCATCGATGGACGCGCCTGTCTGAACACAGAGCAGGGCGTCGTGAGAGACGGCGTCCTCCCGATTGGTGTAGTGGCTGTCGTTGGTGGCCAGCAGCGGCGCGCCAATACGCCGGGCGATCTCGATCAGATCCGGGTTGGTCTGCTGTTGTTTGGCCAGCCCGTGGTCCTGCAGTTCCACGAAGAGGTTGTCCCGCCCGAAGATGTCCTGGAGCCGGGCGGCCAGCTTGGTGGCGCCCTCCCGGTCGCCCCGCAGTAGGGCCTGGAGCACGACCCCGCCCAGGCACCCGGTGGTGGCGATGATGCCGTCGTGGTGGCGCTCCAGCAGCTCCCAGTCCACCCTCGGCTTGTAGAAGTAGCCCTCCAGGTAGGCGTCGCTGGAGAGCTTCATGAGGTTCCGGTAGCCCTGGGTCGTCTCGGCCAGGAGGGTCAGGTGGTAGTACAGCTTCTGGCCCTGGTCCCCCTCCCCGCCGTTATCGTCCACCCGGCCCCGCCGGCTCGGACGCTCGAAGCGGCTGTCGGCGGCCATGTAGGCCTCGGTGCCTATGACCGGCGTGACCCCCTCGGCCTTGCAGGCCCGGTAGAAGTCCAGAACGCCGTACATGTTCCCGTGGTCGGTGATCCCGATGGCAGGTTGTCCGTCGGCCACGGCGGCGGCCACCACCTGATCGACCCGGGCGGCGCCGTCGAGCATGGAGAACTCGGTATGCAGATGCAGGTGGGCGAATGAGCCCTGGCCTGATGCGGACCCTCCGCTCACTCTCCTCCCCTCGGCCGTAATCCACAGGCCCTGTGGATTACTTACAGACATGTGATTCTACAGGTACGTGCCCGGGGTGGGCTCCTGGAAACGGGGGTCAATCTCCCCGTCCGGGCGGACGGGCAGGCCCCGGCGCTGGGCCTCCTCCATTTGGACCCGGGCCGCCATCTGTTGGGCGAACAGGGTGGCCTGGATGCCGTGGAACAGGCCCTCCAGCCAGCCCACCAGCTGAGCCTGGGCCACCCTCAGCTCGGCCTGGCTCGGGATCTCGAGCGTGAAGGGCGTCGCCACCCGCTCGAGCTCTCCCACCAGGTCGGGCGACAGGCCCTCACTCAACTCTCGGATGGAGGTGTCGTAGATCTCCCGGAGGCGGGCCCGGCTGGCCTCGTCCAGGGGCGCCATCCGCACCTCCTCGAGGAGCTGCTTGATCATCGATCCCATGCGCATGACCTTGGCCGGTTGTTCCACCGTCTCGGTGGGGGTCCGGGCGGGCACCGCGGGCACGGACGAGCCCGCCGCGGCGGCGGCGTCCTCCGAGCGGTCATCGCTGGCCTGACTGGCCACCTCGATGACGGCGGGCGGGTTGTCCCCCGAACTGGCGCTGGGCCGGTCGGGGCCGGAATCGGCCATGGCTCCTTCTTCCATACGCCGATCCTCCCACACCCTCAGGGACACACCGGGCGGCCGGGCGGGCACGTACCATGGTGGGGGTGAGGGTCTCCACCAGGGGGGATTACGCCAGTCGGGCGCTGCTTTCCCTGGCCCTGCATGACGACGTCGATGGGCCCACCTCGGTACGGGACATCGCCGACCGCACCGGCCTACCCCAGCCCTATCTGGAGCAGATCCTCCTGGCCCTCAAGGGAGCCGGTCTGGTCCGGTCCAAGCGGGGCGTCGGTGGCGGCTACGTCTTGGCCCGGGACCCGGCGGATATCACGCTCAGCCAGATCATCAGCGCGGTGGACGGGCCCATCGTGGCCGGGGACTTCGGGCGTCCCCATGAGGACGGCGCCTGCGACCACGAGGGCCAGTGCATCCTCCTGTCGGTCTGGGCCAGCGTGGGCGAGCACATGCGTAGCCACCTCGACTCCTTCACCCTCCAGGACATGGTGGCCCGGGCCCGGGGCACCGTCGCCGTTCCCACCGCCTAGCTCGCTCCTGGCCTTCAGCTCGTCCGGGCCGGCGGCGGATCCGGGCTCCCAGGGTCGGTTTCGGCCGCTTCCAGGGCGGCCAAGGCACCCGTGAGGTCAGCGGGCAGTGGGGAGTGCACCACCAGCGGGCCGGTGCCAGCCGGGTGCTCCAGGCGCAGTTCAGCGGCGTGGAGGAAGGGGCGGGCCGGGACCGCCCCCCGCGGGGCGGCTGATCCGGGCCGAGGCGGGCGGCGATACTGCCTGTCGCCCACCACCGGGTGGCCGATAGAGGTGAGGTGGACCCGGATCTGATGGGTGCGCCCCGTCTCCAGATGACAGTGGAGCAGGCTCATCCCGGCCACCGGGAACCGACGGATCACGGTGTAGGACGTGCGGGCCTCCCGCCCGGCGGCGGACACTGCCATCCGGGTCGGCTGGCGGGCGGAGCGACCCACGGGCGCATCCACGACGCCCCGGTCCGACGCCACCACTCCCTCCACCAGAGCGACGTACCGGCGCGAGACCTCCCGGGCCGCCAACATGGCTGTCAGTTCCTCATAGGCGGCCGGCGTACGGGCCACCAGAAGGAGCCCGGACGTGCCCTTGTCCAGGCGATGGACTATCCCGGGCCGGTCCGGCTGGCCCACACCGGCCAGGTCCGGGTAACGGGCGAGGAGCCCGTTGACCAGCGTCCGGCCCTGCGACCCCGCTCCGGGGTGGACCACCACTCCCGCGGCCTTATCGATGACCAGCAACCATTCGTCCTCGTGCACGACCGAGAGGGCCACGTCAGGGTCGGCCTCAGGCCCGCCCGGAACTGGCCCGGGTAGGTCGGCCACCACCACCTGGCCGGCCAACAGCCTCCGGCCGGGCCGCCGCTCCACCACTCCGTCGACGGTGACCGCTCGGCCCACGACCAGGTCATGGACCTGGGAACGGGCCAGCCCGGTGGCCATCGCGAGGACCCGATCGAGCCGCTGGCCGTCGAGGGCGGAGGGCACCTCCTCCCGAACGCTGGAGCCTGTTCCAGGTCCCTCAGACTTGGGCAGGGTGACTCCCCTGGGCCCGGTATCCGTTCAGCGCCAGCAGTCCGACACCGACCACGATGCAGGAGTCCGCCACGTTGAAGGTGGGCCAGTGGCTCAGATGGATCCAGTCGATGACCGCTCCGCCGTGACCGCGGAACAGCCGGTCAGCCAGATTGGACACCGCCCCTCCAGCCACCAGCCCAGCGGCCGTGGCTGTCGTCCGGCTGCGTAGGGAGGTGGTCATAGCCACCACCGCCACCACGATCATGACCCCGGCCACCACCAGGGCCGGAGACAGGCCCCGGCCCAATCCGAAAGCCACACCGGGGTTGTACGACAACTCCAGGTCCAGGGGACCCAGCACATGGACATTGCCAGACTCAAGGGCGCCCTGGGCCAGCGACTTGGACAGCTGGTCGGCGGCAGCCACCGCGGCCAGCACCCCCACAGCGCCGAGAACTCTGGCCCGAGGCAGTTTCTTCAGCGCCGCGACAGACCGCCGCTCTTGCAGTCCACCCCCAGGCGGGCCTGCGGGAGGGCTTTGAGGCGGGCCCGTGGGATGGGCTCCCCGCAACGCTCGCAGTAGCCATAGGAGCCCTGGTCGATGCGGACCAGAGCGGCGTCGATCTCTTCGACCTCGGCCCGGGCCTGGGCCGAGAGGGCCAGATCCCGCTCCCGGTCCACGTTGACGGTCCCGCCCTCCCCGCCTTCATCATCGAACTGGATGTCACCGGGCTCCATGTCCCGGGCCAGCGCCTCGGCCTCGGCCCGCAGCGAGTCGGCCTGCGCCGTGTAGACGACCCGCTCCGAGAGCAGCAGGGCCCTCTGCTCCTCGAAGAACTTGAGGTCGGCGGCCGTGGGCTTGGGTCGGGGCTTGGGCACGAGCGGCGCTACCACCCGGGCGGGGGGCCGTACCAGGCTCTTGACCACGGCCGTGGGGGCGGGAGCTTCCCCCGGGTGGGTCGCCCTGGCTGCGACGGCCTTATCGACGCCAGGGACCTTGGCCGGGGTCGCCTTGGCCGCTGCAGATTTGGCCGGTGTCGCCTTGGCCGGGGTCGCCTTGGCCGCTGCAGATTTGGCCGGTGTCGCCTTGGCCGGGGTCGCCTTGGCCGGGGTCGCCTTGGCCGCGGCAGATTTGGCCGCAGTGGCCTGGGCGGCGGCAGATTTGGCCGCAGTGGCCTGGGCGGCGGCAGATTTGGCTGGAGCGGCCTTGGCCGGAGCCGACTTGGCCGGGACCGCCTTGACCGGGACCGCCTTGGCGGCCGCCGACCCTGACTTGGACGGGGTCTTGCCCGGAGCCGACTTGGCTGCGCCCGGCTTGGCGTGCACCTTGGCCGGAGCCACCTTGGTCGCGGACTTGGCCACCGGCGCGGACTTGGAGGGGGTCTTGGCCGGGGTCGCCTTGGCCGCCGGCGCCTTCTTGCCTGCGGTGGCCCTGGCCGGGGCGGCGTGGTCGGGGGTGGCCTGAGCCTTGGTCGTTTTGGTCGGGGTCGCCTTGGCCGCCTTTTCGGATTTGGGGGCCGCCGCCCTGGCCGGGGCCGCTTTCGGCTCGGCCTTGGCTTTGGTCGTTCTGGATGTGGATGCGACTGGCTTGGCCGTCGTGGGCCGGATGGGACGGGCCATTAGAGGTGCTCCCCCTGCTCAAAGGCCGGGAAAGATACCACGCCGCGGTCGGGTTCCGGCCGGACGCCCCTTCAGACCCGGCGCTGTACCGGGGCCGGACCGCGCCGGGCGCGGGGCCCCGCCCCACCCGACCGGGCCATCGCCTCATCGAGCAGCCGACGGGCGTCGGCGGGGGTGACACCGTCCACCTTGACCCGCTTGGTCCGGCTGGTCTCACCCGATGAGATGGAAACGGCCGCCTCCTTGACCCCGAAGAGCTCGGCGACCAATTCGATCAGGGCGGCGTTGGCCCGCCCGCCGACAGGCGGCGCACCCACCTTGACCTTGAGGGCGTCACCGTGGACTCCAACCACCGATGTCCGGCCGGCCCCGGGGTGGGCCACGATCCGCAGCACGATGGCCGGGGCGTCCTCGCTACCCGAGACGTCGAACAGATCGGTGGACATGATGACCACTGTACGGGCCAAATTCACCCGGCCGGTCCGGATTTGTCCCGTAGAGTTTGCGCCAACGGCAGTGACGGGGCCATCACCCCTGAGCCTTCCGAAGAACGGGCGGGCAGGCCGCTTCGCCTTATTAGACCGGAACGGGTGGGCCCGTCAGCGCCCTCAACGGAGTGGGCCGCCCGGGGAGCCGGGTTGGCCAAGCAGGGTGGTACCGCGGGATCTCGGTCCCGTCCCTGCGCCATGGCAGTCCATTTGGCGCAGGAGGCACCCCCCGCATGACCGACAGCGAATCCCACCGATCCGGACCCGAGGGACGCGGCCGGTTCCCTGCCGTCCCCCCCGTACCCAACTTCCCGGACATCGAGACCGAGGTCCTGGATCGGTGGCAGAGGCACGGCGTCTTCGAGCGTTCGGTATCCGAGCGTGAGGACTGCCCTGAATTCGTCTTCTTCGAAGGACCCCCGACCGCCAATGGCCGTCCCGGGATGCATCACGTCTGGGCCCGGGCCTACAAGGACATGGTCTGCCGATTCAAGACCATGCAGGGCCACCGGGTCGCCCGCCGGGCCGGCTGGGACACCCACGGCCTTCCGGTCGAGGTGGAGGTGGAAAAACGATTGGGCTTTTCCGGTAAGGACGAGATCGAGGCCTTCGGAGTGGCCGAGTTCACCGAGGCCTGCCGCCAGTCGGTCTACGAGTACGTCAGCGACTGGCAGACCCTGACCCGGCGCATCGGGTACTGGGTCGACCTGGAGGACGCCTACTGGACGCTGAGCCCCGAATACGTCGATTCGGTGTGGTGGCACCTGGCCACCATCTGGTCCAAGGGAGACCTCTACGAAGACGTCAAGGTCGTCCCCTACTGCCCACGGTGTGGGACCTCGCTGTCGAGTCACGAGCTCGGCCAGCCCGACGTCTATCGGGACACCGAGGACCTGACCGCCTACATCCGCCTACCGATCGAAGGCTCGGGGCCGCCGGGAGCCGAAGCCCTGGTGGTGTGGACGACCACCCCTTGGACCCTGGTGTCCAACTCGGCCGTGGCCGTCAGGCCGGAGATGACCTACGTAGTGGCCGACGGACTAGTCATGGCCGAGTCGCGGGTCGAAGCCGTATTGGGGGTCGGGGCCGAGGCCAGGATCACCGGACGCTTCACCGGGACCGAACTCCTGGGCGTGCGCTACCGCCGGCCTTTTGAGCTCCTGGCCGTGCCCGAGGGGGCCAACGGCTGGCGGGTGGTCGGGGCCGACTTTGTCACCGACGACGAAGGCAGCGGCCTGGTTCACATCGCCCCGGCTTTCGGCGCTGACGACTGGCGCCTGGGACGAGCGAAGAATCTCCCCACTCTCAACCCGGTGGGCCCGGATGGCGCCTTCCTCGATGCCGGCTGGCTGACCGGGCGGGCCGTGCGGGAGGCCAATGCCGACATCATCGAACATCTGGGGGGCGAGGGGCTGGTCGTCAAGGCCGAGCCCCATGTCCACGCCTACCCTCACTGTTGGCGCTGTGGCACGCCTCTCATCAACTGGGGCAAGCCCTCCTGGTACGTGGCCACCTCCCGCTACAAGGACGAGCTCTTGGCCGGTAACGAGACGGTTACCTGGCGACCGGAAACGGTCAAGTACGGGCGCTTCGGGGAGTGGCTGTCCAACAACGTGGACTGGGCCCTGTCCCGGGACCGGTACTGGGGCACTCCTCTGCCCATCTGGCGTTGTGAGGAGGGTCATACGGTCTGTGTCGGGTCCCGAGCCGAGCTGGGTGAGCGGCTAGGACGGGACCTGTCCGATCTGGATCCCCACCGGCCGGCCATCGACGCCATCGTGCTCACCTGCACCGACTGCGGCGGGCCCATGCACCGGGTCGAGCCCGTCATCGACGCCTGGTTCGACTCCGGCTCCATGCCGGCCGCCCAGTGGGGATACCCGCACGTCCCCGGCTCGGCCGAGCGGCTGCGTCCCACTGCCGACTACATCTGCGAGGCGGTCGACCAGACCCGGGGCTGGTTTTATTCGCTGCTGGCCGTCAGCACGGTCGTGTTCGGGACCGCCCCCTATCGGACCGTCCTCTGCCTTGGCCACATAGTGGACTCCGAAGGCCGCAAGATGTCCAAGAGCCTGGGGAACGTGATCGATCCGTGGACAGTGCTCGACAGCCGCGGGGCCGAGCCGATGAGGTGGTGGATGTTCCACCAGGGCTCACCCTGGACGGCCACCCGCACCAGTCTCGAGCTCATCGACGCCTCGACAGCCGACGTGCTCATGACCCTGTGGAACACGTGGAGCTTCTTCGCCACCTACGCCTCCCTCAACGATTTCGACCCGGCCGATCACTCGGTGCCCGAGCCGGCGGCCCGACCGGTGTTCGACCGCTGGCTGCGTTCCCGGCTGCACGCCACCGTGGCCGAGGTGACCGAGGCGTTGGAGGCCTACCAGCCCTTGGCCGCCACCAATGCCATAGCCGCTCTGGTGGACGACCTGTCCAACTGGTACGTAAGGGCCAACCGGCGCCGGTTCTGGCGCACGGACCCCTCCTTGGGGACGGAGGACGGGCTGGCCGCCCAGGCCACGCTGCACGAGTCCCTGGTCACCGTCGCCCTGCTCCTGGCCCCCTTCTGCCCCTTCCTGGCCGAGCGGATGTGGTCCGAACTCACCGGGGCTCCCGACTCCGGGTCGGTGCACCTGGCCGCCTGGCCGCGCACCGACCAGGACGCCCTCGATCCGGCCCTGGAACGCAGCATGGGCCTGACCAGGCACCTGGTCTCCCTGGGTCGGGCTTCGAGGTCCCAGGCCGGGGTCAAGGTCCGCCAGCCGCTGCGCCGGGCCCTGATCGCCCTTCCGCCCGACAGCCCACCGCTGATAGAGGCGGTGGTGGCCGATGAGCTCAACGTGGACGAGGTGGTCACAGCCGACCGCATCGGGGAGCTGCTGGCCTTCGAGCTGGTGCCCAACTTCCGCCTGCTCGGACCCCGTCTGGGTGAGTCGGTCAAAGATCTCCGGCCCGCTCTGGCCCGGGCCGACGCCACCGCCCTGGCCGAAGTGCTGGAGCGCGGCGAGCCGATCCGTCTGGATCTGGGCGGCACCACGGTCGAACTCACGGCCGAGGAGGTCGAGATCCGAGTCAAGGCCCGGGAGGGCTTCGCCGTGTCCCGGGAGGGCACGGCGGCGGTGGCCCTCGACCTCACCATGGACGAGAGCCTCAGGCGCCGGGGCCTGCTCCGCGACGTCATCCGTCAGGTCCAGTCCCTGCGTCGGGACCGGGGCCTGGCCATGTCCGACCGCATCCACCTGAGCCTGTCCGGACTCGAGGAACTCGAGCCGGAGGCGGCCACCATGGCCCGCGAGGTTCTGGCCGAACGGATCGACTTCAGCGCCGGCGCAGGCGCCGGTGCCGGCGAGCCCGCCGTTATCGAGACCGATGACGGGCGCCGGGCTGAGGCCTGGCTGGAACGGGTACCCCTGACCAGCTGATCCCGGGAACCGGTGGGACCGGCGTGGGCCTCAGCCGGTCGGCCGGTCGGCCGGTGGCGGTCCGGCTAGCGCTTGGTCGTGCGGCCGGTGGCCTTGCGGGCGCTGGTCGCCTTGGTGGCCCGGGTGGCCTTGGTGACCGCCTTCTTGGTGGCGGCAGCCTTCCTCGGAGCGGCGGCCCGGGTGCTCGCGGCCCGCTTGGCCGTCGCCCGGGCGACGGACTTCTTGACCGAGGTGGCGCGCGAAGCGGTGGCCTTGGCCGGTGACTTTCGGGTGGCGGAGGCCCTGGCCGGCGCCGACTTGGCTGCCGCCTTCCGGGGAGCCGCCGCCTTCCGGGGAGCCGCCGTCCGGCCGGCGGCCTTGCTGGTTACCCGGCTGGTCGCTTTGGTGGCCGTGGATCGGCTGGCCGCCCGCTTGGCCGGAGCCGACTTACGAGTGGCGGGAGCCGACTTACGGGTGGCCGAGGCCCGGCCCCCCGCCGCCTTCGAAGGAGCCCCTGCCCGGCGGGTGGCCGCCTTCCTGGGCGACGCCTTCCTGGCCGAGGTGGCCCTTACCGGGGCCGCCGCTACCAGGCCCTCTTCTTCTTCGTCGTCGTCGTCGTAATCGGCTCCATCCGAGACGCCGTCGCCTGAGGCGGCGGCCACCTCATCGGCCGAGAGGATGGTGATGGCCTCGGTGGCGGGGCCCTCGGCCACAGTGGGCGATTCCGCCCCCGACTCCTGCGCCGGCAGCTGGACCAGACGGTCCGCCGGGCGGCGGGAGACCCGGGAGAAGACGACCAGCACCACGGCAGCCACCAGGCTGCAGCCGATGGAGATGTAGATCGGGACCAGGGAATCCTGGATGAATCCGATGATGAGGGCGACGGCGCCGACCAGCACCAGCGCAATCGTCAGAAGCAGCAACACAGAATCACCCATCCGGTCTAGGAGGTCCGAGGACCCGGGCATAGTAGGCGAGGAGCCATGAAAGGGTCAGGACCGACGCCAGGGCCGGCACCGGACCAGGTCTGTCCTTAGGTGAGGTTGACCAGAATCTGAATGGCCACGAGGACCAGGATGGGCGAGAGATCGAAGCCCATGCTCCCCACCGAGAGTGGGGGCAGCGCCTTGCGCACCGGACCCAGCACGGGCTCGGTCACGGAGTAGATGAACCCGCTGATAGCCGCCATCGAGGTCCCAGGCGTGATCGGGAACCACGACAGGATGACCCGGGCGAACATCACGAGGAAATAGAGCCACAGGGCGTCGTGGACGATGGTCAGCACTCGGGCACCATGCGGGATTCTGCCGGGTCAAGCCCGGTAGAGGCCCCGCTCCTGTAGGCGGCGCTTCTCCTCGGCCGACACCTCAACGTTGGAGGGGGTCAGGAGGAATACCTGATCGGCCACCTTGTCCATCGAGCCACCCAGGGCGTAGGTGGCCCCGCTGCAGAAATCGATCATCCTGCGGGCCAGATCGCGCTCGGCGGCCTGGAGGTTCACGATGACGGGCTGGCTGGCTTTCATGCGATCACCGATCTCGGTGGCATCGGAAAACTGGCCCGGCACGACCACATGAACCTTGGCGCTCTGCTGAACGGCCAGGGGACGGACCACGGCGGAACGGGGCTGGGCCGGCATGGCCATCGCCTCTTCGCTGCCGTGGAGGGTGCGGATACTCCCGCTCTCCTGGTTCGGTGAGGCGGCGTACACACGAGGACCGGGGCGCGTCGGGGCTGCCGGCGGCGCCATGACCTGAGGAGCCGGAACCGGCTCCTCATACGTCTCGTACTCCTCGTAGTCGTCATCGACGAGGCCGAGGTAGACCATCGTCTTACGAGCCCACGAAGCCATATTCCTCCTTCTTTCTTGAGCCTATCGTCCCAGGCCGGGAGTCCCGGAGCGCGGACCGAACAATGCGGTACCGACGCGGACCATGGTGGAACCTTCTTGAACCGCCACTTCGAGGTCGTGGCTCATCCCCATGGAGACCTCGGCCAGCCCCAGTCGTGAGGCGGCCGAGCGCAGCCAGCGGAACCCGGACCGGGCTGCTTCGGGCGGGCCGGCCGGCGCGACGCCCATCAGGCCCATCACCTCGATCTTGTCACCGACGCCTTCCAATAGACCCTCGATGTCATCGGGAGCACAACCGCCCCGACCGGCTCCCGGGGCCAGACAGACCTCGATCAGAGCCCGGACCGGGCGCCCCGACCCTGCCGCGGCACCGGCCACCGCGACGGCCTCCTCTATCCGATCCACCGTCTGCCACAGGCACACCAGCGGCGCCAGGCTCTTCACCTTGTTGCGCTGGATGGAACCGATGAAGTGCCAGCGCGGCGCCGGAGAGTCGGAGGCGCCGAGCGCCGGGGAATCGGGCCCTCGGGCACCCGTAGTCATGGCAGGGGCACCCAGGGATCGGGACTTGACCAGCATTTCCGTGGCGTAGTTCTCCCCGATGTCGTAGAGACCGGCGGCTAGGGCAGCCGACACGGCATCGGGACCGTGGCCCTTGGTCACGGCCACGATGGTCATCCGGTCGGGGTCGCCTCCCGCCTGCTCGATTCGCTCGCGCACGACGGTCAGAGCCGAGGCCACCGAGGCGGCGCTGATCCCGGTGCCTGTCATCTAAGTGCGCCACACGATCATGGCCTGGCGCTGGCGGTCACCGGAGCGGCGGTGGGACCAGTACTGCGTCGAGCACGCCGTACAGACTCCCATGTCGTATGAGAGCTCGACGCCCACCTTGCCCAGGGCTTGGGCCACCGCCGCCGGGACATCCAGGGCGAGGGCTCCTTCCGAGGTCCGACCCGCCACCGACGCTCCGAGGAGGTCGGCCAAACCGGTCAGCTCTGCGGGAGAGAACTCGTAGCACTCGGCGTGGATGCAGGGGCCGAGGGCGGCGGTGATCTCGACGGCGCCCAGTCGGCGCATGGCTTCCACGGCCGCCGCCACCACCCCGGCCTGCAGACCCCTCCAGCCCGCATGGACGGCGCCGATGGGCCCCTCAGCGCTGACCAGGGCCACCGGCGCACAGTCGGCGGTGAACACGGCCAGGGCGCAGCCGGTTGTCTGCGACACCAGAGCGTCAGCGGGAGGGCCCAAGGGGATGTCCTCCCCGACCACCAGCACTTCGGCGCCGTGAACCTGGCTGGCCCACGCCCAGGGCCGGTCCAGGACGGCCCTGCGCCGCCCGGTCGGGTCATCGGCCGCACCCGGACCAAGGTCTCCTTCGGCCCGACCCGTCCAACAGGCCAGCCCGCCGCCGGGGAGGGTCAGGGGATTGGCGGGCGCGCCGGGGAGCGGGCCGGGCCCGTTCAAGCCCGGGCTATTTGAGGAAGGAGGGGACGTCGAAGTCGTCGTCCCCGAGGTCCTCGTCGTCCTGCTCGGACCCGGCCCCACCCAGATTCAGCGAGGTGCCAGCAGCCGTCTGGCGGCGGCCGTCGGGACGTTCCTCCCAGCGCTCGAATCCGGCGGCGATCACCGTGACCCGGACCTCATCGCCCATGGCGTCATCGATGACGCTGCCGAAGATGATGTTGGCGTCGGGATGGGCCACACCATGGATGATCTCGGCCGCCTCGTTGACCTCGAAGAGGCCCAGGTCGGTTCCACCGGCGATGTTGAGCAGGATGCCGCGGGCCCCTTCGATGGAGGCCTCCAGCAGCGGGCTGGTTATGGCGGCCCGGGCGGCATTGACCGCCCGGCCCTCGCCCGAGGCGGTGCCGATGCCCATGATGGCCGTGCCGGCGTTGCTCATGATCATCTTCACATCGGCGAAGTCGGTGTTGATGAGCCCCGGAGTGGTGATCAGGTCGGTGATGCCCTGAACACCCTGGAGCAGGATCTCATCGGCCATCTTGAAGGCGTTCACCATCGACGTCTTGTCATTGGAGACGGTCAGGAGCCGGTCGTTGGGAATGATGATGAGGGTGTCGACCTTCTCCTTGAGCCGCTGGATGCCGGCATCGGCCTGAACGGCCCGCCGGCGGCCCTCGAAGGCGAAGGGCCGGGTCACCACTCCGATGGTCAGAGCTCCCAGGCCTTTGGCGATCTCAGCCACCACCGGCGCTCCGCCGGTGCCGGTGCCCCCGCCCTTGCCGGCGGTGATGAAGACCATGTCGGCCCCCTTGAGGACCTCCTCGATCTCGTCCCGGTGCTCCTCGGCCGCCTGGCGGCCGATCTCGGGGTCACTCCCCGCCCCCAGGCCCCGCGTCAGGGCGCGACCGATGTCGAGTTTCACATCGGCATCGCTCATGAGCAGAGCCTGGGCATCAGTGTTGACGGCTATGAACTCCACGCCTTTGAGCCCGGCATCGATCATGCGGTTGACGGCGTTGACGCCGCCCCCGCCGATACCGACGACCTTGATAACGGCTATGTAGTTCTGCGATCCAGACGGCATGTCAAAAGGTCCTTCGATCGGCGGAAACTCTCGACCTCCAGCTGAGGTTCATAGTTATGTAAACCTCATGAAGTCGTTGAGAACGGTAGGACGTGGTCATGACCTGGTCAAGGCCGGTTGCTCCGGAACCCGTAGATCGACCGTGTGGACACCGGTCATATCGACCTCTCCCATCACGGTCTCCAGGGCCGCCATCTTGGTCGCCAGCGCCGATGGCCGGCCCAGATCCACCCGGGCGCCGTCGGTTAGGACCAGAGCCACCCCACCCGTGGAATCAGGGCCGATGGACACCACCTGGGCGCGCAGGTCGGAGGGAACGGCGGCGGCCACGGCCAGGTCGGACCCAGCGGTGGGAGCGAGGGTGGAGCCGGGCCGGACCGGTCCCGCCGCCAAGGGCAGCCCGAGGATCAGCGGCTCTTGGGCCGTCTGGGTTCGTCCGACGGACACCACTCGCGCGGTGGCATCCACCTGGGCCCAGGTTCCGTCCACCTCGACCTGGGCCACCGGCGTGCGCTGGGTCACCGCCAGATCCAACGTGTCGGGCCAGGAGCGTCGGACCCGGGCCTGATCCACCCAGGCCAGCGCCTCCACCCGGGCCACCACCAAGCCGAGATCGACACTGACCATGGGGTGATGAAGGGCCAAGGCCGCCACCCGTTCGACTTCGGCGGCCTGGGGTCCCGACTCTCCGGTGACCCGGATGGCTCTCACCGAAAGCCAGGGCGAGCGCAGCCCGAGCACGCCGAGCAGAGCAACGCCAAGCACGGCGCAGACACCGAGCAGGACACGCAACCGGCGTCGGCCCTGTCGGCGCAGCACCTCGGTCCGTCGTTGGCGGATGCGCGGGTCCATGCGCGGTGCGCCCGGGCCCGTGGTGCGGCGGCGGATGCCCGGCTCCGGGGCCGGGCGGGGAGGCCGGTTGATGGTCGTGGTCATCCTGACGTTCCCCCCTCCTGGTCGCCTGAGGACCCGTGGTCCAACCCACTATGGTGGCCTGTCCCGAATCCGATGGCGCGGACCTCGGTGCGCAGCTCGACTCCGGTGATGCGCCGGACCTCCCGCCGGACCTCCTGGATGAGGCTCCACACGTCATCGGCCGAGCCGCCCGGGTCGGCCTGGATGAAGTTGGCGTGCTTTTCGGACACCGCGGCCGAGCCGCGACGGAGGCCCTTGAGGCCGGCCGCTTCGATGAGGCGCCCGGCGGAGTCGCCCTCCGGATTGGCGAACACCGAACCGGCGTTCTGACCCCCGGGCTGGTGGTCCCGGCGCCACCGAACGATCTCGGCGATGGCCGCCTCGGACTGGGTCCGCTGGCCCGGGCGCAACTCGAAGGAAGCCGAAACCACCACCTGGTGGGACAGGACGCTCGAATGCCGGTAGCCGTAGTCGAGGTCAGCGGGAGTCCGCGGACCATCCGGACCCCCGGCCAGGTCGACCACCTCCCACCCGGCCAGGCATCGGGCCATATCCGAGCCGTGGCCGCCGGCGTTCATCCGCACCCCGCCGCCGACCGAGCCGGGTACGCCCACGCACCACTCGAGGCCGGTGAGCCCGGCGGCAGCCGTGCGCCGGGCCAGCACGGGCAGAGCGACGGCGGCGCCGGCTTGGACTGTGCGGCCGTCAATCTCGATGACGCCAAACTCATCCCCCAAAGTGACGACCAGCCCGGGAAAGCCGGCATCGGCCACCAACAGGTTCGATCCCTTCCCGAGCACCAGAACGGGGATCGAGCCGGTCCGGACGGCAGCCGAGGCCAGCCGCAGGTCCTGCCGGCTGTGGGCCTCGAGATAAAGGGCGGCCCGTCCGCCCACCCGGTAGGTGGTGAGGGCACCCAGGGGATGCCTGCGCTCGGCCCTCTCTCCCAGGGCAGAGGCGGCGGCGTCCAGATCAGGGGCCCTGTGGCCAGGACCGTCGGCGCTGGGAGCGGCCGGCTCGCTCACGAAGGCGCTTTCGTCAGCTCGGCCGCCAGCTGGTTCAGGTCCCCGGCCCCGAGGGTCAGGCATAGGTCCCCGGGACGGAGGAGCCGGCGCACATGCGCGGCCAGCTGGCTCCGGTCCTCGACGTAGTCCAACCGGGTGGAGGGATGGGCGGCCAGGACGGCGTCGGCTATCAGCCGGCCGGTGACGCCTTCCTGGGCCGGCTCCCCGGCCGGGTAGATGTCGGTGACGACCACCACGTCGGCCGGTTCGAACGCATCGGCGAAGTCGCGCCACAGCGTCGCGGTTCGGCTGTAACGCTGAGGCTGGAACACGCACACGATCCGATCCCATCCCCCGGCGGCGGCCGCTTCCAGAACGGATCGCACCTTCCCCGGGTTGTGGGCGTAGTCGTCCACGAAGGTGACGCCGTCACGCTCCCCGTGGCGTTGGAAGCGCCTGGCCACCCCGCTGAAGGAGGCCAGGCCCTCCTCTATGGCGGCACGGCCGACTCCGAGCTCGGTGGCCATGGCGGCGGCAGCGGCGGCGTTGGCGGCGTTGTGGGCGCCGGGAACGGCCAGACGCAGCTCGGCCACCGTCGCTGCGTCGCGGACCAGGCGGAAGGACGAGTCGAAGCGCCCCAGAGCCAGGTCCTCCACCCGGTAACGGGCCGATGGGGAGAGCCCGTAGGTGACCGCCCCGGCCCGATGGGCGGCGGCGGCGGACAAGGGCCCGTCCTGGCAGGCCAGGCGCGGCCCGGGAGCCTGGGACAGGAATCGGTCGAAGGCGGCCGCCAGTTGATCCAGCGTCCCGTAGTGGTCGAGGTGATCGGCCTCGATGCTGGTCACCACCACTGCCTCGGCATCCAGGTCGAGGAAGGTGCCGTCGCTCTCGTCCGCCTCGACCACCAGCCATTGGCTGGGTCTCCAGGCGGCGCCTGAGCCGATGCCGCCGATGTCGCCCCCGATGATGAAGGAGGGATCCCACCCGGCCTGCCGCAATACGACGGCCAGCAT
>Ga0307372_10003179_pt1 | contig 26544 bp, 24 predicted proteins | sample OX1MG_FD_202533 | JGI IMG/M metagenome (GOLD analysis project Ga0307372, IMG submission 202533) | Soil microbial communities from Risofladan, Vaasa, Finland - OX-1 | ecosystem: Environmental > Terrestrial > Soil > Coastal area > Acid sulfate soil | place: Finland: Risofladan, Vaasa | collected... | reverse complement strand
TATCAGGGCGCTTGCCGACAAAGCGCTGGCGCGGAAATGGCAGGCGCAGGCGAAAGCGAATTCCGCAGGCTCATCCGCTCGGTAAAGAGCGCTCGACGAGATCGCAAACAGAGAGGGGCTGCCCGTTCCCACGCCATTACCGCCTCCCATGGCTCTTCGCCGCATAGAGTTCTGTGCTGATCGCAAACTCTTCCCGGGCTTCGTCGATCATCTCCTCATCGCGGTGCACCCGGCCAAGTCCGTACTGATACTTCGCTTCGCCAGGAACCAGAGCGACCGCCTGCTTCAGATTCTCAACGGTCGACAATTAAGCTCGGGAGCTACGTTCTCTGTAAAGCTTCCGGTTCTCTGACCGCCAGCCCGCGATCGTCTATCGTGACGGTGGCCTGGACCTTCACGGAAAAACTCCGGCTTTTTCGTCGAAGGCGTAAAAGCGCGGATCTTTTTCGGGTCCCATTCGTCCAGGTGGTGTCAATCGAGCAATCACCGGAACGGTTTGTTGCGATTTGCCGTTGGAATGGCCGCGGGGATTCGTTTTCGCTCATAACTATAACTTATAGTTCTAGCTAAAAGTATAAGGTTGACTACTGTCCGCGCCTGCGGCTTACTGCTCCAGTCTAACAGATGCGTGCCACGACGCATCGGCGTCGTACCACCGCTTGAATCGTCAGCGGAACGCGAAAGGAGTTCACGGCTTGATCAGGACGGGTGCGGAAATCATCTGGGAGTGCCTGGAGCATCTGGGTACCGAATATGTGTTTGGATATCCGGGCGGCGCGATTCTCCCGGCCTATGACGCGATGGGAAACTACGGCGTGCATCATGTGCTCGTGCGGCACGAACAGGGCGCCACGCATATGGCCGACGGATACGCGCGCGCCAGTGGACGCGTGGGCGTTGCGCTCGCCACGTCCGGCCCGGGTGCCACAAACATGGTCACCGGAATCGCCACCGCGATGATGGATTCTTCGCCCATCGTTTGCATCACCGGTCAGGTGGGAAGTGGGCTGATCGGCAGCGACGCGTTCCAGGAGACCGACATCACGGGAATCACCCTGCCCATCACCAAACACAACTATTTGATTACCCGGGCAGCAGATATAGCGCCCAGCCTGCGGGAAGCGTTTCAGATCGCGAGCTCTGGCCGGCCAGGACCGGTGCTTGTTGACATCACCAAAGACGCACAGAACGGCTCATGCGAATTCGATTGGAATGCAACAGAACCGCCTCTTCGCCGCCCGGAACGAAGATCCGTTCTGGATGAGGCCCGATTGGCCGAAGCTCTGGACCTGATCAACGACGCGCGCCGGCCGGTAATTCTCGCGGGACATGGAATCATTCTCTCGGGCGCTGAGCGAGAGTTGCTCGCGTTCGCAGAAGTGACGGGCATTCCCGTGGCCCTCACTCTCCTTGGAATCGGGGCCTTCCCTGCCAAGCATCGTCTGTGCCTGGGCATGATGGGCATGCACGGTGAAGCGTGGGTAAACGAGGCCATTCAAGAATCCGATCTATTGCTCGCCTTCGGCATGCGCTTCGATGATCGCGTCACGGGAAACTTGAAATCGTACGCGCGCTCGGCAAAAAAGATTCATGTCGAGATCGACGCCGCGGAGATCAACAAGAATGTCCGCGTGGACGTCGCCCTGATCGGCGATCTTCGTAATGTTCTGCAAAGATTCTTGCCGGGAATCGAGAGAGCGGACACCGGCGAGTGGCTGGCCCGGATCGGAGCGTCGAAGCACGAGTCGGCCGTACGTGATATCCAAAACCTTCCCGATGACGGCCACCTTTACGCCGCGCATGTGATTCACGACCTCTGGCGCGAGACACATGGCGACGCTATCGTGGTGACCGACGTAGGCCAGCACCAAATGTGGGAAGCGCAATATTACCGGCATGACAAACCGCGCACGCTGATCACCTCCGGCGGATTGGGTACGATGGGCTTCGCCCTCCCGGCCGCCATCGGCGCAAAGTTCGCCAGACCCGATGCCGAAGTGTGGGTCGTTGCCGGCGATGGCGGATTCCAAATGACCATGGCGGAACTTGCTACCCTTGTGCAGGAGAAGCTCGAAATCAAGATCGCCATCATTAATAACGGGTATCTCGGCATGGTGCGGCAGTGGCAGGAGTTTTTTTACGATGGGCGATATTCTTCGACACCCCTCCTCAGCCCGGATTTCGTCAAGCTGGCGAATGCATTCGGGATTCCTGGCTTCGCGGTAAACGCTCGCGCGCAGGTGATCCCGGCGTTGCGTGCGGCACGCGAGCAAGCTGGGCCGTCACTCATCAATTTTCAAGTCGAACAGGAAGATTCGGTATTTCCCATGGTTCCTGCGGGGGCCGATTTGCACAAAATGATACGGAGGCCAACGCCGCTGGTCGAAAGGGTGTCCGATGTCTGAAAGAAAAAAGCAACACGCATTCGTTCTTTACGTCGAGAACGAGCCGGGAGTGCTGAACCGTGTTGCCTCGCTGTTCCGCCGGCGAGGGTACAACATTGAATCGCTCACCGTCGGACACACGGAACGGCCGGGCGTATCCCGCATGACGATTCTGGCGGGAATCAGCGAAGGCGCGGCACAGCGCGTCGAAGCGAATCTCTACAAGCTCGTGAACGTGCTGTCTGTCGAGGATGTCACGTTCACTCCGACGATTTCGCGGAGTCTCGCTCTCCTTAAGATCGAGGCCCACGACGAGTCGCGCCACCGGCTTATGGAAGTCGTGCGCGTCTTCCGCGCGCAGGTCGTGGACCTGGCCCCGCGGTCGCTCATCATCGAAATCACGGGCACGGAAAACAAGATTCAGGCACTGGTCGATGTTCTTCGGCCATTCGGGATTCTGGAAATGGTGCGAACTGGGCAGGTGGTGATGTCGCGCGGTGTAGAGCGGCCGGCGAGTGAGGATGGCGCAGCCACACGGGAGCTATCGCTCGAGGCTGAGGCTTCCGCGTCCGTCTAATCAATTCAAATGCATTCCGAGAGGAGAAATAAATCATGGCGACAATTTATCAACAGGATGCCGGGCAATTAGCGCTGATTCAGGCGAGGAAGATTGCAGTAATCGGATATGGTTCGCAAGGACACGCTCATGCGTTGAACCTCCGCGACAGCGGCTGCACCGTTTGTGTGGGGTTGCATGCCGCAAGCCAGTCGCGAGAAAAAGTGATCGCGGCAGGCGTGACTCTAAAGTCTGTATCCGACGCCGCGGCATGGGCAGACGTCGTCATGATTCTCGCACCGGACACGAGTCAGCCGGCTATCTACGAGCGGGAAATCGCTCCGCATATGTCCGCGGGTAAGATGTTAATGTTCGCCCACGGATTCAACGTTCGTTACGGAACCATCCGTCTACCGGCGAACATTGATGTCACCATGGTGGCTCCCAAAGCGCCGGGGCACCGCGTCCGCGAAGTGTTTGTCGAAGGCGGCGGAACGCCCGCACTGCTGGCGATTCACCAGGATGCGACCGGTTCGGCCAAGCAACTTGCCCTCTCCTACGCCAAAGCAATCGGAGCCACGCGCGCTGGCGTAATTGAAACAACGTTCACCGAGGAAACAGAGACGGATCTGTTCGGCGAACAGGCCGTGTTGTGCGGCGGCGCAAGCGCGCTGATCAAGGCAGGGTTTGAGACCCTGGTCGAGGCCGGATATCAGCCGGAAATCGCCTATTTCGAATGCCTCCACGAGATGAAACTGATTGTGGACTTGATGTACCGCGGCGGCCTGAGCTATATGCGCTATTCGGTGAGTGACACCGCCGAGTTCGGCGACTATACCGGCGGCCCGCAGGTCGTCAACGAGCAAACGCGCCAAACCATGCGGCGCATGCTCGAAAAGATTCGCAACGGCGAGTTCGCGCGCACCTGGATCGCGGAAAACAAAGCTGGGCGTCCGAATTTCCACCAGAGCCGCCAAACGGAACAGCGGCAATTGATCGAGCAGGTTGGAGCGCAGCTTCGGGCGAAAATGTCCTTCCTCGATCCAGTCACGGTTCCCACCTCGGAGCCATTGGCGGAAGTGACGACCGCAACCGTTGGTGCAAAATGATCTGCGTAAGATGACCCTCTGCGGAAATGATCTCGATTCGAGAAGCGGTCGATGTAGGAGCCGTTGCGTGACCATTAGAAAATGAGCGGAAACGAGCGGAGCCGAAAAATCACGCACGGAGTCGAGCGCACGCCGAACCGCGCCATGCTCCGTGCCGTTGGATTCGGCGACGCGGACTTCGACAAGCCCATCGTGGGCATCGCAAACGGCTACAGCACAATCACGCCCTGCAATGCCGGACTGAACGAACTGGCCGTCCGCGCCGCTGAAATCTTGCGTGAATGTCAGGCGATGCCTCAGCTCTTCGGCACAATCACCGTCAGTGACGGCATTTCCATGGGGACCGAAGGGATGAAATACTCCCTGGTCTCGCGGGAAATCATCGCGGATTCGATCGAGACCGTTTGCAATGCCCAGCTAATGGACGGCGTGCTGGTCGTCGGCGGGTGCGACAAGAACATGCCCGGCGGGATGATCGCCATCGCGCGGTTGAATATTCCGGCGATTTTCGTTTACGGAGGCACGACCAAGCCCGGCCATCACGCCGGCAAGGATTTGACCATCGTCAGTGCGTTCGAGGCAGTCGGGCAGCACAGCGCCGGGCGATTGGACGAGCGCGAGTTGGTCGAAATCGAGCGGCATTCGTGTCCTGGCGTCGGCTCGTGTGGCGGGATGTATACGGCGAACACCATGTCCTCGGCAATCGAAGCCATGGGCATGAGTTTGCCGTATTCATCCACCATGACGGCGGGCGAAACGGAGAAAACCGGGAGCGCTGGGGCGTCCGCGCGCGTGCTGGTGGATGCGATTCGGCGCCAGATTTTGCCGAGCCAGATCCTGACGCGTCACGCATTCGAAAACGCGATTGCCGTCGTGATGGCCACAGGTGGCTCGACAAACGCCGTCCTGCATCTGCTCGCCATCGCACAGGCTGCGCAAGTACCGTTGTGTCTCGACGATTTCGAAACGATTCGCGAGCGCGTGCCTGTCCTTTGCGATCTGAAGCCTTCGGGAAAGTACGTCATAACCGACTTGCACGCCGCCGGCGGCATACCACAACTGATGAAAATTCTCCTCGCGCACGGGGCGTTGCACGGCGATGCGCTGACCATTACCGGGAAAACAGTCGCCGAAATGCTGGAGGATATTCCTGCGGAGCCGCGCACGAATCAAGACGTCATTCATCGGTGGGATCAGCCGGTTTATCGGCAGGGGCACCTCGCCATCCTAAAGGGAAATCTCGCGAGCGAAGGAGCCGTGGCCAAGATTTCCGGCGTCAAGCATTCCAAGATCACCGGGCCCGCGCGCGTTTTTGATTCAGAGGAAGAATGTCTGGCCGCGATCCTGTCGAAACGAATCAAGCCGGGCGACGTCATTGTGATTCGCTACGAAGGCCCGAGGGGCGGCCCGGGAATGCGCGAAATGCTGGCGCCGACGTCGGCGCTCATCGGCGCGGGTCTCGGTGATTCGGTGGGGCTGATCACCGATGGACGGTTTTCCGGCGGCACGCATGGCATGGTTGTGGGACACGTCGCGCCGGAAGCAGCGGCAGGCGGTGGAATCGCGCTCGTCCTTGAAAATGACTCCATCACAATCGATGCCGACGCGCGCTTGTTGCAGCTGAACATAACATCTGAGGAGTATGCGCTGCGCAGGGCAGCGTGGAAGACGCCTGCACCGCGCTTCCGCTCCGGCGTCTTGGCGAAATATGTGCGGCTGGTCTCGAGCAGCAGCATCGGCGCCATCACGGATTCACATTCCCCATGACAAGCGGCCTAGTGCAACAGATGCGCGGCGCAGTGCTCAACCCCACACAATCGTAGGTAATTGGTTTTCAGGAGGGCACTCTCTCCGCCGAGTACCAATTAGTTGCCCAGATCCGTCGCGGAATCTGCGGCGGCGATTACCTCCCATCTTCTGGGAATAACGGGATCCGTGCGTCGTTCTCCTTCGACGGGATGAGACTGCGAGTCCCGCCACCAGCGCCGTGCGAGTATCGATTCCCCGCATCAGCGCGGCCTGAATGTCGTGCTGAACCTGCCTCATGCCATCACGATGAGTCTACCGAGTGACGGACGTCACTCTGCTCTGTGACCGCGGACACGTCGCAATTGCATCTCTCCGTGTATAGTCCATGCAGATAAACTGTAGGTAGGGCCGTGCCCGGGCGACTGTCCAATTTTCCCGCCGGCGAGAATCCGGAGCACTGAGCTTTTATAAGGTAGACCATGACTTCCGCAGATTTGGCAGTGCTGCCCCGCGCAAAAACTCTGCGCATTCTTGAATTGGACTATCGGAAGGATCCTCGCTGGGAGGAATTTGTCTCTTCACATCCAGACGCGTTGATTTATCACCAATCAGGCTGGTTGACGGCGCTCGAGAGCGAATACGGCCAGAAATGCATGAGTCTGGCATGCGTAGATGAGCGGAGCCACGTACGCGCGGTTCTACCCCTATTCTACACCAGAGGATTGCCGGTGAACTTCGGACGCACGGCAACAGGCCGGCGCCTCTCGTCTCTGCCACGTACGCCGATTGCTGGCCCGTTGGCTGTGGATCAAAACGCAGCTGCGGCGATCGTCGGATACGCAATCGAATTGGCCAGTTCCCGACCCGGCGTGCAACTTGAGATCAAAACCCACATTGGAGATTTGCATGAGTCCGTAGGCGGTCTGACTCGTACACCTTGGAGATCGACTTACGTGGCCGAGCTTCCGCCGGCGTCCGAGGGAACCTCGTGGGAAGAATTTTGGGAAGACCTGCGTCTGCCTCGAACCTGCGGGCCGTGCCAAGATTGCCGCCGGTTGCGATTTGGGAATGCGCGCCGCCAGCATCGCGTGAACTGGGCGGTGAACAAAGCGATCAAGCTGGGACTAGAGGTTCGCGATGCGGAGACGGAGGAAGACTTGGCAAACTGGTATGGGCTGTATCTCCTGACTATGCGTTACAATGCCGTGCCTCCCCGTCCGTATCGGTTCTTCCAGAGTCTGTGGTCCACGTTGCGCCCCAGCGGCAGAATGCGGCTCCTGCTTGCCGAACAGCAGAAAATCGGACAAAGAAGAACGGTCGCCGGTTCCCTCCTGCTGCAATTTGGCCAGACGGTTTTCTACGCCTTTACGGGTTGTGCGCCGAACGACTTCTGTCTTCATCCCCATGACATTCTTCAGATCGAAGCCATCCGCGACGCCTGCAAAAACGGATTCCGCTGGTACGACTTCGGCGAGGTCACGGAAGATCACCAAGCCTTAGCGCAGTTCAAAACGAAATGGGGAGGCGATCCTAAGCCGCTTTTTCGTTATTACTATCCCGCACCGGTGAAACACGCGCCGGACGGCGGCGGGAAATTCGCGTCCGTCGCACGCAAACTGTGGCGGTCTCTTCCGTCAAAAGCAACGGAAGTTCTTGGTGATTTGATGTATCGCCATTTGTGACGTCTGGATTGCGGCGCACGGAGGTCTCGAGCGATGCCGAATCATACGGTTCAAGAAACACGGGTTCGGTTGGCCTATATCGGATGCTGGTACAAGAACGACATGTACTCCCACAATTGCAGCCATCTGGTGGACTCTCTTCGCACGGCAGGAATGGAGGTTGATGTTGTCACCTCCAACTGCCGATGTTTTTCTACGGCTCAGAAATTCGCTATGGCGAAAGACGAGCTGATTAACGAGAACTGCTCGCAGATTGCGATTCCGTACGCACCCAGATATCCCGGCAAAAAACACGGCATGCTGAAGTACCTGGCGGTGAAAGCATTCCGGCTTGACCTTATTTTTGCCACGACTCGGGGATTCCTATACTACAAGCGCGCCCGGCGCGCGGATGTGATCCATTTCGACCAAGTGCTGGAAGCCTTCGGCTGTATTCCCCTTTTCATCGTGATCGCTCTTGCCAGTCTGTTCGGCAAGCGCGTGGTGGTGACCGTGCATGAGATCGATCCCTTTCAGCGTGAACACAAGTGGCTCAATCGCTTGTACGATACGTGCGCAGAGGTTTTTGTCTACAGCGAGAACATGAAGCAGCAAGTCGTGGAACTTGGGGCCGGCGCCGGAAACATCAAAGTCATTCGATATGGAGCTTTGATCCCCGAACTCGTCGAGGCCGATCGCAAACAATACATCTTTTTCGGCGGACACAATATTCTGCGCGGCAAAGGCTACGCGGAACTGCTGGAGGCATGGGCGGCGCTGAAATCGAAAGGCATGCAAATTCCGCTACTGATCTATGTGGGACACGGATGCAATGGATTGCAGGAAGCGAAAGAATTGGCTGTTCGCAAACAGGTGGCTGATAGGATCGAGTGGAAGGAATTCTGTTCCGGCGAAGAGCTGGCCAACGAATATCAGCAAAGCAAAGCGTGCATCATCCCGTACACGGGCGGATCTGCACGGCATCCGCTGACCTGCGCGATGGTGAACGCTACTCCGGTCGTTGCGACTCGTGCAGTTGATATTCCCGAATATCTCGGAGAACTGGGCATCTACGTGGATGGATCCGCGGCATCGATTGTCGATGCAATTTCCGAGATGGAGAGCGGACGCAGAGACTTAAGCGCTTTAGGGAAAGGCCTGCGAGCAATGGCAATAGCCGAACTTGGCTACCACACTGGTGCCGAGGAACTCGCTAGAGAATACTCACGGATCGCCGACAAAGTACGACTGCTGCAGATCGAAACGAAAATAGTCTCCTGAGTGCCGTCCGCCTCCACAGCCGCCCGGCCAACTCCAACGATCGCATCTCGCCCAAACGCGACAACCTCGCCAGGGCATATGACGTGACGGATCTCTATCCGTCGAAAATCTGGGCGGCATTTCCACGCAATAAAGGGGGATTCATGCCAACGGCATGGCCGCTGCGCCGGCCCAGGCTGTTTTCTCTCAGGGCACGCGAGGCACGGCACGCGGCCCGCATGGCGTCGCGCGACGGTATAATTGCCGCATGGAATGTCCGAAGTGCAAGATGGAAAATGGCGACGCGGAGCGATTCTGCCGCCGCTGCCACGCTACGTTGCTCTTCATGTGCCCCGCGTGCGCCGCGGCGCAACGCCACGGCGGAACGTGTGACAAATGCGGTGTCGATTTCACCAAATACGCCTTCATGGTCGTCTCGCGCGAACAGTCCAACGCCGCGCGCGAGCACGAAAACATTCGCGACCGGGCTTCCATCTGGAAACAGATCATTCTGCTGCCCGTCACGGGCGGCTACTCGCTGATCCGTTTCTTCCTGCACCGCGACGCTTAAATCACTTCCGCTTCCCGCGCCCTCCCGATCCTCGCCCTCGCTACAAAACAGACACGAGAATCACGAGCTCCGGATCCGAACCTCCTACACCGCCCAGCCGCTGCCTCACGCACGCTCGTGCGGATCAATACTGTCCGAGGTTCTCTCATTCTATTCTTCTTCGCCCCGTCACGCCGGACAAACGCAGCTACGAATGCGTCCGCAATTCCCGCGCATCCCTAATGTATGATACGCCCAGCGCCCCGAAGATCGTTCGTTCGCAGGAAGCGTGCTATGCTGGGTTCCACGACCACCCCAGCAAGCCGCGACATTCCCTGCATAACGACGGATCTGCCTTCGGTGCGATGGCTCTGCGCGACGTGGCCGGCATCGAATAGTCGACGGGGGAAGACGCTCGCGACGCGAATGCCGCGGGACGCTGAGACAAGTGCATTGATAGGAGCACACGATGCGAGGTTTTATTCTGGGGATCATCGCGACGATCGCGGTAATCGTCACTGTCGGACTCTTCGTTGCAGTCACGGGGCGCATTACCATGCGGGCGGACATTCTGCCCATGTCGATCGAAAAATCCATCGCGATGCGGGCCATGGACGCGAACGTTGCACGTAATGCTCCAAAGATCGCGGATCCGATTCGGCCCACGGAGCAGAACCTGGTTGATGGAGCGGAAATTTACGCTTTTAAGTGCGCTATGTGCCACGGCGATCCAGTCCATCCCAAATCGCAGCTTGCCGGTTCGCTTTATCCTCCCGCGCCGCAATTCATGATCGACAGTCCAGACATGCCCGAGAACGAAAATTATTACATCGCGCTGCACGGCGTTCGCTGGACGGCCATGCCCGCCTGGAAAAACGTGCTCGACGACGAGCAAATCTGGAAGGTCGTCACGTTTTTGTCGCACATGGACAATCTTTCTCCCAAGGTCAAAGCCGTTTTTGGCCTAACAGGTGGCGCGCCGGCTGAGCCAGCCACAAAACCAACGAAGCCGATCCCAAAGATGTAGGCAGGCTTCCCTTCGCTAATTTTCGCTCGAAGGGTTTCGGCGTGATGAGATTCCGGCGCAGGGCCAACCAGAATCTTCGCGCATCCGGAGAAGGCGAATTCCCTGCGCGGAATTTCACCGCATGCGTAGGAGGGTCCCAAATTTCCGCGACAGCGGACCGTGCTGCTATAATGATTTCTTCTGCAGGCTTACAAAGACTCTCTAATGGCTCGCAAGAAAAAATCGAAAAGGCCGCGCATCGTCGCCCGCGCGGATTTGCCCACGCGATACGGGAAGTTCACAATTCTTGGCATCGACGGCGCCAGCCCGGCCGAAAGCGCCGTCGCGCTCGTCCACGGCGAAGTTCGCCGCGGCGATGCTCCGCTCGTGCGCATTCATTCACAATGCCTCACCGGCGACGTTTTTCATTCGGAGCGCTGCGATTGCCGCGCACAGCTCGAAATGGCGCTCGAGAACACAGCGCGCGAGCGCTGCGGAATTGTTCTCTATTTGCCGCAGGAGGGCCGCGGAATCGGCTTGATGAATAAATTAAAGGCGTACGCGTTGCAAGATCGCGGCATGGACACGGTCGAAGCGAATCGTAAACTAGGGTTCGAAGCCGACCACCGCGATTATCGCTTCTGCGCGCAGGCGCTGAAACTTCTCGGCGTCCGTGCGGTTCGCCTGCTCTCAAACAATCCCGATAAAGTCGCGCAGCTCGAAAGCGAAGGCATCCGCGTCGCCAAGCGCATCCCCTGCCAGCCGCCAACCACTCGCCGCGCGCGGAGTTACCTGCTCACCAAAAAGAAGAAGCTAGGCCATCTGCTCGAAGGAATCTGAAGTGCGTCGATTGCTGGCGACCAGGCACGCAACGCTATCCCCCGCCGACGAAGTGCACAATCTCGTACGAATCGCCAGCCTGCACGAGCGTCTCTTGCCAGTTCCCACGGGGTAGGATGTCGAGATTGCGCTCGATCGCGACGCGCTCCGGCCCAATGCCAAGATGCGCGAGAAGCGTCCCCACATTCAAGCCTTCAGGAATTTCGCGCAGCTCGCCGTTAATCGTAACTTTCAGGACTTGCGCTCCTGCGGGGCGGATTTTGCTTTCGCACGGAGTGCATATCGGACTTCATCGTTCCCCGATTCGGAACCGGCGCGAATCACCAGCTCCGAACCATCCGGGCCCAGCGGCGGCATCGTGAATCGCAACTGCGCGACACCATCGGCAGCGGTGGTGGTAGAAAACCGCGCCTCTTCTTTCGTTCCTGTCAGATGAGCTTCGACGCTGGCATTCGCCACCGCCTTGCCGTCGTCGCGCCGCAGAACTTGCACATCGAGCGTCGCTTGGCCCGCAGCCAACCACGAGGTCGCATTGCGCAGCCGTACTTGAATGCCGTCGCCAGACGCTTCCACGCGGCCCGACGCGACCGCCGGAATCGCAATCGCGCCATCGCGTATCGCATCAATCACGGCGCGATGCTGATTTTCCACGCGCTCGCGCAGCGCGCCTTCCGAAAATCCCGGAGCTGTCGCCAAATCCGAGTAATTTGACGTCGCCCGGTGAAAAATGCGCCCGCGATGATAGACCAGCGTCTCGATCAAGCAGTCCGGCTGCCCGTGGTCCTCGGTCTGGACGTGGCATACTTCTCCGCCGGCGTTCACATCCGAATTGAAACCCGAGCTCATTGCTAAAATCCCTCTCCGCGGGCGCCCGCGCGCGACCGAACGCATCGAAAAAAAGTTTGCGTGCGCATTTGACCAGAACGTGCCTGCCCCGCTATTATACCAGCGCAACGAAAATGAACGGAAGCTACCTCGACACCTACGCGCCATTGTTGCTGATGTTCCTGCTCGCCGCGGGGCTGGCCGCCGTGCTCATTATTGCTTCCTCGCTGGTCGGGCGCCACCTGAAGTCCCGCGCAAAAGACCAGCCATACGAATGCGGCATTCGCCCCACGGGCGACGCGCGCGAGCCTTTTTCCGTGCACTTCTACATGGTGGCGATGATTTTCATATTGTTTGATATCGAAGCCATCTTTCTGTACCCCTGGGCCGTCGTTTTCAAGAAGCTCAATATGTTCGGTTTTGTCGAGATGATCCTGTACATTGCCATCTTGGTGGTAGGCTACATTTATTTGTGGAAAAAGGGCGCGCTGGAATGGAAGTAGCCAGCCCGCCGGAATCGGACTTATAAGAGTGGAAGCCGAGACACAAAAGATCCCGCTGGCCGTACGCAAACTGAAAGAACGGGACCCGCAAGGGATCACCGAAGTCATCTCTTTCAGAGGCGAGACGACTGTCGTTTTGCCGCGTAACCGCTTGCTCGACGCCGCGGAATTTCTCAAGTCCGACCCCGACTTGGATTTTGCCTTTCTATCCGATATCAGCGCCGTGGATCGCTTCCCCATCGAGCCCCGTTTCGAGGTCAACTATCACCTAACCAGTTTGAGCCATCGCAAACGTCTCCGAATCAAGGTCAAAGTCACGGGCAAGGACCCGGTCGTCCCCACGGTGATTCCCATTTGGCCCACAGCCAACTGGCACGAGCGTGAAATCTGGGATTTGATGGGCGTGCGCTTCGAAGGCCACCCGAATCTCACGCGCATCCTCATGCCGGATGACTGGGAAGGCCACCCGCACCGCAAGGACTATCCCGTCGAGGGCTATCGCTGATGTCCACGACCGTCGAAACGCCGCTCACGCAGAATAAGACCATGGTCCTCAACATGGGGCCGCAGCACCCGTCGACCCATGGTGTGCTGCGCGTCATACTCGAACTCGACGGCGAAATCGTTCTCAAAGCCGAACCGGTCATAGGCTACCTGCACACCGGAATCGAGAAAAACTGCGAAAAGCTTACGTATTCGCAGTGCATTCCCCTCACCGACCGCATCGATTATCTGGCGAACCTGTCGAACAACCTCGGCTATTGCCTCGCCGTCGAGAAACTGGCCGATATCGAGGTCCCCAAGCGCGCGCAATACATTCGCGTTCTCTTGACGGAACTCACTCGCATCTCCTCGCATCTCGTCTGGCTTGGCACGCACGCCATCGACCTCGGCGCGATGAGCGTCTTCCTCTATTGCTTCCGCGAACGCGAAGAGATTCTCAAGATTCTCGAGGCCATTTCCGGGCAGCGCATGATGACCAGCTATTTTCGCATCGGCGGCCTCGCTCTGGAACCCCCTCCGGGCTATCTCGAATCCATTTCAAAATTTCTGGGGACTTTGCCCGGGCACGTCGCCGAATACGAGGATTTGCTCACCGAGAACCCGATCTGGAAGCTGCGCACGCAAGGCGTGGGCGTGCTGAAACTCGACGACGCCATTGCCATGGCCGTCTCCGGCCCGTCGCTGCGCGGCAGCGGCAGCGATTACGATGTCCGCAAATACTTTCCGTATTCCAGCTACGAGGAATTCGATTTCCGCGTCCCGACGCAGACCGCCGGCGACGTCTATGCGCGTTACCAGGTGCGCGTCGCCGAAATAAAGGAAAGCGCAAAAATCTGCAAGCAGGCCATCGAGAAGATTCCCTCGCAAGGCCCTTTTCGCGCCGAAGTGCGCGGCTTAATTCCGCCGTCGCGCGAGGAAATGAAGACCTCGATCGAAGGCCTGATTTATCACTTCAAGATTTGGACCGAAGGAATTACGCCGCCGCCCGGAGAAGTCTATCAAGCCATCGAGTCGCCGCGTGGCGAGGTGGGTTATTTCGTGGTCAGCGACGGCTCGAACCGGCCCTATCGCGTGAAGGTGCGCGCGCCTTCGTTCATCAACCTGCAGGCGCTGCCGCATCTCGTCATCGGCAAGCTAATTGCTGACGTCGTCGCGAGTATTGGCACGATCGACATCGTTCTCGGAGAAGTGGACCGCTGATGCAATTGCCCGCGCAGCTTGACGCCAAATTTCAGCAGCTTGTGGGACGCTATCCCGTCAAGCGATCCGCTCTGATTCCCATGATGATGTACGCGCAGGATGAATACGGCCACCTGAGCGACGAAATTCTCGAGGAAATCGCTCGGCGTCTCCATCTGAACATGACCGAGGTTACCGAAACTCTGACCTATTACTCGATGCTGCGCCGCAAGGCCGCGGGAAAAAATCACGTTCAGGTTTGCACCAACGTTTCCTGCCAGCTTCGCGGCGGCTTCGAAATCATGGCGCATGTCGAAAATCGTCTCGGCATTGGCAACCGGCAAACCACGCCAAACGGCATCTTCTCGCTCGAAGAAGTCGAATGCATCGGCGCGTGCTCGGGCGCACCCGCCATGCAGGTCAATTACGATTTCTACGAGAACCTGACGCCCGAAAAAGTCGATGCGATTCTCGATCAGTTTGCCGCTGGCAAGCATCCCGCTCCGGTGCCCGTGATTTCCGGCTCGGTGCACGAGCCAGCGCCCGGCGAAGTCCGCGTCATCAGCCAGCGATTCGGCATGCGCGAATCGCGCACGCTTAAAGTCTATCGCGAGCTCGAAGGCTATCAGGCCCTGGAGAAAGCATTCAAGGAAATGACTCCCGAGCAGATTATCGAGGAAATGAAAAAGTCGAACCTGCGCGGCCGCGGCGGAGCGGGCTTCCCTACCGGCATGAAGTGGGCGTTCGTGCCTAAAAATTCTCCCAAACCGAAATATATTGTCGCCAATGCGGACGAAAGCGAGCCGGGCACCAGCAAAGACCGCCCGCTCATGGAAATGGACCCGCATGCGCTGATCGAAGGCACGGCCATCGCGGCAAAGGCCATTGATTCGCATCAGGGCTACATTTACGTTCGCGGCGAGTACCGCTACATTTTGGACATCCTCGACGTAGCCATCGGCGAAGCCTATGCGGCCGGCTACCTCGGCAAAAACATTCTCGGCACCGGATTCGACTTTGATCTCTGTACCCACACGGGCGCAGGTGCGTACGAGTGCGGCGAAGAGACCGCGCTCCTCGATTCACTCGAAGGCAAGCGCGGCTATCCGCGCATCAAGCCTCCGTTCCCTGCTGTCGCGGGGCTCTACCAGTGCCCCACGGTTGTCAACAATGTCGAAACGCTTAGCACGGCTCCGCTCATCATCCGCAAGGGTGGCGATTGGTACGCCAGCTTGGGTGTCCCCAAGAACGGCGGCACACGGCTCTATTCGATTTCCGGCCACGTCAATCGGCCCGGAATCTACGAATTGCCGCTGGGCTTCAATCTGAATCGCATCATTAACGAAGTCGCCGGCGGCGTCGCGAACGGCAAAAAACTGAAAGCGGTTCTACCCGGCGGAAGTTCGTGCCCGCTGCTCAGCGCCGATGAATGCGATGTAGCGATGGACTACGATTCGGTTGCCAAGATCGGCTCGATGCTCGGCTCTGGCGGCTTGGTGGTGATGGACGAAGACACCTGCATGGTTGACGTTGCGCGCCGCATCGCACATTTTTACGCGCACGAATCCTGCGGCTGGTGCATTCCCTGCCGCGAAGGCACTGCGTGGCTGCGCCAGATGCTCGACCGCTTCCACGAAGGCGGCGGCCGGCAGGAAGATATTCCGTTGATCGACGAGGTCTCGCAAAACATCCTGGGCACAACACTCTGCGCGCTCGGCGATGCGGCAGCTCTCCCGACGATGAGCATCGTGCGCAAATGGCGCAACGAATTCGAAGATCATTTGCGCGGCAAGTGTCTGCACAAGCCGGCGGACGTGTTAGCGATGGTGCGCTAGGCTCGTAGAAAAAACTGGCAAGGAATATCGCAAAGGAATTATGGCGGAAACGGAAACAAAACTGATCAGCTTCACACTCAACGGCCAGAAACTGTCCGTGCCCGCGGGCACGCTCGTCATTGAAGCGGCGAAGCAGGCGGGCCTCGAAATCCCGTCGTTTTGCTATTATCCGGGGCTCGCGCTGCAGGCCGCGTGCCGCATGTGCCTGGTCGAAGTCGAGAAGCAGCGCAAACTGGCGACCGCCTGCACGCTCGTCGCGGAAGAGGGCATGGTCGTTCACGCTGATACGCCCGCGGTCCACAAAGCGCGCAAGGACATGCTCGAATTCGTCCTTACCAATCATCCGCTCGACTGCCCCGTTTGCGACAAGGGCGGCGAGTGCGAATTGCAGGACATGACGTTCACTTACGGCATTGACCACAGCCGTTTCATCGAAGAGAAGCTGCATTATCCCGAGGAAAAGTGGTCGCCCATCGTTTATTACGACGCTCCGCGCTGCATTTTGTGCTTCCGCTGCGTTCGCGTTTGCGATGAGGGCATGGACGTGAAGGCTCTCGGCGTCGGCGCGCGCGGCGTCACTTCCGTAATCATTCCCAACGAATCGGGCCAACTTGCGTGCGAAGAATGCGGCATGTGCATTGACATCTGCCCCGTCGGCGCGCTCACCAGCGGCACGTATCGTTACCAGACGCGGCCTTGGGAGATGAAATATTTCGGCACGGCCTGCGCCCACTGCTCCAACGGCTGCAAGACAACGCTCTCGATCCGCACCAATGAAATCATTCGCGCGAACAATCGCGACCATTCCGGAATCAATGGCGAGTTCCTCTGCGCCAAGGGCCGCTTTGGCTTTGACTTCACCACCAACACCGAGCGCATTCGCCAGCCGCTCGTCCGCAGAGGCGCCGCGCTCGCGCCCGCATCCTGGGAAGACGCCATCGAAGAAATTGCCCGCCGGCTAAAGCAAGCCCACCACGAGCATGGCTCCGAGGCCATCGGCGTGATTGGCTCGAACCACACAACAAACGAGGAAAACTATCTTCTGAGCCGCTTCGCGCGCGCAACGCTCGGCACAAATAATATCGACCATCATCGCACCGCCGACTATGCGGGCCTGGCCGCGGCGCTTGGCCCGAAAGCCAAGGATTCGATGGCGACAATGGCGCAGATCGCGACCGCCAGCGCCATTGTTTTGATTGGCAATGACGCCACGCAGCAGAATCCGCTCGTTGCCTGGCAGATTCGCGCCGCCGTTCGCCATCACGAAGCGCATCTCTATGTTATCCATGCCGGCCCGCTAAAACTGCTCCGCCAAGCGGCGCAAGCGGTCGAAGTTCCGGCGGGAGCGGAAGGGCGCGCGGCGCGCTGGCTCGCCACGGGCAGCGGCGATCTGGACGGCAAAGTCACCGGCGAACTCGCCAAGCTGAAAGACGCCCTCGCAAAGGAAAAAGACGTCGTAATTCTCTTCGGCGCGAGCGTGAGCGGCGCGGCGCTGCGCGATTTGGTGAAATTCGGGGCCGGGCTTCCCGGCCAGACGCGCTACATGGCCCTGGGCGATTACTCGAATTCGCGCGGCGCCGCTGACATGGGCGTTTTCCCTGACCGCCTCCCCGGTTACGCGCCGCTCTCCGACGCAAACGAGCGCACGCGCTGGGGCAAGCTCTGGGGCGCGGAAATCCCCGCCAAACCTGGATTGAACGCGCGTCAAATGATGCAGGCGGCGCTCGATGGGAAACTCAAAGCGCTCTACGTCATCGGAGCGAATCCCATCAAGACGTTCGGCGTCAGCGCACCGGACAAAATCGCCGGACTCGATCTGCTAGTCGTGCAGGACATGTTCCTGACCGAGACCGCGCAGCGCGCCGACGTGATTTTGCCCGCCGCGTCCACCTACGAAAAGGACGGTACGCTCACAAACACCGCTGGCGAAGTCCAAGCGGTCCGCCGCGCCGTCGATGCCCAAGGGCCGCGCAGCGATTTCGATTTGCTGCGCATTCTGATTCACCAGCTTGCGCAGCTCGGCCTCGGCGCGCCGATGAAGCACCGCACGCCGGACGCCGTGCTCGAAGAAATTCGCCAGAACGTACGCGGATACGATATTCCCGTCGCCGGTCTGCTCACCGGGGGCTCGGAACAGGCGACATCTGCGCCAGCCGTGGCGGAAACCTCATATGACGTCCCTGCGGATTTAGTTTTCTCATCGCAGGATGATCTGTTTACAAGCGGAACCCTGGGGCGTTACTGTTCCAAACTCAATTCATGCAAGGAATCCAAGGATAGGCCGTGGAGTTCGTCACCCAGCACCCAGTCCTGGTGGTATCGTTAATTAAAATCGCCATCGCGCTATTTGTCGTGATGACGGCGCTCGCCTACCTCACCTGGTTCGAGCGCAAGGTCGTCGCTCGCATACAGTCGCGCTGGGGCCCCTACTGGGTCGGCCCGCACGGCCTTCTGCAGCCACTCGCCGACGGCATCAAATTCCTTTTCAAGGAAGATATCGTTCCGCCCGCTGCGGATAAGCTTTCCTATGTCCTCGCGCCATTTCTCGCGATGGCCCTTGCGCTCAGCACGCTCGCGCTGATTCCCATCGGCCCAGCGACCGTAAAAATTCTCGGCCAGCGGACCCAGCTCGTCATTGCGCATAGCAACGTCGCGCTGATCTTGCTTTTCGCCATCAGTTCCATCGGCATTTACGCCGTGGTCCTCGCCGGGTGGTCCTCGAACAGCAAGTACCCGCTGATGGGCGGTCTGCGCAGCTCCGCGCAGATGATCAGCTACGAAGTTTCGCTCACGCTCTCCGTTGTCGGCGTGCTGCTCCTCGCTGGCTCGTTCGATTTTTACGATATTGTCGGCGGCCAGTCCGGGCGCTGGTTCCACTTTCTACCCAAGTGGCACATCATCCCGCAAATTCTCGGTTTTATTTGCTATCTGACGGCGGCCATCGCCGAAACCAATCGCGTTCCCTTCGATTTGCCCGAAGCGGAAACGGAATTGGTCGCCGGTTTCCACACCGAATATTCCAGCTTCAAGTTCGCCATGTTTTTCATGGCCGAATACGCGAACATGATCACCGTGTCCTGCCTGGCAACGCTGCTCTTTCTCGGCGGGTGGCTTTCGCCCTTTCCTGCATCGTGGCACTGGCAGCTTTATTTGCCCGCGGCTGGCCTGCTGCTTGGCGGTCTGGCCCTGATTGCCGGCGGTTTGCGAAGCGTGCAAATGAACGCGAAGATTGTCTTTCCCATCCTCGGCATCATTTGCATCGGCGTCGGGTATCTGTGTACGTTCGCGGCCGTCATGCCCGTGATCCAGGGGCCTTTCTGGTTTATGGCCAAGGTTTTCTTCCTGCTCTTTTTCTACGTCTGGGTGCGCGGCACGCTGCCCCGCTTCCGCTATGATCAGCTCATGTCCTTCGGCTGGAAATTCCTGCTGCCGCTGTCGCTCATCAATCTCGTGCTCACCAGCCTCGTCGTGGTTCTGAGGATGCGCTGATGAACATCGCCATGCTCGTCTTCATTGTTTGTGGCGTCATGGCCGTTGTCGGCGCGCTCGCCCTGATTCTGGCGCGCGAGCCGGTGCACAGCGCTTTGGCCCTGGTTCTGGTGATGATCTCGCTCGCGATCCTTTACCTGCTGCTCGGCGCAGCCTTCGTCGCGGCGATTCAAATTCTCGTTTACGCCGGCGCGATCATGGTGCTTTTCGTTTTCGTCATTATGCTCCTCAATGCCGGGGAAGAGGTGCGCACGAATGCCAGTCACCTCGCGAAGTGGGTCGGACTGCCGCTGGGCATATTTTTCCTGTTCGAAATGGCCTACTTTCTGTTCCGCGAATATGGCGCCCGCAGCACTGCGGCAGGCGCCGTTTCCGCCGCGCCCGTGGTAGCCTCCACCCAGCAGCTTTCGATGAAGCTCTTTACCGTGTATCTGCTGCCTTTTGAGCTCACTTCGATCCTGATTCTCATCGCCGTCCTGGGAGCGATTGTGCTCGCCAAGAGGGAGTCCTAACGATGGTACCCATATCCTATTTCTTGATTTTGAGCGCCGTGCTTTTCGGTTTGGGCGTTGTGGCATTCGCTTTCAAGCGCAACATCATCACCATTTTCATGGCCATTGAACTGATGCTCAATGCCGTCAATCTGGCTTTTGTCGCCTTCAGCCGCGAATTCAATCAGCTTGACGGCTTGATTTTCGTTTTCTTCGTCATCGTCGTGGCCGCGGCGGAGGCTGCCGTGGGGCTCGCCATCGTTATGGTCATTGCGCGCAATCGCAAATCGCTCAACGTCGAAGACGTGAATTTGCTGAAGTTCTAAACAAAGCTCTAAGCGGAACGAATGTTCATACTCGACCATCTCTGGATCATCCTGGCTCTGCCGCTGGCAGGGTCGATGCTCACGCTCCTGGCCGGACGCCATTGGCCGAAAAAGTACGTCAATTTCTCGAGCGTCGGCTTCGTCGTTCTTGCGTTTCTCTCGTATTGCGAGCTGGCGCGCGAGTTTTTCACTCTCAGCCCATCCCAAATTCCTTGGCTCGGCAATTATTTCACGTGGATGGTCGCGGGAAATTTCCACGTCAATTTCGCTCTGCAAGTCGACCAGCTCACCATCGTGATGCTCGGCGTCGTCACGCTCGTCGGCATGTTGATCCACATCTATTCCGTGGGCTACATGGCGCACGAAGAGGGCTATTACCGCTTCTTCGCCGAGATGAACCTCTTCATGTTCTTCATGCTCACGCTGGTCATGGCCTCGAACCTTGTGCTTCTCTTCGTTGGGTGGGAAGGCGTGGGACTCTGCAGCTATTTGCTCATCAGTTTCTTCTTCCAGAAGAAATCGGCGGCGGACGCGGGCAAAAAAGCATTCATCACCACGCGCATCGGCGATTTCGGCTTCACCCTCGGCATCCTGATGGCTTTCTGGACGTTCGGCTCCGTTAATTACAAGACAATGTTCGCTGCCGCGGCCAACATGCCCGTCGAGGGCATGCACCACTGGGGCGTGCTCACTGCGATTTGCCTGCTGCTCCTCGCCGGAGCGGTTGGAAAATCGGCGCAGCTTCCGCTGTACGTCTGGCTCCCCGACGCGATGGAAGGCCCCACGCCCGTCAGCGCCTTGATTCACGCCGCGACCATGGTCACCGCCGGCGTATACATGGTGGCGCGGATGAACGTGCTGTTCAGCCATGCGCCCGCCGCCAGCTTCGCCGTCGCCATCATAGGCGCCGTCACCGCGCTGTACGCGGCCTCGATCGCCCTGGTTCAAAACGACATCAAAAAAGTCCTCGCGTATTCGACCATTTCCCAGCTCGGCTACATGTTCCTGGCCTGCGGCGTGGGCGCTTACGCCGCCGGAATTTTCCATCTGATGACCCATGCATTCTTCAAGGCCTTGCTCTTCCTCGCCGCGGGCAGCGTCATCCACGCCATGGGTGGCGAACAGGACATGCGCGGCATGGGCGGCTTGCGCAAGAAAATTCCCTGGACCTACGGCACCATGCTGGTGGCCACGCTCGCCATCTCCGGCGCGCCGCTTTTCGCCGGATTCTTCAGCAAGGACGAGATTCTCTTCGACGCCTATGCCGGCCCAAACGCAAACATTTTTCTCTATGGACTGGGCATCTTCGCCGCGCTCCTCACGGCGTTTTATATGTTCCGCCTGATTTTCATGACGTTTTACGGCCCGCCGCGCTATGACGAGCACCATGTTCACGTCCACGAATCGCCGAAGGTGATGCTCGCGCCGCTCGCGATTCTCGCGGTTCTCTCTGTGATCGGCGGATGGTTCGCTTTGCCGCCGTATTGGGGCGGCAAGGATTATTTCCAAGGCTTCCTAGATCCTGTTTTTGCCTCCTCGACGGCGCTCGCCGCCAGAATGCACCCTGCCTGGTCAGAGCCTCCGCATTCGCTCGAACTGACCATGACCGCCATCGCCGTACTGATTGCGTTCATTGGCTTCTTGACCGCGTGGTATTTCTACATTCACAAGCCCGCGCTTCCGAAGAAAGTTGCCGGCGCTTTCGGCCCGATTTACCGCCTGCTCCTCGGCAAATATTTCGTCGACGAGCTGTATGGCGCCGTCATCATCGGCCCGATCGTCTGGCTCTCGCGCAATATCCTCTGGAAAGTCATCGACGTCGGCCTAATCGACGGCACGGTGAACGGCCTGGCGTTTCTTTCGCGCGAGACGGGCAGCGGGCTGCGTCATATGCAGGGCGGCAACACGCGTAGCTACGCCGCATGGGTCGTCGTCGGAGCTGTTGCCGTGACTTTATTCTTCGTCTGGATGGTGCGCTAGGTGGCCGGCCAAAATTATCTTTTGAGCGTTCTCACATTCTTCCCGCTGCTCGGGACATTTGCCTTGCTACTGCTCAGCGGCGACGATCATGTATGGATCCGCCGCCTGACCCTTGCCACGTCCGTGGTCGAATTCCTAATGTCCTTGTTCCTGCTGCGCGGCTTCAGTCTCACCCGGTCGTCGTATCAGTTCCAGGAACTGTATCGCTGGATTCCGAGCCTTCACATTCATTACCACATGGGCGTCGACGGCATCAGCCTGTTCCTCGTCCTGCTCACCACGTTTCTGACGCCGCTCGCCGTCCTCTGCTCCTGGAACAGCATCAATACGCACGTCAAGGAATTTTTCGCCATGCTTCTCGTGCTGGAGATGGGCATGGTCGGCGTTTTCTGCGCGCTCGACCTGTTTCTCTTCTTCCTCTTCTGGGAAGTGATGCTCATCCCCATGTATTTCCTGATCGGCGTCTGGGGCCACGGCCGGAAGATTTACGCGGCGATGAAGTTCATTCTGTACACGATGTTCGGCTCGATCTTGATGCTCGTGGCTATCCTCTGGCTCTCGCGCCTGGCTCACACATTCGACTTGCCCGTAATCCAGCGTTTGCTGGCTTCGGGCCAGCTCTCCTTGCCCTGGCACACGGAACTGCTGCTCTTCTCGGCCTTCATGCTGGCTTTCGCCATCAAGGTGCCGCTCTTCCCGTTGCACACGTGGCTGCCAGACGCGCATACAGAAGCTCCCACGGCTGGCTCGGTCATTCTGGCTGGCGTGCTGCTGAAAATGGGTACCTACGGCATGCTGCGCTTCTGCTTGCCGCTTTTCCCGCAAGCGGCCCATCATGCTGCGCCGCTGATCGCGACATTGGCCATCATCGGCATCATCTACGCCGCGCTCGTCGCCATGATCCAGCACGACTTGAAGCGCCTGGTCGCCTACACTTCCGTGAGCCATTTGGGATTCGTCGTCCTCGGCATTTTCGTCTTCAATCCCACGGCCATGGAAGGCGCGATCTACCAAATGCTCAACCACGGCGTCTCCACCGGCATGCTCTTCCTCGTTTGCGGAATGATTTACGACCGCCGCCACACCTACGAGTTCAGCGAACTGGGCGGCCTGGCCAAGCCGATGCCCATCCTGTGCGCCTTCTTCTTGTTCGCGTGTCTCTCATCGCTCGCCCTGCCGATGCTCAATGGTTTCATTGGTGAATTCATGATTCTGATCGGCACGTTCAAGCGCCATCCGATCTGGGCCGCGTGGGCCGCCACCGGCGCGATTCTCTCGGCGGTCTATTTGCTTTGGGCGTATCAGCGCGTGGCTCTCGAGAAAGTCACAGTCGCGAAAAATGAAAATTTGCCGGATGCTTCTCCGCGTGAGCGCCTGATCCTCATCGTCGCTTCGGCCGTGATTCTGTTCATGGGCGTTGCTTCACCCCTTTTCACCCGCCGCATGGACGCCACAACCAATGCCCTGCTCCACCAGATGCGAACCACGCCGAGTTACGACGCCCGTGCGCGCCGCGCCCCGCCGCCGCATGCGCGCCCCTCCGCGCGGAATCTCTCCGCGCATGAGCTGGCGATGCGCAGCGTCACGTCAGAAAGGCGGGTTCAGCCGTAATGTTTCCTCCGCTCCAGGACCTTTACCGCCTCGCTCCGGAGATTGTGCTCTGTGCGTTCGGCATGCTCATCATGCTCATCGACCCGTTCGTCCCTGCGGGTCGCAGACGTTCGATGGGCTGGCTCGCCTTTGCCGGGACGCTCGCCGCGCTGGCATCGCTGCGCTGGGCCGCCATGAACACCGGCTCCGCCTATTCCGGCCTGCTGCGCATGGACACATTCAGCCTCTTCGTCCACGGCATCGTGATCAGCGTGGCCGCGCTCGCGATCCTCGGCTCATTCGATTATCTCGACCGAGAAGGTATTCAGCGCGGCGAATATTATGCCCTGATTCTCTTCGCCACCGCTGGCATGGGCATCCTCGCCGGGGCCACCGAACTGCTCACGGCCTTCATCGGCCTCGAGATGAGTTCGATTTCCACCTACATTCTCGCCGGCTTCCGCCGCAACGTGCAGAAGTCGAATGAAGCCTCGCTCAAGTATTTCCTGCTCGGCTCTTTCGCCACGGCGTTTTTCCTGTACGGCATCGCGCTCACCTATGGCGCCACGCGCAGCACCCGCTTTGACGTCATCAGTCAGGCCATCGCCACTCACGGCACAGGTACGCTGCTAATTCTCGGACTCGGCTTGATTTTCGTCGGCCTCGGCTTCAAGGTAGTCGCCGCGCCGTTCCAGATTTATACGCCCGACGTCTACGAAGGCGCACCCACGCCGGTCACGGCCATCCTCGCCTGCGGTCCAAAGGCCGCCGCCTTCGCCCTGATGCTCCGCATTTTCTATAGCGCCTTCGGCGGCGCCTCGCATATCTGGTTCTGGGCCATCTGGGTCTCCGCGGTTCTCACCATGTGCATCGGCAATTTTGCTGCGCTGGTGCAGACGAACGTCAAGCGCCTCCTGGCCTACTCTTCGATTGCGCACGCGGGCTATATTCTTGTCGCGTTCGTCGCCGCCAGCCAAATCGGCGTCGCGGCGGTTCTCTTTTACCTCGCCGCCTATGCCGCGATGACCCTGGGCGCATTTCTCATCGTCGCGCACGTCGGCGGCACGGGCGAGCAGCGTCTCGCTATCGCCGACTACGCGGGCCTTGGCGCGGAGCACCCTTGGGTCGCGGCTTCTTTCGCGCTGTTCCTCTTTTCGCTGCTCGGCCTGCCGGCCACGGCGGGATTCCTCGCGAAATTCTATGCGTTTCAGGCGGCGCTCGATCAGCGCATCGTCTGGCTCGTTGTCATTGCCGCGATCAATAGCGTCATCGGCGCGTATTACTATTTGAAGGTCGTTGTCGCCATGTACTTCCACGAACCGAACAAACAATGGCCCGCAACTCCCATGCGGGCGCCCATGTTCATCTCCCTGCTGGTCACGTCTGCCGCCACTATTTATCTCGGCGTTTTGCCCGATCGCCTCATGCAATGGGCCATCGCCTCCGCCCGCTCGCTGCGCTAGCTGATTGAGCTGCTGATTACTTCAATATTCTATTTGCTAACCCGGCGTATGGTCCTGTGTTCACCCTGGGCGGCGTGCTGCAGAACGCGACAGGTATCTCTCGACCAGAACGCTGCGTGCGTTTTCGCGTTCTGCCTTTTGTGAAATGAGGGGCGACACGGGTGCGGCCATTCCTTGCCGGTTAGTAGCCATCGTCGGGCGAACCGAAGCATAGTTGATACTGGATGATCGTTCGCGGAGTTCGCAGCAGGCCTTTTCAAAACCAGCAACACCAACATTGACTCTGTATCGCAATAATGCGATACTCTAGGAGCGGTAAACGGTGAATTCACGATTGAGTATGTGGAGTTGCCGAACGGGCGGTTGCCCGCGCGAGAGTTCGTGGATGCGCTGGACGACAAAGCCGCGGCCAAAATAGACGCCTTTATCGAAGGCCTGCGCGTCTATGGGAACCGGATGCAAGGCAAATTCGTAAAGCAGCTCACGGACGACAGATTCGAGCTAAGGGTCAAACAATTCGACCGGATTTTTCGAGTTCTGTTTTTCTACCAGCCGGGAATGCTGATCGTGATCACGTCCGGATTTCAGAAGAAGACGCAAGAGACTCCACCGGCCGAGATCACGAGGGCGGAGCAGCTAAGAGAGCTCTGGATGAAGTACCGACACCGTTACACGGGATCGCAAAAGGAAAGAGAAGCCATCCTGAAGGAGTTGGGCCTATGAGACAAACGGCTAAACGCGACAGACACAGCGAGATTGTCGAGCAGCGCGCGCGGAAGAGCGCAACCTACCGCAAGACCTTCGCGCGCACCCTGCATCAGATTGACCTGGCTCTCCTGGTCCGCGAGATGCGAGAGGATGCGGGCCTGACTCAGGCCGACCTCGCCAGGAAAGTTGGTACCACACAGTCCGTGATTGCCCGTCTTGAGGACGCCGAATACGCTGGGCATTCCCTTACGATGCTGGAGCGAATCGCTACGGCCTGCGGCGTGGCCCTAAAGCTCCACGCCGAAAAGAAGCCAAACTTCGACCGTGAAGTGGCACTGGTATAGTGCACTCGCAGCGGCGGAGCTCCTACCACTGGCGGAATGCCGATGAAACCTAGGAAAAAGCGAAAGGGAAGCGACCACGGTGGGTCAACCTTCGACAGCTTCCTCGAACGAGAAGGCATTCGAGAAGAGATCGAAGCAGTGGCGATCAAGCGCGTACTCGCGTGGCTATTGGAACAGGCCATGTGGAAAGAC
>Ga0307372_10003178_pt1 | contig 26549 bp, 23 predicted proteins | sample OX1MG_FD_202533 | JGI IMG/M metagenome (GOLD analysis project Ga0307372, IMG submission 202533) | Soil microbial communities from Risofladan, Vaasa, Finland - OX-1 | ecosystem: Environmental > Terrestrial > Soil > Coastal area > Acid sulfate soil | place: Finland: Risofladan, Vaasa | collected... | reverse complement strand
GCCTTATTCACGTTTACCGCATTCGCCGGATCCACAAGCTTGGGGCAGACCTCGGAGCAATAACCGACCGCGGTGCAGTTGAAAACACCGTCCTCGGAATTAACCAGCATCATGCGCTGCTGCTCTCCGCAATCACGCGAGTCAAGGTTGTAGCGATGCAGTAAGGCGATGAGGCTGGGACCCAGGAACTTCGGGTTCAGGCCATACTGCGGGCAGGCGGCGTAACACAGCATGCAGTTGATGCAGGAGCTGAACTTCTCATAGAGATCGCGCTCGGCCGGCGTCTGCAGGTACTCGCCCTGTACCAGCGGGCGTGGTTGTTTCTCGATGATGTAGGGCTTGATGCTTTCCAGCTTCTCGATGAAGTCGTCCATGACGATCACCAGATCGCGTTCGATGGGGAAGTGCGCCAGGGCTTCGACCCGCACCCGCCCTGGATAGATATCCCGCAGGAAGGTCTTGCAGGCGAGTCCCGGCTTGCCGTTGATCATCATCCCGCAACTTCCGCAGATGGCCATGCGGCATGACCAGCGGAAACTCAGGGTGCCATCCGGATAATCCTTGATGTATTGCAGACCCTGCAGCACCGACATGTTCTCGCTGAAGGGCACGCTATAGGTCTGCAGTACCGGCTTGGCATCTTGCTCGGGCCGATAGCGCAGCACATCCATCATGATGGTGTTTTCGGTGTTCGGCATCTCAGTGACCTGCGATTTTCCTGTCATGCTCGGCTTTCTCTCCGGCCACGCCGTAGGCGCGTACCCCGGGCTGTGATTTGGTGATCTTGACTGCGCCATACGCGATGCGCGGCGCAGCATCGCCGTTGTAATAGGCCAGGGAATGCTTGAGATAATTGGTGTCATCGCGGGCCTCGAAACCATCCAGGCGCTGGTGTGCGCCGCGTGATTCCTTGCGGTTTATGGCGGAATGCACCATCGCCTGTGCCACCTCGAGCTGATAGCCGAGCTCGATGGCCGACAGCCAGTTCGAATTCCACACCCGGGACTTGTCCTCCACATCGACGTTCTTGAAGCGCTGCCTGAGTTCGACGAGCTTGTCGCAGGTGGTCTGCATGCTGTCAGCGAGGCGATAAATGCCGCAGCCGTTCTCCATGCACTGGGCCATCTCCTTGCGCAGCGTCGCGATCCGCTCGCTGCCATCACTGCGGTTCACTAGCTGTTCGGTGTGCTGTTGCGCGTCTATGGCCTGGTCCAGCAAAGACTTGGGATTAGCAGCGGGTGCGGATTTAGCAAACCGGGCTGCTTCGCTGCCGGCCACTTTGCCGAACACGCACAGTTCCGCCAGCGAATTCGAACCCAAGCGGTTGGCGCCGTGGATTCCGACACTCGAACATTCACCGACCGCATACAGTCCGGGGAGCGGCGTCGCGCAATGTCCGTCGACCAGGATTCCGCCCATGGTGTAATGCACCGCGGGGCGTACCGGTATCGGTTCTTTGGCCGGGTCGATGCCCATGAAAGTTTCCGCCATCTCATAGATTTGTGGCAGGCGCTCGCGCAGACGCGCTTCGCCCAGATGTCGCATATCGAGTTGTACCACTGCACCATGGGGTCCATTGATCGTGCGTCCCTTTTTTTGTTCGTGCCAGAACGCCTGGCTCAGGCGGTCGCGCGGCCCGAGTTCCATGGCCTTGTTGCGGGGCTTGTCTTCCGCGGGTCCCAAGCCGTAATCCTGCAGGTAGCGGTAGCCATCCTCGTTCAATAAAAAACCACCCTCACCGCGGCACGCTTCGGTGAACAGCAAACCGGTGCCCGGCATGCAGGTGGGGTGATATTGCAAGAACTCCATGTCGCGCAACGCCACTCCATGCCGGTAGGCCAGTGCCATGCCATCGCCGGTGACGATGCCGCCATTGGTGTTCTCGCGGAACACGCGCCCGGCGCCGCCAGTGGCGATGATGACTGCTTTGGATTTGATCAGCGTAAATTGGCCGGTGCGTATATCGATGGTGACGGCACCCTGGACGCGCCCATTCCCAGTCACCAGATCGACACAGAAGTGTTCATCGAAACGCCGGATGGAAGGATATTTGATCGAACTCTGGAACAGAGTGTGTAGCATGTGGAAGCCGGTCTTGTCGGCGGCGAACCAGGTGCGTTCGACCTTCATGCCACCGAAGGCGCGCACATTCACATGGCCATCCGGCTTGCGGCTCCAGGGGCAGCCCCAGTGCTCGAGCTGCACCATCTCTTCCAGGCAATGGGCCACGAAATACTCGACCACGTCCTGCTCGCACAGCCAATCGCCGCCGCCCACAGTATCGTTGAAATGGTATTCGAGGCTGTCGTCCGAACGCGTAACCGCGGCTGAACCCCCTTCCGCGGCCACCGTATGGCTGCGCATGGGATAGACCTTGGAGACGAGTGCGATCCTGAGCGCGGGATCCGCTTCGGCCACGGCGATGGCCGCACGCAGGCCCGCGCCGCCCGCTCCTACGATCGCGACATCCGCTTCGTAGACTTCCACGTCATGTCCTTTGGCCGATTAATCTGAATCGATAGGATTAGACTAAGTCCTTGGGCGGTGTGGGTTATTGATCCAGGTCAAAAAGTTGTATTTCTGTGTCAGTGGGGATTTCATAGGGCCAGCGCTATCCCCAGTTTTGTGGCAGAAGGACGCGAGGTCAGAGTTCTAGTGATTTAAGCGGTTGTGGAAAATATCCGCCGCGCAGGCAGCTGAGCACTATCTGAGTTACATACGAATTAAAGCTTCTGAATCATTTCGAGCCTGTTTCCGAAAGGGTCCCTGAATTCAAATCGATCATAGCCTGGTATTGGCTCGCCTGAGATTGTCTCGATTTTGTTTGCAGCCAATTGACCTCGCCAAAGGGACAGGTCATTGACCTCATAAGCCACGTGGGATTTAGTCATATTCCTATCTACACTATCTTCAATACCCACATGCACCTGTTGGTCACCCACCTCAAGCCAAAATCCACCGCGCCCGTGCAGGGACAGGGGTTTAGGTATCTCCTTCAACCCTAATACGCCACAATAGAATTCACGCGCTTGTTTCTCCATTCCCGTTGGAATTCTGATCTGGGTGTGGTGAATGCCGATGATCATGAGGCTTACAGATTCTGATAATTCGGCCCGGAGCCGCCCTCTGGCGTGGTCCAGGTAATGTTCTCGTAAGGGTCCTTGATATCGCAGGTCTTGCAGTGCACACAGTTGGCGGCATTGATCTGCAAGCGTTTAGCGCCGTTTTCTTCGACCATCTCGTACACCTGCGCCGGGCAGAAGCGGGTGCATGGATTCCCATATTCCTCGGCACAGCGGCCGATGCATAGATTGGTGTCCGGCACCTTCAGATGTACGGGCTGGTATTCGTCGTGCGTGGTAGTGGCGAAAAACACCGAGGCCAGCCGGTCGCGCGGCGGCAGTGTACGGGCCACATAGTTTTCCACTTTGGCAAGATTTTCATCACGCTTTTTGAGACTCTTCCAGTCTGCATAGTTGCGGAAAGTCCAGGGCAGCTTACCGAAAGTGATGGTCTCCAGCGCGCCATTCAGCAGTCCAAACCATAAGCCCTTATGGAAACCGGGGCGGATGTTGCGGATCTTGTGAAGTTCCCGGGCCGAGGGCGAGTTGCGCCAGCGGGCGTCAAAGCCTTCGCTGTTGCCGTGTTCGGCCAGGTGTTCCGCCGCCAACATCCCCGAACGCAACGCCATGTGCACGCCTTTGACCTTGGGCACGTTCATGGTGCCGGCCGCATCGCCCACCAGCATGGCGCCGGGCATCTCCAGTTTTGGCAACGACTGTATGCCGCCTTCGATCAATGCACGCGTGCCCGCGGATAGGATCTCACCGCCTTCCAGCAGCGTCTTCACGCTCGGATGATTCTTGAATTGCTGGAACGCCTCGAACGGCATGAAATCCGGATCCTGGTAATCCAGTCCCATCACATAACCCACGTACACCCGGTCGTTATCCAGGTGATAGAGGAAACTGCCGCCATAGGTCCAGGAGTCCACGGGCCAGCCGATGCTGTGTTGTATCAATCCGGGTTTCGCTCGGCCCGCCGGCAGTTGCCAAAGTTCCTTGAAACCGATCCCGTAAGTCTGCGGTGAACAGTCCGCATCCAGCTTGAACCGGCGGATGAGCCGTTTGCTGATGCTACCGCGGCAGCCCTCCGCCAGCACCGTGACGCCCGCATGGATGTCCACGCCGGCGGCGAAATTGGGGCCCGGCGTGCCATCCTTGTTCAGGCCCATGTCGCCGCAGCGCACGCCGGCGACCTTATCGTGATCGATCAGCGGTGCGGCTGCGGGAAAACCGGGGAAGATTTCAACGCCCAGCGATTCCGCCTGTGATGCCAGCCATGCACACAGACTGCCCAGCGAGATGATGAAGTTGCCGTGATTCTTCATCTGCGGCGGTAAGGGCAGGCGGATGCGTTTGGACTTGGTAAGCAGCGCGAATTGGTCCTTGGCCGCGGGCACGCAGATGGCGGGCGGCGTCTTGCGCCAGTCGGGGAGCAGCTCATCCAGCGGGGTCGGCTCCATCACGCAGCCGGAGAGGATGTGGGCGCCCACCGTCGAGCCTTTCTCAAGTACGCATATACGACTCTCAGGTTTCAGCTGCTTCAGGCGGATGGCGCAGGCGAGGCCGGCCGGGCCGGCACCGACTATCACTGCGTCGTAGTGCATCACGTCTCTGTGGATATCGGCTGACATGTTTTGCTTACCAAGCCTGTCGCAGCATGACGAGAGGGCGATGAGGAGCTCTGATGCGCATCACTATCATTTAGGTTGCATGCGGATGGCGCCGTCCAGGCGTATGGTGGTGCCGTTCAGCATTACGCTCTCACAGATCTGCTGTACCAGTTGCGCGTACTCCTCAGGCTTGCCGAGGCGCGAAGGGAAGGGCACCTGCGCGCCCAGGGATTTCTGCACTTCTTCATTCATGCCTGCCATCATCGGCGTCCAGAAGATTCCCGGTGCGATGGTCATGACGCGGATGCCGAAGCGCGCGAACTCGCGCGCGATCGGCAGGGTCATGCCGACCACGCCGCCCTTTGAAGCGGAGTAGGCGGCCTGGCCTATCTGGCCCTCGAAAGCGGCCACCGATGCAGTATTCACCATCACACCACGCTCTCCATCGGCGTTGGGCGCGTTATGCTGCATGACGTTGGTGGCAGCCTTGATGAGGTTGAAGCTGCCGATGAGGTTTACATGGATGACCTTGGCGAAGAAATCCGTGGCCATGGGGCCTTCCCGGCCGAGGACGCGGCCCGCGCCCAGGATTCCGGCGCAGCTCACCGCCAACTGCAGGCTGCCGAAGGCGGCTTTGGTTTTCTCCACCGCCGCATTCACATCTTTCTCGGAGGATACGTCGGTCTTGATAAACAGCGCATTGGCGCCGAGTTTTTTGGCAGCCTCGTTACCGTGCTGTTCATTCACGTCCAGCATCGCGACCTTACCGCCAGCCTTGAGGATGCGTTCGCAGGTGGCGAGCCCCAGACCGGAGACTCCTCCGGAGACGATTGCATTGATCTTTTCGAACTTCATGACTGTCTTTGTCCTTATATTTTTCCAATGACTATCTATTCTTGCCCTGGCTGGCAACGGCTTCGGCTGCCGCCGCGATCTTGTCTGCATCGCCCAGGTAATAGTGACGTTTCGGATTCAGATCACGGTCGAATTCGTACACCAGCGGGATGCCCGTGGGGATGTTTAGATGCACGATGTCTATGTCGCTAATCTTGTCTAGGTATTTTACCAATGCCCTTAGCGTATTGCCGTGGGCCACGATGATGATGCGCTCGCCACGCTTCAGGACCGGCAGTATTTTGGTCTTGTAGTAAGGCAGGAAGCGCACTACCGTATCTTTAAGGCTTTCAGTGGCGGGCAGTTCTTTTATCTTCAGGCTGGCGTAGCGTGGATCATGCCTCGGATAGCGTGGATCCTTCTTAGTCAGCGGTGGCGGCGGGATGTCGTAACTGCGTCGCCATATCTTCACCTGTTCTTCACCGAACTTCTGCGCGGTCTCCGCCTTGTTCAGCCCCTGCAGCGCACCGTAATGGCGTTCGTTCAGCCGCCAGTGGTTGTGTGACGGTATCCACATTAGATCCATGTCGTCCAACACGATCCACAGGGTGCGGATAGCGCGCTTAAGCACCGAGGTGTAAGCGGCATCGAAAACCAACCCTGCCTGTTTCAGCTGGCGCGCAGCTTCATGCGCTTCGCTTACGCCTTCCGGGGCCAGGTCAACATCGGTCCAACCGGTGAAACGGTTTTCCTTGTTCCATTGGCTTAAGCCGTGGCGCAGTAATACTAGTTTAGTCATTCGGTTTCCATGCGTACCGCGGATGATTCAGGGAATTATACGCATCCTCATCTCCGCATTCTCCCATCGAGGGCGCAGGGGATTGATCATAATTCGTACGAGGTCTTTAGATCCTGTTCGCGCTGGAAGCGCTGCATGGCGAGTTCTATGAGCTTGTCGATGAGTTGTACATAGCTGATGCCGGACAAACCCCAGAGACGCGGGTACATGCTGATCTTGGTGAAACCAGGGATGGTATTGATCTCGTTCACCAGCAGCGTGCCATCGGCTTTCAGGAACATATCCACGCGCCCCATGCCCTCGCAGTTGAGCGTCTTGAAGGTCTGTATCGCCAGATCCTGCACGCGTTTCACGGTCTCTGGCGGGAGCTTAGCCGGTGCCTCCAGCCGCGCGCCGTTCTCGTCCACATATTTCGCTTCGTAATCGTAGAACTCATGGTTGGGGATGATCTCGCCTGGCACTGAGGCCATGGGTTGGTCGTTGCCCAATACCGCGCATTCGATCTCGCGCCCCAGGATGGCTTCCTCGATGAGTATCTTGGTGTCGAAGCGGTACGCAACCTGCACTGCCTTCCGTAATCCGGTCTCATCTTTGGCCTTTGTGATGCCCACTGAGGAACCGAGGTTGGCCGGCTTTACGAATACCGGCAGCCCGAGTGTCTGGGTTACTTTGTTGTAGCTCGGCTGTTCACCATGGCTGAAAGCCAGGAACTTCGGCACAGGTATATCGGCGCCCCGCAGTAAGCGCTTCATCACATCCTTGTCCATGCCCACGGCCGAACCCAGCACACCGGCGCCCACGAACGGCACGTTGGCGAGTTTCAAAAGGCCCTGGATGGTGCCGTCCTCGCCCAGTGGTCCATGCAGGATGGGAAATACAACATCCACCACCTTGTCCAGAGGGGTAGCGCCCAGACAGGTGAGACGGCCTTCGCTCTGGGGCACCAGCGCCACGAACCTGCTGTCGGCCTTGTTGATGGCGATGAGTTTCGGATCGCTCGTGTTTAGCAGAAACCGGGACGGCTCGCCCATGAGCCAGCGGCCGCCCTTGTCGATGCCGATCAGCACCGGTTCGTATCTGTTCTTGTCGAGTGTATCGATGACGTTCTTGGCGGACAGCAATGAGATCTCATGTTCAGCCGATTTGCCGCCGAACAGGATGCCAACGCGGATTTTGTTAGTCATATGTGTTTTCTTCAGCACGCCTTTCAGCGATAGACTTCCCGTCTATGACCTATAGTCACAACTAGAATCGTGATTGATTCATCCTGAATGGACGCGATTAACCGATAATCGCCAACCCTATATTTCCAGTATCTTCCCAATTCAGGCCCTCGTAGCGGGTCGCCCAGAGTGCGCGGATTCTCGAGAACAGCAATTCGCTGTTCAAGTAAGTTCAATATACGCAAGGCAACAGGTTTTTCTATCTTGCGTAACTGCTTGCGCGCAATATCTGTCAGCTCAATCTTCCGAGCCAAGTTCTTTTTTCACTTCTTCGAGAGTATATGACCGGCTCTTGCCTAGACGAAACTTCTCCATTGCAGCTTCGGCAAGGTAATAGTCTTCGAGATCATCCAGATGTTCCTGGATGGCTTCACGCGCGTAGTAGGTTTTGCTGCGGCCGGTTTTCTTGGCCAGGATTTCCAGGCGTTTTTCGATATCGGGCGTCAGACGGATAGCAAGCATGTTGTTGACCTCAACTGCTATACAAGTATAGCATGGTCTGGACTACGGATTCCGGCGGCTATCAGACGGTATCCGCCCGAGTTTGCTTTCAGGTCTGCGGGCCAACGCTTCCGATATTAATGCGCCTGCGTCTAACAGCTTGGCCATGTCCACGTCGGTTTCAATGCCCATGCCGGTGAGCATGAAAAGCACGTCCTCGGTGGCCACATTACCGGTGGCGCCCTTGGCGTAAGGACAGCCGCCGAGACCTGAAGTGGAACTATCTACCACGTTCACACCCAATTCGAGGCAGGCGTGGATGTTGGCCAGTGCCTGGCCATAGGTGTCGTGGAAATGCACCGCCAGTTTTTGCATCGGAATTTCGGACGCTACCACCGAGAGCATGCGTTGTACCTTGAGCGGTGTGCCCATGCCGATTGTATCGCCCAGCGAGATTTCATAGCAGCCAAGATCTGCAAGTTCCTTCGCCACGCGCGCCACCGCTTCCGGTGCAATGGAGCCTTCATAGGGACAGCTGATGACCGTGGAGATGTAGCCGCGCACGCGAATCTTGTGTTCCACAGCCAGGGCCATCACCGGTTTGAAGCGCTGGATGGATTCGGCGATGGAGCAGTTGATGTTCTTCTGGTTGAAGGTCTCCGAGGCAGCCGTGAAGATCGATATGTCTTTGGCTCCGGCTTTCAAAGCACGCTGCATGCCTTGTTCGTTGGGCACCAGCACTGGATAGGAAACACCGGTTTTCTTGTCGATACCCTTGAAAACTTCTTCCGCATCCGCCAGCTGTGGGATCCATTTGGGACTCACGAAACTGGTGACCTCGATAGTCTGTAATCCACTCTGCGAGAGCCGGTTGATGAACTCGATCTTGACCGCAGCCGGCACGATGTTCCTTTCGTTCTGCAGGCCGTCGCGTGGGCCCACCTCGACGATCTTGACTGATTTTGGAAAGTTCACCATCAGATCTCATCCGCCTTGATATCCACCAGTGGTGCTTCCGCATCCACCATTTCGCCTTCCTTATATAGGACATTCTCGATCGAACCACTAACGATTGCCTTGACCGTATATTCCATCTTCATGCCTTCCAGCACCAGCAGCGCCTGGCCGGGCTCCACTTTATCACCGGCCTTCACATGCACAGCAACCACGCGGCCCGGCATGGGACTCAGGGGATGGGTGGCTTCGTCCGCCACGCGTCCAGACTTGTGCGCATAAGGACTCATCAGCCAGAAATTAAAGGCTTGCGAATCAAACGCGACCTGCCTCTCGACCCCATGGCGCAGGACTTCCGCAGCCAGGGTTTTATCTTCCAGAGTCACGTTCCATCTGGCCTCATCCAGGTGCTGAGCGCATACTTCATGGGCGACACCGTCCAGATCGAAAGTGAAGACGGCTGCATCGCCAGCGACATGCATGGCATATTCGCTGTCATCCACTTCCCGGAGAATGAAGTTTAGACCCTGTTTCCCGCCGAGTTGCCAGCCGTCGGCGGTCCAGGGAGTGCCTGCGGTGGCGCGACCCAGGGCCGAGAGTTCATCCGCAATCGCCGCCGCTATTACCGTTGTCGACAATCGTGGACGCGACAACAGGTTCTTGGTCGCATGTTCGATGAAGCCGGTGTCGTAGCGACCAGCTGCGAATTCCGGATGCTGGGCAATGCCGCGCAGCAGCGGCAGGTTTGTGACAATGCCGAACACGGCGGTGTGCGCGAGTGTATGTTGCAATCGCGCTATCGCTTCGGTGCGGTCATTGCCGGACACACTGATCTTGGCGATCATGGGATCGTAGTGAATAGTGATCTCATCGCCGCTGCGTACACCGGTGTCCACCCGCAGGTAATCCTTGTCAGATATCTCGAAACGTTCGATTCTTCCGGTCACCGGCAGGAAGCCTTTCTCGACGTTCTCAGCATACAACCGCACTTCGATGGCGTGGCCACATTGCTTGATCTGCTGCTGGGTGAGCGGCAGCTCTTCACCGGCCGCTACGTGCAGCTGCCATTCCACCAGGTCCAGTCCAGTGGTTTCCTCGGTAATGGGATGTTCCACCTGCAGGCGGGTGTTCATCTCCATGAAGTGGAATGACTTGTCCGGGTCGACAATGAACTCGATGGTGCCGGCGTTCACGTAGTTCACAGCTTTGGCCGCGGCCACCGCCGCCTCGCCCATCTTTTTACGCATCGCCGCGTCCAGGAATGGGGAGGGAGTCTCCTCGACAACTTTCTGAAAACGCCGCTGCAATGAACATTCGCGCTCGAACAGATGCACTACGTTGCCGTGGCTATCGCCGAAGATCTGGAATTCGATATGCCGCGGCTGCTGGATATATTTCTCCAGTAGTACGTTGTCGTCGCTGAAGGCATTCCTGGCCTCGCGTTTGGCGCCTTCCAGCGATTCCTTGAACTCCTTGGCATCATGCACTATGCGAATACCCTTGCCGCCGCCGCCCGCAGTGGCCTTGATCATGAGCGGGAAACCGATGCGCTTGGCTTCTGTTTCGAGTTTCTTGAGGTCCTGGTCTTCCCCGTGATAGCCGGGCACCACTGGCACGCCGGCGTTCTCCATCAGCGTTTTGGCCGCGCTTTTGGAGGCCATGGCGTCCATACTCTCGGGTGAAGGGCCGATGAATACAACACCGGCTTTTTTACAGCGCCGGGCAAATTCGCTGTTCTCCGAAAGAAAACCGTAGCCGGGATGGATGGCTTCCGCGCCCGTCTGTCTCGCCGCCGCCAGGATGCGGTCTATGTTCAGATAGGATTCAGCGGCTCTAGCCGCACCGATATATATAGCCTCATCTGCCATCTGCACGTGCAGGGCATGACGGTCCGCATCGGAATACACTGCCACCGTGGCGATCTCAAGACGCTTGCAGGTGCGGATGACGCGGCAAGCGATCTCGCCGCGGTTGGCGATCAGGATTCTTTTAATCACTATTCCCCATCCCAATAATCCAGAGACTTATCCTGTCGGGACAGATATCTGAATCTATTACCCTGCTTGCTAGGAGGGGATTCTTCGTAGACGCCAAACTTTTCCGAATCCGGATAATCGCAGATTTCCAGTGGCGCGAGTGTGCTCACTGAGAGGTAGCGCATCTCCACCATGCCGGTGTTGATGATCTGGTGGGCAGTTTCCGGGCCGCCGGTTGGGCAGGCGATGATGTCTCCAGGCTTTATTGGGAAACGCTTATCACCGAATCGTAATTCACCTTCACCTTCGAGGATGAAGAACATCTCCTCTTCGGCGTGATGATTGTGGAAAGGGCAGTTGCGTTTACCCGGTGCGACCACAGTCAGGTTGTAACCCAGTTTCTTAGCACCGATACAGTTCGCAATATCGCCCCAGCGGATGTCGTAATTATCGGCGTTCTTGCCTTTGGGCGCCCGCTCGGGTCCGACTGATTGTATTTTCAGGTCAGCAATATTGATGATGGGGTTAATCATACAGAAACCTCAGTAAAAGGTATTCAGGAATATCCTGAGTGCAGTCAGCGTAACTCTAAAAATTAGAAGTATTGTTTTCTGGGTAGGCAAAAATGTTCAAGGAACCGGAGTGTATACGGTGATACATGGGGGTGAGCCATAATATGGCGAACGAGAACATATCCAACACCGCCAGAATGCATAAGATCAATTTTTAGACCATTTCGGTGGACGCTTCTCCAGGAACGCGCTAAGTCCCTCCTGGCCTTCTTCGGACACGCGCAGCTGCGCGATGATGTTTACAGTCTTGCTGTGCAGATTGCGGCGTGCAGAGGTTGAGAGTGCCGCCTGCCCCGCAACCAGTTCCTTGGCGGCAGCTAATGCCCTGGGGCCACCCTTCAGCAACAGTCCGATTTCCTTTTCGACCGCGGTATCCAGCTGCTCCGCACCCACTACTTCGTGTATTAATCCGATCTCGCGGGCCTGGTCCGCGCTGATAAGATCGGCGGTGAGGAAATAGCGGCGCGCATTGCGGGCACCGATGGCAGCGATCACGTAGGGGGAAATGACCGACGGCACCAGTCCCAGGCGCACTTCGCTCAGGGAAAATATCGCGGCCGAGGAGGCGATGGCGATGTCACAGCAAGCCACCAGCCCCACACCACCGCCGTAGGTGGCGCCGTTTATACGCGCGATGCTGGGCCTGTGCAGGGAATTCAGCGTATCCATGAGTTCGGCAAGTTTGAGCGCGTCCTCGATGTTGTGCGCTTCATCGAACTGCGCCGAGGCACGCATCCAGTTCACGTCGGCGCCGGCGGAAAACGACTTGCCGGCACCTGTAAGCACCACGACGCGCACCTTCTTGTCGTTGTTGACCTTGATAAGCTTATCGGTCAGCTCGGCGATGACGGCATCGTCGAAGGCGTTATGTTTCTCGGGGCGGTTGAGTGTGAGCGTGGCCACGCCGCGAATGTCGGTTTGTAGCAGTACATTGTCAATCATTACATGTTCCTTAGAACCCCTCACCCTGACCCTCTCCCGCAAGGGGCGAGGGACACAAGTGGGTTACATTCTAAAAATTCCGTAGCGCCCACCCGGCTGCGGTGGAGCATTCTCGGCAGTGGCCAGCGCCAGACCTAAGACGCGGCGCGTGTCCGCCGGATCGATGATGCCGTCGTCCCAGAGGCGCGCGGTGGCGTAGTAGGGCTGGCCCTGGTGCTCGTACTGTTCGCGCAGCGGCGCCTTGAAGGCTTCTTCCTCTTTCTCGCTCCATTTGCCACCCCTGGCTTCGATACCTTCGCGCTTCACGGTGGCCAGCACCGAAGCCGCCTGTTCGCCGCCCATGACGGAGATGCGCGCATTCGGCCACATCCACAGGAAGCGCCCGCCATAGGCACGTCCGCACATGGCGTAGTTGCCGGCGCCGAAACTGCCGCCGATGATTACCGTGAACTTGGGAACGGTGGCACAGGCTACCGCGGCCACCATTTTGGCGCCGTCCTTGGCGATGCCGCCCTGTTCGTATTTCTTGCCCACCATGAAGCCGGTGATGTTCTGCAGAAACACCAGCGGGATGCGGCGCTGCTCGCAGAGTTCGATGAAGTGCGTACCCTTGAGCGCCGATTCGGAGAACAGGATGCCGTTGTTGGCGAGGATGCCTACCGGATATCCATAGAGATGCGCGAAGCCGCACACCAGGGTCTTGCCGTAGAGCGCCTTGAATTCCTGGAACTCGGAGCCATCCACCAGGCGCGCGATGATCTCGTGCACGTCGTAGGGATAGCGCGTGTCCTGAGGGACGATGCCGTAGATCTGATCGGCCGCAAAGCGCGGTTCCATCGGTTCGCGTTTCGCCAGCCAGTTAGGACGCCGGTAATTCAGGTGCGCGGCGATCTCGCGGGCGATGGCGAGCGCGTGCGCGTCATCGTCGGCCAGGTGATCAGTGACGCCGGAGATCTTGCTGTGCACTTCGCCGCCGCCCAGGGTCTCCGCGTCCACCACTTCGCCGGTGGCAGCTTTCACAAGAGGCGGTCCGCCGAGGAATATGGTGCCCTGGTTGCGCACGATGATGGCTTCGTCGCACATGGCCGGCACATAAGCGCCGCCGGCGGTACAGGAGCCCATGACCACGGCGATCTGCGGGATGCATTCTCGTGACAAGCGCGCCTGGTTGTAGAAGATGCGGCCGAAATGTTCCTTGTCGGGAAACACTTCATCCTGCAGCGGCAGGAAAGCACCGCCGGAATCCACCAGATAAATGCACGGCAGGCAGTTCTCCAGTGCCACTTCCTGGGCGCGCAAATGTTTCTTGACGGTGATCGGGTAATAGGTGCCGCCCTTCACGGTGGCATCGTTGGCCACCAACATCACTTCGCGGCCATGTACCCGGCCGATGCCGGTGATGAGGCCGGCGGCCGGCGCCTCGTCATCATACATGCCATAAGCGGCGAGCGCTGAAAGTTCCAGGAAAGGCGAACCGGGATCCAACAGTGCTTCGATGCGCTGGCGCGGTAGGAGTTTGCCGCGGTCGGTGTGTTTCTTGCGCGCTTTCTCGTCTCCGCCGAGCGCCACCTGTGCCAGTTTCTCGCACAGCTCCGCCACCAGCTTTTCCAGATGCGCGCGGTTGGCGGCAAATTCCTTGCTGTTCTTATCAACGACGGATTTCAGGATCGGCATGGTGGGTGGCCCGAGGCTGAGGTAGGCATATTATGAACGGGCATGCGGTGAATTACCCGTCCTTCCGAGCAGCGTGTGGGGTACAACTACACTATATATAGATAGTTCCCTTGGATATCTGTCGCTCAATCGATGTTTACGTTGAGCATTTACTGACATACCCATCCCGTCTGGCCGATGAAAGCACTGCAGGTCACCACGCTATTCTTTGACAGGCTCTGAATGTAGTGGAACGTCACCACATTGTGCAGCAGATCGTAGGTGAGTTTCGGCTCATCCGGGAGCTGTTTTATATATTTCGGTATAAGATCGTTCAGATTTTTGGGCATGCGCATGTTGTCCGTTATATAGGTGTGGATAGCTTCCAGCACGGGCGTGGCGGCAGCCTGGAGTTTTTGGCCGTTGGGATCCACGCCGGGCGGATAAAGCGCACAGCCGGACAGGGTCAGCAGCACAGCGATGACGAGAGTTTTGCTCATGGCCCTGTTCCGATGAGAATGACAGATGAATGTGAGTATAGCCCGTGGCTGTTACTTGAGACGGCCCGACGCACGCTTTTCACAGTCTAGGAGTTGTCGGGGAATTCATGGCTACTGCTGAAAATACACCATCCTGTAACTACAGCAGATATGGGATCAGGGCGGCCACTTTGTCACGATACTGGCTATAGGGTTCCCCGAACTGCTGCGTGAGCCAGCGTTCTTCGAGGCGGAGTTTGCGCCATAAGGCAGCGAACACGATCAGTACCGCCAGCCACCCACGCCATTCATCGCGAGCGATGGCTGTGCCGATGAATCCCAGCAGCAGTCCTGTATAGATGGGGTGGCGCACCAGGCGGTAGGGGCCGCTGCGGATGAGTTCATGCTCCTGCTTGAGTGTCACGATGCCGCTCCAGTTGCGGCCGATATGGATTCGCGCCCACACACTGAACACCAGTCCGGCAACGAGCACAACCACTCCGATCCAATATGTGATTTCAGTACTTGGCAACACACGGCCACACAGAAATCCTCCGGGCAGTGAAGGTAGGGCCAGAAGCAGCGCTGCGATGATTAACGGCAGAACATGCCCAGCACGAGAGAGTGAGGATTCACGACGTACGGCGGCTTTTACGTTGCGGCTTACCAGCTGCCAATAGATTATCCAGATCAGCCAAATTATGAAGATCAGATTCTCGTAAATGGCTTTCATAAACCAGCCCACGGAATAAAAAAGGAATCGTTCAGAGCATCTCCCCCGCGATGGCCGACGGCGATGATCTGGTCATGTCAGCTCAACGGCAATCGCCGTTGCTTCGCCGCCGCCGATGCACAGGGAGGCGATGCCGCGTTTCAGGTGGCGCGCATTGAGGGCGTAGAGCAGCGTGACGATCAGTCGAGCACCACTGCAACCGATGGGATGCCCGAGGGCGCAGGCACCGCCATTCACATTCACTTTCGCATGCGGCAGCTTGAGTTCGTGCATGGCCGCCATGGCCACCACCGCGAAGGCTTCGTTGATCTCGTAGAGGTCCACTTCTTTTTCTGACCAGCCGAGGTTCTTCTGTAGTTTGTCTATGGCGCCCACCGGCGCGGTAGTGAACCAGGCAGGTTCCTGCGCGAAACCGGCGTGGCTGAGGATTCGCGCTAGCGGTTTGAAGCCGCGCTTCTTGGCTTCGCTCTCGCGCATCAGCACCAGCGCCGCGGCGCCATCGGATATTGACGAGGAACTGGCAGCGGTCACGGTGCCCCCGTCTTTCTTGAAGGCGGGTTTGAGTGTCGGGATCTTTTCGATGTTGCAGCGCCCCGGCTCCTCATCGGTATCCACTACGCGCTCGCCCTTGCGGTCCTTGACCGTCACCGGCGCAATCTCGGCCTTGAAGATGCCGTCCTTGAGCGCGTGCTGGGCGCGCTGTACCGATTCGATGGCGAAGGCGTCCTGCTGCTCGCGGGTGAAATGGAATTTCTCGGCGCACATCTCCCCGAAGGTGCCCATCATCTGGCCGTCGTAGGGATTCTGCAGGCCGTCGAAGAACATGTGATCGAGTATCTGCTGGTGGCCCATGCGCAGGCCGGCGCGCGCGCCGGGAATCAGGTAGGGCGCATTGGTCATGGATTCCATGCCGCCGGCCACGGCGATGTCGGCAGAACCGGCGGCGATCAGATCGTGGGCCATCATCACCGCCTTCATGCCGGAACCGCAGACCTTGTTGATAGTGGTGCAGCCCACGGATTTCGGCACGCCGGCGACGATGGAGGCCTGGCGTGCAGGCGCCTGGCCGAGACCGGCCGGTAGCACGCAGCCCATGATGACTTCGCTGATGTCCTCAGGTTTGATTTTGGCATCGGCCACGGCCGCCCTGATGGCAGCGGCGCCCAGTTGTGGCGCGCTCACCGGTGCAAACTGGCCCTGGAAGGAACCAATGGCGGTGCGACGCGCGGCCACGATGACGATGGGATCGTGTGACATGAATGAATTCTCCGTATCTAAAGGAGCAGTTTGCTGGGTACTGCGCGTGAACTCGGTCTGAATTTGGACACAGAACGCAACGCTATTGACCGTTGAACAATTCACGCCCGATCAGCATGCGGCGTATCTCGTTGGTGCCGGCGCCGATATCGTAGAGCTTGGCGTCGCGCAGCAGGCGGCCGGTGGGGTATTCATTGATATAGCCGTTGCCCCCCAGACTCTGGATGGCTTCCAGCGAGACCTTCACTGCACTCTCCGAAGCGAACAGCAGGCAGGCGGCGGCTTCCTCGCGTGGATCTTCGCCACGGTCGAAGCGCTCGCAGGTGCGGTAGGTGAGAGCGCGTGAAGTCTGCAGCGCCACGAACATATCCGCCAGCTTGGCCTGCATCATCTCGAATTCACCGATGGGCTTGCCAAACTGTTTGCGCTCACGCACGTAGGGTAGCACCACATCCAGCGCCGCCTGCATGATGCCGATGGGGCCGGCGGATAGTACCAGCCGCTCGGAATCCAGACCGCGCATCAATATATACACGCCTTCGTTTACCTGGCCGAGCACATTGGCTTCCGGGATCTCACAGTCCTCGAACACCAGTTCGCAGGTATGCGAGCCGCGCATGCCGAGCTTGTCGAGCTTCTGGGCGGTCTTGAAACCGCGCATGTCCTTCTCGACGATGAACGCAGTGATGGATTTTGAATTCGCTTCCCTGCCGGCGGTGCGCATGTAGACCAGCAGCACCTGCGCTTCCGGACCGTTGGTGATCCACATCTTGGAACCATTGGCGATCCATTGGTTGCCATGTTTCTTTGCCTGGCAGCACATGGAACCCACCACGTCGGAGCCAGCGCCCGGTTCGGACATGGCGAGCGCGCCGATCCATTCACCGCTGCATAGATTGGGCAGGTATTTGCGGCGCTGCGCTTCGTTGCCGTTGAGAAACAGGTTGCTGACACACAGGTTGGAGTGCGCCGCGTAGGACAGCCCCACCGAGGCGGAAGCCCGGGAGATTTCTTCCATGGCTACCACGTGCGCCAGATAGGAAAGCCCGGCGCCGCCATGGCTGGTGGGCACGGTGATGCCCAGCAGCCCCAGTTCACCGAACTTCTTCCACAGGTCCGCGGGGAATTCAGCGTGTTCGTCGATATACGCGGCGCGCGGCGCAATCTCGACATCGGCGAAACGTCGCACCGTCTCGCGCAACAGATCCAGTTCTTCGCTGATGTGGGTATTGATGGCAGTCAAGTGAAATACTCCTTATCCTTATCCCTTCCCCCCCCCCTCGCGGGAGAAGCAAGGATGAGGGGGGTATTTCTCAGAGTGTCTAATAAAATACCTTTACTCGCCCTCACCCCAACCCCAACCCCAACCCCAACCCCAACCCTCTCCCACCAGGGAAGAGGGAGTCGTGAGCGCGACATCGAGGCACAGGTATCCATTTGGTTAGGTGCTCTTAAGTCTTAAGTCCAATTTCCATCTTGCCTGTCCTTAATCACTATCAATGTCCGTTTCTGCGGCCGGCGAAGAAGCGTTCGTAAGGCTGGTTCACGGTCGGCAGCTTCACCCGGCCGATGGCGGCGATGCGGTGCTCGGCCATTCGGTCGGCGGCCCGGTAGTTGGGGATCTTCTCCCGGTCCGCGAACTTGAAGATGTTGCTGATGATATCGTAGATACCCGTGACCATACGGTTGGCGCGTTCCCGGTTATAGCCCTGCAGTTCGATATACACGTTCATGAGGCCGCCGGCATTGATGGCGTAGTCGGGCGCATACAGGATGCCGCGCTTGTGCAGTTCATCGCCGCAGGCATCAGTAGCCAGCTGATTGTTGGCGGCGCCCGCCACGATCTCGAACTTGAATTGCGGGATGGTTTGCTCGTTGACGCTGGCGCCCAGCGCGCACGGTACATACACCTTGGCGTTGACGCCGTAGATGTCGTCCATCTTCACGGCTTCCGCGCCCAGCTCCAGGCATTGGTCGATGCGTTCCTGCTGCATGTCGGTGACGAACACCTTGGCATCCGCGTCGCGCAGGTGCTTGACCACGTATTGACCCACGTGCCCGAGTCCCTGGACCGCATAACTGAATTTGCCGAGATCGGTGTGGCCGTATTTCCGGTTGAGGCAGGCTTTGATGCCTTGGATCACGCCCATGGCAGTGAACGGTGAGGGATCGCCGCCGCCGCCGTGCACCGGATGCACGCCGGTCACATAGCCGGTCTCCTGGAAGATGTATTCCATGTCCTGGACGTTGGTGTTCACATCCTCGGCGGTTATGTAGCGGCCGCCAAGCGATTGTATGAAACGCCCAAGGGCGCGGAACATGGCTTCGGATTTCTGTGAGGGATCGCCGATGATTACTGATTTGCCGCCGCCGAGATTCAGACCCGAGACCGCTGCCTTGTAGGTCATGCCGCGGGACAGGCGCAATACGTCAGTGAGGGCCTCCTCTTCATTTTTGTAAGGCCACATGCGCAGGCCGCCGAGGGCCGGACCGAGCACGGTGTTGTGGATACCGACGATGGCCTTGAGGCCAGACTCCTTATGATGGAAGAACACGACTTCTTCGTGCCCCATCGTGTCGAGTGTGGCGAACAGGTCCATAGATCCTCCTGAGAAGGGAATGTTGATTGTGGTAATCCGGCGCTCGGGAAATGGCGTATGCGGGCTCCGAACCCGCGGTGCCGGGTGTCTTGCGGCCGGCATGCTTATTATATATAGGGGCCCACAAAGGGCCGATAGAACGAAGTATTATAACCGTTCAGCATCGTCAGCCGAACATCTATATATGTAGTCGTCTTACAATGTGGCTGACGTGCGGTAACAGTATTCCACGGCACCTCTCCCCTACATTTCACTATTGTACCCATGGATCTGAGCAGCCTGAATCTCTGGAATCCCGCCATCGGCCTCGGGCCGGCGCTGGCGCTGGTCACTGCGTTCTTCCTCGGTGTTATCCACGGCATCACGCCGGACGAACATACCTGGCCCATCACCTTCAGCTATTCCATCGGCAGCTACAGTACGCGCGGCGGCATGCGCACCGGATTGCTGTTTTCGCTGGCCTTCACCGTGCAGCGCGCCATTGCCAGCGAACTCGCATACTTCGCATTCACCTGGCTGCTCCCGGGCGCACGCTGGAATTTCTATATCTATTTGGTGGTGGGCGTGGTCATGCTTATATCAGGTCAGTATGCGACGCACCGGCACCGGCTGCTGCATCTGTTCCACAGCCATAGCCTGGATCATTCGCAGGAGCCGCGGGCGCTGCCGAATTACATGCCACTGGTGCATGGCTTCATCGCCGGCTGGGGCACCGGCGCTTTTGCGCTCATCACTTACACGGTACTGTCGCCCGCAATGCCGAACGCCTATCTGGGATTCATGCCGGGCATGTTATTCGGCCTCGGCACCATGGTCATGCAGATTTTGTTCGGGGCGCTGGTGGGGGCGTGGATGGCCCGGCGCCGCATGGCGGATGCAGCGCGTGCCTGGGTGGCGCGCATGGTGGCGGGGCGTACCCTGTTCTGGGGTGGAATCGGATTCATACTGGTGGGCGCGCTGGGTATCCTCGATCCGGGGCTTGGCGATCTGGGGATCGGCACCGGCATCCGTGTGCACAATCTGTCGCGTCTGAACATCGGTTTCCTGTTGGCGGTGTTGGTGCCCTTCGGCGCCGGCGCTTACGCCATGATCCGCTCCCTGCGCGAGGTCCGCGGGCGATTCGACTGAGCCCGCGGCCTGCGGGGGCCATTAAAATCGGTCGCCGGGCATTGCCGCTATCGCCGGTATAATGCGGGGCAACCCAGATTCCGAGGCATGCATGAGCACCGTCGTCCCCAAGCCCAGCGAAGCCAAGCTGCAGCAGACCAACCGCTTGCCGCTGCGCTTCGTCACGGCCGCCTCGCTGTTCGACGGTCACGACGCCGCCATCAACATCATGCGCCGCATCATCCAGAGCCAGGGCGCGGAAGTGGTGCATCTGGGCCACAACCGCTCGGTGGAAGACGTGGTGCGCGCCGCCCTGCAGGAAGACGCGGACGCTATTGCCATCAGCTCCTACCAAGGCGGGCATCTGGAGTACTTCAAATACATGGTGGACATGCTAAAGGAACGGCACGCCGCCCATATCCGCGTGTTCGGCGGCGGTGGCGGCACCATCACCCCGGAAGAGATCGACGAGCTGCAGAAATACGGCATCGAGCGTATCTACCACCCCAACGATGGTATGCACATGGGCCTGGTGCAGATGATCGAGGACGTGGTCACACGGGTGCAGAAGCATCGGCTGGCGCCGCAGAAACCCGCCAAGGTCTCGCCCGAGGATGAGATTTCGGTGGGCCGTATGCTCACCGCCATCGAGGCGGGGGTGCTGTCCGAAGCTGAGCTGGCGCGGCTGCGCAAGCAGTGGGAGCTGGCCGGCAAGAAGACTCCGGTAGTCGGCGTCACCGGCACCGGCGGTGCCGGCAAGTCCTCGGTAGTCGATGAATTATTGCTGCGTTTCCTGCACGCATTTCCCGGCATGCGCATCGCGGTGCTGGCGGTGGACCCCACGCGCCGACGCACCGGCGGCGCGCTGCTGGGCGACCGCATTCGCATGAATTCACTGCGCAGCAAGCGCGTGTTCATGCGCTCCATGGCCACGCGCCGCGCGCACGCGGCCACCAGCGAGATGTTGCACGACTGCATCGGTTTTCTGCGCGGCCAGGCCTACGACCTGATCCTGGTGGAGACCGCCGGCATCGGCCAGTCGGATTCCGCGGTGGTGGATCTGGTGGATTTCCCGGTGTATGTGATGACCAGCGACTACGGCGCCGCCAGCCAGCTGGAGAAGATCGACATGCTGGACTACGCGGAACTGGTGGTACTCAACAAATTCGACCGGCGCGGCGCCGACGATGCGCTGCGTGACGTGAAGAAACAGTGGAAGCGCAACCGCACCGCTTTCAAATTATCCGACGAACAAGTGCCGGTGTATCCCACCATCGCCAGCCAGTTCAACGATCCGGGCATCACTTGGATGTTCGTGAACCTGTGCCGGCTGCTGCGGGACAAATTGCATCTGCCGGTTGATAAGTGGATGCCGGAAGTCGACACCACGCTCAAGGAACCGCGCGCCACGGTGCTGATCCCCGGCGCGCGCGTGCGTTATCTGGCCGAGATCGCCGAGCAGGGCCGCGGCATCAATGATTCCATTGACCAACAGGCGGAAGCTGCTGGCCGCGCCCAGCATTATTATGAGGTGTTGCGCGACCTGAAAGCCCCTAGATTGCCGAAGCCACTGCATCTCTACATTGCCAATGATATGGCTCCCTCTCCCTCCGATAGAGGGAAACAGGGTGAGGGCCCTCACCCCCCCTCCCGTGGGGCGAGGGGAGATGAAGATGCTATTGTCACTCTGAGACAACGCTACAACGAGGCCATCAAGGAACTTTCCAGCGAAGCACTGCATTTGCTGCGCGAATGGCCGCAGCGCCTCAAGGCCATTACCGATGCGCATTTCACTTACGACGTGCGCGGCAAGCCGGTCACCGGCAGCAACTACACCGAATCCCTGAGCCACACCCAGATACCGAAAGTCGCACCGCCCACCTACAAGAGTTGGGCGGATCTGCTGCGTTACCTGATGCGCGAGAATCTGCCGGGCGCTTATCCCTACACCGCCGGCGTGTATCCCTACCGGCGCACCGGCGAGGATCCGACGCGCATGTTTGCCGGCGAAGGCACGCCGGAACGCACCAACCGCCGCTTCCATTACCTGTCACACGGACAGGATTCGGTGCGGTTGTCCACAGCTTTCGATTCCGTGACGCTTTACGGCGAAGATCCGGCCACGCGCCCGGATATCTACGGCAAGGTTGGCAACTCCGGCGTCAGCATCGCCACACTCGACGACATGAAGAAGCTGTACTCGGGATTCAACCTGTGCGATCCCAAGACTTCCGTATCCATGACCATCAACGGCCCGGCGCCCATGATCCTGGCCATGTTCATGAACACCGCCGTCGACCAGCAGGTGGAGAAATACCTGAAGGAAGACTCGCAGCGCTGGGCGGCGGCCGAGAAGCAGATCGCCTCTATATGTAAAGACAAGCCACGCGCCCAATACATCGGCGAGCTGCCCAAGGGCAGCGATGGCCTGGGGCTGGACCTGCTGGGGGTGAGCGGCGAGGAACTGGTGGACGCTGAGATCTACGCGCGCATCAAGGCACAGGTGCTGAGAACGGTGCGCGGCACCGTGCAAGCGGACATTCTGAAAGAGGATCAGGCCCAGAACACCTGCATCTTCTCCACCGAGTTCGCGCTGCGCATGATGGGCGACATCCAGCAGTACTTCGTGGAGCACAAGGTCCGCAACTTCTATTCCGTGTCTATTTCCGGTTATCACATCGCCGAAGCCGGCGCCAACCCCATCTCGCAGCTGGCGTTCACGCTATCCAACGGCTTCACCCTGGTGGAGTATTACCTGGCGCGCGGCATGCAAGTGGACGACTTCGCGCCCAACCTATCGTTCTTCTTCTCCAACGGCATGGACCCGGAATATACTGTCATCGGCCGGGTGGCGCGGCGCATCTGGGCGCGCGCCATGCGCGAGCGCTACGGCGCTTCGCTTCGCAGCCAGATGCTCAAGTACCACATCCAGACCTCCGGGCGCTCGCTGCATGCCCAGGAGATCCAGTTCAACGACATCCGCACCACCCTGCAGGCGCTGTATGCGTTGTTCGACAACTGCAACTCGCTGCACACCAACGCCTACGACGAAGCCATCACCACGCCTACGGAAGAGAGCGTGCGCCGCGCCGTGGCCATCCAGCTCATCATCAATCGCGAACTGGGGCTAAACTTCAACGAGAATCCCTGGCAGGGCAGCTTCATCGTGGAGCAGCTCACGGACCTGGTGGAAGAAGCCGTGTACAAGGAATTCGAGGCCATCTCCGAGCGCGGCGGGGTGCTCGGCGCCATGGACACCATGTACCAGCGCGGCAAGATTCAGGAAGAGAGTCTGTATTACGAACAGAAGAAGCACGACGGTTCCCTGCCGCTGATCGGCGTCAACACCTTCCTACCGCGGGAACATGCCGGCGATATCGTCACCAAGATTGAGCTGATTCGATCGACCGAGGACGAGAAACGCCAGCAGATCGAGAACGTGGAGAACTACCGCGCGGCACGCAATGCACGCGCGCCCGAGGGCCTAAAGCAGCTGCAGCAAACCGCCCGCGATCGCAAGAACATCTTCGCCTTTCTCATGGAAGCGGTGAAGTTCAACTCGTTGGGGCAGATTTCCCATGCTCTCTATGAAGTCGGCGGGGAATACCGGCGGAATATGTAACGGGTAAATTCGGGGATATATAGAAACCATGGCCTTCAATCCACGCGAGATATTCGCAGCCCTGGACAAGGCGCAAGCTTGCTATGTTGTGGTAGGTGGGCTTGCTGTGATTCTGCACGGCCATCTACGCGCCACCCGTGATATCGATCTGGTAATTGGTTTAGAGCCCTCGAACTGTCAGAAAGCTTTACAAGCGCTGGAAGCCGCTGGTCTACGACCACGGCTGCCGGTGACTATGCAGGACTTTGCCGATCCGGATAAACGCCGGGACTGGCATGACAATCGACATATGCTAGTGTTCCAGCTTTGGGATCCGAAAAACGCACTTCGTTCCATAGATATATTTGTGCACGAACCCATTGATTTTGGCTTACTCTGGCGTGATGCCGTCATCAAGGATTACGATGGTGTTCCAGTGCGGGTGGCATGTATTCCGCATTTGATTGAAATGAAAAGTATGGCCAATCGCCCACAGGATCGTGCTGATATCGAACAATTGCGTGCAATACAGCAGGAGATCGCGGCTGGTATCAAGGCATCACCATGAACAGCAAGCCTGATCCGTTAACATGCAGTTTCGAGGATGCAGCGCGCAATCACCTGCGTGACGGCATCCGCATGAGTACGAATGCCAAGATTGCATTTTTTGAAGAAATGCTTGATTTTGCCTGGCGCGCTGGAGCAATTAAAACCCAGCGATATAGTGAACATGCAGATGAAATCAAGGACGAGTAAGCGCGCGGATTTGGGCAATCTAGCCTTACAACCATGAACCAGCTAAATAATGACCGCGACCGCAAGAACATCTTCGCGAGCTTGATGGAAGCGGTGAAATTCAACTCACTTGGACAGATATCACATGCGCTGTATGAAGTGGGTGGAGTTCCCAGAAGTAATATGTCGCCGCATGCAGAACGCAAGATTTTTTAGTTTGTGAAACTCTGATATCTACGTTCAAGTGCAGCTTTCGATGGTTGATCTGCAGTTCGAGCAGGTAATAGTAGTCGTGAATGATGCAACGCCTGCAATCCATACTTAAGCATTGGCCCATCCACTTCTTTAAGCACATCCTCTCTAACTTCGATAACATAATCAGGCCGAACTCCGAGAATTCCTCGATCAAAAGCCGTATGGTGAATCTTGCACAAAGACAATCCGTTAGAAACTTCTGGATGTCCTTCCGGATCAGAGTCCGGGATGATATGGGCAGCATCCAGGAGTTCACGGTGCTTCAAACGACACATAGCACAATGAGCTCGATAGGCGTCCAAAACTCGCTCTCGGAACGAAGCCTGATGCAGACGAACTTGTACCGCTGCTGTAGCATATTGTCGTCGTAGTTCTGTTCGAACGGGATCAGCCACTTGTGATTCTGTCAATACCTCATTCTCAAACGCTCCAGCAACATCCGCCATAATCGTAAAGGTCAGTCGCCCCGGGTCATCGTTTGTAACAAAGACTGGTCTGATTGCTTTATATCGACTTTCCGCGATTCCAAATAAATGGATTAGCGGTACGTTATCCTGCATGGCATTGCGCAGCCCCACATTATCTCGGTGATATGGGTCCTGACCGCGATAACGATAAGAAAAATGATGGTTATCCTCGAACCGATCGGGGTAAGGTCCGTCCAGAACTGAGAGAATGGAGAGGGGATATATACAACCTTTTGGAATAAAAATTCCATTAGGCGCTACAAGCGGAACCCGTTTGCCATCGATGTTGAAGCTTTGTTTCAGTATCGCCCATGGGAGCACATCCTCAAAGGGCGTGGACACCTCATCTAGCCATTGGAAGGCTCTTGTCCTAACCTTGGTATCCCAGCTCTGTCCCATCATGCTATGATGATAATCCATCTGACACAGCCCGTGCAGTGCCTAGGGATTAAGGCTGAAGGTGTTGAACTGTCCGGATGCCTTCGGATATGACTGCGCGTAAATGCGGTGTCAATAATATGTGACTCTACGACGCATGATCCGGGTACCATCCACGTCGATGACATTTTCCCCAGTCGGACACGTTTCGGCGTAGTTGATGTCATAACAGAAGATCACGCTCATGTGTAGCGTCTTGCCCGCGTAACCCGGCGGTGCCGCGGGCAATTCAGCTTTAGAAACGGCATCGAGGGAAGCCTTATCCAGTTGCTTGGTTCCGCTGGATTTGACCATGACGATGTGGCTCGCTTTGGCGTCGAGATAGTCGAAGTCTAGGGCCGTTATGCCCATGATGTCCTGGAGGAGCGGATCCCGGGGATATTCTTGCTTGCGGTCTATGGCTGCATACACGTTGTACTCGAACGACTCGTAAGGCGTAAACATCTCGAATGACATCACGAATTCATGGGGCTGGTCGGTATGCAGTCCGAAGGGTTTGGGTATCTTCGCTGTCACAACCTGCTTCAACAATAGTTTGTCTAGTTGGGGGTTGACCGTGCTTTTGATAATAATGGGATCTTTGACGGCCCCGTTCACGAACAGGAACTTCACTGTTCCCTGTATCCCGGGCATAGCCGGACTGGCTGCATTGGCGGGCAAGCGCACCACGCACTGAACGGCGGCAAACATCTCCGCTTGCCATGTCGGATTCATCCAGTAGGCCTGTGTGGCCATATTGAAGAAAGGTGGCGGAGTGACTTGAGGTGGCGCAGAACTACAGGCGCTCAACGCGCATGCCAATATAAAG
>Ga0307372_10003176_pt1 | contig 26555 bp, 22 predicted proteins | sample OX1MG_FD_202533 | JGI IMG/M metagenome (GOLD analysis project Ga0307372, IMG submission 202533) | Soil microbial communities from Risofladan, Vaasa, Finland - OX-1 | ecosystem: Environmental > Terrestrial > Soil > Coastal area > Acid sulfate soil | place: Finland: Risofladan, Vaasa | collected... | reverse complement strand
GCTCGCGCTCCCGAATTCTTTGGGCAACGCCTTCCACTGACATCCGGTGCGCAGCACATACACAATAGCGGAAAAGATCTTTCGCGCCGACATCGGCTTCCGCCCTCCGCCCACTCGGCGCCGATACATCCGGCCTTCCGGCCGCTGTCGAACCGGAATCAGGGGTTCAATCTTTGCCCAAAACTGATCGGATACTTCCCAAGATTTTATTTGTGGCATCTGGGGTCATTATCTTGCCTCAATTCATTCCGGAATTCAGTAGTTATTTGCGGATAAGCTCTAAGTAGGAATCGGCGCAATGGCTGTCTTCGGCGTTTTTTCTTATCTTGTACTTCGTAGCATCTTCCGCCCAGAGCGCTGGACCCCGTGTCTTGCCCCTTCACCGGGGAATCGCCGAAAATCTCTGGCAATTCAAGGCCGGAATCCATGTCCTGCCAGCCCGTCGCAACATGGACCCGCCTGCGCCGGGGTGACATTGGAACGGCAGGGACGCGAGAGGCTTTCGCGTCATTCCTTTCGTGTTTGGCCTGCCCTTTGCAACTCAATGGTATAGAGGTGCACGATTTCACCGGTTTCGGGATTCATTTCAGGCGTAATTCGGTAGGTGTCGCGGCGCGCGGCGTACCCTTGTGCTTCCAATTCCAGCACGCGGCGATGAAAGAGGTCGCACTCCCATTCACGAACGATGAGCACTTCATCCATCGGAGGTATGGCCTTCTATGCGAGAATAATGGCATCCCGCGGTCGATGCTGCGACCTTCACGCTATAGGACTGCGCAAGCTAAATGCTATTGAGGACGATTTCCTCAACTATGAGTTCCTGGGCATCTTCGCCTTGATCTGGTCCACCAAGTATCGCGTGAAAGGCTGGTCCGCAAGCAGCTCCGTGCCATTCCGGTACATCAAGCAAAGCAATTCGCAGCCTGCCGTGTCGATAAAACTCACCTCGGAGAGGTCAAGGAGGGAACGACGGTGATTTCTTTGAACCGCCCTCCATGCCTCCTCCAGTTCCTTCACCCATACACCCTTTAGCTTGCCTTCAATCCGAATCCGTGCAGGCTGCGAGTCTTCGTGAATTGTGATCTTCAGCAAGGGTTCTTTGCCTCTGGCGAAAAGCCCGAATGCCGTGCGGCTAACCGCACCACTCTAATGCCTCAGAAAAGCGCCCTCCGCAAGAGGGACTTCATGACATGGCGAGTGCACACGCATGACCAGTCGGGTGGAGTTGGGGATGAGCGAGAGTAAGTATTGAAAGGAAAAGAGATAGCGGGGTCTATGGAAACTGATGAAGGCTTGATTTCACTTCGGCAGGTGACTGCATTCGGTCATTTGACCGTATTTTGCCAGAGATCATTGCGGCTAATGCCCAGCTTGCGCATTTTGAAGTTCAGGGTGGTGCGCTTCAGGCCCAGACGGACTGCCGCCCCGTTTGGACCACTGATCACACCCCGTGCTTCGCGCAGCACTCGTACAATATGGTCGCGCTCGGCGTCTTCCAGTGTCACGGGCGTGGCAGAACTTTGCCCTCCATCTTCCGCTAGTTCACTCAACGGCACGCGCAGAATTTTCCCGGAGGTCAGGATGACCGCCCGCTCAATCAAATTTTCCAGTTCCCGGATGTTTCCCGGCCAACGCCAATGGGTCAAAGCCTGCATGGTTTCCGGAGCCACGGCTTCAATCCTTTTGTTCATGCGCCTCGCGTGTTTCTGAATGAAATAATGAACCAGCAAGGGGATGTCCCCGGCTCGCTCGCGGAGCGGCGGCACCGTAATCGGGAACACTCTCAAACGGTAGTAGAGGTCCCGCCGGAATTGGCCCAGCTTCACCATTTCAGTGAGGTCGCGATTGGTAGCGGCGATCAGGCGCGCATCCACGGGAATGGTGCGCGTTCCGCCCAGCCTTTCAAATTCCTTTTCTTGCAGGGCGCGGAGAAGCTTAGGCTGGATCTCCAACGGGATGTCGCCGACTTCGTCCAAAAAGAGGGTGCCATGGTCGGCCAACTGCATACGTCCCACCCGCTGCATCAGGGCGCCGGTGAAAGCCCCCTTTTCGTGGCCAAAGAGTTCGCTTTCCAGAAGCCCGCTAGGGATGGCCGCGCAATTCACCTTGATAAAGGCTCCCCCTTGGCGCGGACTGCGGTTGTGGATGGCGCGTGCGATCAGTTCCTTGCCGGTTCCCGTCTCACCCTGGATTAAAACCGTTGCATCCACCGGGGCCACTGTTACCACCTGCTGGAGCAATCGCTTCAAAGGCAGGCTTTCGCCCACAATCTCCTCAAAGTTATATTCTGTGCGCAGTTCATCCTCAAGATAGCGCTTCTCCTCCGCCAGCCGGTCCCTCATCTCGCTGATGCGCTTGAAGGTCATGGCATTATCCAGAGCGGCGGCCACTTGATGGGAAACTTGGGCCAGAAGGCGGCTCTGGTTTTCGGTAAACGCGCCTTCGCTCCGGCTGGCCACAATCAGGGCTCCCAACGGCTTCTCACCATGCACCAGCGGCAGCCAGCAAGCCGATCGAATTCCTCGGAGCTTCAAGGGGGCGAGAATTTCAGGCTTGAAGCGCGAATCCTCCATGCGGCTCAGGACCAGGGGTTCGCGGTGCGCAAAGACCCAGCCGCTGGGTGAGCCTTCAACCGGAAATGAAAACTCATCTCTATCCTCTCCGTCTTCGGGAGAAGCCGGGAGAATGTGACGCTGGAAAACTTCTCGCGCTGGATCGTAGAGGGCGATTCCGGCAAGATCGTGAGCCACCAGGGCGTGAATGCTGGCGGAAATGGCGGCCAGAAGCCTGCGAATATCGAACCCGGTGACCACCGCATCCGCCAGTTCCAGCAGAAGGGCTTCCTGGGCGCGCTTGCGGTCCGTAAAATCGCGCACGACCTTGGAGAATCCGCGCAACCGGCCCTGTGCGTCCCGTAACGTAGTGATCAACACGTTCGCCCAGAATCGCGAGCCGTCTTTACGCACTCGCCAGCCCTCGTCTTCAAACCGGCCTTCCGCCGTTGCCTTTTTCAGACCCTCTTCCGGCTTGCTTCCCAGGATGTCCTCCGCGGTGTAGAACCGCGAGAAGTGCTGGCCCAGGACCTCCGAGGCTTGGTAGCCTTTGATCCGTTCGGCGCCCAAATTCCAACTGCTCACCCGCCCTTCCGGATCGAGCATAAAAATCGCATAGTCCTTGACGCTTTCCACGACCAGGCGAAACCGCTCTTCGCTCTGCCGAAGTTGTTCTTGATCCCGTTGGCGCTCGGTGACGTCGCGAATCACGGCCAGTACCAGCGGCTTTGATTCGCCCTCCACCGGACTCAGCATGATGTCCACCGGAAATTCACCTCCATCCCGGCGGCGGGCGAAGAGCTCCAACCCCGTTCCCATGGGACGCGAGCGCGGTTCGGCATTGTAATCATCCCGATGCCGCTGGTGTCCCTGCCTGAAGCGCTCCGGCAGCAGGACTTCCAGGGGCTCTCCCTGCAGCTCCTGGCGTTGATAGCCAAAGAGTTTTTCGAGCTGGGCGTTGACTCGGACAATCCGCCCCTGGGTATCAGCAACCAGGATGGCATCCGGTGAGGACTCGAAGAGCTTTTCAAACATGGTTTTGACCCCGGCGATGGCCGTAAGTGAAATATAACCTATCTTCCTTGTGGATAACAGGCCGGGAGGTCAAGACACTGCCACTTCCGGTGGACCAATTTGCTGTAGCGGCGCTCTATGAGCGCCGAAAACCGCTGAGGATTCAGGTTCGGCGCTCATAGAGAGCCGCTACAGCAACCAAACTGCGCCACTACCCCACTTCCCGCCGTAATCTGCAATCACCCTTGTCTCTCCCACCCGCCCGGACACTCCCGCGCAATCATGTCATTCCCGCCGGTACCGCCATTCCTGCTGGTGCCCTCATTGGCCAGACACCTTCTTTCTCTTGTCCGAAGTGACAGCGGGTTGGCAGCCGGGCCGATTAGCAAACGGCACAAGCCACCACTCGGTCAGATACGTTCCGCACCGGCGTTCGGACAAATCTTGCTTCTGTGTTCTCTGAGGCGGTGTTATAGTTTGTCCCCACAAAACTTTATGGAGGTTCTTAAAAAATGGGACGGATTCGTATAGAACGCCGTGACATGCTTCGGACCTTGGCTTTGGCCGCCGCTGCGGGACCGTTCAGTGGGCTTGGTGGGCGGGCCTTTGCTCTTGGCACACCGGCAGGAACACAAGATGACCAGGAACGCTATGTTCTTCCACCCGGGAAGTGGGTGCAGCTCTTTAGCGGCAAGGATTTGAAGGGTTGGAAACACGTTGGTGGTGGTGGCATGACCGTGGAAAATGGATTGCTGAAGGCCCAAGGTGGCAAGAAGGAGCTGGGCCTGCTTTGGTGGACGGGCGGCAAGCTCTGCGATTGCGTCATTCGCGTGGTTTACAAGATGGAACATTTCAATGATAACTCCGGAGTCTTCATCCGCATTCCGATTCCACCGCGCGAGCCATGGATGCCGGTCCACTACGGCTACGAGGTGCAAATCGACAATCACCCGGAGACTTCGGGAGAAAACGAATACCACGTGACGGGCACGCTTTATTCGCTGACCAAGCCCCTGGCCTTTCCGGGCAAGCCCGGACCGCAATGGAATACGATGGAAATCACGATCGACGGCCCTCATACGATGGTCACTGTGAATGGCGTCAAGGTGACGGATTACACCGAAGGGCAAGCCGTTCCTGCCATGAAATTCTCCTATGAGCCGATGCGTGGACCCCGTCCCAACTGTGGATATATTGGCCTGCAGGATGAATCGGGCAACAACGTGGTTTACTTCAAGGAAGTCGCTGTGAAATCGCTCAAGCCGCAGGCTGGCAAGTAGCGGCGATCCGGATTGCGTGTCTGTCCTCAGCGCGCTATGGCGACACCCGGGAAAACCTATAGCAAACTCTATGCGTCGAAACATCCCGGATGATTTGTATGAGGCTTCGCGCGTCCGGGCACGTGAGCACCGCAAGTCGATTGCGTGGCTTTTCTCTTAAAATCGACTTAACTTATGCATTATCTGTTTGTTACCTGGCTTTCAACTCTTCGCTAATGGCTTTGTTCTAGGGCGCTATTTTGGTCATCTTTTTCAATGTGGCTTCAGCGGTCATGTGAAACCTTTCGAGGGACATGTCCTTGACCGCATATTACTCTATCAATACAATATTGTCAAGAATCACTGGCGGGTCAGTTTGCTGGCGCGGCTGCCCCTCACCCGCCGCTTCGCGGCGCCCTCTCCCCGCGTGCGGGGAGAGGGCAGATAGCAGCCGAGTGAACCGGGCGGCATCTCTCTGTCTCCCCGCCTGCGGGGAGAGGGCTGAATAACCAAGCAGCGAATCGGGCGGCCTCTCCCCCTTTCACTGCCTGCAGGGCTGGAGTAAGGGGGAAGGCGGCGGTGCCGCGATAAGCATCAGGGGCCACGCCTTAGCTGAACTGTATTGGGGGAGGCTAATCTCCGCCCAGCCAATCACCCAGCGGCCTCAACGAATCCACGTTGTCACAGACGGCCTTCAGCGCAGCGACGATGGGCACGGCCAGCAGCAGTCCGAATCCTCCCCAAAGCCAGCCACCCAGCATCACGGAGAGTGTGACGGTAAGCGCATTCAGGCGGACGCGGCTGCCCACCAACAAGGGGGTCAGCATGTTGGCGGTGAAAAAGTGGACGACAATGACCGTGATCACAATAGCGATCAGCGGTCCGGCGTGTTCAAATTCCATCAGCGCGATCAGCGCCGGGGGCAAGACGGCCATCGGAACCCCCAGATAGGGAATCAGATTCAGAATGGCGGCGAGCGGGCCGAGCACCAGAGCATAGCGCAAGCCAATCAGGCCGAAAATGGGGGTGATGACAGCGGCGGAAATCAGAGCCACCAAAATGTTGCCGAAAACGTAGCGGCGAAGCATCCGGCTGATCGCGTCGATGACAATTTTGGCTTGGTTGCGGCGATCCATCGGGAAGAAGTAGAGCGTGTTGTGCATCAGTTGGTCTTTTGACGTGAGCATGAAGAAGACCAGAAAAGGGATGAACATCACGGTGACGGTGAAGGTATAAATTGAACCGATGCCGCGCATGAAAAACTGAATCCAGGGCGATTCCTCCTGCAATCGCACCGTGGCCGGGGCGGGCAGGGAATTGGCGGGCAGCATGATGGAAGCGCTGTCACGGAAGTGGCGGATCGCTGATTCAAGATGGATGGCAAGAATCTTGACTTTTGTTGCCAGTTGGGGCAGAACGGCCAGAAATGCCAGGATACGGGCAGAAGCCAGGTAGATCGTCAGGTAGACCAAACCCAACGCGACCAGCACCATCACCAAAGCTCCGACCCAACGCGGCACACGCAGCCGCTCCAGCAGTTCCACTCCCGGCTCCAACATGAAGGCGATCAGGATGGAACACGAGACGGTGATGAGGATGGAACTTGCCAGGTAGATGAATCCCAGGATCGCCGCTACGGCCAGAATTTTCAAACTGGCTGACGCCGCGGTGGTGGTTGGGATGCCGATCTTGAAATCTTCCATGGAAACGGTCCGCGCAAGCATCTTAACTCAGTCAAGGCAGGAGCCGCAAAGGCGGTGTGAGGGGCGGGCGCCTACGGATCGATCCGGCCATCGAGGTCAACAACCGCGAGGATCACTTATTCGGCCGGTAAAGGATCACCTGGACCTTCTCCATCGTAATCATGCCGCCGTCCAGCATTTCGTCCAGGCGGGGAAGGATTTGTTGAATGCGTTCGGCGGTCTCTACGACCTCAATCACCACCGGCAGGTCTTGCGAGAGCCGGAGGATTTTTTCCGAATGGACGCGGCTGGTTGAACCGAAGCCGGTGATGCCTCGCAGCACCGTCACACCGGAAAATTTCTCGCGGCGGAGCAATTGAACAATCTCTTCATACAGGTTCTTCCCGTGCCATTTGTCGGATTCGCCCAGGTAGACCCGCAGCAGCGTTTTTTCGCCTTCGAACCGGTCGTGCACAATTCACCTCTCAAACTGTGTCGCCAAGCCGCATCCCGGTCAAGATTGCAATCAGGCCACCCACCAGGCTGATCCCGATGTACAGTCCCGCCTTGGTCCATTCGCCGTCCTGCAGAAGGTGGGCGCTCTCCCAGGTAAAGGTAGAAAAGGTTGTGAATGCGCCGAAGAAGCCGATGGTGATCCCGATGCGCCATTCAGGCGGAATAGAAATATGCCTCAAAGCAAACTCGCCGATGAGTCCCAGAAAAAGACAACCGGCCAAATTTACCACAAGCGTTCCCATCGGGAAATCGCCCGGTGTGTGTTCCTGCACCAGGCCTTGCAAGCCATAGCGTGCCAGGGTGCCTGCCAAACCGAAAACTGAGATCAGCAAAATTCTCAAGATTGATCACCTTTCACATCAGGTTGCATAAAAACAAAAACTCCTGGCAGCCACGATCGCGCCAGGAGTCATCAGTCCATGAGGACGGTTCAGGCGAACTCCATCGCCCAGCTATTTATCTTTCTCATCATTGTACACTCAATGGGCGCCCTGCAGAAGCTCTTCTTGAGGCCACCGCGCCGCCCCAAACGAAATGCCGGTTGAACTTAAGTGCAGCGTTACGTAAGTTCACTCACGTATTCTCGCAGCCCCTCACCCGGCGCTGCGCGCCACCCTCTCCCCTCTTGCGGGGAGAGGGGTTTGGGGTGAGGGGGTTGTTCAAGACTGTTGCAAGGATACGTCACCGTAATTGCGAATGGTGGCACTGAGCATTGATGCATATTAGGAAGCCGGAAGAGCTCTCAAGGTCTCATAGAGTCGCGCCAGTTCGTCGATGCTAACTTCTTCGGCGCGCGCCGTGAGCGGCTGGCCCAACTTCTTCAGGACACTCTCCAATTGGGTCCGGGGCCGGAGTCCGGAAAGGTTGTTGAGCAGATTCTTTCTCTTGCTGGCAAAACTTCGCTTCACAAAACTTAGGAAGCCGGTTTGAGTCTGCATATCCCACGCCGGGAAGCGCCGGGCCATCGGGAACAGAATCAGCGCCGACTTGACGTTAGGCGGCGGAGTGAAAGCGCCGGGACGAATTTTCAGGGCGATGCGGGGGGACGAGTAAAGCTGCGCCAGAACGCTGAGGTAGCCGTAATCCCGGCTGCCGGGTTTGGCTGTGATGCGCTCCGCCACTTCAAGCTGAACCACGGTGGCCATGGCCCGCACCAAATTGTGAAAACCAAACAACCGGTGCAGGATGGGAGACGTAATGTAGTAAGGCAGGTTTCCGAAGACGAAACAGTGGTTGTAACCCCGTTGGCTCAGGACGGACGCAAGGCTGGTCCGAAGAATGTCGGCATGGAGAATCTCCACTTGCGCCTCATTCTGAAATTCGGTTCGAAGATTAGCGGCCAGTGTTGGGTCAATTTCAACGGCAACCAGGCGCGCGCATTGGTCCGCCAGCAAGCGCGTCATAGCGCCCCGGCCAGGACCAATCTCAATCACCAGGTCGTCCGGGTGGACGCCCGCAGCTTCGGTAAGGCGGCGGGCAAGCCGCTCATCCGCAAGAAAGTGCTGTCCGAGCCGTGGTTTTTTGCGAAGCATCCGGAATGCGCTTGCTGGATTTGGTTCTGGAAGCATGCAGCCTGGGGGAAAGCGCCTGTCACCTCATATCAGCGCAAACCCCACCCGGGCCACCGTAATCAGCGCCCAGACCACAAAGAATCCCAGAAAAATAGGAAGCGGCTTAACCTTCTTTCCGGTCGCCGTGGAAAGGCCAAGTGCGAGCAGGATCATGAACCAGAAATAGAAAATATCCATTGAGCTGGCCAAGGCGTAAAGGGGCTTGGGAACTTGCTGGGGGTCCATAAAAAACGACGGCTTGGTTGGTAGAAAGTTATTTGGATCGAAGTGGGACGGGTCGCCGAAGAAAATCATCACAACCCCGATGACGCTGGCGAGAACCGAGGGAATGTCGGCGTAAGCAGAAATAGAAAAGGCTGTTTTGAATTTGACTTCACTGCCAAAGATGGCGTTCACAATAAGCAATGAGATGGCCGCCACGATCAACAGGAAGATGGGCAAGCCAAGAAATTCAACGATGCGGGTGAAGATGGCAACATTCTTCGCTCCCTGGGCCGCGATACGATCGATCTGGTCCGGGGTCATATTCTTGCCGCCGCTGCTCTGAGCGATAGCATTCCGGACAATCTGCGCCGCGCCGATCTTGGCCAGCATGCATTCCGTCAGGGCCACCGATGCGGCGATCAGTGTCACCAGCGGCGCGATGAAATCCGGCTTGGGGGCGATGGCCGCGAAGGCTTCGCCGGGTGAGAAGATCACTCCAAAAAGTTTTCCCGCCGTTGACATGTCCTGTCCCCCGGCGGGGATTGCGTTCGTGAGATCGGAATTGGCCATCGCCTCTTAACCCCTCTGATGATTATTTCAAGAAAAACTTTTGCTGCATTCTATTCCCAATTTCCCTGGATTCGCTATCTTTTTTCTGAGGCGCAGTTGGAAAGTCTCACTGATTTCGGGATCATCATTCCACCGAGAAGGCGACAGGTTGGGCCGGGCCCGCAAAATAACGGCCGATGCGTCCGACCGTCTATTCTGGGAACGAAAAGGTAGTGGACCATTTTCGCTGCTGTAGCGGCGGTCTCTGACCGCCGAATTTTATTGATCAACACCTTCCGGCGGTCAGAGACCGCCGCTACAGCAAACTGCACCACTACCAACGAAAATTCTCCGTTGACAAGCCATTTTCTGAGCCGGATAATGGTTCGTACCGATACCCTCCTTTTGAGCGACACCTCGGTACGGCTGTTAAGGCGGGCGCCTTTTTGGGCGCTCGATTTGCGATGCTCTAACGGCTCATTCTGGTCAATTGGCTTATAATCCGGCTCACCCAACAATTTCATAAGAAGGGGCAAACATGGCGGCCAAGTATGTTTTTGTTACAGGTGGAGTTGTAAGCTCGCTGGGCAAGGGGCTGGCATCGGCTTCGATCGGTTGCTTGATGGAAGCTCGCGGCCTGAAGGTGACCCTTCTCAAATTTGATCCTTACCTCAACGTTGATCCAGGCACCATGAGCCCATTCCAGCACGGTGAAGTTTTTGTCACCGACGACGGCGCTGAAACCGACCTCGACTTGGGCCATTATGAGCGTTTTACCCATGTCCGGATGACGAGGGACAACAACTGCACTGCCGGCCGCATCTACGAACGCATCATCGCCAAGGAGCGGCGCGGCGATTATCTGGGTAAGACCGTGCAGGTGATTCCGCACGTCACCAACGAGATCAAATCCGCTGTCAAAAAGATTGCCGAAGGTGTTGACGTGGTGATTGTGGAAATAGGCGGCACGGTGGGTGACATTGAATCGCTGCCATTCCTGGAGGCCATCCGCCAGATGCGCCAGGAACAAGGCCGCAACAATGTGGTGTTCGTACACGTGACCCTGGTCCCCTATATCCAGGCTTCTGGAGAGCTAAAAACCAAGCCCACCCAACACTCCGTCAAAGACTTACGGGAGATTGGTATCCAACCGGACATCCTTTTGTGCCGCACGGAGCATTACCTTTCCACCGACCTGAAGTCCAAGATCGCGCTCTTCTGCAGCGTGCCGGAGGAGGCGGTCATCACTGCCAAAGACGTGGGCAATATCTACGAAGTTCCCCTGGCGTTGGCCAACGAAGGTTTGGACACACAAATCATTTCCCGTCTGAACCTCCAAACCGGCGAGCGCGACCTGACGCCCTGGCAAGACCTGGTGGAGCGGCTGAACCACCCTGGGGGCGAAGTTACCATCGGCATGGTTGGGAAATACGTCGAATACCAGGATTCTTATAAGAGCCTGAATGAAGCGCTGGTGCATGGCGGGGCGGCGCACCGCTTGAAGGTGAACTTGGCGTGGGTAGAAGCGGAGGGACTGGAAGGTGACCCATGGGAGGAGCAACTGAAGGGTCTGGACGCCATCCTGGTGCCGGGGGGATTTGGCAAGCGCGGCATTCCCGGAATGCTGCGCGCCATCGAGTACGCGCGGACTCGCAAGGTGCCTTATTTCGGAATCTGCCTGGGCATGCAGTGCGCGGTGGTGGAATTTGCCCGCAATGTTTGCGGACTGCGCGACGCGGACAGCTCGGAGTTTGATCCTGCTACAGCCCACCGGGTGATTTACAAACTACGCGAACTTCGGGGCGTGGATGAACTGGGCGGCACCATGCGGCTTGGATCTTGGGCGGCGAAGCTGAAGGCGGGTTCGTTCGCCATGCAGGCCTACGGCAGCACCGAGATTTCAGAACGGCACCGCCACCGCTACGAATTCAACCGTGAGTATGAAGAGATGCTGGTGGCGCAGGGCCTGGACATCACCGGAATCACTCCGGATGGAACTTACGTGGAAATTGTGGAGGTCCGGAATCATCCCTGGTTCTTGGGCTGCCAGTTTCACCCGGAATTCAAGTCGCGGCCGCTCGATCCACATCCGCTTTTCAAGGCGTTTGTAGGTGCGGCCAATCAAAATCGTTTGCGGAGGACTTCAACCTCCGAAGAGCCGTTGCGGGCCCGAGCCGCGCAAGCCGGTCCGGAAGTTTATGAGACATCCCGGGAAAATTTGTTTCGCTGACGTGGCGGAAAAAACGTAGACGGTTCGAGGCTCCTTAAGGTTCCTCAGCAAAGTCCTGAGTGATGTAGAGCCTTCCATTCGGAGCGCGGGCGACTCCAATGCCGATGGCATTGAATTTCTTGCTCAGAATATTGCCGCGATGGTTTTCTTGGAACCGGGGCTCATTCATCAGTGCGGATTCGGCAGCAGCCACCGTGAAGTCTTGAGCAATATTCTCTCCAACGGCCACCCATTGGACTCCCGCCCTGTAGATCCTTTCCACGGGTGAGTCTCCATTGGGATCATAGTGGCTGAGGATGCTGCGCGCGGCCATCCCTTCCGATTGGGCGCGGGCCGCTCGAGTCAACCGGGGGTCCCACTTCAGGGGCTTCGCGCCCCCACCGGTTTCTGCGCGGTTGGCGGGGTCAAGCCGGTCCGCATTCACCAATTCCAACATTTGCCTTTCGACGAGTTCAATGTCTGCGCAAGGAGCGGAATCCGGGCAGGGAGAAGTGAGCGGGCCGGGAAACTGCGGCGCTGCCGCGGTAGCTACTAATGCCCCGTCTCTCCTGTCAACGGCCTGTTTAGCTGCCGGTGCGGGCTTGGCTGCTGCGGGAAGATTGGAGCATTTCACTAAAATCACCAGAGCGGCTGCAAATCCTGCGGGTACTGCCTTCCACCTATTCAGCTTCATGGTGATCACCTCGTTCCTCACCAAATCCAGTGGCTTGGCCAGTGGGGTCCCCGGTATTCCCGGACCGTGGACGCATCAAGCGGTTCCCGAAATTAAGCGCCTCCCAGCAACTCATGGCAGTCCCTTTGAGTCTTTGCGAGCCAGGCATCAACTGCCGTCATTACCTTCTTATCGGCAGAAGCAGGACCGAATATTAGGACGGTTAATTCCAGGCGTGGGATTTGTCCGGGAAGGGGATTGAAATTCGAGTTGGCTTCAACGGTTAAATTGTTTTAATCTTTTTGATTGCGGAAGGAGGATGGGCCTTGAAGGGATTTTCGCGGTTGATGAGGGTGGCTTTTGCCGTCGCCTTCGTTTGCCAGTTTGGGCAGATCGTGGTGCGGGCGCAATCCTTTGCCGCGGGGGTACTCAACGTCACCCATTTCCGGGCGCCGGAATTTCCATTACCCTCCGAGGCATTCGCCAATCCCACCGGCTTGGGCGCTTCGGCCTCGCCGGGGGGGCTCGGGCCTGGATCTTTGCCAGGCCAAGGACGCCTCCCAACGGAAGGTGGGGCTCCAACCATACCGTCCCCGAATGAGGGCGGGAATCAAGGAGGGCCGCAGCCCGGTTTTTCCGAAGGGGTGACCTGGATCAACTCTCCACCGCTCACCATGGAAAAGCTTGGCGGGAAGGTCGTCCTTATCGATTTCTGGGAATACACGTGTATCAATTGCATCCGCACCTTCGCCACAAACAAGAAGTGGTACGAGCGTTATCATCGCTACGGCTTCGAGATTATTGGAGTGCATGATCCCGAATTTGACGTCGCTTATCCCGTTCAAAACGTTCGGGTGGCCGTCAAACGCTTTGGCCTGCCCTACCCCATCGTGGTGGATGACCACTTCCAAATCTGGAACGCCTACCACAATTCCACTTGGCCAAACCGATTCCTGATCGATGCCAAGGGAGTGGTGCGCTTCAATCGTTCCGGTGAAGGCGGTGACGACGCCATGGAAAAAGCCATTCAGATGCTGCTCCTGGAAGCGCATCCTGGCTTGAAGTTTCCCGCCAGCTACACAACCGCTGCGGAAAAGAACACCTTCGGGCCGGATTGCGGAATCCCCACAGAAGAAGTGTACGTTGGGAACTGGTACGGGCGCGGCATCCTGGCCAATCCGAAGGGATACCGCAATGGTAAAACTTTGGATTACAAGCTGCCGGGGGAGGTGCAGGATGGCAAGGCAGCGGTTTCCGGACGCTGGGAAACGGATAAGAATGGAATGATTTATCGCGGCAAGCCCAAGAAAGGATCCTTCACGGACCGCCTGGAAATGCGCTATCACGCTCGCGAGCTCTACGCGGTGATGAACGTTTCTCACGGCCACCCGCAGCGGCTTTACATCCGCCAGGACGGGAAGGACTTGACGGCGCAAAACAAAGGCGTGGATGTGAGGCTTGACGCCCAGGGCCGTTCCTATATTGAGGTCCGGGAGCCGCGCATGTATTACCTGGTCCAGAATCCCGACTTCGGCGCCCACGGCGTGGACCTTTATCCCACCGCCAAAGGCATCACCGTTAATTCATTTACCTTCGGAAACAATTGCCAAACGGATTTCCCGCACCTTTGAGTTCTCCTCTTACCGGCAACGATTGAGCCGCGCATGATGAACGTTAGAAGGCTATTGCCAGTCGTAGTATTGCTATGGATTGTGGTCTGCATTCCGGCCTGCAACCGGCCGAAAGATCCGTCCCCGCAGTTTGCCAGCGCCCCCACGCTGGTCTCGGAATTCATTTTCAAACACGCGCCTTTCCAGCAGTGTCACGCTTCAACGTTGGTCGAGCTCCCGAATGGAGATTTGCTGGCTGCCTGGTTTGGCGGGGCAAGAGAGGGCGACCGGAGCGTCGCAATCTGGGGGGCCATCCGGCATCACGGCGAGTGGTCGCGGCCCCGGGTTCTCGCCCGTAGGCCCGGCGTCCCCTGCTGGAACCCCGTGCTCTTTCCGGATTCCAAGGGAACCATCTGGCTGTTCTTCAAGTATGGTTCCAGCCCCAAAACCTGGAAAGGCGCTTACCGGACGAGCCGCGATGGAGTCCAATGGAGCCGCATACAGTATCTACCCAATGGCATCCTGGGCCCGGCAAAAGACAAGCCTGTTACTTTGGCCGACGGTACGATATTGGCGGGAACTTCGGTTGAGACGGCCTGGACCTGGACTTGTTGGGTGGATCGGAGCACGGATGACGGCTCAAGCTGGCAAAGAATCGGACCCATCAGGATGCCGGGCTGGCATCACGGCATCATCCAACCTACGATCTGGCAGATGAACAATGGCGAAGAACGAATGCTGGTTCGCTCCAGCCATGACATCGGTTGGATTGCCGAGTCCACCTCGCGCGATGATGGGAAAAATTGGAGTATTCCGGTCGATACGTCCTTGCCCAACCCCGATAGCGGCATCGATGCTGTGAAGCTGAAAGATGGCGCCGTGGCCTTGGCTTACAACAACACCCGGCGCAATCGCAGCCCGCTGAACCTGGCGTTCTCTTTCGATGATGGGGCCACGTGGTCCCCGCCGCTCACCCTCGAGTCCGGCCCTGGCGAGTTTTCCTACCCCGCCATCATCCAGACGGGCGACGGCAAACTGCACATCACCTATACCTGGAATCGCTTGCGGATCAAGCACGTTGTGCTGGATCCAGAACAGGCTGAGTCACTGACCCGGTCGGGAGGACGCTCACAAACTGCTCAAGGGCTTCACCCTTGATTTTGTGGTGAGACTGCCCCACCGCTACCCTCCGCTTGCGTCGCTTGACCGTTTCCCAAGCCGTCGCTCATCATGTCGATGCAACGATCCTCCAGCAGAACACGTGACGTCTGTGTGTGCAATTCGCAAAGTTGCCTTGTTGGGCGTGGCGCAATGTGGAATCCGGGAACGCAGACCGGCGCGGTTTGCCGGCAGCCTTATCCCTCGCTGGGTTAGAATAAAGGTGTAGACTGCCGTCCCATCATTCCCGTGGAGGCGGGAGTCCACCTGGCGCTCGGAATTGCAGATGTAATGGGTCTCTACCGGGTCCAGGCATGACCCAGGGATTGGCCACAGAAAGATTGGAGGTTAGTATGAAAGAGGCGGTGATTGTTTCCGTCGCCCGTACCGCGGTTGGAAAGGCGCCCAAAGGCACGTTGCGGAATGTTCGTCCGGATGACATGGCCGCCACCGTAATCCAAGAAATCCTGCGCAGAGTTCCCCAGCTTGACCAGAAGGAAATAGAGGACGTCGTTCTGGGCTGTGCCATGCCCGAAGCGGAGCAGGGAAACAACATGGCGCGGACGGCGGCCCTGCGCGCGGGGCTTCCGGTCGATTGCTCGGCGATGACCATCAACCGTTTCTGTTCGTCCGGCCTGCAATCCATAGCCCTGGTTTCGGAACGGATCATGGCGGGTTTGGGAGAAATCGCCATTGCTGGGGGCGCGGAGAGCATGAGCATGATCCCGATGGGGGGCTTCCATTTCTCGCCCAACCCTTCCTTGATGGAAAGCTATCCCGACTATTACCTGAACATGGGATTGACGGCGGAAAACGTGGCGCGGAAGTACGAAGTGACCCGGGAACAAGCGGACCAGTTTTCGCTGCGCAGCCATCAGCATGCACTTGCGGCCAACGAAGCTGGAAAATTCAAGGACGAGGTTGTGCCCTTGGAGGTGGTGGAATGCAGTATGAACGGGCACAATAAGCCCCAGACCCGCAAGATTACCTTTGCAACGGACGAAGGCCCACGGCGCGATACATCCCTGGAGGCGCTCGCCAAACTGAGGCCGGCATTTCACGCGCAAGGAACGGTGACGGCTGGCAATGCCTCGCAAATGAGTGATGGCGCGGCGGCCGCCGTGGTGATGTCCTCCGCGAAGGCGAGTGAGCTGGGCATTCCTCCACTCGCCCGGTTTGTGAGCTTCGCAACCGCTGGAACACTGCCGGAAGAAATGGGAATGGGGCCGGTGTATGCCATTCCCAAAGCCTTAAAACTGGCAGGATTAAGACTGAACCAAATCGATCTGGTGGAGTTAAATGAGGCATTCGCAGCCCAAGCCCTAGCTGTGATGAAGGTCGCTGGACTGGATCCGGAAAAGACCAACGTTAACGGCGGCGCCGTGGCCCTGGGCCATCCCCTGGGCTGCACGGGGGCCAAGCTGACAGCGACGTTGCTCAACGAAATGAAGCGGCGCAAAGCGCGCTATGGCATGGTCACCATGTGCATTGGCGGCGGCATGGGAGCTGCGGGAATCTTTGAGAATTTGCAATAAGCGGCGGGGATAAATATGTCCATGGTGGCATTGGGTGAGAAGGGCTGGATCAAAGGTGGCTCGTTCCTCATCGAGGCGCGGCAGCCGGCGGAGATTTTCACTCCCGAAGACCTGACTGACCAGCATCGCTTGATTGCGCAGACGGCGCAGGAGTTTGTGGACCATGAGATTGTTCCACGTATCGAGGAAATTGAACAGAAAAAGCCAGGTCTGCTGCGGGAGTTGATTAAGAAAGCCGCTGACCTGGGCCTCGGTGCAACCGACGTTCCGCAAAAATACGGGGGCCTTGAACTGGACAAGATTTCTGCCGTCATCATCGCGGAAATCATGGCGCGCGACGGCGCGTGGGCGGCAACCGCCGGCGCCCAGAGTGGGATCGGAATCTTGCCGATTTCCTATTTCGGGACTGAGGAGCAAAAGAAGAAGTATCTGCCCAAGTTGGCAAGCGGCGAATGGGTGGGCGCTTACTGTTTGAGTGAATCGACCTCCGCCTCAGACGCATTGCACTGCAAAACCAGAGCCACATTGAGCCCTGACGGCCGGAGCTACATCCTGAATGGCTCGAAGATGTGGATCACCAACGGCGGCATCGCCGATGTTTACGTGGTGTTTGCCAGGGTGGATGGCGAGAAGTTCACCGCCTTCATCGTGGATCGCGAATTTCCCGGCGTCTCTCCCGGAGCTGAAGAACATAAGATGGGAATTCGGGGCTCTTCCACCACGCCGCTGAATCTTGAGAACGTGCCGGTGCCGGTGGAAAACGTGCTGGGTGAAGTTGGCAAAGGCCACTACATCGCCTTCAACATTTTGAACATTGGACGGCTGAAGCTGGGCGCGGGATGCGTGGGCGGCTCGAAGATTCTGATGGGTCCGGCTCTGAAATGGGCAAAGGAGCGCATTGCTTTCGGCCATCCGATTGCCGACTTCGGCCTTATCAAGGAAAAGCTGGGCGGCATGGTGGTGAAGATCTATGCCGGCGACACCATGGCCTTTCGCACCACGGGAATGATCGACCGGCGGCTCGAAGGAGTGGACCACGGCGCATCCACGGCAGCCCGGCAGACTCTGGATGCCCTTCAGGAATATGCCGTGGAATGCTCGATTCTCAAAGTGATGGGAACGGAGACGCTGGGCTGGGTGGTGGATGAGACGGTTCAAATTTATGGCGGCTATGGCTTCACCACGGATTACGAAATCGAGCGCGGCTACCGCGATCAGCGTGTCAACCGCATCTTCGAAGGCACCAATGAGATTAACCGTCTGCTGATCGTGGATCTGCTGCTGAAGCGGTCCATGAAGGGTGAGTTGGCGCTGATCCCTGCCGCCCGGAAACTACTGGATGAAGTGCTGGGCATGGACGCGGGTGCGGACTTTGACGACGATCAGCCGCTTGCGGCTGAAGCCAAGCTTGTGGAGGGCGCGAAGAAAGCGGCGTTGCTCGCGGCGGGGAGCGCGGTGGAGCGGTATCTTCAGGCGCTGGCCGAAGAACAGGAAATCATCGGCGCTTTGAGCAACATGGTGATGGAAGTCTACGCCATGGAGAGTTGCCTGTTGCGCGCCTGCAAGAAGCTGGCCGGTTCTTCCGCCGAAGCCGCCGCCACGGATCTGGCCGTTGCCACGTGTTACATTCACGAAGCCGCGGATCGCATGGAGATGGAAGGTCGGCGCATCTTGCCGCGCATAGCCGGGGGTGACACGCTTCGCTCCCAGCTTGCCCTGTTGCGGCGATTTCTGAAACATGCGCCGGTGGATACCATCGATTTGAAGCGCCGCATCGCCAACCGCGCTCTCCATCTTGGCCGCTATCCCTTCGTCTGACCTGACGATGAACGACCACAGCACGAGCCAGTGGAGACCCTCGGCATGGCACATCTGTTGGCGTTATTTCAGCACAACGTTGCCCAGGTCTCCGAGGTTCTGGCCATCAAGGTTATTCACGGAGACGCTGGTGCGGAAGGTGTTCTGCGGCAGCGGAATGATTTTATCCAAAATGACCACCTGCCGGGGATCGACCGGCTGAAGGTCTACATGCCCAAGTTCTTCTCCCATCGGACTGTAGAAATTGGCCACGAGCATTCCCGGCGTGAAGACGCCAAACACTCCGTTCAGTTTGACTTTCGAGCCTAAGAGTGATGCGGTGAACGGCGCGCTCACGACGCCTGCCCACTTCGCGCCCACCAACGGGTACGGGACGCTCGCCGCTGACCAGTGAAAGCTGAATTCGTACTGTTGACCTGGATCGAGCGGGGCGAACGGACTCAGCATTTCCGCCTCAAGAAAGTAAGGTGTTTTGGCCGGATCATCCGGCAATACCTGGTCGAAGGCGACACGGGAAATGGTGCCAGGGCCCTCGTTCCAGGATTCAACCGAGGCATTGTCCGGATATTCCTTGCCCGGAAAATAGTCGAATGATTCAACGTAACCGATCTGCTTCTGCCCGTTCACCACGGCAAACCAGCCGGCGTTGGAGTCTAATGTAATTTTGCCGACGCGGTAGAGATAATGCACACGCATCATGTGCCCATCCTCGACAAGCTGGTAGCTTGGATGGCGCGCATCGCCGTAGGCAATGGAATAGCCGTTGTAAAACATGCTGTGCGGATTGACAGGAATATACATGTAAAGTTCGGGATTGGGCTTTGAGGGGTCATTCATGTCGGCCGCGTCATTCTGCGTAAGGTGCCAGATGCCCCAGCGAATGCGCCGCTGGCTGGTGTTCCGCATGACCTGATCCACCGTGACCCGCGTCGTTCCGGCATAGATGTGAAACGTTCGTTCCATTTGGACGCCGGTGCGCGGGTCGGAAGGGCTGGTAACTCGGACGGCAACCTCCTGCGGCGTGTCCTTCACGATCTCGCTCTGGAACCTGCTGCCGTCGAGACTGTAGTAGGGAATGCTGGGCCATTGCTCGCCGTTCAGCCAGCCTTCGGGCGCGGGCCAGACTTTGTCCCCGCCGTAATTGGCCCATCCGGCTTTGAGGTTGTTTTCACTCTCGGGCAGGACTTTTCCTTCCAAATTGTGGTTCACGAAGAAAAACTCCTGGCTGCCGAGCTGGAGTTGAATGGCCCGGCCTCCGATGGCGGGGGCAATGTAGAGGCTGATGATTCCATTGGTCAGTTTGTACGTGTCCCAACCTTTGTATTGGGTTTTTTCAACCCGCGCGTTATACGAATGCTCAGGAGTTGGTATTTCGGGCCTCTCGGGATTGGGCTTGGCGGCAGGACTGGCGGGAAGCGCGGTCCCGGCAACGGCGCGCAGCAGAGTGAAGCTGAGTGTGAGGGCCGCGAAGAATAGAGAAGGATGAATGGCGCGGGTTGTTTTTTTCCACATCGGCTGACCTCGTATTTTGGCTAAAAGGATGCTGGGTATTGCATCATGATGGGAGCACTCTCTTCGGGCTTGAGGAATACCGCGCTACCCCCGGTGGTTCTTCTTGCGAGCTTTCTTCACGCCCTGGACAGCGGGCGCCGCATGGACGGCCGCTGCCGGTTCGAGGTTTGCGAGCTCATGGGAAAGTTCGCGGATTGCAGGATAAACCCTGCGGTAAATCTCGTATTGCCGGGAGTAGAACTCCACGTTTTCCGGGCGCGGGACCGTGGTGTCTTGCACATGAAGAGTCTCGTCGGCCGCTTGTTCAACGGAGGAATATATGCCGGTTCCCACGCCCGCCAACAGCGCCGCGCCGAAGGCCGACCCCTCTGATTCGCGAAGGGTGACGATCTCCCTGCCGTAGATATCGGTTTGAATCTGCCTCCACAATGGACTGCGCGATCCACCACCCGAAGCGCGAATCTGTACCACCGGAATGTTAAGCTCGCTGAAAATCTCAAGCGAATCCCGCAAGCTGTAGGCAACGCCTTCGAGGATGGAGCGGATCAGGTGCCCACGGGTGTGCGCGGCCGTCAATCCGAACCACATGCCGCGCGCTTGGGGATCGAGATGGGGCGTGCGCTCGCCCATAAGATAAGGTAGGAAGAGCAGGCCGTCACTGCCCGCCACGATACGTTCCGCCTCGGCCAGCAAAACGTCATATGCGTCCACGCCAATTTGCCGCGCGTACCACGCTTCCGATTCTCCAAGTTGTTCTTTGAACCAGCGAAGAGAAAGGCCCGCGCCCTGCGTCACACCCATCACGTGCCACTTGCCGGGGACAGCGTGGCAGAAGGTATGGATGCGGCCTTGGGGGTCGAGCTTGGGCTTGTCCGTGTAAGAGAAAATCACGCCGGAAGTCCCGAGCGTGGCGGAAGTAAGTCCTGAGCGGACGATGCCATTGCCCACGGCGCTGGCGGCTTGATCGCCTGCGCCCGCCACCACCGGCGTGCCCGCTCGCAGTCCCGTCACCAGCGCCACCTCCGTGCTGATGGCGCTGGTGATGGCCGGTGATTCGTAGACCTTGGGCAGAAGCGCTGAATCCACTGGGAGCAGGTCCAGCATCTCTTGCGACCAACGGCGATTGGTGACGTCGAACAAAAGCGTTCCCGAGGCATCGGAAACATCCGTGGCATATTCGCCGGTCATGCGCAGGCGGACATAATCCTTGGGCAGAAGGAAGTGAGCCGTCCGCTCGAAGACCGCCGGCTCGTTGTCCCGCACCCAAAGCATTTTGGGGGCGCTGAAACCGGTCAGCGCCGGATTGGATGCCAGGCGGATCAGGCGTTCCGCCCCGGCCTTGTTTGTGATCCAGTCGCATTGCTGCTGGCTCCTCTGGTCGCACCAGAGCAGCGCCGGCCGCAGAACAGTGTTGACCCTGTCCAGCAAGACCACCCCGTGCATTTGCCCGGAGAAACCAATACCCCTGATTTGTGCTCCGGTCACGCCGGACTGCTGGAGCGAACCGCGAACCGCGCCGATCGTGGCTTTCCACCAGTCCTCGGGATCTTGCTCCGCCCATCCGGGCTTGGGCATTCGCATTGGCTGATGATCCACCGTGGCGGCGCCCACCACGCGGCCGTCCGGGCGCACAATAACGGCGCGCGTACCCGTGGTGCCAACGTCGATCCCCATCATGTAAGACATAGAAGTCAGAAATCAGGAGCTATGTCCAAGAAAATCACGCAAAGTGACGCGTGATCACGGCCAACCTAAATCGGCCCTTGCGAATTCACAAACCCAACGCAACTCGCAACAGCCGGTCCACTTCTGCGGATAGTCGCGGGCCAAAGCGGCCGAGTCGGCGCACTACAACCCCTTCCTCGACGGTAACGAGTTTGTGGAGCCTGACCACCGAGGTTACGCGCAATCCTGTATTCGCGAACTCAGCGTGTGCGCTAGGGACGAGACAATCTGTTGGGTAGCTGTCGCCACGCACCACGCTGGAAATCGCCGCGAGGATAACGTCTTGGCCAATCGGCGTTGGCGACACGACGAAGGCAGGACGCAGAGCTGAGCCGGCAAGATCGGTGAAGGGGAAAGGCACCAACACCACGTCGCCACGAAAAATACTGGAGGTGCTCAAATGGCCTCGCCGTCTTGATCTGAGTAGGTTTCCTCGCCACTCTCGTTCCAGAAATCAAACGCGCGACCTTGTAGCGCAAGTCGAGCGAGGCCCACCTCTGGGTCTTCCTGCTCCGCCTGAACCTCGACAGGCTCTGTCCGCCTCGCCAGTTCCAGGAGGTGCTCAAATTCGTTGCGCCGCAGCACGGCCCTGTCACCTGTAAGTTCAGCATGTACGGTTGCCACGTTCACTCCTCCTTTATTTCCATACGCTATTGTGCCACAAGACCAGGCAGACCCAAGCTCTTCAGTTGGCTCGTGCTGAAGATAACGTCGAGGCCCATCGCGGTGGACATCATGCATGAACCCGGCGGGTTGCCGTCGGAACACGGTCTTAACCGGGCACCGACGGTCGTCGCAAAAACCTTCTGGAATAATCCTGCAACTGTAAATCAGGGAGCCAATTTAGCGCGGCTTCTCCCACCGTCCGCTTTTCGCGGAGCGCTCAATCGCATCCAGCACGGCCTGATCCTTAACACCATCGTAAAAACTTGGATCGGGCAAACCGTCCTTTTCGAGCGCCACCATGAAATCGTGAATGGCGTGAACAAACGTGTGCTCATAACCAATGATGTGTCCGGGCGGCCACCATGCGCCGGCGTAAGGGTGAACCGATTCCGTCACGTTGATGTTCTTGAATCCCTGGCCGGCCTGCGGCTCGGTGTTGTCATAAAACTCCAGTTCATCCATGCGCTCCAGGTTGAAGGCCAGGCTTCCCTTGCTGCCGTAGATTTGAAGCGTATTGTAGTTCCTGCGCCCGCCGCAAAATCGAGACGACTCGAACACGCCCACGCTGCCGTTCTTGAACGTGGCCAGAAAATTCGTGTCGTCGTCCACGGTCACGCGTCCCTTACCCTTCTTTGCCTCTGCTTTCAGCCCGCCCGCCGCGGCGGGAAGCGGGCGCTCCTTGATGAAGGTGCTCATTTGGGCCGTGACCGATTGAATGTCGCCGTTCAGGTAGTGCGCCAGGTCCACCGCATGAGAACCGATGTCCCCCAGCGCGCCGCTGCCGGAGATTTTCTTTTGAAGCCGCCACACCAGCGGGAAGTTGGGATCGACGATCCAATCCTGCAAGTAAGCGCCATGATAATGGAAGATGCGGCCCAGCCGCCCTTCTTCGATCATCTGCTTGGCGAAGGCGATGGCCGGAATCTTGCGGTAGTTGTGCATCACCATGTGTTTGACGCCGGCCTTTTCAACGGCCCGCAGCATTTCCTTGGACTCCGGCAGAGTATTGGCCAGCGGCTTCTCAGAGATGACGTGTTTCCCGGCCGCCGCCGCCGCTACGGCGATGGGACCGTGGAGATTGCCCGGCGTGCAGATGTCCACCACGTCAATGTCCTCGCGGGTGACGGCCCGTCTCCAATCGGTTTCCACTTCGTCCCAGCCAAACTGCCGAGCTGCGGCCTCCGCCGCCTGGCGATCCCGGCCGCAGAGGACCTTCATCCGGGGCTCAAACTTCCCGGGGAAGAAATGCGCCACTTGCCGGTAGGCGTTGGAGTGCGCTTTGCCCATAAACTTGTAACCGATCATCGCAACGTTAACTTGAGGCATCGAACCATCCTCCCGGTGTTCTCGTGTGATTGCGCCCGTTCACGCCCACCAAATCTCCTGCACTTTTTCCTTAATCACAAGCTGATTCAAAAACGCAGCAGCCTTAGCCAGACCTTCATCGACGGACATCAGGCTGTCTTCATGCTCGATGGAAAGCACGTCGTCGTAGCCAATCATTTGCAAAGTGGAGATGAAATCGCCCCAGAAGTCCGGCCCATGTCCGTAACCCACGGTGCGGAAGATCCAGGAGCGGTTCTTTTCATCGCGGTAGGGCTTGATGTCCAGAACGCCGTTCACCTTGTAATTCATCTCGTACATGCGCGTGTCCTTGGCGTGGACGTGGAACACGGCCTCGCCGAGTTGCCGGATGGCGGCACAGGGATCGATGCCCTGCCAAAACATATGGCTGGGGTCAAAATTACAGCCCACCGCCGGTCCGGCCTCAGCCCGCAGCTTCAGCATACTTTCGGGAGAGTAGGCGACAAATCCCGGGTGCATTTCAATCGCGATCTTCACTCCGTGGTTTTCAGCGAACTTCCCGTGCTTCTTCCAATACGGGATGACTTTCTTCTCCCATTGCCACTTAAGAACGTCGAGATAGTCCGGGGGCCACGGCGTGGTGACCCAGTTGGGAAACTTCGATTGCTCGGAGTCGCCAGGACAACCGGAAAAGTCGATCACCCGTGTCACGCCTAACTTCTCCGCCAAGAGCACGGTCTTGCGGCTGACCTCGGCGTTGCTCTCCGCAAAGGTTTTATTGGGGTGCAGTGCGTTTCCGTGGCAACTGAGCGCGCTGATCGTAATCCCCTGATCGTCCAGCCGCTGCTTGAACTCCTTGAGCTTGGCTGGCGCGCTCAGCCATTCCAGTTTCAGGTGAGGATCGCCCGGGTAATTGCCCGTGCCAATCTCTACGGTGCGAATGCCGAGCGGCTTGATCTTGCGAATCACTTCGTCCAGCGTCAGCTTGCCAAACAATGCGGTAAACAGTCCTATTTTCATGGACACGCTCCCTTAAAAGTAATATCGCCCTTAGACCTGTGGCGAATCATCAACCCGTGACCCCAACGGTCCGGGAATCCCCGGCCTCGAGAGGCAATAGAGGCTAAATCTATAGTTCGCTGTCGATGGCGTCAACTGAAAAATCTCAGAAAGGGCAGGGAATCGGGATTTTCGGTAGTGACTCAGTTTGAAGTTTTGTGACATTGTTCGCCACCGTCATCCCCGCGAAGGCGGGGATCCATGCCCCGGACCATCCCTTTTTCTGTACGAGTTCGGAATGCCACTGCGATATTCGGAGTGGCATTCCCGCCTTCGCGGGAATGACGATGAAGGAACAAACTGAGTCACTGCCGGATTTTCCTTCTGATTGACTCCGCTAGACCGCATGGGGTCCGTGGAGTGGTTGACAGGGTTTTGGCGGCGTGCAAAACTAGGCGGTAGTGGTTTTCGTTTGCTGTAGCGGCGGGGCCTTGCCGTTCCAGTTCGTGCCGGTTGCCATTGCGCTTCTCCTCGAAGGATGCGCCCGTAGCTCAGCTGGATAGAGCACTTGCCTACGAAGCAAGGGGTCGGGTGTTCGAATCACCCCGGGCGTACCAATCTTTTCAACAACTTAGCCGGAATGAACCGATCGGACGAGTACCATTTCGTACCACTTCAGCCTTCAAGCAGCTTTTTGGTGATGAGCTTGTGAATCGCTTTGCGCTTCGCGGGAGCTACCGCCTGCGTGTAAACGTTCATCGTCGTCTTGATGTCGGCGTGCCGAAGCAACTCCTTTTGAACTGCCATATCTGTTCCCATGCTATGGATCAGCGTTGAGAACGTGTGTCTAAACGTGTGCCATCCGATCTTCCCTATTCCTGCCCTGTCCGCGGCAGGTTGGATGTGGTCACCGAGCAGAATCCCCCTCCACCGAGGCCGCCCGGAGTTCCCTGCGAAAACAAAGTCCGCCGGCGCTTTGTAAGGAGACCGCTCCCGATGGCGCAAGAGGACTTCCGCAAGATTGGGGTCGAGCGGAACAGGCTTTGAGGACTCCTCTGTCTTGGTTTCGTAAATGTGCCTGCCCGTTGCACTTCTTTGGATGAACACGCTCAGGTTGTTCCAGTCGATATCACCCCACTGAAGCCCCATGATTTCGCTTGCCCGCAAGCCCAGACAGCCGGCGACAAGCACCATGGTTCTGTAAGATTCCTTCAGTTCGGCCACCAGCGCCTGAAATTCTTCAGGCTTAAGGACCCGAGGAATCTTCCTGCGTGCCGTTGACTGGCGAACCAAACTGATTGGGTTTCTGTCTATCAACTCCCAGCGGATCGCGCACTGGAAAAGAACGTGGAACATATTACGGATATGCCCACGTGTCTGCGGTGAACGAGGGATGTGGTTCAGCCAAACTTCAACCGGAATAGGTTTCAGTGATGTCAAGATTGCATCTCCCCATCGAGGTCCAATCCACTTATTGAGAAAGGCCCTGTAGGAAACCTGCGTGTCGTGCCGGACTCGCTCGAGCTCTTCAGCGATGTAGCGGTCAATGAGACCGCTGACCGTAACGGCTCGGAATGCCGTTTGAGGATTATCTCCGTTTAGCCTCAAGCGAAAGGACTCGACTGCACGGAGCGCGGCAGCTTTAGTCGGAAACCGGTCGCTCGTGCCGATCAAGATCGACTTTCGGTGCCCAGCTTCCGTATACCTCCACTGCCACACATCGGGACCTTGACTGCGTTCGCGCAATGTTAACGTTCCAAATTGATACCGTGGCTGCATACTATCCTCCTTGTGGCGTAGTAGTGCAGCACGGCTGGCAGCCAGAGTTTACCCGAGAACGCAGCCACTCGTCCAGCTCTGAGGCCCTAAACCCAGCGATTCCGCATCCATTAAGGGAAGTGCTGAAAAGTGGTTGTGGTGGCGTGCATTCGGCGCCGGGGCCAGATTCGCATGGGATTATTCGCGTCGCCAGGAGCGGCGGGGGTGGTGCTGAGGGAG
>Ga0307372_10003175_pt1 | contig 26558 bp, 30 predicted proteins | sample OX1MG_FD_202533 | JGI IMG/M metagenome (GOLD analysis project Ga0307372, IMG submission 202533) | Soil microbial communities from Risofladan, Vaasa, Finland - OX-1 | ecosystem: Environmental > Terrestrial > Soil > Coastal area > Acid sulfate soil | place: Finland: Risofladan, Vaasa | collected... | reverse complement strand
ACTGGTCCAGCATCGCATGTCCGTACTTGCTCCATATCGACCTCCAAAACTCGCCCAGTCGAGATGTCCTAAGCAGGTTGTGAACTCTCTTAAGGACAGAGGGAGGAAATGATTTCAGGATAACATAAGGCCGTGGCGTCTTCGCAAAGCGTAAATAGCGCTAGGGAGGGGAACGGCCGAATGGACCCGATTGAGCTCGTCATCATAGGCATAATCGTAGTGGTCATAGTGGTCATGGGGCCCAAACGGATCCCCGAGCTGGCCAGGGCACTAGGGTCTGCCAAGAAGGAGTTCAACGCGGGCGCCGCTAGCACTCCAGGATCAACAACCACCGCCACGGTGGCTGACGGGCAGATGGGGGGCGACGACCTCATGGTGGCCGCCAGAAAGCTGGGAATCTCCACGGAAGGGAAGACAAGGGAGCAGATCTCCGCGGAGATCGTCCGGAAGACCGCTGGCACCTGAGCGCCCTACTTTTCGGGGCGGACGGTCGTCCAACGACGAGCCCTTCATCATTTAAATCGAGAAAGTTCCCAGGTCGGCATCGCTTGACCGTCAACTCGGGCGAAGTCATCTCGAGCGGTCCGCCCGAAGTCGCCGACCGCCAGTCTCACGCTGGGGAAGGTGCCGGCGCTTGAGTCTGGACTCTCTCAACATCGGCGAGCACATCAGCGAGCTCAAGCACAGGCTGAAGATCGCGTTGCTGAGCTATGTGGGGATTCTCGCAATCCTGATGCTAGCTCCGGCGCAACCTGCGAAAGCGATCAGCCTCACCGGCACATACGTGCCCTTCGTGGCTTTCTTCCTCGCGAGGGTGAAAATCGACCTGCTGCCCGCGGGCTGGACGCTGATCGCCAGCAACCTCACAGCGCCCCTAGAGGTCTACCTCATCGCCTCGGTGGTTCTGGCCGCCGTCTTCAACGGCCCCATCTTCGCGTACGAGGTGATGAAGTTCGTCACGCCGGCGCTGACCGACAAGGAGAAGGGGCTGCTCTACCCCTTCGTCATCTCGGCCTCTGCGCTCTTCGCCGTCGGAGTCCTCTTCGGCTACTTCCTGCTGGCAAAGTTCCTGTTCATCGCGCTGGAGCCATTCTTCGTCACCGCGCAGACGCAGCCCTTCATCAACGTCTCGGACTTCTACTCGATCGTCTTCCTCACTGTGGGGATGAGCGGGATTGCCTTCACCACCCCCGTCTACGTCTTCATGCTCATCCGCTTCAGGATTCTCAGCGCGCAGACGTTCAGGAAGAACAGGGTGATCATCTGGGTGGTGGTCTACATTGCGACGGCGATCATCACTCCAGACGGAGGTCCCGTCCTCGACATCATCCTCTTCGTCCCGATAGTCGTGATGCTCGAGCTGGCGGTGTTTCTGGGGGGCCGCTCCGTCAAGAACTTGGAGGTGCAGCAGGAAGCCGACAAATGCAAGTACTGCGGCGCGAAGCTCGGCGGCGCGACGTTCTGCCCCAGCTGTGGGCGCTCGGCGGAGTAGGCCTTCAGAACGATTTATACGGGACCGCCTGCGCAATTCCACCATACGCATGTCTGCCAACCTTCCGGGTGATAACAAAGAGAAGCTGGCCTCGGCCGGCGGATTCGACGAGATCTTCGAGCTGGTGAAGAAGGCAGTGGACCAAGTCCTCGGGATCCACCGGGCCGGCCTGACGCTGGTCCTGGGCGATATCCCGAACCAGGTGGGCGCGTATCACGAGATGGGCTCGAACGCGATCGTCATGAACAGGAACCTCATGAAGATAGTCTGGCGGTCCACAAAGTCGAGGCAGCGTCGGAACGCGTACACCTTCATGATACTCCTCCACGAGTACCTCCACACACTGGGACTCACGGACGACGCGCAGGTGAGAGAGCTCTCGAGGAAGATCACAGACGCCTACGTCGGGAAGGGGCACATCGCGGGGGAGATGGCCGTGAGCTCGCTGGACAAGTTCTTCCCAGAAATCAGCCAGTTCGCCATGTTCCGCGACAACGGGACCTTCGAGACGGTCAGGAAGTTCGACACGTCGAGCACGTCCTACATAGCCTAGTTCTGGGGGAACCCCTATATCCCGATTCTAGGCGCGCTCGCTCCAGGTAAACCGTCGTGCGCGGTCTGCGAGTCGTGGCGGCCTTCGCCGTGCTGCTTGCGACGTATCTGCTCGGCTCGGTCTTCATCGGGATGTCGGCCGTCATGTACGTCCCTTGGTACGCGCTTCTGTCCCTCGGGCGGGTCGCGCTCGTATACTTCATCGCGCTGGGGGTGGGGCTCGGCTTCGGGATTCTCGCGGCCACCAACAAGCCCGCAGAGCGCATCCTCGTCCCCCTCTTCGACATCGGGCAGAGCGTCCCGATACTGGGCTACTTCCCAGTGGTCCTCACCTTCCTGATACTCATCTTCCCGCACGGCGTAGGGAACGAGATCGGGGCAGACTTCCTGCTCTTCACGGCCATGGAGTGGGACATCTTCTTCGGGGTCGTGGGGGCGGTGAAGAACATCCCGAGCTCGGTGGAGGAGGCGGCTCGCGGGTACGGTTTCACAGGCACCAACCACCTGCGCTACGTGGTGTTACCGGCAGTCCTCCCCGCGCTGCTGTCCGCTTCGGTGCTGGCGTGGAACGACGGCTGGACGTTCGACGTGGCCTCCGAGTTCGTCCAGTTCGCGAACAGCGCGGGGGTGCTGACAACGTATTCGGTCACGGGCCTCGGTTCCTACATAGAGCTCGCGACACAGCAGGGCCACATCGCCGTCTCGTGGTATGGCGTTCTCTTGATGGGCGAGATCATCTTCATCTCGAACCAACTGATATGGCACGAACTGCAGAACAGGGTGGCTACCCACAAGCCGGTGTTGGCGGGCATCATAAGGCCCGACCTCCAATCGCCCCTCGGCCTCCGGAGGCGCTTCAGGAGGATGTTCGGCCTCCGCTTGCGACAGGCTGCCCAGGCCGTCCGCGTCAGAGACCAGGTCAGCACCAGGTGGCTCGCCGTCGTCTTCGTGGTCGTGCTCGCAATCGTGGGGTTCTTGGTGTACGCCCGCCTTCCGATAGGCGAGCTCCAGGGTTTCGTGGCGGCTCTTACCCGGAGCGGGGGACAGCTGCGGAACGTCCCGCTCTACTCGCTCTACACGGTGGGCAGGCTCTTCGCAGCCTACGTCACCTGCGTCGCCATCTCCCTGATCTGCGCCGTGTTTGCCGTGACAAAGAAGAACTTCGCCCGCTACTTCTATCCGCTCTACGACCTTGGAAGGTCCGTCCCCTACCTCGCTGTCTTCCTCCCGCTCTTCGTCACCCTGCACGGGTCTCTGCCCGCAGGAATCAGCCAGGAGATCGCCTCCTTCATCCTACTGATGCTGGCCATGGTCTGGTACCTCCTCTTCAACGTCGTCACCGCGGCGCGCGCTCTCCCGACCGAGCTGACCGAGGTCTCGGCCGTCTTCGGAGTGAAGGGGTGGAAGAGGGTGACCGACATCATCCTCCCGGCGGTCCTGCCCGCGTTTATCACCGGGTCTCTTCTGGCGTGGGGGGGAGGGTGGAACGTCGTGATATACTCGGAATATATCCAGCTAGCGGGACAGAACACGCCCTACATCCTCCCAGGCTTGGGCTACCTTCTTGACAACGCTGCTTACGTGCTGGGAGACATCCCTCTGGTGATCTTCTTCCTCTTCATCATGTCCGGGATAGTGATCCTCCTGGAGAGGCTCGTCTGGAGGCGCCTCCTGAGGCGCGTAGAGAGGTTCGGAGTCGAGTTCAACTGAGCACCACTCCCATCCTGAGCGTGAAGGACATCGTCAAGATATTCCGGAACGGCTCCGAGGTGAAGGCGATCGACGACGTCAGTTTCGACGTGAACCATGACGAGTTCGTCTGCATCATCGGGCCGTCCGGCTGCGGAAAGTCGACCCTGCTCAGGATAATCGCCGGTCTGGAGACGGCGGACTCCGGCCAGATTCTCTTCCGAGGCGAGCCCAAGACCAAGCCCACCTCGAAGGTGACGATGGTCTTCCAGACGTTCGGGCTGTTGCCTTGGAAGACCGCCATCGAGAACGTCGAGCTTCCGATGGAGGTGGCTGGCATCGACAAGGCGGAGGCGAAGGCGCAGGCCGACCACTACCTGAAGATGGTCGGACTAGGGATGTTCGAGAACGCCTATCCGCACGACTGCTCCGGCGGGATGAGGCAGCGGATCGGCGTGGCGAGGGCGTTGGCGCTAGGACCGGAGGTCCTGCTCCTCGACGAACCCTTCTCCGCGCTGGACGAGCTTACAGCGAAGTCGCTCCGCGTCCTCCTCCTCCGGATCTGGGGAGACCCCGCCCTGCCGACCAACAACTTCGTGATGGTCACGCACAACGTAGAGGAGGCGGTGATGATGGCTGACCGGATAATCGTGATGTCGCCCCGGCCCGGGAGGGTGGTGGGCGAGCTCAAGGTCCCCCTGCCGCGGCCTCGGTTCGAGCACCTTCGCGACCCGCTCTTCTTCGAGACCGTCGACAAACTCATGGCGATGCTCTCCTCGACGACAGAAGAGCAGATGTGATGCCTGCGCTTCAACGAGGGTGCGGTGGCGCCTTCTGTGCGCTTCTCAGGGTTCTGCCCAGGAAGGTGAGCGTATTGCCCCGCTTCTGGAACTTGAAGAACCTGTGCAGGTCGCGAGGCCTGTCGACGTCGAAGCCCACGCCTTTTGAATAGTAGACGGCGACTCGCAGCCTGAGCGCGACGGCTTCGGCGAAGTGCTTCCTGAAGCTATCGTCATCGTAGTGGAGGGGAAGCTCCACGCCCCTCGTCAGGAGGAGCATGTTCGTCCCGTCGAACGTCTCGGAAGGTGATATCACAACCTGGGCGCCCTCCCTCGCGAGCATAGGAGCGGCCTTGAGGTCCTCCACTGCAAGGAGGGGGAGGTCTGCTGGGATGACCAGTTGGCGCGCATACGACTCCGTCGCCTCAAGCCCCAGATTGACGGCGGAGTTCACGCCTGCGTCCCCCTTTTCGGGGATCGAGCTCGCGCCGAACCTGTGCACGAACTCGAGGATTTGCGGGTCCGAGGAGACGACGAAGGTCTGCCCGACCATCCTGGCCTTGATCAGGGTCTGGAGGGCGTCCTCCAGCATCGCGATCTGCAGCTGCCGCCTCTGCGCGAGGTCGAGAAGGGGGGAAAGCCGCCCCTTTGGGTTCTCGCCCTTCACGGGTATGATGACGGCTGTAGAGCGGTTCGGACCTGTCAACTGACGCTAGCTCACGCTTCCATCGCGACCTTCGCCAACCTTACCTCGTCCTCTCTGGACCTCATTAACGTTGAGGTAAAGTGGCAGGAGACCCCCGCCTCCTCTATGGCACTAGCCTGCGCGCGGTCGCTCTCGTCGACTATGATTGCGTCGATGACCCCTCTGTATAGCCGCGCTACCCCCTCCGACGTCGGCTTCAGGCCTCTCGCGACCATCAGCCGCGCCGCGGGCCCTGAGAACGAGCTCTCGCCGAGCATGGGGGATACCGCCACCTTCCTAGCCTTGCTTCGCCGCAGGGTCTCCCTGAACCCGCCTATCGAGAGGATTGGCATGACGCTCGTGATGGGGTTGGCTGGCGCGATGATGACCCTCTCCGCGCGCGTGAGGCACCTCGCGACCTCCTCGGTCGCCCGTGCCCGCCGGGCCCCAGCATATCGGACCCCCGTCGGGGTCGGCCGTCCCCTCTCCTTCACCCAGAACTCCTGGAGGTGCATCTCTCCTTTCTCAGCCGTGATTATTCGCGTCTCGACTCGCTGGTCGGTGGCGGGAAGTATGGTCCATCTGCGCACTCCGAGGCCCCGGGCGATGGCGGACGTCGCCTGTGTGAGGCTCTTGCCTTCTCTCATCAACGCCGTCCTGAGGAGGTCGGTGGCCATGTCCTGGTCGCCGATGTTGAACCAGGTGCCTTCGGCGCCCAGCCGCTTCAGCTGGGCGAGGGTCTTGAACTCGTCGCCTTGGATGCCCCAGCCTCTCCGAGAATCTGCGATTCCTGCGAGCGTATAGGTGACGGTGTCGACGTCAGGGCAGACGTAGAGCCCGTGGAACCACGCGTTGTCGCCCACGTTAGCGACGACCGTGAACCTGGAAAGCCTCTGCAGTCCGCGCAAAAACTTCGCCGACCCCGTCCCCCCCGAGAGGACGACCACTCCGTCCGCAGCCATCGCCATCCAGCTCCTCACCGGAAGAGGTCCATGCTGCTCTTCAGGACCATGCTCCTTACGCCCGACTCGCCTCTGCGGTATCTCACGCCTCTGACAATCGCAACTGGGACAAGCGAGAGCTTCGTCATGACGAGTTCCGCGGCGGCTGCGACCTCGTCGACGACCGCGGGCTGCGTCACCCTAAGGAGATAGCCGTACGGGTCCTTCTTTCCCGCCAGGCTCTGCGTAGGGGCGATGCCTGAGCAGCCGATGGCCACGTCTGTCTGCCCCTCTCGCCATGGCCTTCCGAAGGTGTCTGTCACTATCACGGCGAGTCTCTTGCCGGTCCCCTTCTCGAGACTCCTCCTTATCCTCCTCGCGCTGGCGTCGGGGTCGACTGGGAGGAGCGCGACGTAGCCTGCCTCGACGTTTGACATGTCGATTCCCGAATTGGCGCAGACGAAGCCGTGCCGGGTCTCGGTTATCAGGATGCCGTGCCCCTTCCTCACAACCCTCTTCGACTCGCGGAGGGCTAACTCGACCAGTCTTGGGTCCTTCCCAAGCTCAGCCGCGAGGGCGGCTGCCTCCCTTCTGGGCCTCACTTCGTCAAGCCTGGCAAGCCTCCCTTCGCTTTTCGAGACTATCTTCTGCGTGACCACCACTATGTCGTCGTCCGCGAGAGCGAACTTCATGCCCCGCAGCGCCCCGGCGATCATGCCGCCGAGCTCGTCGCCCGGCCTGACACGCTTCATCCCTCCGACGGGAGTGATCCGGACCTCAAAGGGAGTGCGCAACCTGGTCACGAACGCTCGGCAGAAAAAGGCCCTGCTTATGAAATGTGTCGCGACAACTTCCTGCGTCATGGTGGGTCAGAAAAGCGGCTTCTGGTTGCGGAAGCCACCCGCGAACGCCTCGCAGGGGGTGGCTGGCCTATTGCTGTATCTCTTCGCTGAGCCCGTGCGACTTCTTGAGGTGCTTCGCGAATATGGCCTTGTCCTTCGGGACCATCCCCTCTAGAGCGGGATAGATTGTAAGGAAGAACCCGCATAAGGCGCAGCTCGTGCTGGAGTACGACCTGACGTGCACTTTTGCCGAGTAGGCGTTTCTTCGCGCCTCCTCTCCCGATACTTTGCTTTTCATATTCTATCAGTTCAGAGCGATTCCCGGACACTTGGGATTTCTAACCGAAGGAGCCATCTCATGACCCGGACGTCTTGGAATTTGTGTGGAGTCCTAATATGGATTCGCAGTCTATCATGGGGAAGACGGTGACAGAGGAGTGTCTACCAATACTCGCGGGGCGAGTCGAATTCCTCGTCGTCTTTGGCCCTCCCGCTGGCTCCGGAGAAGACTAAGCGTGGGGAAGGTCGGAGATTCCTGAGCCGAGTGGGCCCTCGTCGAGGTCGCCGACCTGGACCGTAAAATTGGGGCACGCGTGCGGAGCCATTTGGGTCGGCAGGGAGTGCTCGCGTATCTCAAAATCGGCATAACTATGGTTATAAGGGCGCGAGCTTTTCCGAGAAAAGAGGATTTCTTTGGTCAACAGCGAACAGGTCCTTGATGCCCTGCGGTCCGTGAAGGACCCCGAGCTCCACAGGGACGTCGTCTCACTGGGCATGATAGAGGACCTCAAGGTGGACAGAGGGCTGGTATCATTCACGCTCAACCTTACAACTCCGGCATGCCCGCTTCGCGCGGAGATGGAGGAGAACGTCATAGCGGCCGTCCGCGCGATTCCCGACGTCCAAGACGTGAAGATGAAGACCAGCGCGCACATCGCCGCCACGCGTCTGGCCGACCAAGGCGAGGTGATGAGGGGAGTGAAGAACATAATCGCCGTAGCGAGCGGCAAGGGTGGGGTCGGGAAGACCACCGTCGCGGTCAACCTTGCGGTAAGCCTGGCTTCCGCGGGAGCTAGGGTCGGGCTGCTAGACGCCGACATCTACGGGCCGACGGTCCCCGTCATGATGGGCGTCAAGGAGCGACCCGGCGCGGTCGGCAACATGATGGTGCCCCCTGTTGCCCACGGGGTGAAGGTGATCTCCCTGGGCTTTTTCTACAAGGACGACACTCCTTTGGTCTGGAGAGGGCCGATGGTCGCGGGTGCGGTCAAGCAGCTCCTCACGCAAGTGGAGTGGGGAGACCTCGATTACTTGATTGTCGATCTCCCTCCTGGCTGTCTACCTGCCGGGACCTTCGTGCTCACGGCTAACAACGCTCCGAAGCCAATCGAGAAAGTCAAGGTCGGCGAATTCGTCTTCAGCTACGATGGCAACGCGCTCGTCCCGAGGCGGGTGCTTGGCGTCATTCCCCAAGGCAAGCAGAATGTCTTCAAGGTCAAGACGGCCAACAGGACTGTAGTGGCGAGTGCTAACCATCCATTTCTGGAGTACAATGCGCGGGGAAACCACAAGTGGCGTCGTCTTGACCAATTGAAGGTTGGAGATAGGATTCTTGTCACAAACTGTATCAAGGGCGGCATACCTCTTTCGCTTCCATCCCTCACGCACGATTCCAAGCATGTCGTAATCCCTCAGACGACAACGAACGAGTTCATGCAACTGGTAGGCCACTTTCTCGGAGATGGTTTCATCAAAGAAGTGAAGGCCCGCAAGAGTCCTGCCGAGCTCAGGATTTGCGAGCCGAAAGGGAGCAAGTTCCACGAAAAATACGACTCTCTTTACAAGAAAATCTTCAGGGTCAAGACTTTCATTGATGATAACGGCAAAAAATTGGCGGTTTCTTCGGCTCCGCTGGCGGAACTATTCATCGCACTAGACTTGGCGCACAGCGCGGGGAAGAAGGATGTTCCCGACTGGGTCTTCTCGTTGCCCTTGGACCAGCGTGTATCGTTCATCAGAGGATACGCAGAAGCGGACGCGCACATCAGACACCGCGAAGAGCAGAAGATGCTCGCCGACCACTCCGGGATGACCAGAATGATCTCCTTGGTCCAAGACACCGTTGCGGTAGCGAGCACCAACGAGAACCTTGTCAGGCGCTTACACGAGCTTTGCCTGATGAGTGGTCTACGTGCCGACAACGTCAGGTCGAGAACCAGAAAAGGAAACCGCCTGATGTCGGGACGAGTAATAGGTCCAAGCCTACAGTTCGAGTTTGATTTCTCTCTAAAACCAGATACCACAGAATTCAAGATCGCCAGGATTACTGGAATCGACGCAGCGGGCGAAGTGGATACCTACGACTTGCAGGTGGACGAATACCAAAACTTTGTGGCAAATAGCGTGATAGTCCACAACACAGGGGACGCGTCGCTCACACTGGCGCAGACGGTCCCGCTGGGCGGGGTGGTCATCATTACCACGCCGCAGGAGGCTTCGCTAAACATCGCGACCAAGTCGCTGGCGATGTTCAGGAAGCTGAACGTGCCCATCCTTGGGATCGTGGAGAACATGAGCCACTTCACCTGCCCCCACTGCGGCGAGAAGACCTACATCTTCTCCGAGGGAGGGGGAAAGAGGGCCGCGAAGGCGCTGGACGCGCAGTTCCTCGGTGAGATCCCGATCTACCCGCTGATCAGGGAGCAGTCGGACGTCGGGACGCCCGTCTCTGCGTCCGCGCCCGACTCGCCGGAGAGCAAGGCGTTCAAGGACATCGCTTTCAAGGTCGCCGGGATGGTCAGCATCGTCGCCTACGAGAACTCGCAGTAGAATTGGCAGAACGGCTTCTCGAGCGCGACGCGAAAAAGAAGAAAGGCAAGAGGAAAAGAGGCCCCCCTACCCGCAAGTCATGGTCTCCAGGCCGCTGACCCTGGGAGGGCGTCAACGTCCCCTTGCAAGGTGCAAGACGTGCGGTATCTCTCCCACGAACAGCTCCAGCGCCGTCCTTACGGCGTCCGGGGAGCCGGGGAGACACATGACGAGCTTTCCCCCCGCGACCCCTGCGGTGGCGCGCGAGAGGGCGGCAGCGGCGCCTATCTTCTGATAGCTCACGGAGCGGAAGATCTCGCCGAACCCCTCTATCTCCTTCTCGAAGAAGGGCGTTACCGTCTCGATTGTGACATCTGTGGTCGAAATTCCGGTGCCGCCCGTGAGCACGAGGACGTCCATGTCGGTCCTTCTCAGTGCCCGGGAGACGGCGCCCTTGAGCAGCCTCGCGTCGTCAGAAATCAGTATCCTTTCGGCGACGACGCCCTTGGCGCTCTCGATCATCTGCTGGGCGAGGTCTCCCGACTCGTCGCCGAATGGCCCTTTCTCCTTGGTCTGCCGGTCGTATCGACTCGTGCTGACCGTAACGACAACGTAACGCAGACGGCCCTTCGGCGCGTCGTGCCTGTGGGACTCAGGCGCGCCCGTTTCCTTTCACCTTCTCAATGACGCGGACCGCCTCGATCCTCGTTGAGGGGTACTGCCCGCGCTCGTCCTTCTCGTACGCCTTCGTGACATCCCAGATGTTCAGGAGCGCGACGCTGACCGCCGTGAGCGCCTCCATCTCCACGCCGGTCTTCTCATGCGCGGAGACCGTGACCGTTACCACTATCGAGTCTTCGTCCGTCGTCTCCACGACATCCACGTGCTCTATCCTCAGAGGATGGCAAAGGGCTAGTATCTCTGGGGTCTTCTTCACGGCGAGTATCGCCATCGTCTTGGAGATCGCGACCGGGTCGCCCTTCTCGAGCTTCCCTCTCTTGATCAGCTGGAGGGTCTTGCGACTCAGGATTATTCTTCCGGTCGCGGTTGCCTGCCTGAAGACGACCGGCTTGTCCGAGATGTCCGCCTGCTTGACGCTCATGAGGTGGGTGGAAGTTGGCTCCCGCGGGATTTAGGTCTTCTTTCCTCGAGCCAATGGCTCAGAACTTTCTCGTGTCAAAGCCGCTCTTCACGAACTTCTTCGCGCTCCGGGCCGGGCCAGAGTCTCTCTGACGCCGCTTCCTCTCTTCGGAGACCTTCGTGGGTTCAGAGCCTGACTTCGCATGGCAGGCGGGACAGAGGGCTTGGAAGCTCGTTGTGCCGGAAGCGCTTTTCGAGGCCGAAGGCGCCATCAGCTCAAAATGAGGCGGCTCCCTGCCTACCGGCTCAAGGTCTATCTGGCACTGGACGCACTTGAAGGCCTGTCGCCTCAGGACCTCGCTCTTCTGAGAAGAGCTCAGGGGGGCTTGCTTCACGGCTCGAAGATCGCCGGAACTGCTGATAAATCTACTTCCCGCGCAACCTCTTCGCGAGGAGCTTGGCCACCACGGTCGGTTGGGCCTTCGGCTCCTCCTTTAGCACCTGACCGACGAGGTGGTTGAAGGCCTTCTTGTCTCCCCGCGCTTCGTCGAGCGCTCCGGGCCTCGCCGCGACCACCTTCGCGATTACGACGGCTATGGCGCTCTCGTCGACCACGGCGGAGAGGTTCTTCATCTGGACCACTTGGCGCGCTGGCCTCCCCGTGAGGAGCGTCTCCCTTATGGCCTCCTTGGCCTGCGCCCGCGTGATGGAGCTGGATTCTACCATCCTTACGAGCCCCACGAACTCTTCGGGAGCGATCGGATGTGCCCCGGCGACGGCCGCCGCAGAGAGCTCGCCGACTATCAGGCTGGCCATCTCCTGGTATCCGTCATGGAGTCTGGCGCACTCGTCGAAGAACGCCGAGAGCTCCTTCTTGGCCGCCAGCTCCTTCGCGAGCTGCAAGGACACGCCGAACTCCTCCGCGTATCGTGACGCCTTGGCATCGACGACCTCGGGCATCGCCTTGCGAACCCCGGCTATCGCGCCCGGCTCGAGGACGATCGCGTTGAGGTCGGGCTCGGGGAAGTACCTGTACTCCTGCTCCTCCTCTTTGGAGCGCAGCGCGATGGTTATGCTTCTCCGCTCGTCCCAGTGCCTGGTCTCGCTCGTCGCGTTCCCCGAAAACGTCCTCTGCCTGAGTATCTCGTAATTGAGGGCCTTCTCGACCTCCTTGAAGGACGAGATGTTCTTGACCTCCACCCGCGCCCCTCCCGCCAGGGAGATGTTCGCGTCACACCTCATCGCTCCGTCCAGCTCGCCGTTGGAGACGCCGAGCGACTCGATCACGGAGCGCAGCTTCTCGAGGAACATCTTAGCCTCCCGCGCGTCCTCGATGTCAGGCTCGGTGACTATCTCGACCAGCGCGATGCCGGCCCGGTTGTAGTCCACGAGGCTGTAGCTCGACTTGTCGATGGTCCCCTCGTAGGTGAGCTTGCCCGGGTCCTCCTCGAGCTGGATGCGCGTTATCCGCACATCCTTCCCTTCGACCTCAACTGACCCGGAAGAGGCGATGGGGACCCCGCCCGCCTTGTCGTACTGGCTGATCTGGAATCCCTTCGGCAGGTCAGGGTAGAAGTAGTTCTTCCTGTAGAAGAGCGAGCGGTTCGCGACGCTGCAGTTGAGGGCGAGCCCTATCATCGCGGCGTATTCGACGGCCTTCGCGTTCAGCACGGGAAGGGTCCCCGGGAGCCCGAAGCAGACCGGACATATCTTCTCGTTCGGCTCGCTCGCGCGGTAGTCGGACGAGCAGGAGCAGAAGAGCTTGGTCTTCAGCGCGGTGAGCTGGCAGTGGACCTCTAGTCCGATCTTGACCCTGAGGCCGGACTCTGCCTGCATCCTACGCAGCCTCCTCGAGAGGCGGGCTCTTGAGGCCTTGCTCCCTGCCGAGAGCGGCGGCGACCTCGAGAAGGACCTCCTCCCTGAACATTGGGGCGATCACCTGCATCCCTACCGGGAGGCCGTCGACGAGACCGCAGGGGACGCTGATCGCGGGCAGGCCGGTGAGGTTGGCCGCGACCGTGTTGATGTCAATGAGGTAGTCCTCGAGAGGCGTCACCCTCTCTCCGAGTTTTGGGGGGAGCACGGGCATCGTCGGCCCAAAGAGGACGTCGAACTTCTTGAACGCGAGGGCGAACTCCTGGGCGAGGAGCGCCCTCACCTTCTGCGCCCTCACGTAGTATGCCTCATAGTATCCGGCTGAGAGGACGAATGTCCCCAGAAGTATCCTCCTCTTCACCTCCTCACCGAAGCCCTCGCTCCGCGTCCTCGCGAAGGCGGAGTTCCAGTCCGCGGTGCCCCTCTCGGGTGAGAGCCCATATCTGACCCCGTCGTATCTCGACAGGTTCGAGCTGGCCTCGGCCATCGCGATGACGTAGTAGACCGCAAGCGAGTGTGGGAGCGATGCTATCGATGTCTCACCTGCCTTGGCGCCGAGGGCCTCCAGCTTCGCGCCTCCGTCCATCACCCTCTCCGTCACCTTCTGCTGCGCGCCCTCTCCGAAGAACTCCTTGATCCTGCCCACTCTTAGCCCTTTGATGCCGTCCCCTTTCGGCGATTTCACCGGCTCTCGCGAGGAGGTGGCATCCTCTGCGTCGTAACCCGCAATGGCGCTGAAGAGCAACCACAGGCTCTCGGCGTCTCGTGCTATCGGGCCTATCTGCTCGAGACTGTTGGCGTAGGGGATCAACCCGTATCTGCTGACGCGCCCGTAGGTCGGCTTGAGCCCGACCACCGAGCAGAAGCTCGACGGGCACCTTATCGAGCCGCCGGTGTCCGACCCTAGAGCCACCGACGCCATCCCCGCCGCCACCGCTGCCGCGCTTCCGCCTGAAGACCCGCCGGAGACCCTGGAGGTGTCCCAAGGGTTCAGTGTGGGACCGTAGGCCGAGTTCTGGGTCGTGTTCCCCATCCCGAACTCGTCCATGTTCGTCTTCCCGAGGATTATCCCGTCCTCGCTCTCGATTCGCTGGACGGCGGTCGCACTATAAGGCGGATTGAAGCCTCGCAGGATTCTCGACGCGCAAGTCGCCTGCAGCGACCTGACGCATATGTTGTCCTTGACGGCGATTCCAAGCCCCGCGAGCCTCCCCAGCCGCTCGCCCCTCTTTGCGCGACGGTCCAGCTCCTTGGCCTTGGCCAGGGACGGCTCGCGGTTGAGCTGGAGGTAGGAGTGGATCTTTTGGTCGAGCCTGTCTACCTTCTCAAAGATGGATGCGATGTACTCCTCGGCGCTCATCTCTCCATTGCTTACCATGGAGGGGACCTGATGGAGGCTGACGCCGGACCGCGACTTCACTCGTCAGAACACCCGAGGTGCTCTAACATACCTTCCCTTCCTCTGCGGGACGCCCTCGAGAATCTCCGCGGGCATTGACGGCCTTACGACATCCTCCCTGAGACCGCCCTCCAGCGAGGCGTCTGCGCCCTCGGCGACCCCGGAAACATCCACCTTTTCGAGGGTGGCGAAGTACTCCAGGATGGACGAGAGTTCGCCGCGCAGTCGCTCAGCCTCCTCAGGACCCAACGAGAGACGAGAGAGGTCCGCGAGTCTCTCGACCTGACGGAGATCAACGGAATAGGTCTTCCGAGTCCTTGACTTGCGCGACAACTAGGAGCCCGTGCGCTATTTTTGACGAATAAATGATTTGCTCGACCGCCATCACGGCCCGTTCCCGGCGCAAATGGCAGAGTCTTCCCCACGATGCCCCGGACGAGCAAACAAGCCTGCGCGCAGAAGAGCGTGGCTCATCAGCGCCGTGCGGACGACCTCAGGAAGCGATCGAGAAGACATGATAGTGTTCCGATCCAATCGGAGCAATGCGAGCGACTGGGGGTCAAGCAGCCAAGGTGAACCCTAGGGGACGAGTGAGTCTTTCTCTAGTCTTTGGGAGCAAGGCATTCCCGAGCCAAGCAGTGCTTCATCCAGATAATCTTTAAAATGAGTCGACGCAAATTGCATCCGTTGGTCAAGATCCCAGAGGAGGCAGTGACCCTCATCCTGAAGAACGGCAGCGTAGTTCTGGTGGGCAGCGTTGACACAAAGGGGGTGCCAAACATCTCTCCGAGGTTCGTGCTCGCTGTCATTGATGACGAGCGACTACTGTTTGCCGACGCTTTCAGGAACAAGACATTCGACAACATCAAGGCCTGGAGGAAGGTCACGGTGTCTGTGATGGATAAGGAAACCATGGGCGGGTTTCAGCTGAAGGGCGACGCAGAAGAGGTCGAGGACAAAGACCTGGTGGCTCAGGCCAGCGCGAAGCTCTCCGAATATGGGATACCCGCGAAACCAGAGATGGCGTGGGTGCTTTCCGTAAACGAAGTCTACTCGCTCAAGCCCGAGAGCAGGTCAAAGGTTCCGATGATATCGGCTTACGGATAGGGCACCCTGCCTTGGGGATTTTTTTCCAACGGGCGCGTCGAGACCAAACCTTGATAAAGCGAGAGGGCTCTTGATTCATCGGGCGGTTCGAGAGATTTACCTCGGAGCCAAGGGGCTCAGTGAAAGAGCAGATTTTGGCGGTCTGGCCTGAGAACGACATTCACTGGGGGTTCAGCTGGGGACGGTCTCAAAAGTTGGCCGCGGCCAGGATTTTCTTCACCGACAGTAGGTTGGTGATGGTGGGGATAGTCAGCATCCTCAGTCCAGGCTTCGTGGGCACCACTTTGTCGGTGCAGGCTGCGGAGCTGGAGCGCAAGCGGCAGAACGAGCAGATGCGCACCGCGACCCTGGACGGCCTTCTCGCGTCGGACCCCAATAATATGCAAATCAGTTACGAACAAGTCGCCGAGCTTAGCTACGACAAAAAATACCTCAGAATCAAGTTCCAAGGCTCGATGGCTAGGGTGCAACCGGTAAAGTCCGGTGGGTTTCTTGCGTACGCGCATCCCGACGCCGTCCCTGACCCAGCACAGCTGATGAGGCAGACCATCGACGCCCTGAACGACGTGCCAGCCCTCGCAGGCAAGATCATCGTGAAGCAATAGCACCTCGGCAGTCTGGTGGACCTGCTCAATGCCTCGATTCCCGGACAAGTGAACCCGACATCGCAATCAGTAACCCAGCCGTCGTGACCACGGAGCTCCGGAAGGACAAGCGATTAAGGCGGAGGAGCTGAAAGGAGGACGAAGGGAAGCCCTAGTCACGGGGTCAAGTCAACTGGCAGTATCCGTGCTTCCGAAGGCTTAAGGGCGGCAGTGAGGGCGAGTTTTGCACGTCTGCCAAAATCAAGGAAGATGAAGAGGAAAAGACGCGCATCATGCTCTGCGTCCAGCGAGGATTGGGATCCTTGGGAGACGATATTGGCGCGTCGACCCTTTACTTCCTCCAGGAGCGGTCCGGCATGACTACAGAGGAGCTAGCGGGCACTCCGGACGAGCTTATTCGCGATCTTCGGCGCCTCTTCGGGCTGAGAAGCGGCTTGGTGTTCTCTTCGATCCGAAGAGAGCTCATCCTATCCTCAGTAGGCAACAATCCCCGCAACGGCCGACTCGAGGAGTTCTTGTTCGCCTTGAAAAAGGCCAAAGAATCCGTGGAAGCCGGCATCGCATGACCTGGCCGCGAGACCCTGACGCGCTCACCGAGCTCTAAGATGGCATCGCGGCCTCGGCGTCCCGTCTCATCTCCAGATGCCTTGACTTTGAAACGGTGATGATCTCCGAAGCGTTCGGGTTCAGGGTCGAATGCCCGGTCGAATACGAAATCCCAGGCCTTGGGCGAGTTGCGAGAGTCGATGATCTCCACGAAGAGAAGCGAGAGCCCGCCTCTCGTGCCCACAATCGCGCCGTGGAACGTCTGACTCTCTTTCTGGGTGACGATTGCGATCTTGCAATCTTGTCAACGCCATCCGACGGGGCGGCCACAGCCGCGCGATTTTTCCTCGAGGTCAAGGCACGAGTCGCAGTTTGTCTCTGGGAAAGAGGGTCACCTCTCTTATGTTCTCCTCCCCGGCGAGGACCATCGTCAGCCTCTCCATCCCTAGGCCGAAGCCAGCGTGTGGAGGCATGCCATAGTCGAAGACCTTCAAGTGGTGCTCGAAGGCCTGTGGTTTCAGCTTCTGCTCCTTCAGCCTCTTGACGAGGAGGCTCTTGGAGCTCACCCTCGACCCGCCAGAGGCCAGCTCGAGCGGGCCGTACATGAGGTCGAAGGCCTCGCTCAGCTTGGGCTGCTCCTCCTTGGGCTTGATGTAGAAGGGTTTCGTCTGCGTGGGCCAGTCGGTGATGAAGTAGAATGTAGGGTGCTCCCTCCCGAGCTTCTCGGTCGTGGGGCCTGTGAGGTCCTCGCCCCAGGTCACGTCCTCCCCTGCCTTCCCGAGGTGTTCGACCACGTCGGTATAGCGCAGGCGCTCGAACCTCTCCGGAAGCTCCAGAGGCGCGCGCCCCAACTTTTGGAGGTCCCTCGAGCAGCCGTCCTTGACTGAGGAGACGACGTGCTTGATCAGCGCTTCGAGGGTGTCCATCACGTCGTTGTAGTCCACGAACGCCTCCTCGATGTCTATGGAGGTTATCTCGCTCAGGTGCCTCTGGGTCCTCGACTCTTCGGCCCTGAACGCGGGGCCTATCTCGTACACCTTTTCGAAGGGAAGGACGAGCTCCTCCTTGTATAGCTGCGGGCTCTGCGCGAGGAAGGAAGGGCGGTTGTAGTATAACACGGAGAAGAGCGAAGCCCCGCCCTCGGTCGCCGTGGAGATGAGCTTGGGAGTCCTGACCTCAAGATACCCCTTTCCGGACAGGAACTCCCTGACCGACGAGAGGACCTCGCGTTGAATCTTGAAAATCGCCTGCGCCCTGTCCCTCCTCAGGTCCACCGCGCGCATGTCGAGCCTCTTGTCAAGGGAAGGAGTCTCGCCGCCGTAGACGCTGAACGAAGGAGTCTCTGTCGCGATGCTGAGGACCTTGAGCTCTTCGGGGACGACCTCTGCCCCGTTGGGCGCCTTGGCCATCGCCTTCACCATTCCCTTGACCGCGATGCTGCTGTGAGGCCTGAGCGCGTCGACCCTTGCGAGGGTCTCCTTGCTCGCGTTGCCCTTGTTGACTGTCACCTGGACGTTGCCGTCGCGGTCGGTCAGCATGATGAAGACTATCCCGCCCTGTGTCCGTATGCTGCTCACCCAGCCAAAGACGATGACCTTCTTGCCGTCGAGCTCAGGCTTGACCTGGATGGAGTAGTGGGTCCTCCTCCATCCGCCCAGGCCTTCTTCGAGTTTCGTCAAAATGGCTTCTCTTGGTGCACGACGCGAACTGGAAATCCTGTGACATCCTCCCACGGGCTAATAGCCATGGGCTTCCAGCGCCTTGAGGGCGCGTATAGTTCCTGTTTCACTGACCTGGCTCACCCCTCCAGTCGTCTGGATGAGTAGAGGCCTGTTCTCCACAGGCTTAAGCTCGGGCATGTGCTGCCCTACCTTCGTCGCAACGCGGCCAGCGATGATCACACCGCGCTTCAGCACGACGCGTGCTGCATTGAGGTCCCGTTGCAGAGTGAGGCCGCAGCCGATGCAGACGAACTCTCGCATGCTCAGATTAACTCCGTTTCGCGTTCCACAATGGAAGCACTCCTGTGTCGAGTAAGCCGCAGCGACGCGAACAACTCTCGATTCAGCCCCCATGGCCTTGAACTCTGTAAGCCTCACGAGTTGGCCCCAGGCTGCGTCGCTTATCGACTTCGCCAGCCTCTGGTTCCTGACCATGTTCCTGATCTTGAGGTCCTCGAAAGCGATTAAGTTATGCTCCGTCACCAATCGGGTGGAGAGCTTGTGGTTGAAGTCCAGGCGCTGGCGCCTGACGCGCGAGTGCAGAGATGCGACCTTCGACCGTGCCTTGAACCGGTTCCTCGAGCCTTTGCTCTTGCTCGAGAGAGAGCGCTGAAGGTGCTTCAAACGCTTCTCTGCCTTTCTCAAGAAACGTGGGTGCTCGACCTTTTCGCCGTCCGAGGTCGTGATCAGGGAGAGGAGGCCAAGGTCGACCCCTAGGGAGTTCTTTGGCGCCATTGGCGTGGTGTCGATGTTCTGCAGCGGTACGACCTCCTCGAAGATGAGTGACGCGAACCATTTGCCGTCTGGCTCCCTAATCACCGTACATGTTTTCAATCGAGCGTCCTTTGGGAGGGACCTGTGAAAGACAGTCCTGATGTTCCCGATCTTCGAGAGGAAGAGCCTCTTTCTTGCGATGTCGGGCTTGACTGACCCGTTGTATGCCTGCGGGTACGTGAACGAGCCAGATTGGTTGAACTGCTTGAATTTTGGATAGCGAGCGCGGTGCGCGAAGAACGACTTGAAGGCGCTGTCGACCCTCCTGAGGACGTCCTGGCCAGTCTGCGAGTAAAGGCCGGCGAGCAACACGTCCTCTTCTCGCTCGGATGTGAGTATCGACGCCTGCAAGTTGTAGGAGGTCGACCTCCTTTCCTTCTCCCATCGCAACTTCCTGTGTGCGAGGGCATCGTTCCAGAGCCTCCTTGATGCCTCGAGCGCACGGAGCATCCTCGTCTCTTGACGGGAACGCGGATAGAGGCGGAATCGGAAGGCGCTCCTCATGTTCCAATCTGTCACTCTATTGCGTATTAAAAGCCCCACGCTGCGCATTCATCACAGGGCCGAAGCCGCTGGGTTTTCTGCGACAACTTTGATAAAACTCTTCGAGGCACGATTGAAACCCTTAAGAGCGCCTCGGCGGCTTTTTGGACCGAAAGGATTGGGTTTTCATTCGCAAATCCCCGACAGCCTAAGCTCGGTCCCCCCGGGCAGCCTCTCCGACTCCTTCGGGCGCCTCGCAGGCAAGCTGCGGGTCTCGGTCACCGACAGGTGCAACTTCCGGTGCGACTTTTGCATGCCGGACAAACCGGCCTGGCTCGACCACTCGGAGCTGCTGACCTTCGAGGAGATGGCCCGGGTGACGGGGATCCTCGCGACGATGGGCGTTGAGAAGGTCCGGGTAAGCGGGGGCGAGCCGCTAGTGAGGAAGGAGGTGGAGACCCTCGTGGGCATGCTGGCGAGGGTGCGCGGGATAAGGAGCGTGGCGATGACCACCAACGGCGCCCTCCTCACGGAGAAGGCGGCGCTGCTGAAGGCAAACGGGCTCAAGGGGGTCACCGTGAGCCTGCACAGCCTGAAGCCGGCGCTTTACGACCAGATCACGGGGACGAAAGACATGTTCGCGAGGGTGATGGGCGGGATAGAGGAGGCGGAGAGGGTCGGGTTGGGCCCGGTGAAGATAAACTGCGTCGTGACTCGGGGCTGCAACGAAGGCGAGATACTCGACTTCGCGAAGATGGCCCACGACGCCGACCGGACAGTAAGGTTCATCGAGTATATGCCCTTCGACGGCACTAAGTTCTGGGACACGGCGATGGTCGTCCCGGGAAGCGAGATCATCGAGACCATCTCGAAGAGGTACCCGCTCGAGGCGCTGAAGAGCGAGCACGGCTCGACCTCGAGCAACTACCACTTCAAGGACGGCTCCTCGGGCGGGATCGGCACAATCACGTCGATGTCGAAGCCCTTTTGCGGAGACTGCGACCGGGTCCGTCTGAAGGCGAACGGCAACCTGGTTCCCTGCCTCTTCAGCGTCGCCGAGTACGACCTAAAGCACCTTCTGCGAGGTGGGGCGAGCGACGAGGAGATAGAGGGGTCGATACGGAGAGCGTTCTGGCAGAAGTTCGAGGGGGTGGGGAGCCTGATGGAGAACAAGGTCGAAGTAAGGCACGTGAGGCCCATGTACACGATTGGTGGTTGAGCGGCCCGTGCCCATCCGCGTCAAGGTGCTGTACTTCGGCCAGGCAAAGGAGGCCGCGGGCAGGGCTGAGGAGGACTTTTCGCTGCCCGGAGCATCGTCTGTCCTGACCTTGGTGAGCAGATCGATAAAGGCCCACCAGGAGCTCCGGAGGATGTCCAGCGTCATCCGCTTCGCGGTGAACGAGGAAATCGCGGGCGAGGACGACCGCCTAGCCGACGGGGACGTCGTCGCCTTTCTGCCCCCGGTGGCCGGTGGCTGATTGCCCTCACGAAAGGCCGCGAGGCTAACCAAAGACGTCATCGACCCCTCCAAAATGTTGAGGTCTGTGGGTGACGCCGGGGCGGGGGCAGTGGTGCTGTTCCTGGGGACGGTCAGGGACAGGAGCGAGGCCGGCAGCGTGGAGAGAATAGAATACGAGGCCTACGAGCCGATGGCGGAGAAGAGGCTGGCAGAGGCTGAGCGCGAGGTCAGACGCAGGTGGCCTACGGTCACAGCGGTGAGGATATTGCACAGGCTGGGCGGTCTTGCGGTCGGAGAGGTGAGCGTCGCCGTCGCCGTCTCCTCTCCCCATCGAGCAGAGGCCTTCGAGGCCTGCAGGCATGCCATCGAGACGATAAAGCACGAAGTGCCAATTTGGAAGCGGGAGAAGCTGGGGGATGGGAGCGAGGTCTGGGTCGAGGGAGTCCAGGTCGGGCCTGGAGCACGGGCCATACGGGCCGGATCGAGGGGTAGCGCTACCAAAAGGAACCGGCCGCCTAGCTAAGTGGAGCACAGCGAGAGGCAAGCGTTTAAGCTAGACTGCCTTCCAACATGCCTGTTGCACGGATGAGCGAAGACAGCGGTCATCCTGGCCATCGCGACAGGCCTCGTGGTGCTGATGGACTTCTGACCGTCCTGGGAAACTCGCGAGGCGAATTCCAGTACACTCCTCTTGAGGATGCCCTGCTGACCCTGGCCCGCGCTCTCGGCCCAAGGTCGAGGCGCGAGAACGTCTACGTGAGGGAGGGATACGGTAGGGTCCTCGCGAAGGATGTCCTGGCGAGAGACGATTCGCCGAGAAGGGATGCGTCTCACTTCGACGGCTTCGCGCTTATTTCAGCTGACACGCTCGGCGCCACCGGCGACTCCCCCACCGTCCTCTCGTTAAGGCGCGGACCTGCACGGTTGGGGGTGCTCCCAAAGGCGAGCCTCAGACATGGGGAGGCGATGAAGGTGCTGACGGGCGGGTTCCTCCCGGTCGGAGCGGACGCTATCGTCCCCCTTGAAGACGTCGCCGCGAAGGAGGGCGAGATTACGCTCAGGCGGCCGGTGGAGAAAGGAGAGCACGTCTATCGGGCTGGCGCCGACGTCAGGAAGGGCGAGCGCATCCTGCAAGCCGGCAGGACGCTGATGGGGCAGGACTTGGTGCTCCTCGCCTCCCTGCGCTTCGAGGAGTTCGTCGCCTTCAAGAGGCCCAGGGTCGCCATCCTGCCCACAGGGACCGAGCTGACCGCGGACATCGGCGACAGGCGGAGCGGAAGGGTGGTAGAGTCGCACAGCCTCCTTCTGGAGCGGCTCGTCGAGGGGGCGGGCGGCAGCGCAGCCACCCTCCCCATCGTGCCGGACGAGAAGCGCGCTCTCTCGCGCGCCCTCCGCGGCGCGTTGAAGCAGAACGAGATCGTGCTCACCCTTGCGGGTTCCTCTGTCGGGGAGCCCGACCTCGTCGAGTCGGCCATACGAGGGTTTGGCATGGCCACCACGGCCCTCGTGCACGGCTTGAGGGTCAACAGGGGGAGGGTGATGGGCTTCGCCGTAGTGGGTGGAATGCCCTTGGTCATCCTCCCCGGTCCCATCCAGGGTGCCCTGAACGCCTTCATAGTCTTGGGGTATCCGCTCATCCGGTTTCACCTGGGCATGGGGTGGGAGCAACCGCCGGCCGTCGCGGCGACGATGGGGGATGACTGGGACGCGACAGGGAAGTTCAGAGACTTCGACCAGGTGGTATACTTGCGCCTCATGAAGGACCCCTCCGGTCCCGGCTTGTTGGCGCTCCCCTCCAGCGGCGAGACGGAGAAGGTCAGCTTCCTGGTTTCCAAGAACGCGTACGTGCTCGTTTCCGGCGCCAACCCTCGCTTGGCAAAGGGCGACCGAATCGAGGCCCGCTTGCTCCCTGGCTTCTCACGGCTCGAGTAGCCTGCGGGCCGCGTTCAAATCATCCCGCGTATCGATGTCACTTAGCGTCCGTCGCGACCTCACCCTGACGAGAGCTACGTCTCCCGCATGCCTCTCTAGCACCGACCTTGCACCCTTGTCCCCCCTAATGCCTGCAAGCTCCCCGAAGTACTTCCTCGAGAAGATCGCCGGCGGGCTCACCGAGCCTCCTTGCGCCGCTGCGACTATTCCTCTCGCGCCTTGTGCCTCGAATGCCCTGAGCATCCGCCTCAACAGAGACCGGGTGACGAAGGGCTGGTCCGCCAAGAGAAGCATCGCCCCCTCGGTGTCCTCTGCTAGGGCCGATATCCCCGCCCTGATGGAGCTGCCCATCCCCGCTCGATAGTCCGCGTTCACTACCACATCGACGCCCTTCCTGGCCCCGACCGCCTTCGCGACTGCCGCGGCATCGTGTCCCGCCACGACGACAATCTCCAGCACATCGGCCGCCGGGACGACGTCGAGCGCCCTCTCGACGAGGGTCACCCCCCCTATCTGAGCCAGCTGCTTCGTGCCGAGGAAGCGGGACGAAGCTCCCGCTGCCAGAAGGAGGGCCGACGGTCCATGGCGGCCGGCCTCTCCGGCTCGCCTCGGCTTCGTCCTCGACGCGCGCGCCGTCGCCTTCAGGCCGGGCGACGCCCTCATGCCCATCCCATCCCTAGGGAGCGCGAAAAGGGAGCAATAATATATCTCTCCGTTTGGGGTTGGAAGGGAATTCAAGAATGCCGCTCCAAATCCGGTCGAAAGAAGAGGCCGAGAACCTGATTGAAAAAGCGACCGAGATCAGGGTAGTAAAGTGCAAGGGGGACAGCGTCAAGCTGAAGATGAGGACCCCGAAGGCGCTTTACACCTTCATCACGACCGCCGACGAGGCGTCAGCGATGACAAAGGGCCTCAAGACGCCGATAATCGACTTTTAGTGAATCAGGGGTTAGGGGAAAAGGAAACCCTACGCCATTTATGGGGTGGGACTAAAGCGAACGAATGGGTGCTTAAATAAGCAAAACCACCCTTAATCGAATGCTCTCGAGCTTCAAGTTTCGACTCTATCCGAGCGAGCCGCAGGCCAGGATCATGGAAGAGACGCTCGAGACGTGCAGGCGGCTCTATAACTCCATGCTCGCCGACAGGATAGAGAGCAGGACAGGCTTCTACGACCAGAAGAAGATGCTCGTGGAATTGAAGCGCAATGACAAGCATCTTAGATCGGTCCACTCTCAGGTCTTGCAGGACGTCGTCCTCAGGCTGGACAAGGCGTACCAGGCCTTCTTCGCTGGCCTGAGCAGATACCCGAGGTCCAGGAGGAGCGGCCTCTACTTGTCCGACGAAGGAGGATAAGCAAGTTCGTTCCTGTGAAGCAGGAAGTTCATGGTATGAAGACAACAGGCTTCAGCTGTGGGTAGTTCACCGAAAGTAGAACACCAGAAGCACCGCCACCCCCAAGCCCATAGGAATGGGAAGTCCCGGCAGCAGCCTGGCCTTGCTCAAGAGATACAGCGTTATCACGACTCCCACGTCGACCGCGAGGATGGCGAGGAACGCGGACCCGAAGCCAAACTGATAGTAGCCGAGGGCAGGCACCATTGCGTAGAAGACCGTGTCCCCTGTCCCGATGGAAAAGTCGCCTATCTTGGAGGCCATGGTGGTGAGCGACTCTTCGGGCAGCGTGTTGATCAGCGTCTTCAGCGGGCCTCTAAAGACCGTGTAGACGTCGTAAAGCGCGAAGCCGAGGGGCAGCAGTATGGCCGTGAGGATAGGGATGGCAGAGGCGAAGTAGCTCCCCACTTCGGCGGAGAGCAGGCCCGTCAAGACCAGGGCGAACGAGGCGGGGACCTTGTGCAGGGCGATGAGCGAGAGTAGGACGACCGTAGCGGTGGCGAAGGCGAGCGAGAGATAGAGGGAGGTATTCGCGTCCATGTAGCCTTGGGTCAAGCTGAGGGAGGCGAGCAGCGTGAGGAGGAACAGCGCGATGGCCGTGCCTCCGAAGACCATCGCCATGAATATCTTCACCCTGCGCTTCCGCGCGAGCCACACGGCGGTCAAGGTGGTCGCAAAGACGAAGGCGACGAGTATCAGGACGTTGTAGATCGAGCCGCTCGAGGAGGTCCCCGCGGGCTCGTAGACGGGGCCGACGGCCTCAGTGATGGGAGCGTTGACCTTCGTTATCGCGAGCGCGAAGACCTGTATCAGGCCGACGAAGGCGAGAGTCTTCAGCGCCCCTAGGGCCGCAGACGGTTCCTTGGCGTCCCCGTTTCTGGGCGGCTGAGGCGAGGGTCCCGGCCCGCTGCTCTCGGGCGCTCCATCTGACAACAGGGACACCCCATCACACGTCGTAGACTTCTCCCACGCGGGGAGCGAGCGCTTCGGCGCCCAATTCAGTGTGGAGATCCTGTGCGAGCTGGAGGCAGCTCTCCTCCTCGCCGTGGACCGTCATGAACTTCGGGGACCCCTTGATGGCCCTCAGGTCGCCGTGGAGCTCGGCCTTGCCGCTGTGAGAGGAAAAGTCGAAGCGGCGGACCTCCGCCCTGACCTTGACCGGCTTTCCAGCGATAAGAGTCAACCCCTTGTCTATCAGCGTCCTGCCGGGCGTGCCTGGCACCTGGAAGCTTACTATCGCGACCCCGTTCTTGTCGCCCATGGCCAGCCGCTCGTTGTAAAAGATAGAGGTGCCGCCGACGAGCATGCCTGCGGGCGCGATTATGACGCCGGGGTTCTTGATGAAACCCCGCCTCTGGTTCCAGCCCGTGATGCGCTCGAGGTGCTCCAGCGTCCTCCTGAACTCTACGGGGTCGCGCAGGAACTCCTGGTTGCGGATGAGCACCTCGTTCACCTTGAGGGCCATCCCATCCATCGCGACCGGGTGCTTGAACCCGTGCTTGTGGAGCGTCATCGCCAGCTCCTGCGCCCGCCCCACTGAGAACGCCGGGGCCAAGAGGACGCCCCCCCTCTCGACTATCATGTTGGCGTAGTCCACGAAGTCCCTCTCCACCTGGACCCTCGCGGGGTGGTCGGCTGTCGCGTAGGTGCTCTCCGTTATCACCATGTTCGCCTCGCCGAGCTCTCTTGAAGAGGAGTTGAGCAGCCCCGTCTCCGACCCGTTGATGTCGCCGGTGTATAGCAAGCGCTTGCCCCCGGCCTCCACGGCTATAACGCAAGACCCGGGAATGTGCCCGGCGTCGTAGAACGTCACCGTGAAGTCCTTTATCTGGAACGACTCCTTGTAGCGATGGTTCACGGTGTGCCTGTTCATCGCCATGAGGTCGATGAACTCGAAGGGCAGGTACGGCCCTGAGATCTTGATGAAATCCTCGATCAACATGTTGGAGAGCTCCGCTGTCACCGGGGTGCAGTGGAGCTTGACGTTCTCCCCAAGGAACATCACGGGGGTCGCGCCCGAGTGGTCCAGGTGAGCGTGGCTCAGGACGAGCCCGTCCACCGTCTTCGGCTGGACGTGCATGGGGAACCCGGGCTCTCTAGTGGTGAGAGCCCCGTAATCGAGGATGATGTTCGAGTCGCCGTGTGAGACCAGGAATGCTGAGCGGCCCACTTGTCTCGCGGCGCCTAAGACCTTTACTTGCATGCGTGAAACCCGTCTAAGCTTTCGGCCCGTTAGTCCCTCTTTAAGGGTTTGGATGACGGAGTTGGATACCGTTAAGATGACATCACCTCCACTGGGATCCTTCCCAGTCCCTGGTGCCTCCTGAGGTGGTTGTACCAGAGCATGAAGACGTCCATGAACGACTGGAGGTTGTCCATTCTCGTGGAGGGCAG
>Ga0307372_10003173_pt1 | contig 26567 bp, 25 predicted proteins | sample OX1MG_FD_202533 | JGI IMG/M metagenome (GOLD analysis project Ga0307372, IMG submission 202533) | Soil microbial communities from Risofladan, Vaasa, Finland - OX-1 | ecosystem: Environmental > Terrestrial > Soil > Coastal area > Acid sulfate soil | place: Finland: Risofladan, Vaasa | collected... | reverse complement strand
TGCGCTGTGCCAATTGTTTCAAGCGTCGCAGTTCTTCTTCGTCGGCCCACACGATCCACGTGCCCCCAAAGGGACGCTGGATGGCCCGTACCCAGCCGGGGGTCAGAAAAAGGGTCAGAAAAAGGGGTCAGAAAAAGGGTCAGAACGATTTTAAAATCGTTCTGACCCTTTTTCTGACCTCGTGGGGCCGCCTTCCGCGGGTCACCTGAACCGAACGACGGCCTAGGAAGGCCGCCGCACGGCGAGTCTTCGGGAAGCCTCTCAAAGTCAAAGAAGGCGTGCTTTTGCTCGGCTCAGCGAAACGGCTCAAACTGCTTGCGAAGGCGCGGCAACTCCTTGCGCACGGCCCAGATGAGCTGGTTCATGCTGATGCCCAGGCGCGCGGCGACTTCGGCACGCGAGAGCCCCTCGGCAGCGAACGAGAATGCCTCAGATATCTGCTCCGGAAAACCTTTGAGAATGAGCCACATCTCCTTGGCGAAGACGGCTGACTCCACGCCGCTTGGATCGGGGATTTGCTCCAAAGCGTACGCCGAGGCGTTCGCGCGGCGCAGTTTCTTTATGCCCGACCATTCTTTCTCCATTTGGCGCGAGACCTCGTGAGCCACGTTGCGGATGGTCAGGCGAACCCAGCCCAGGAACTCTTCGGCCGACTTTTCCCTGGCGGAATTCAGCAGTTTGTCGCTTTCGCGGAGACTTTCCAAGAGAGCGGTATGGATCGCTTGCACGAGGTCGTCGATCCATTGCGTTCGCCATTCTTCCGTCCCGACGATCGCTTCGACCTCGTAACGGCAAAGAAGCCAGCAATAGGGATGTTGCGTGACCAACAGGATGAACTCTCCGATCTCCGGGGAGGGGCGGTCGAGCCAGATGAGCGTGTCAAGCAAGTCAGACACCGATTCATTTGCCTCGGTCGGAGAGCAGCGGCCCTTGGATCGGCCTGCCGGCAAGAGGAGGTCTGGGTCGTTGCCCACCGCGTGACTCGCCAGAGTTGAAGGCGACGGCCGTTGGCGGAACTTGGTTCCCTGCCATAACGCACCGCGTCGGCCCGGCCGTCCGATTGAGCAGCACTTGCCTTACCCAATCGCGGAAAGAAAGCGGCTACGCGGGGCACGCAAGCGGGGACGCTTACGCTACGGGGGAACGCAGACGTCGCCTTGACTGACGCTTTGATAGAGCAGAACATCAATGTCGCGCTCTCGCCCATCGACTTTGATTACGATTGTCCCGAAAATCACGGGAAAGGTCGAAGGCTCACGGAGATAGTCCCATAACTGCCCGATTTATCCGAGGCGGAAGTAGGCCAACCCATGGACGAACATACCACGCTTGCCGAGCTGCGTGAACTGGTGCGACGGTTCGTCGACGAGCGAGACTGGCGGCAGTTCCATTCGCCCAAAAACCTGTCGATGTCGCTGGCCATCGAGGCCGCCGAGTTGATAGAGCACTTCCAGTGGATCACGCCGGAAGAGTCGCGCTCGCTCGCCGGCGACCGTGATAAGCTGGCGGCCGTGGGCGAAGAACTGGCCGACGTGCTGTGCTATGCCTTGGCACTGGCCAATGAGCTGGGGCTTGACGTGGCCACCACCGTACACGACAAGATGATTAAGAACGCCCGAAAGTACCCGGCGGCCGAGTATCGCGGCCGCTACGGGCCGGAATGCAAATGACACGTTTTGCCGCGTGAAGTATAACGCCGTTAGCCCTTGCCTTGTTGCTTCTGTTTCTGCTGCTGATTTTTGTCCTGCAGAATCTTCTTGGCCTTTTCCAGTTCTCGCCGCTGCTTGGCGGGCAGGTTTTTGCCGGCGCGGTTGATGAAGAACTGCACCATTTTGATGCCGGACCCGATTCCCTTGGGACTCACCTTCTCGCTGGCCATCTCCTTGGCGATCGTCTCGGCGTCTTGCTTGAACAGCCCTTCCCGCGGAAACGTCGAAACCGTCTTGACCTTGTGGCTCCAATACTTGCCGCTCCCCTTCTGGTGGCTCTTCGACTTCGTCGTTCGCTTGGCCATGATGGCTGCTCCGGTTCTTGTCTGGACAACCTCCCCTGTCGGAGCAAAGCGCGTGCCCACCATCGGTGTAGGGTGGGACCAGCGAGCGCCGGCCCACCGATTTGAGGGTCAGGTTTCAGGCGTCAGGCGTCAGGACAAACAACCTGACGCCTGACGCCTGACGCCTGATGCCTGACGATGGTGGGCCGGCGCTCGCAAGCTCGCTGGTCCCACCCTACGATTTCCCCGCGGACGTGTTATACTGCCGACCGAAAGGTGTAAGTAATGTCCTCCGCTCTCAACCGCACTCCGCTCTACGATTGGCACGTCGGCCACGGCGGCCGCATGGTCGATTTCGCCGGCTGGTCGATGCCCGTCCAATATGCCTCGATCATCGCCGAACACCAGGCGACGCGAACGAACGTCGGCCTGTTCGACGTTTCGCACATGGGCCGGCTGCGATTCGACGGCCCCGGCGCCGGCGAGTTTCTCGACCGGCTTGTGACCCGCGGCGTTGGTGATCTGAAGCCGGGCAGGATCCGCTACAGCCTGGTGACGAACGAATCGGGCGGCATCCTCGACGACGTGCTGGTCTATCACCTGCGCGATGCGGCGGGCGGGTCGTACTATCTGATGGTCGTCAATGCCAGCAACCGCGGCAAGATTCTCGAATGGGTCAGGCCGCGGCTGGAAACTGCCCGCGACGTGCAGCTCAGCGACGTGACGCTCGACTGGGCGATGATCGCGGTGCAGGGGCCCAAAGCCCTCGCCGCGGCGCAGCCGTTGGTCGAGGCCGAGCTGGACCGGTTGAAATACTACCAGGCCACCGAGACGCGCATCGCCGGTCACGGGGGCATCGCCAGCCGCACGGGCTACACGGGCGAGGACGGTTGCGAGCTGATCGTGGGCTCCGCCGCCGCGGCCGGCATCTGGCAGGCGCTGGTGGCCGCGGGTGCGATCGCCGCGGGGCTGGGCGCTCGCGATACGTTGCGACTGGAAGCCGCCATGCCTCTCTACGGCCACGAGCTGACGGAAGAGATCAATCCCTTTCAGGCGGGTCTGGCCTTCGCGGTCGATCTGGAAGGACGCGCCTTTCCGGGCCGCGACGCCTTGGCCCAGGCAAAGGACGATCCGCGCCTCACGCGGCGCATCGGCCTGGAGCTGGAGGGGAAAAGGCCGGCCCGCGAAGGCAACGCCCTCCTGCACGACGGCCAACCGATTGGGCGCGTCACCAGCGGAACGGTTTCGCCGACACTTGGACGCGCGATCGCAATGGGGTATGTTGAGCCGCAAGCGGCCGCACCGGGAACGCGCTTGGCGGTTGATGTTCGCGGCCAGATGCTCGACGCACGGGTGGTCGAGTTGCCGTTTTATCGCCGCCTTTTCCGGTCGGGCCCGTGAGGGATCGTGACGGCGGTCTTAACCGATTCCGGGCAGTGAAGATTAGGGAACGATCGCCTGCCAAGGTTCGGCGGGAACGAAGCAGGACAAATGGCCGACCTTGGCCTCGGCGGCCGCGCGTGTGCCGTCGACCGTGCCGGACTTGAAGTTGCGCCGCGGCCTCCAATCGGTGACGCGGGCCACCAGGTGGAACACCACGTCGACGTCCGCCACCTCGGCGCGCAGCGGATCGAGATCGCACACGTCGCCAACCCCCGGCTCGACGCCCGCCCCCCACCGCCAGCGCGGGTGCGCGGCCTGGCGAAGCAGGCCGCGCACCTGCCAGCCGTTCTGCAACAGCATATCGACGAGATGGCTGCGGATGAATCCGGTTCATCCCTCGTCTTTCATCCCTCATCCCTCATCCCTCATCCCTTAACCCAGCGTGTCGTCGTCTTTCGGGATAGGCGTAGGCGGCGAACACGGCGTCGGTGGCGGCGGTGGTCGAACCGCTGGGCGTCGCAGTGCCACTCGATGACGATGCGGCTGAGGCGCTACCAGCCGTCGTCGCTGTCCGCGGCGGGTCGAGGTAGAACTGGCCGAACTCACCGCCGTCGGTGTAGACGGTCGACGTGTTGTCTGTGGCGTAGCCGGCGTTGACGGTCAGCACGTTGCCTGACGGGTCAATTGCCGCTGAAGGTGTATGGGAAAGTGAACCCCAGCGCCCGTTGAGCAGAACGTTTGGAGCCGCGTAGACCACGAAGGGGGACGTTTCCACAGTACCGTCGGCTGAAAACGTGAATGGACAGCACCTCGGTCACTTTATTGGAACGCGTCAAGGCGAGAAGCGACGCCGACGCCTGGGAGCGGTTGGTCGCCTTGATCACTCCGCTGTTGCGAGATTGGGCCAGGTGGCTGGGCGCCGACGAAGAAGACGCCGAAGATCTCGTGCAGGAGGTGATGGCGGTGCTGGTTGTGAAGCTGCCGGAGTTTTCTTACGACCGCGACAAGAGCTTTCGCGGCTGGCTGCGAACCATCGCCACCAACATCTGGCGCGGATGGCAGCGGCGGCGGGGCGCGATCGCGCTCGAAGACGCCGGACTGGAAGATCGGGCCGGCGACGATCCGGCCGAAGAGTTCTGGGAACAGGAATTTCGGGAACGGCTGGTCGGTCTGGCGCTGAAAATCATGCGGCGCGACTTCGAGCCGACGACCTGGAAAGCGTGCTGGGAAAGCGTGGCTATGGGCCGCGCGGCGGCGGAAGTCGCGGCGGAATTGGGCATTTCGCGCGGCGCGGTTTATGTGGCCACCAGCCGGGTGCTGAAGCGGCTGCGAGCAGAGCTGGCCGAAATGATGGAGTGAGACCGCCCGGACATGGATGTTTACGATGCCCTTTGACCGCGGCGACATCGTTCTCGTACTGTACCCCGACTCGAACCTCAAAACGGCCAAGCGTCGACCGGCGATGGCCGATCGGGGCACTTCCTCGCTGGCGCCTCGACTTCGTGTGGGGAGCCCGCATCATCGGCGACAGCCCTGGGATCGCACGACGGTTCGTGCTACATTGTATAAACGACGTTTAATGAAAAGGGAAGGCGCCGATGATCAAGAAACTCACGAAGCACGGCAACAGTTGGGCGCTGATTATCGACAAGCCGGTGCTTGACCTGCTAAAGATCGACCCTGAGACGCCTTTGGAGGTCAGCACCGACGGCCAGGCATTGCTTGTCACGCCGGCACAACCAGCCGAACGTAAGGAGCGGTTCCAAGCGGCTCTGGAGAAGACGAACCGCAAATTTGGCGGCGCGCTCAAGAGGCTGGCCGAGTGACAGCACCCGAGTTCCTCTCGCTCGATGAGATTCTGGAAATCCATCGCGACCAAATTTCACGATATGGCGGCGCGCCGGGGCTGCGTGAGGCGGGGCTCTTACAATCGGCGATCGCACAACCCCGGGTCATGTTTGGGGGCCAATATCTCCACGCAGACTTGTTTGAAATGGCCGCCGCCTATCTCTTCCACATCGTCAAGAACCATTCGTTCATCGATGGCAATAAACGAGTAGGGGCGGTGGCCGCGATCGTGTTCCTGGAACTGAACGGCCTGGAAGTGAACGCCAGTGAGGATGAGTATGAGCAACTCGTACTCCAAATTGCGCAAGGCACGGGCGACAAACAGGCGGCGGCTTCGTTTTTCCGCGCACACACGACATAAGTGCCCAACGCCGAACGCCCAACGCCCAACGCCTTCACGCTCCCGCCAGCAGGGCGGCGAAACGGCGCGGATTGGCGATGCCTCGATCGACGAGCGCGGAGTCGGCCTGGGCAATGAGTTGGTCGTCGCCAGTCAGCTCGCCCAGCCGGCGCTGGGCCGCGGCGGCGTACAGAGGCATCTGGGCCTCGGTCAACGAATGATGCGCGGCCTGATATATGGCGATCGCGGCGGGCAGGTCGCCCTGGGCCGCCAAGAGGCCGGCCCGCGAAAGCGACGCCAAGGCGCGTGGCCAAGCCGAAGGTTGCCGTTCGAGATAGCCGAATGAGCGGCGCAGCGCGCCCAGCACGGCGTGGTCGCCGGCGCCTTGGTGCATGACAGCCACAGCGATCGTGGCGCGCAAGTGATGAACCTCGATGCCCCAGAGAGTCATGCGCATGTGGCCCGATCGTGCCAGCCAAGTCCACTCGTCGTTGAGGCGCCGCCAGGCAGCCGCGGCCTGACCGAGGTAAAGGTCAAGGCGGAGCTGTGCCGCCAGCGCCTCATAGCGTTGCATCATAGACAGTTCTGGCCGCTGCGGCCTGGCTTCGTCGATCTGACGGCGGGCGTCGTCCGGCCGGTCGACGGCCAGCCAAGCGAGATTCCCAATGTTCAAGCGGAGCAACGCGGCGGCAAAGTGGTTCTGGCAGTCCAGGGTGTCTTGCAGGTGGTCGGAGAGGCGCTCGGCCAACTGCCGCAACTCGCCGGCGTAGAAGAGCGGATATTGGCTGTACCACTCGGCCTGCACGACCTCAAACCGCTTGCCCGGACAGCGGCGCATGGCCGCTTTCATCGAATCGAACTGTTCCAGTGCCCGCCGCCAGTCGCCTGCGAGAATGTGGCCGACTCCACGTGCGCAATAGGCGCCGCCCAAAGCGTAGTCATCGCCCGCGCGGCGAGCCAGCACTTCGATGCGGGCGATAAACTTGGCGGCGCGCCGCTGCTTGCCGGCCAGTGCGCTCATGACGGCTTCGAATGTCAGAGCCAGCGCCACGCGTGCATCGTCGCCCGACTGCAGGGCAAGATGACTGCCCTGCAAAACCAACGCGGCCCCATTCAGATGGTCGAAGAAAGACACGGCGCCGCCCATTCGGCTGCACAGATCGATCTGGCCGAGGATTCGCTCTCCCGAGCGGCGGAAGGGGCGCGGCCGGACGCGGTAGCCGGTCAAAGTGAGCCAGGCGCGACGGCAGAGGAGGCCGATGAGCACGCTCGCGCGGCCTGTTCGCGGCGGGCGAAGGCCGTGGTGTTGAAAGAGCGGAGCGAGCGCATCGAGCGACTGGCCGACCATTCCCGCGCGCATAAGCTGCTGGCCCGACTCGTAAATCAACGGCCAGCGATCGTCGCCGGCGGCGGCCTGCGCCAGTTGTCGATATTCTTCGCCGGCCTCGGCGCTGCGGCCGGCCTGGACCAACGCCTCGGCCAGCTTCAGCCGCAGCGCGCGGCGTTCGTCGTCGGTCCAGGCGGGCGTCTCCAGCGCGAGCCGATAACAGCGAACGGCCAGGTCGAAGGCCAGATTGCCCGCCGCGCGGTCGGCGGCCGCCGCGGCATGCCGGGCGGCCAGCTCGGCTTCGCCCGCGCCTTGATAGTGCAGCACGAGCGCTTCGTCGTCGAGGGGGCTTTCCGCGGCGGCCGCTTCAGCCACCCGGCGGTGAGCGTCGCGCAGGGCCTCGGCCGACGAACGCGACACGAGTGTTTCCCGCACGCTGTCGTGATAAGTCACGAGCTTGCCCAGGCGATCGTCGGCGATGGTCCGCACGAGGTTGGCGTCGACCAGCGCGTAGAGCGGAGCGCGGCGGTTTAGTGTCAGGTCGGCGGCGCGATGTGCGCGTTCGAGCGTAATCGGGTAGCCCGCCACGGCCACCACTTCCAGCAGGCGATAGGCGTTGGCATCGAGCGCCGCCAGGCGTCGGCCAATCATCTCGGCCAGGCTCGGCAACTGATTGTGGTGCGGGCGTCCCGCCTGCTGGGTCTTTTCAGTGGGACTCGCCGGCTGGTCCCACCCCACTTTTGCGTGCTCCACCAGCTCGCGCAGGAACAGAGGGTGGCCCATCGCGCGCTCGGCAATCGTCGCGGCGAACGGTGCGGCGCCGTCCGCGTGCCCGAGGTCCACCAGGGCTGATTGTTGTTGTACAGTCCGCTCAGTCCCTCTTGCTCGATCTGCGGCAGGAGCAGAGCATTGGCATTGGCCCACACCGTCATGCCGTCGGGCGTGGTGAGCGCGCCGGGAGGGTAGACGGAAAACTGCGAGCAATAGTTGGCCAGCGCCACGCCGAACTGGCGGAGGTTGTTCGAGCAGGCGGCCCGCCGTCCCGCTTCGCGGGCCGCCTGCACGGCCGGCAGAAGCAACGCCACCAGCAAGCCGATGATGGCGATGACGACGAGCAGTTCCACCATCGTGAAAGCCGACCGTCGCGCGGGCAAGCTTATCTCCGCGCCGGTCAGGGCGTTCATCCGCACGCGCGATTCGGCCATTGAATAACCACCCTTGAGCCAGAGGCAATTGGCAGTATTGGAGGGCTAAGCCGATCAATTTAGACCGGGTGGGCGGAGCTTGCAAGTGTCAGCGTAAAAGATTATTCTGTTGCCGCTTTTAATAGCCACCTGGGGGGTGTCACCAGCGGGACGGTTTCGCCGACACTTGGACGCCCGATCGCAATGGGGTATGTTGAGCCGCAAGCGGCCGCACCGGGAAGGCGGCTGACCATCGATGTTCGCGGCCAGATGCTCGACGCACGGGTGGTCGAGCTACCGTTTTATCGTCGCAAAAGGAGCACATTGTGAGCCAGCGGAACCCCGAAAAGCTGCTCTACGCCAAAACGCACGAGTGGGTCGATGTCGCTGAACGCGGCGGCGAGCAGATCGCCACAGTCGGCATTTCCAGCTTCGCGCTGGAAGCCTTGACCGACCTGGTCTACATCCAGTTGGAGAAGGTGGGCCGCCAGCTTAAAGCGGGCGAACCATTTGGCGAGATCGAATCCGTCAAGGCGGTGAGCGATCTCTACAGTCCCGTCGACGGAGAGATCGTCAAGGTCCACGAGGGCCTGGGCGACAAGCTGGAGACGCTGCACGCCGATCCCTACGGCGAAGGTTGGTTGATCGAGGTGAAGCTGACCGGCGACGGCGGGCTGGGCAAGCTGATGGACCTGGCCGCTTACCAGAAGCAGTGCGCTGAAGAACAACATTAGGACACGCGAGCGGAGAACCGATTTCATGGAGCGACCGTCATCCGACTTCGACCTTTCAGGCCGCTTGGCGCTGGTGTCGGGCGCGGCCAGCGGCATGGGCCGGGCAATGGCACTGGCCTTGGCCGAATACGGCGCCGACGTGATGTTGGCCGACCGCAACGGCGGGGGGCTGGAACGCACGGCCCACGACGTCTCGCAGTTCGGCCGCCGCGCGGTGGCCGTGCGATGCGATGTCTCGCAGCCCGATCAGATTCAGACCCTGTTCGCCCAGCTCGACGGCGAGTTCGGCCGCATCGACTTTCTGGGCAACGTGGCGGGCGACGGCATGTTCGCCCGTCCCGAAGACCTGGCCATCGACGATCTGAAGCTCGTCTTGCAGAACCTCGTTGTCGGCCGGTTCGCGATGTGTCAGGAAGCGGGCCGGCGCATGCTGGCCCAGCGTCGCGGCAGCATCGTGAACATCGGCTCGCTGGCCAGCGTGACGGCCCTGGGCCGCGGGCACATTGCTTACAGCATGGCGATGGGCGCCGTCGTGCAGATGACCCGCGAGTTGAGCACCGAATGGTCGTCGTCGGGCGTGCGCGTGAACGCCATCTTGCCGGCCCAGGTGATGAACGCCAGCCTCGAAGAGCGGATGAAGGTCGATCCCGGCCTGCGCCAGACGTGGCTGCGCGGCATTCCCACGGGCCGTTTTGGCCGCCCCGACGATATTCGCGGCCTGGCGGTGTTGTTGGCTTCCGATGCGTCGAGTTGGATCACCGGCGCGCTCATTCCCATGGACGGCGGCAACCTGGCGCTGAACGGCGGCGGCTCGGTGCGCCCGCGAGAATAGCTGCGATGCCCAACGATAATACCGCCGAATCACCGTCCTCCGGGCAACCCACGCCGCGGCCCCACACCGTCGGCGACCTGGCGATCGAGTCGCTCTATCGCACGATGCAGCTCATCCGCCGCTGCGAAGAGCAGTTGGCCCGTTCCTATCAGCGGGGCTTGATCCACGGGGCCTGCCACACTTACGTCGGGCAGGAAGCGATCGCCGCCGGCGTTTGCGCCCACCTGCGCGAAAGCGACGTGGTGTTCAGCACGCACCGCGGCCACGGGCACGCCCTGGCCAAAGGCCTGCCGCCGCGCGAGCTGTTCGCCGAGTTGTTCGGCCGCCAGACCGGTTGCTCGCGCGGACGCGGCGGCAGCATGCACTTGTTCGCGCCCGAAATCGGCCTGATGGGCACCAGCGGCATCGTCGGCCCCAATATCTTGCAGGCGGTGGGCGCCGGCTACAGCTTCAGCCTGCTGAAGAGCGACCGCGTGGCGATCGCCTTTTTCGGCGACGGCGCGGTGAACAACGGCGCCTTCCACGAAGGGCTGAACATGGCCAGCATCTGGAAGCTGCCCGTCGTGTTCGTCTGCGAAAACAATCAATATGCCACCGAGGTGCCGTTCAATTATGCCAGCGCCATCCGCGACGTGGGGCGGAGGGCGGCCAACTACGCCATGATCGGTTTCGAGGTCGACGGCAACGACGCCGTCTCGGTCTATGAAGTGGCCCGCGACGCGATCAAACGGGCACGCTCCGGCGGCGGGCCGACGCTCTTGGAGTGCAAGACCTACCGCACGCGGCCGCACGCCGAAGGAATGGGCAACTTCGGCTATCGAACAAAAGATGAGGTGGAGCAGTGGAAAACCCGCTGCCCGATCCAGCGGCTCCGCGAGGAGCAGGGTGGTGCGGAAGGGTCGGCCCCGCGGCAGCGGTTCGCCGCGATCGACCAGGAGATCGAGCAGGTTGTCGACGCGGCCTTTCGCGAGGCCGAGCAGGCGGCCTGGCCCAGCGCGGCCGAAGCGACGCGGCACGTCTACTGCGAAGAACCGGCCACGGTGCCGCCCGCCCCGCCGCCGGGCGTGCGCGAGACGAACTTTGTCGCCGCCACGCGCGAGGCGCTCGAATTCGAAATGGCCCGCAACCCACGCATTTTCGTGATGGGCGAGGGCATCGGACAGCGCGGCGGCAACTTTCTGACGACCAAGGGCCTCTACGAGTTGTTCGGTTCCGACCGGCTCTGCGACACGCCGATCTGCGAGCGGGGTTTTGTGGGACTGGGTTGCGGAGCGGCCATGACCGGCACGCGACCGGTGATCGACTTCATGTTCATCGACTTCATCAACGACGCCTTCGGCGAAATCGTCAACCAGATCGCCAAGGTGCAATACATGAGCAGCGGCCGGTTGCGAATGCCGATCTTGCTGCGCGGCTGCATCGGCATCGGGCATTCGGCGGCCACGCACCATTCGAGCAATTTTTCGTCGATCTTCACTCACGTGCCCGGCCTGCGGGTGGTCGTGCCTTCGTCGCCCTACGACGCCAAGGGGCTGTTTCTGCGATCGCTGCGGTGTTCCGACCCGGTGCTGTTTCTGGAGCACCGCGAGTTGATGTCGCTGAAAGGGATGGTGCCCGAAGAGCCGTATGAGATCGAGTTTGGCCGGGCATCGGTGGCGCGCAGCGGCAGCGACGCGACGGTGGTGGCGATGGCGCTGATGGTCCATCGTTCGCTGGCCGCCGCCGAAAAGCTTGCCGCCGACGGGGTCTCGATCGAAGTCATCGACCCGCGCACGGTGTCGCCGCTCGACATCGACACGGTGCTCGACTCGGTGGCCAAGACGGGACGGCTGTTGATTGTCGACGAGGCGTATGGACCGTGCAGCATGGCGGCGGAGATTGCGGCGCGGGTGGCGGAGGCGGGGTTCCAGCACCTTCGCGCCCCGGTCCGGCGATTGAACGGCGCGTTCGCGCCCACGCCGTACAGTCCGCCGCTGGAAGCGGCCGTGACGCCGCAGATCGACGACATCCGCCGCGCGGTGCGAGACCTCGTTAACGTGTAGGGTGGGACCAGCGAGCTTGCGAGCGCCGGCCCACCGGGTTAAAGGCATTAGGCGATGGGCGTTAGGCTTTAGGCGTCAGGCGTCAGTTTGTTTGTCCTGATGCCTGACGCCTGAAACCTGACGCCTCAAATCGGTGGGCCGGCACCGCAAGCTCGCCGGCCCCACAGGCATAACTGGAGGATGGCCTTCCCAGGCCGTCGCAACATGATTGAAATCACGGTTCCGCGGCTCGGATGGTCGATGGAGGAGGGCACATTTACGCAGTGGCTGAAGAACGACGGCGACTGGGTGAAAAGCGGCGACATGCTGTTCATTCTGGAGGGCGACAAGGCTTCGCAAGAAATCGAATCGTTCGACGCCGGCGTTCTGCGCATCGGCCCGACTTCGCCCCAGCCGGGCGACACCGTTCGCGTCGGTCAGGTGATCGGCCACTTGCTCAGCCGCGAAGAAAGCGGCGGCGGGTAGAGTTTGGCTCGCGTCTCGGGCCGCGGTATAATGCGGATGGACAAGCTTGATGAGCGAAAGGGCCGAACATGAGCCAACTAGTGATTCTCGACATTGAAGAAAGCACGCTGGAGCAATTGCGCCAACGTGCTGCGGCGCACGGCCGACCGGCAGAACTGGAAGCAAAAGTGATTCTGCAAGAGGCCCTTCAATTGTGGCGCGACACACAGTGGGCGCATGTCAATGCGATTAGGGAGGAGTTGGCGGCCACTGGCCAGACATTCGGTGACTGTACCGAGCTCATCCGGGAGGACCGCGAGCGTTGAGCCTATATGTTGTCGACGCCAGTGTGGGCGTGAACTGGTTGGTGCCGGAAGCCGATTCAGACCTCGCCCTCCGGCTGCAAGATCCGACCCACGACCTTCACGCGCCGTCCTTATTCGACGCGGAAGTTGCCAACACAATATGGAAAAAACTCCGTCGCGGCGAATTGTCAGCGCCCAAGGCGAATTCGATCGTGCTTCAATTGCCTTCCCTGCCGGTTTCGCGCCATGCAGACCGCCCAATCATTGGTTCGGCATTCGAGATCGCGGAAAAGACGGATAGGACTGTGTACGATTCGCTCTACGTTGCGCTGGCTGAAAAACTGCGCGGCCAGGTGGTTTCGGCTGATGACCGATTCGTGAACGCGTTGTCGAGCACGCCTTGGGCGCCCTTAGTTATCGCCTTGCGGAATGTCCCGTGAAATAACGCTTGCCACGACGAGCGAGTCGATGCAAGACGGCCCCCACCGCGGCCACCTCGCGCAGGTCGTCATGAAAGCGGTCCATCGATCGACTCGCGCATCTGGCGATACAATTCCGGCTCGATCGTCAGCTTCATCCAATCGTCGACGATTTCTTCCGGCGTCGCGTCGGGATGCCGTTGCCGATAGCCCATTTCGCGCAAGTCGCGGCCCGCGCGAAAAGGACTTTGCAGGCGCCGGCATTTGTCCTGCATCGACATGTTGCGGAAAATGTCGATCAGTACGCGCTCGGCCTCCGGGGAGGTGTCGTTCAGCGTTTCATCAACGTCTCATCCATATTCAGCAACACGTTGCCCACCACCGTCCAGGCTGCCAACTCGGCGACGTTCATCTCCGCCGGCGCGGGACCGAGCGGATCGGTGGCCAGCTTCTGGGCCTCAACGGGACTCTGGTTGAAACGCGCCAGCGCCTTTTCATAAAGCCGCACCAACCGCGTAAGCTCGTCGCCGTGCGGAGGCCGGGCAACACAGAGACGAAAGCCGTAACGTGCCCGATCGGCCGCCGTCGGTCCGCCTGCCGAAGCCATTCGCCGGGCCAGCGCCTGCGAGGCCTCCACATAGACCGGGTCGTTCAGCGTGACCAACGCCTGCAACGGCGTGTTGGTGCGCTCGCGGCGGAGCATGCAGACCTCGCGGTTGGGCGCGTCGAAGGTGGCCATCGAAGGATAGGGGTTGGACCGCCGCCAGGTGGTGTACAGCCCGCGGCGATAGCGGTCTTCGCCGGCGCTGGTCTGCCAGTCGATGCCGCCGCCGAACGCCGCACTCAGCCCCACCGACGGCTGCGGCGGCCGCACCGGCGGGCCATACATCTTCGGGCTTAACAGTCCCGCGACGGCCAGCGATTGATCGCGCACCATCTCGGCCGACAGCCGGAACCGCGGCCCGCGGGCCAGCAGCCGGTTGTCCGGGTCGAGCGCCTCCAGCTCCGGCGTCACACGCGACGATTGCCGATAAGCCGCCGAGGTGATCAGCAGCTTGATGAACGCCTTCATGTCCCACTTCGAACGCACCAGCTCCGTGGCCAGCCAGTCGAGCAGCTCCGGGTGAAACGGCAGGTCGCCTTGCGAGCCGAATTCTTCGCTGCTGGCCACGATGCCGATGCCGAAAAGCTGCTCCCAATAGCGATTGGCGATCACCCTGGCGGTCAGCGGGTTGCTTTCGTCGACCAGCCAGCGGGCCAGCGTCAACCGGTTGCGCGGCGCACTTTCCGGCAGCGACGGGAAGGCGGCGGGCGTGCCTTCGCTCACTTCGTTGCCCACATCCAGAAAATTCCCGCGATGCTGAATCTGCGTCTTCCGCCGCTGGCCTTCCGGCAGCTCGCGCATCACCGGCACGGTGATCGGCTTCATATCGGCAAGCTGCTTGTTGCGCGCCGCGGCCCGCTCGCGGGCGGTTTTCAGCTCCGGGGCGATCGACAAGTAGTGCTGCGCGACGAGTTGCTGTTGCTCGGCGGTGCGCCGATCGACCGCCAGGCGCAGCGCATCGAGCACCACGCGCGGCGTGCGGGCCAGCTCGGCCGCCCGAGGGTCGTCGGTGGTCGAGAGATGGAACGCGGCCAACGTGTGATGGGCGAATTGCGAAGCCTGCTCGATGGTGATCGTGAGCTTCGAGCCGGCTTTGATTTCCAGCGGCGAACGGGTGACCAGCGTGAGCGAGTGGGGCTGACCCGTTTGCCCGCCAATGGCCCAGCCTTGCTTGAGGTTCTTGGCCTCGCTGGCGCCGCGGGTTGGTTTGAGCACGTCGGCCGGGTCGAAGTTGGCCTGCGAGTAATCGGCCACCGCGGCGGCCAACTCGACCGACTGCGGGCCGTTCAGCGGCAGCTCGGCCTTGGGCATGGGCGCCTCGCCGCCCGCGCGGGTCCATAGAGGCTCGCGACGTTCGTTGAACACGATCAGCTTAAAGCCGGCCAGCCGGCCTTCCAAAGAGTTATCGGTGCGGTTCCACACCACAATGCGGTCGAGCGGTTGCTGACTCTTTAGATCGACTTCCCACCAAGGGGTTTCGGAAACGTTGGTGTGCGTGGTCGACTTCGCTTCGGTGTAGCGGCCGTCGGTGTTGCCGTCGATCGCCAGCTTGGCCGGGCCATCGAAGGCCACGCTGCTTTGCGTCGCCTCGCCGCCGGGCGCCAGGTTGTCATCGCCGTGAAACACCTGCACCTCGGCCAACGAGAGAATCTTGTCTTTGCCCGGCAATTCGATCCGCACATAGCGGCCCATCAGCGGTTCGCCCGGCGGAGGCTCGATCGTGGCGGCCACGCGCGTGATCGCAAAGTTGCCGTCGGCGTGGCCGGGACCTTTGCCCGGCAAGGCGTCGTCGGGCAAGGCCTCGAGCTGCAGCGCCCGCAACGTGCCGGCATCGGGCAGGGCCTCGACCGTATACGTATCGTTGGCCGCGCCGGCCGCCACGCGCACCGCGCCGTCGTCGCCGATCTTCATTTCCACCCCCGCTTGCGACTTGACCGCCGCCAGCTTGAGCGACTGCCGTTTCATGTCGAGCGGAAAGCTTTGCTCCCACCGCGCCTGGGCCGCCGCCAATTCGGGCGTCATGGTCCGCAGCGTTTGTTCCAGCCCGGCCAACTCCTGCTGCCGTTTGGCCCGCTCGTGCTGCTGCTCGTCGGTGTAGAACGACACGAGCGGCGACTCGTCGCGGCGGTCGGCGTCGTCGGTGTTGTTGAAAAACGCGAAGAAGCGAAAGTACTCTTCCTGCGAGAGCGGGTCGTACTTGTGGTTGTGGCACTGGGCGCAGGCCATCGTGGTGCCCATCCAGACGGCCATCGTGGTGTTCACGCGATCGACCACCGCCACGCTACGGAACTCTTCGTCGTTGGTGCCGCCCTCGTTGTTGGTCAGCGTATTGCGATGGAACGCCGTGGCGATGAGTTGGTCTCCGGTCGGATTCGGCAGCAAGTCGCCGGCAAGCTGCTCGACGGTGAACTGGTCGAACGGCTTGTTGGCGTTGAGCGCGTGAATCACATAATCGCGGAACAGCCAGATGGTGCGCGGCGGGTCGTCGGCGTAGCCGGCCGAGTCGGCGTAACGGGCCAGATCGAGCCACATGCGTGCCCAGTGCTCGCCGTAGGCCGGGCGGTCCAGCAGCCGATTGACGAGTTTCTCATAGGCCTGAGGATCGGCGTCGGCCACAAAGGCATCGACTTCTTCGAGGCCCGGCGGCAGGCCGGTCAGGTCGAGCGACAGGCGGCGAATGAGGGCGTAGCGGTCGGCTTCGGGTGACGGCTTCAGACCCTCTTGTTTCAGCCGGGCCAGGAGAAAGTAGTCGATGGCGTTGCGCGGCCAGGAGGCGTCTTGCACTTTAGGCAAATCCGGGCGCACCGGTTTGACGTACGACCAGTGCCCGGCGTACTTCGCCCCTTCGCGGACCCATTGGGTCAGGATTTCGATCTCGTGCGGCGTCAGCTTCTTTCCGCTCTGGGGCGGCGGCATGATTTCATCGGGATCGCTCGATGCGACCCTGGCCACCAGTGCGCTTTTTTCCGGACTGCCGGGCACGATCGCCGCGTAGCCTCCCAGATCGGCCGCGGCGCCTTCCGGCGTATCGAGGCGCAGGCCGTCGCTGCCTCCTTTGCGTTCCGCGGCGTCGGGTCCGTGGCACTTGAAGCATATATTGGACAAGATCGGCTTGACGTCGCGATTGAAGTCGATCTTGCGCGGCGGCGCCTCGGCTACGGCAGACGCGCAAGTCGAGGTTGCGAAGAAGAGCAGCGGCAGCAGCGAAACGACGCGGCGCATGATGCGAGGGCCTATCTTGGGGAGCGGGCGTGCGGCTTGGTGGGATGCCCCGGCTTATGTGCCGGCTTCCATTCTAACCGGTCCGCCTGCCGATCGCGATGGGGCCGTGCAAGTTTCACCAACATCTTGTGGTGGGCGCAGAGCGTGACCACAACTATACTTCACGCGGCCGAGAATGAGACATGCGCGGTGGCTGCGGAACAAGGGACGACTCGATGTTGACGAACGATCTGCCCCATCGAGTCGTGGTTGTCGGCGGCGGCGTGGTCGGCGCCGCGTGCGCCTATTATCTTCGCAGGGCCGGACGGCCGGTGACGCTGATCGAACAGGGCGAGTTCGGCCGCGGCTGCTCGCACGGCAATTGCGGGTTCGTCTGCCCCAGCCACGTCTTGCCGCTGGCCGGTCCCGGCGCGCTGGGCAAAACGCTCAAGACGCTGCTTTCGCGCAACTCGCCGCTCAAGGTCCGCTGGCTGCCCGACCCGGGCCTATGGAACTGGTTCTGGCAATTCGCCCGCCACTGCAACCGGTCCGACATGCTCGCAGCCGCTCACGCCATCCAGGCTTTGCTCGTTTCATCGCGGTCGCTATACGACGACCTGCTGCGGGCCACGCTGACCGATGTCGAGTGGCAAGCGCTGGGGCTGCTGTTTGTGTTCCGCACGCAAGCGGCGATGGACCACTACGCCCAGACCGACCACTTGCTGCGCAGCGAATTCAATCTGGCCGCGACCCGCTACGACGGCCCGGCGCTCTGCGAGCTGGAGCCGGCGCTCAAGCCGGACTGCGCGGGGGCCTGGCATTATGCGACCGACGGGCACCTGCGCCCCGACAAGCTGATGCGGTCCTGGCGGCGGGCGCTCGAATCGCAAGGCGTTGAGATTCGCGAACATTGCGGGCTGCGCGATCTGGTTCTCGACCGGCGTCTTGTTCGCTGCGTCGCAACCAGCCGAGGCGACCTTGCGGCCGACCAGGTTGTCGTCGCCACGGGCGCCTGGACCCCGCGTCTGCGACGCACGTTGCGCTGCCCGGTTCCGATTCAACCGGGCAAGGGCTACTCGCTGACGATGCCTCGCCCGGCGATTTGCCCTCGGCTGCCGATGATCTTCGAAGAGCATCGCGTGGCGGTGACGCCGTTTGCGAGCGGCTATCGCCTCGGTTCGACGATGGAATTCGCCGGCTACGACCGCAGTTTGAACGCCGATCGCCTGCGCCTGCTGCGCGACGCTGCCGCGATCTATTTGCGCGAGCCATTTGCCGAGCCGGTGCGGGAGTCGTGGTATGGTTGGCGGCCGATGACGCCCGACAGCCTGCCTTACATCGGGCCGGTTCCAGGAATCGAAAACGTCTTTCTCGCCGCCGGGCACGGCATGCTCGGCGTTTCGATGTCGCCGGCTACCGGCCGACTCGTGGCGGAACTCATGTCGGGGCAAACGCCTCACGTCGATCCTCAGCCTTATGCGGTGGGCCGCAGCGCGTAGCACTTCTTGACTGCGTAGGGTGGGCCGGCGCTCGCAAGCTCGCTGGTCCCACCCTGGCCTGCGCAAAAACTCGCGGCCGACGAGCGCGTACTGATGCCAGTTTTGTTCCGGCCGGATGCCGCGCGCTTGCCGGGCGGAGGTTCACGTTCGCAGTCTACAGAACGATACTAACCATCGGAACAAAAACCGCGTACGGTCTTACCGGCAAGTTCGTCGATTTTTGACGACTTTGCACATGCCCGACCGGGCATCACCCGAGCGCAGGCGACACGTTTGTCGCGTCCGACGAGGTGCGCGGCCAATCCTCTGTACGCAATCCCGGCGCGCCGGGATGCCGTTCCGCCGAATTGAGCGATTCGGGCATTGAGGTGGGCTTCCCTTTCCCGCGTAAACTTGGGTGCCTTGCTTCGGCCCGGCCGCAACGTCGAATCACTCCAGCAGCAGATGGAAAAGCTGAGCGATGAGATAAAAGCCTTGCGGTCAAAGTTGGCGGACTAGTGCCGCTTTCTTGGGCGGCTGCCGCCTTGTAGACTTACTGTAGTCGCATGCGGCTGACCCGGTCGTTACCTAATGAGAGGATCGATGAACGCGATCAAAGCAACCTGGACCAACGGTCAAATTGTGCCGGCTGAGCCCGTCAATTGGCCGGAAGGGAGCGAGTTGGTGGTGGAACCGATCGCTCCCAACGCAGCGAAAACCGGCCTGACCGAAGACCAGTGGCGGGACGACCCGGAGTCGATTGCAGATTGGGTCGCCGCGGTTGAGCAAATTGAACCGCCGATCTGGACGGAGGGAGAACGCGAAGAGTACGAACGCTACCTCGCGGGACAACGCCAGTTCAATATCGACGCGGTTCGCACGCAAATGGCCGAAATGCCCGACGGTGACACGCCATGAAGCGCCGTTACCTGCTCGATACGGGGATCGCCCAAGACTACCAGGCACGTCGGCACGGGGTCCGTGAGCGCGCCATCGAACAGCGGAAAAACGGCCATCGCATCGGGATTTGCGTTCCGGTCTTGGGAGAGCTGTGGAGCGGTGTCGAGTGCAGCTCGAGCCGCGAGCGCAACCTGGTGCGATTGCGACACGCGCTCTCCACGTTGATCGTATGGCCGTTCACAACGGAGGCGGCGGAAGAGTACGGCCGAGTCTTCGCCGAATTACGACGTGCCGGTCGCCCAATGCAGCAAATCGACATGCAGATCGGCGCCGTCGCGCGAACGTTGCCCAATTGCATCGTCGTGTCGAAGGACTCGGACCTATGGGCAATTCCAGGAATCGCCGTCGAGAATTGGGCCTCGTAGCCACTGCCGACCGCGCTTTTGACGGTTCGCCCAGAATGATCGGCTGCGGCAGGTTTTGGCCAGCGTCGAACATGCCGACACTCCGGAGGCCGTGCGGCAAGTGTGGGCGAAGCGTTAATGCCCTGCTCGACACACCGGTCCAACGCGCGTTCGAAGCGCGCGACCAAAGCAAGCCAGCGTGACGAGCCAAGTCTCGGCGATGATCGCCAGCCGCTCGAGAATCGCTCCGCGCGGGTCGCGGGGCCACCGGGCGGCTCGGCCTTGGTCAGGCCCTCGGCTGCGGGGCGCAGCGGAACCGGGCTTTTCCGCGGCGGGCGGGACGCCCGCACCACAAGTCATGCCCTCGGGCGGTTCGCCGTCGCGATTGACGATGGCCGGCCGTTGCGGACCGGCGCCGGCCGCCAACAGCCGCCGTTTGACAACCGCGTTCAAGTGCCGGGCGGAATGGGCAATCACCACCGAACCGGCGGGCCGCGGGTCGGGTGCCTCGGGCCAGGCTTCGCCGCGGGAGACGCGCGCGGCGATCTCGGCGGCCAGCAGGCTTTTGCCGCTGCCGGCCTCGCCTGCCAGGACGGTCACGTGGCCCACGGGAAACCTGTCGGGCCACAGCCAGCGGGTCTCGGCCCCATCGATCTGATCGAGCCGCAGGATTTCGCACGGGACGGTGGCCGGACGGGTGGCCGCACGGGTGGCCGCACTCGTCGCCGCCTGGCCGGTCAGAGGCCGGCCGCCATCGGAATCGGATTCGCGTGACATGGACTTGTCTCCAGAATGGTGAAGGGTGTAACGTGGTCGTAAGTATACGTCCCATGCGACCATTCTGTCAATAGACGGACTATGGAAGAATTCTGGATAGAGTTGCTGAAGCGCGCGGCCGTTAGTCTTTGAGCTGGAACAACCGTTTCAGTGCATCCAAGAGCGCGTGCGGAACGCCGTGCCGTGCTTCGTCGCGCAGCGACTCCAGCGGCGGGTGAAGAAGCTTATTGATCAAGCGCTCGAACGACTGGCGAATTTCGTCGCGCTCGCCGGAAGTCAACGCCGGCAAGCGTTTGAAGAGCCGATCCAATTCGTCCTCTTTGGGCCGCTGCCAGCCCTGACGCAGTCGCTTGATGATCGGCCCGGTGGCATGGTGGTGCAGTTCCGCCATGAAGCGGGCCGTTTCTTCTTCCACGATGGCCGTCGCCCGTGGCAGCTCGTTGTTGCGCTCTTCCCGGTTGCGGCGGCAGGTTTCTTCCAGGTCGTCGATCGAATAGAGATAGACGTTCAGGCACTCGCCGATGGCCGGATCGAAGTCGCGCGGCACGGCCAGGTCGAGAATAAACAGGGCCCGCTGCTCGCGGGCCGGCTCGATTTGACGGTAGCCGGCCAGCGTCACCACCGGCTCCGTCGCGCCCGTCGTGCTGACCACCAGATCGGCACTCGTCAGAGCGGCGTCGAGATCGTCCCAGGGCAAGGCGGTGCCCTGCCAATGCTCCGCCAGCGCACGGGCACGGTCGAGACTGCGATTGAGCACCGTCACGCGACGGGCGCCTTCGTCGCGCAGGTAGCGGAGCGTCTCCTCGGCCATCTCGCCGGCCCCGATGACGAGCACTTGCTTGTCGTCGAAGGTTTCGAAGATCCGCTTGGCGAAGTCGCCGACCGCCACGCTGGGAATGCTGAGCCGCTTTTCGTTGATCGACGTTTCGCCGGCCACGCGTTTGGCCACCCGCATGGCCGCCTGAAAAATCTGGTTCGTCAGCGGGCCGGCGGTCCGGCGCGTCTGGGCCAGTGAATACGCTTCCCAGACTTGACCGACGATCTGCGACTCGCCCAGCACCATGCTGTCGAGGCTGGCCGCCACGTCGAACAGATGTCGCACGGCGTCTTCGCCCGTCCGCTCGAAAAGCTCGTCGAACAAATCGCCCACGTGCAGGCCGTGAAAGCCGGCCAGAAACTCCATGAGCTGCTCGTGCGTGGGGCTGGCGGCGGCGTCTTCGGCGGCCGTGTAAACCTCCACGCGATTGCACGTCGAAAGCAGCACGGCCTCGCTGTCGGGAAAGCGGCTGTGCAAGTCGTCGAGCGCCTCGCCGGCCTGCGCCGGACTGAAGGCCAGACGCTCGCGCGTCGCCAGGCTTGAATATCGGTGGCTGCACCCCACGACCTGGAGCTTCATCTCGCGCCTCGCTCATCTCGATTTTGGATTTTGGATTTTGGATTTTGGATTGCTGAATCCAAAATCCAAAATCCAAAATCCAAAATCCTGGTGGGCCGGCGCTCGCAAGCTCGCTGGTCCCACCCTGCGGCCACCGCGGTTGCGTTGCGGAAAACGCGGCCATGTTGCGATTTGGTTTTCTGCCCGTGAACGCTGGGCGCGACGAGCTGTACGCCCAACATGGCGACCAGCACCACAAAGCTGGCCACCGTCAGATAGGCGACTTTGCGGCCTTGCCGCGCGGGACGATAGAGCAGGCTGAACAGCGCGGCCGCCAACATCCAGACCAGCAACATGCCCGAACTCCAGACGACGGGATCGGTCCACGGCACCGATTCACCTGGGTGTTTCGACTGGTTGACAAGATTCAAGAGCAAGCCCGACACGAATCCGACCGCCAGCATCAGCGCCGAAAGAATGGTTGCCCGGCTGTTGGTCCGTTCGAGCCATTCGAGGCTGGGAAGCTGAAAACCCTGCACTGCGGGGAGCTTGTGCTTGAGCCGATAGCTTTGCGCAAGATGCATCACGCCGGTGACGAAGCCAACCAGCACGGCCACGGCCCCCAGCAGTAAGAAGGCCCCGTGGATTGTGCCCCAGAACTGCGAGGCCCTGGTTTGTGGAAAGGGCTGCCGATTGGCGAATTTCGCCGCCACCGCGATGAGCCCCAAGACCAGGGGAAGCGTGAACAGCCCTACCGCGGTGCGCGGAAAATGGAGCATCAGGTAGAGGTAGACGGCCGCCAGCAGCCAGGCGGCGACGAGATACCAATCGAACTCGCTGGCCAGCGGCATCGCTTCGGAACCTGCCCGGTAGGCGAGAAAGATGGTGTGCGCCAGCAATCCGGCCGCGCCGAAAGCCAGCAGCACCGCGCCGCGCACGCTACTGCGGAAAAACAGCCGCGAGGCTTCCAATGCCAGGGCCACGGCGTAACTGGCGGCGAAACAAAAAATACTCGTTCCAGACAACATCGATCGACCCAAGCAGCTGCGCGGAGCTAATTGCGGGGCCCTCGTTGTTTCGATGATTTTCGCTCTCGGTTTGCCAACGAGCGTAGGGTGGGACCAGCGAGCTTGCGAGCGCCGGCCCACCGTTGGCGACGTCGATTACGGTGGGCCGGCGCTCGCAAGCTCGCTGGTCCCACCCTACGGCTGCGGCATAAAAACGGTACAACTCCCAGAACGCCGCAAGGCCAACTCTTTAACGGCCCAGCTTCTGCCCCAGCCACCGCGGTTTTAGGGATGCCTTGTGCCGTGTTTGTGTTCATCGTCCGGCGCCCACGGAGTTGGGCTTTTCTTCACCTTCCAGCCCGTGCTCTCTCAGCTTCTTGTGCAACGTGTTGCGGTTGATGCCCAGGCGGGACGCCGCCTTGATCTGAATGTTGTCGCAGTTGGCCAGCACTTGGGCAAACAGCTCGCGCTCCACGCGATTGACGATCTTGTTGTAAAGGTCTTCGCCGCTGGCCCCGGACGCCGAGATCACCTGTCGCACCAACTCCTGCGCCAGAATCTCCGGATCGACCTCGTGCAGCCGCCGGTTTCTCGGGCGGCGCTGGCCGAGCACGGTTTCGGGCAACAAGTCGCACGTCAGCTCGTCGCCGGCGGCCAGCACGACGGCCCGTTCGATGTAGTTCTGCAGCTCGCGCACGTTGCCCGGCCAGTGGTAGTCTTGCAGGGCTTCCATGGCGCGCGGCTCGATGTGGACCACGTAGCGGTCGTTCTCTTCGTTGTAAATGTTGAGAAAGTGGCCGATCAACTCGGCGATGTCCTCGCGCCGCTCGCGCAAGGGCGGCAGGTCGATCGGCACCACGTTCAGGCGATAGTAAAGGTCTTCGCGAAACCGCTCGGCGTCGACTTCGTCGAGCAGATCGCGGTTGCTGGCGGCGATGACCCGTGTATTGACCCGGATCGTCTGCGTGTCGCCCACGCGCTCAAATTCCCGCTCTTGCAGCACGCGCAGCAGCTTGACCTGCAGCTTGGGCGTGGTGGAGTTGATTTCGTCGAGAAAGATGGTGCCCGTGTGGGCCGCTTCGAACCGGCCGGTGCGGTTCTCCAAGGCGCCGGTAAAGGCCCCCCGCACGTGGCCAAACAGCTCGCTCTCCAGCAGGCTTTCGGAAAGAGCGCCGCAGTTGACGCGCACGAACGGTCCGCTGCCGCGCGGGCTGAGCTGATGCACCGACTTGGCGATCAGCTCTTTGCCGGTGCCGGTCTCTCCCAGCAGCAACACCGAGGCGTTCGACTTGGCGACCAGCCGGGTGCGCTCATAGACCTTTTGCATGGCGGGGCCGTTGCCGATCAGACCGGCCAACGGTGGCCCGGAGTTTTGAGGATCCGAATAGGGGCGATAGGTGGGACTCATTGTTTACGGATGAACGAACAAGGCACGCCTCTCGCTTCACCCTTTCTCCTTTCAGTGGTCCGCCTGGTCCGCCGCCGCACGGGCCTCGATCGTATCCAAGATCGAAGCCAACAAGGTTTGTGTCTCCTGGTCTTGCTGCTCGCTCTCGTTGTATCGCTGGTATTGCAGCCGGATTTCGCCCGTCGTGAGCAGCGTGCCGAACCGGGCCACACTGGCGGCGAACGCCTGGCCGGCCGCTTTGCGTGTTTCGGCCGGCTGCACAAGCTGGCTGGCCACGTCGGCCAGCGTCTTTTGACTGGTCGCGGTGCCGAGACTGCCCAGCACCTTGGCGGCCGACGGGCCGAAGTCGGCCACGCGAATCGCGGCCGAGACGGCGCCCTCGGTGCGCCGCAGGTTGTAAATCTGTTGCGGACTGGCCGCGAGCTGCGCCAGCCACTCGACCGCTTGCCGGGCCTGCTGCCGCCGCTCTTCGGGCGGAACCAGCCGCTGGCCGGACACCGCCAGCAACCGCTTGAACTGAAAGTCGAGACTCGCCGCGTCGACGGGCTGGTAGATGACCGCCGACAGCGGCGTTTGCCGCGACAATCGCCGCGCTCGCTCCAGGTCTTCCGTCGAGGCGATAATGCCGATCGGCAATCGGGCGGTGCGGTTGTCGCGCCGCAGCCGCTGCAACAGTTGCCCGGAGGTAGGCCCGGCCAACGTGTAGTCGATCAGGGCAAACAGATAATCGGGCGACGAGATCGCGTCGGCCACCACGTCGCGTTCGGTCGTGGCCACGTCGGTCTCGAAGCCGAGTTCGGCCAACAGACCCGCCTGCCGCTCGACTTCGGCCGTCCGCGCGTCGGCCACAATCGCGCGCGGCAGGGCGAACGACCCGGCAAAGTACCCCAACGCCTCGACCACCAGGCTCGAACCGGGATAAGGCCGATCGGGCTTCCAGCGAATGATCGCTTCCAGAGCGGCATAGCGGAGCCGGCGGTCGCCGTTGCGGGCCGCCTCCACCATTGCACTCGGCTGGGGCTGCATCCGGTAGAGCAGTTCGGACTTGCCGATCTCCCCCAGGGCGCGGGCCGCGGCAGCGGCGGCCACGGTGTGGCTCTTGGCCAGCGAAAAGCCCAGCAAGCCTTCGACCACATTGATGTCTTTTTCGTTCAAGAGTGCCGCAACGGTGCCGGGTCCTGTGGGCGCGGGTTGGTCGATTCCCACGCGATACGCTTCGGCCTCCGCGCGTGCCGCCAGCGACATCCAAACGGCTTCGCGGTGCCGCGGGGCGAGCCTGGCCGCATCGCCGGCCAGGTCTGCGGTGCGGTCGGTCCGCACCACGAGGGCCGGCACAAACTCGTAGCTCAACGCCGATTTGCCGTCATCCCAGCGCCATTGAATCACGGGCGTCGCTTCCGGGTCTGGCTCGTAGAGCGCCTCGGCAAAGTCCGACCGTGCCATGCGCGCGAGCGTGGTTGCGGCTTCATCCGCCTCCGGCGCGCGGCCGATGAGCGTGAGAAGCGCTTCGCGGGCAGCGTCGCGCACCTCCTCGGGCACACCCGCGACCAAAGCGGGCGCCAACAGGTCGACGGCGGCCGCCGATTGGCCCAACTCGGCCAGGGTGCGAATTGCCTCGACTTGCGCGGCTGGCTGCGACGACCGCGCGATCGCCCGCAACGGGGCCGGGGCCTCGCGCCCGAACTTCGTCAACGCCGTGCGGATTGCCGGCCGCTGGTCCTGACGCGCCGGATCGACCAGGGCTGAGGTCAGAGCTTGCACCGCCGCTTCGCGGCCCCCAACAAGCCGCGTCATGGCGCCGCGCCGCACGGCCGGAGATGGATCGTTCAACTGGTCGATCAGGTGTGCCAGCTTTTCCGGATCGCGCGCGCGCCGGTCGACCGCCGCCAGCGCCGCGTCGGAGGCCTCACGCCCTTCGGGCTGAAGATCGTCGATCAACGCCAGCCGCAGGAACAGGGCCGAGCCGAATTTTTCCACGAGATCGGCCCAGGCTTGTTCGTCGGGCTTGGTCGCGACCAGACGCTTGACGAGCGTGTATGCGTCATCGGTGGCCTTGAGATCGAGCAGAATGTCGATCGTGGTGAGCAGTTCGCTGGGCGTCGATGGATTGGACTCCAGTAATGCCCGCACCGCGGGGTCGCTGCTCAGCCTCAACGGCCGTTCCTTGGCCTTTGCCGCCGGCTTTTCGCCGAGCTCGTCGCCCTCGTCCTGTGCCCGGATGGCACCGTTGGCGACCAGGCAAAGACTGAACGCCAAGAGCGACGCGATATAACGCCGCCGCAGTCGTAAGGTGGGACCAGCGAGCTTGCGAGCGCTGGCCCACCGATAGCAACGTCGTTTACGGTGGTCCGGCGCTCGCAAGCTCGCTGGTCCCACCTTACGTTCGTTACCAAACCCAGAAGGAAAACCATCGAAACAACGATGCTTCCAACTCACGAGAATCGACATCATTGCTCCAGCCTCCGGCGCCAAAGCTCCAACTGGCGATCGACTTCGTCGGGCGCCGTGGAACCATAACTGACAAACGCTTCGACCGCCCGTTGCGGGCCCAGCACCTCGCGT
>Ga0307372_10003170_pt1 | contig 26573 bp, 18 predicted proteins | sample OX1MG_FD_202533 | JGI IMG/M metagenome (GOLD analysis project Ga0307372, IMG submission 202533) | Soil microbial communities from Risofladan, Vaasa, Finland - OX-1 | ecosystem: Environmental > Terrestrial > Soil > Coastal area > Acid sulfate soil | place: Finland: Risofladan, Vaasa | collected... | reverse complement strand
GCCCGGACTACCGGCTGCGACCCGATCGCCGCCTGACCACCCGCCCGCAGCCGTCACTCTCCGTCGAACACACCGCCGCCGAAGGCGGCCAACACGCCCCCAGCCCCGAACTCCCGAACTCCCGAACAGGCTTATCTAAACGGCATTGGGCCCCTCCCCCTGGCGGCACGCGCAGGAGTGGGCGCAGGCTGCTGTTGACCGGCCCGAGGGTGCGTCGCTCCTCGAGTACATCGAGCAACTGGACGCTGAACCCGCCACCGACCACCTGAGCTTCGCCCTCGGCGTCGCTCTTGGTCGCTTCGGCCCTGCCGGTACCTCCGCCGAGGGCATCCTCGACCCGCCGACCGCGGACCTTTCCCACGCGCTTCCGCACGGAATCCTCTTCCTCGACACCACGCTCGACGCCGGGGATCACCACGACAGCCTTGGCCATCCCGCGTCCAAGCCGCTGCACGCCGCCTGGGCAGAGCACGCGCCAGCGATCGGCACCAGGCGAAGCCTGCGCGACTGGCTGGCCATCGACTTCTTCAAAGACGTCCACAAGGGCATGTACGAGAACCGGCCCATTCACTGGCCGCTCTCCTCGTCGGGCAAGACCTTCGTGGCCTGGGTGAACATTCACCGGATGAACGACCAGACCCTGCGGGTGCTGCTCGCCGATCACCTCACGCCGACGCTTGTCCGTCTCGACGGCGAACTGGCGGACCTGCGCGCCACCCGCGACGGCGCCGACAAGAAGGCGGCGCGGGACGCCGAGCGGCAGTACGACCGCGTACTGAAAGCCCGGAGCGAGCTGCAGGGGTTCATCGCTGACGTCGAGCAATGCGCTGACAGGGGCGCGCCGCCGACCGACGGCAAGTGCCCCGCCCGCGAGCAGGACGCCCGCTACGCCCCCGGCCTCGACGACGGCGTGATGATCAATTCCGCCGCGCTCTGGCCGCTGCTCGAACCCCAGTGGAAGAACCCGAAGAAGTGGTGGAAAGAGCTTGCTACCGCGAGCGGTCGGAAGGATTACGACTGGTCCCACCTGACGATGCGCTACTGGCCCGGCCGGGTCGACCGCAAGTGCCGGCAGGACCCGAGCCTTGGCGTCGCACACGGCTGCTTCTGGTGCTATCACCCTGAGCGCGCCTGGACCTGGGAGCTACGGCTCCAGGATGAGATCGGTCCTGAGTTCAGGATCGAGGAGCCGCCCTTCCGCCCCGGCGGACGCGACCTGGACGATGCTGGTGATGTCCCGCACCGCGACGCCTTCCTGTGCGACCTGCCCAAGGCCGCCCTCGCCGCCATCGAGCGGGAGGCCGCGCGGCGGATGGGCCGCGGCAAGAGCCGGAAGGTCGTCCCTGAGATGCGCATCCTTGAGACGGGTCTCTGGTCGGCCCACTCCGAGGCCATCTGGGAGATGGAGCTGCGCCTGGCCGAGCGGCAGGGCGCGGAGATCCGTATCCTCGCCCCCGATGTCCCGTGACAACGCAGATTGCTCGGTCCAGCTCGCTGGCCTGCGATGAGGAATCTTCGATGTCACGCGGCCATCAGCGCCGACTGGGGCAGCCGACGAAGCCCCAGGCAGCCGGGCTGAGCAAACTTCATTGACGCAGAGGAACGTTCATTGTCACCGGACACCCGATGAGCCCAGTGCTCGCGCGGCGGTCGAGGCGGAACATCCCGACAGGGCGCGCGACCGCAAAAGTTTGCTCGCCAGCCTCGTCCCGCCCGTCGAGCTGTTCGACGACGAAGACGCCGACGAGAGCGGGGAGGACGACACGTGACGACGGCCGCTCCATCCCGGCCGACGGCGACGGGACTCGGCGGCCCCGTGTCCGCGGGTCTGGAAGCGGACCTGCGCTCGTCGGTGCGCCGGCACGGCATCGTCGTCTGGCTTGACCAGGCTGGGACGTACAGTGAGTTCGTCGAGCGGCTCCAGGCGCTGCGTGCCGCCGGTGCCCTGCCCTACCAGGTCCAGGCCTTCCGGGGCAGCCACCTGGCGCTGATTATGGCGCTTGACGGCGTGGCCGTCGGCACGGAGAAGGCCCCGCTGGTCATCCACCTGCCGGGGTTCACGGAGGAGACCGTGCGGCAGACGCCGCTACTCGAGCTTTACGCGGCCGGCGTGCGATACCGCAAGGCGCTCGACACCCTCGTCACCGAGGCGGCCTCGGGACAGGTACGCCCCGACCAGATCGATTCCTTCCGGGCCCAGCCCGGCATGACGCTCGCTGGTGCCGACGCCTGGCTCAGCGCGCTCCTCGACGGCGCCGAGGGCGGCATCGGGGCACAGCTCCGGGCCATGAGCCCAACGGCCGTTCTCGACGACCTACTCACCGGGGGAATCATCGCCGGGCGGATCGGCGAAACCGATGCCGAGGACGCGCTCTGGGAGCGGTTCGCCGCCTGGATCGGCCTCCCCTCCTTCTGGCGCGATGCCACGCTCCCCCCCTCGCGGCTCCGCGCCGGGGACGTGGCGTTCGCCGCGGCGAGCTGGTCGCTGTGCGTGGAGTACACGGATGACCTCAGGCGTGCGTCGGCCAACGACCACCTGACGTCCGCTGCTGCCCTGCCGCGCCCGATTATCGATGCCTGCAGCGCCGTGGCCGCCCATCTCCGGGAGCACCACGCGGGCTTCTACCACCGGACGGCCGACGAGACGGAGGCGCTGCTCGCCGATGAGGTCGAGCAGGCCCAGGCCGAGGACCTCGGCGCCATCGACACGTTCCGGTTCGAGGAGGACAAGGTCCTCAAGGCGGCGCTGGCCGCGCTGGGCCGCGCGGCCTATGACCAGGCCGCCGGATGGGCCGACCTGCGCGTGGGACCCACGTCGACCGACACATCCTTCTGGCTCCGCGATGACCCCGCACGGCAGTCCGCCTGGCAACTCGTCCGCGAGGCGGCTCGTCTCGGCCAGGAGATCGCCGGCGCAGGGATGCGGATCGGCGTGGACACGGGCGCCGACGGAGCCATCGAGGCTGCCATGGCGGTCTATGTTAAGCGTGGCGCCGCAGTCGATCAGGCGCACCGGCTGCTGGAGCAGCGGCGGGTTGCCCTGCTCTACCCGCTGCTTCCCGAGTTCGAGACCCTGCGGGCGTGCCTCGACGGGATGCGCTGCGCCTGGCGTGAGTGGGCCGATGCCTGGGCCCGCGAGTTCAACGCGCTCTGCACGGCCCACGGCTTCCTGCCAGTTACCTCGCACCAGCAGCGGACGCTCTTCGACGAGGTGGTCCGGCCGCTAACCCAGGAACCCGGGACTACCGCGTACTTCGTTGTCGATGCCCTGCGTTTTGAGATGGGCGAGGAGCTTTACCGTCAGATGGAGGGCACCCCGGCCACCACCGCGACGCTGCGGCCCCGGCTCGCCGAGCTTCCCACCGTGACGGAGGTGGGGATGAACGTGCTCGCACCCGTCGCGCGCAACGGCCGCCTGCAGATCTCGCTGGCGGGCGACGCCGGCGGGGTTCAGGGCTTCCAGACGGGCGAGTTCCGGGTCTGCGACCCCGAGACGCGCAAGCGGGCCATGCACGACCGGGTCGGCGGCGCGACCTGCCCGTGGCTCACCCTCGAGGAAGTGGTCAGCCGCGACAGTGCCTCGCTGAGGCAGTCGGTCTCCCAGGCGCGGCTCGTCGTGGTGCACAGCCGGGAGATCGACGAAGCCGGCGAGAAGGGCATCGGCCCTGCCGTGTTCGACCTCGCCCTGCAGAAGCTCCGTGCCGCCTGGCGCGTGCTGCGCGAAGCGGGCGTGCGCCGGTTCGTGTTCACTAGCGACCACGGGTTCCTTCTGCTGGACGACGACGCCGCAGCCGCCCAGGCTCATGGCCGCCGGATCGACCCGCAGCGGCGGCACGTCTTCTCGCCGGTGGCGGCCGACCATGCTGGCGAGGTCAGGGTCGCGCTCGCAGACCTCAGGTATGAGGGCACGGGCACGAGCGTCAGCTTCCCGGAGAGCACAGCGGTCTTCGACACCGGCCGGCGGGCGATGAGCTTCGCGCACGGTGGCAACAGCCTGCAGGAGCGCGTCATCCCGGTACTCACCGTAGTGCACCGCATGGCGGCCGGCGGGAGCGGCATCAGGTACGGCATCACCGCCGAGACCCGCGATGGCGTGGCGGGGATGCACTGCATCGAGGCCAGGGTCGAGGTCCTCGCGCAGCAATCGCTGGACTTCGGAAGCCCGCAAGAGATCGAGCTCGCCGTCCGCGTCCCCGAGGCCGAGGACGTGCAGGTCGAGCTCTGTCAGGCGCGTGGCAGGGCGCGGATCTCGGGCAGCACAATCGTCGCCGCCGTCGGCGAGCCCTTCGAGCTCTTCTTCCGGCTCTCCGGAGCCACGGATATGCGCGCGCTCATCGAGATCCACCATCCGAGCGCCGTCGCGGACGTGGTGCCGTGCGTGCCGGACGCCCGCTTCCCTGTCACCGCAATGCGGACGCCCGCGTCATCGGCCGCCACCCCGCCGACGACCAGTCCGGTAGCCGACACGAGATGGCTTGAGCAGTTCCCCGACTCTGGGATCCGGCAGGTCTTCGAGCACCTGGCAGCGCATGGCGCGGTCACGGAGAACGAGGCCGCCGCAATGCTGGGAGGCCCGCGTGGCCTGCGCCGCTTTGCCCTCCAGTTCGAGGCCCATGCGCAGAAGGCCCCCTTTGCCGTGCGCATCGACGTTGTGGCCGGGGTTAAGCGATACGTGCGGGAGGGAAGCGGATGAGCACACTGACCCAGAAGGACGTCGAGCACATCTTCGAGGCGCTCCGCAAGGGCCTCGTGCCGGAGCGGGGACTCGAGGCGTTCGCGGTCGGCATCGAGAAGCAGCGTGGGGAACTGCACCGGCAGCTCGACCTCGCGGGGGACGGCGAGGGCACCGTCAAGTTCCTGCGCGGCGGCTACGGCTGCGGGAAGACCTTCATGGCACGCCTCGCCGTGCTCGAAGCGCAGGTCCAGGGGTTCGCGACCAGCTTCGTTGTCGTCTCCGACAATGACCTCAAGTTCCACCGGTTCGACGACGTGTACCGCAAGGTGCTAACCGAGCTGGGCACCGCGTCGTGCCCGCGCGGGGCCCTGGGCGATGTCCTCGACCGCTGGATCGGGCGAGTGGAAGAGGCGCTCATCGCGGCCGGGGAGGACGACGCGGACCCGGCGTTCGATGCCACGGTGGCGAAGCGCCTCGACGAGGACCTTGCGGCCATGACGGGCGGCCGGGCGCCTCAGGACTTCGTCCGCGTCATCCAGGCCATCTTCGAGCTGAAGCAGCAGGGAAACGTGGCGGAGGCTGGAGCCCTCATCTCTTGGTTGTGCGGCAGCGGCAATGTCGCCGCCTCGGTCAAGCGGACCGCGGGCATCAAGGGGGATATCGAGAGCCGCGATGCCCTCGACTACCTGCGGGGAGTCCTGGAGATCGTGAAGGCCGCCGGGTACAAGGGGCTGATCGTCATCATCGACGAGGCCGAGACCATCCTCCGGATGCGCTCGGACTCACGGCACAAGTCCCTCAACGGGATCCGGCAGATCGCCGATGCCTCAGGCTCCTATCCGGGCATGCTCTGGGTCTTCACGGGCACGCCGGAGTTCTTCGACACGAGGCAGGGCGTCGCCGGCCTCGCCCCGCTCCACGACCGGATCCGGTTCCTGAAGCAGGGCCGCTTCGCCAGCCTGCGCCAGGCCCAGCTCGAGCTTGTCCCCTTCGACGCCGAGCGCCTCCGCTCCGTCGCGCTCCGCTTGCGCGAGCTGTTTCCCACCGCTGACCACGGCCGCCTCGACCAGAAGATCAGCACGGCCTTCGTGGAGCGGCTCGTCGCGGAGGTGTCAGCGGGCTTCAAGGGCGACGTTGGCGTGGTGCCGCGCCAGTTCCTGCGTGAGTTCGTCACGCAGCTCGATCTAGTCGAGGAGCACGCGGACTACGACCCTATGTCCGAGTATGGCTTCCAGGCCACGGACCTCAGCCCCGAGGAGCAGCACGTGCTCTCCGGGACTGCGCTCACCAGCCCCGACCCCGCCCCCGACGAGGCAGACGGGCTGGTGCCAGCCGAGGACGTGTGGTGAGCGTTTTCGCCCGCTTCACACCGCGCCTGCAGCAGGCGATCGTGTCCCGGCTCGGGTGGTCGAGCCTGCGCCCCGTACAGGAAGAGGCAGGAGCGGCGCTGCTCGCCGGCGACAACGCGATCATCCTGGCCCCTACCGCCGGCGGCAAGACCGAGGCGGCGGTCTTCCCGGTCCTCTCGCAGCTCGCCGATGACGAGCCGGACGGGGTAGGCGCACTGTACGTCGCTCCGATCAAGGCGCTGCTGAACAACCAGTCGGACCGGCTCGGGCTCTACACCGAGATGATCGGGCTGCGGAGCTTCGCCTGGCACGGTGACACGCCGGACCACTCCCGGCGCCAGTTCCTCAGGGAACCCGCCCAGCTTCTTATGACGACGCCGGAGTCACTTGAGGTGATGCTCCTGTCGGCGCGAGTGGACGAGAGCAAGCTCTTCGCCGACCTGCGGACCGTGATCGTCGACGAGATCCACGCGCTGGCCGGGTCCGACCGCGGCGCCCACCTGATGAGCGTGATCGAGCGCCTGGCGCGCATCTCCCGGCATGACGTCCAGCGCGTCGGACTGTCCGCGACCGTGGGCAACCCCGAGACCATCCTTACCTGGATGCAGGGCACGTCCGGCCGGACCGGGCGCGTCGTCAGCCCGCAGAGCCAGCCGAGACCCCGGCAGATCCTCGTCGTCCATCGCCCGGGCCTCACTGAACTCTCCCGCGACGCGGCGAAGATCGCGGCGGGCCGCAAGAGCCTGCTCTTCTGCCAGTCCCGGTCTACGACGGAGGCCGTCGCCGAGCACATGCGGCGCGCCGGCATCGCCGTGTTCGTCCATCACAGCGCCGTATCCCGGGAGGGGCGCCAGCTCGCGGAGGAGCGCTTTCACCACGGCAGCGACGCCTGCATCGTGTGCACCTCCACGCTGGAGCTGGGAATCGACGTCGGCGACCTCGACCGGGTCCTGCAGGCGGAGGCGCCAGACACCGTGAGCTCGTTCCTGCAGCGCATGGGGCGAACGGGGCGCCGACCGGGGCAGGCGTCTAACACCACATTCCTCTGCGAGACAACCGAGGGAATGCTGCAGGCCATCGCCTTGGTCGAGCTGGCTAAGGCTGGCTGGGTCGAGCCGGTCGAACTCGACCACCGCTGCTGGCCGGTGCTCATCCACCAGTTGCTCGCCATAGCGCTGGCAGGGGACGGGATCACCGACGAAGATGCCTGGGAGCACCTGGCGCGCGTGCCTGACTTCCAGGGCATTCACCGGGCCGAATACGACCGCCTTCTGGCGTGGATGGTGCGAGATGGCTCGCTCTGGCTCGCCGGCGGGCGGCTGGTCCTGGGGCCGAAGGCCGAGCGCCGGTTCGGCCGCAAGAACTTCATGGAACTCTACGCGGTCTTCTCCAGCCCGCAGACCTACACGGTACAGGCCGCCGATGGCCGCCCCCTAGGCTCGCTCAGCCAGGCGTTCGTCGACCGACTCGTCGACGGGGTCAGCAGCTTCCTGCTTGGCGGGCGTGCATGGGCCGTCCTCCAGGTACGGCACGATGACCGCCGCGTCATCGTCGAGGCGGCGCCCCACGGACGCCAGCCCACGTGGGGAGGGTTCCTCCCCCAGTTCCTCGGCCTCGACCTCTGCCAGCACATCCGTTCGGTGCTGCTCAGCGAGGCACGCTACCCGTACCTTGATGACGCCGCATGGGAGATTCTCACCGATCAGCGTGCTTCCATGCGGGAGGTAATCAGCTCCGAGCGCGGCAGCGCAGAGTTCGATAATGGGGAGATCCGCTGGTGGACCTTCGCGGGCGGGCGCATCAACGCGACACTCCGGCATGCGCTCGAAGCGGTTGCAGGAGACTGGCAGGTCATCTCCGACAACTTCCTGGTCAAGGTACGCGGCGCGGCCATTGACAGAGACCGCTTCCGTGACGCGCTCAGCAGGCTAGGGGAACCCGAGTTCTGGGAGGATGAGCGCCTCTGGGCGCAGGTCGCCGAGTCGCTCCCGGGCTACCGCCTGAGCAAGTTCCAGCCGCTGATGCCGCCCTGGGTCGAGCGCGAGGTAGTCGCGAGCTACCTGCTTGACGTCGGCGGAGCCTGGCGATGGCTCTCGAAGGGCGAGACCCGCCTCCCACGGCTGCCCGATAGCATCCGGACTCTGACAGTGAGCGATGCGGAGCGAATCGCCGAGCTTCCGGAGGCGCCAGCGGAGCTACCCATCCTGCGCCGCGACGAAGACCGGCCGCTGATCTGGGTGCGCACGCCGTCGCAGCTCACGGAGGCGGTCGCCGCCCTGGCATCCGAGCCGGTCGTCGGCCTCGACGTCGAGACCACGCTGGCGAAACGCACCCTCTGCCTGATTCAGATAGCAGGCCGCGAGGCAACCTACCTCCTCGACGCGCTTGAGCTACCAGACCTGGAGCCTCTCGGCCGGTTGCTCACGAGCGGCGAGACAACGAAGCTGATCCACTACGCCCCGTTCGAACGCGAGGTCCTCGGCCGGCATGGCTTCGCGCTGGACGGCGTGGTCGATACTCGCGAGGTATCGGTCCGGCTCCGGCGCGCCGCGGAGGGACACAGCCTCCGTGAAGTCTGCGCGCGCGAGTTCGGCGCGGCACTCGACAAGAGGGAGCAGACCGGGGACTGGACCCGGCGACCTCTTACCAAGAGCCAGGCGACATACGCTGCCCTGGACGCCGAGGTGCTACTCCGCTTGTTCGCGCACTTCGAGGAGGTCACGCATACTCCTCCAAATCGGCCAGGCGAGCTCTGACCTTCTTCGGGGGATGGTCCGCTTGTTCGCGCAAGCGCTGATGAGCGCTGACGCTGACGCCGTGTGCGGGCGCCGTCTACAGCGAGCGCAGCGACGAGCGGGTCAACTCCTGCAACGGGTACCGGCACACCCAGCCGGGAGCATCAACCTAGCGGTCCCGAAGCTGCGGCAGGGCAGCTACTTCCCCAGCTGGCTCCTGGAGCGCCGCCGCCGCGCCGAGGCCGCCCTGTAATAATCACCACGACGGCAGCATGAGGGCGGTGGCCGTCACGATTGGCGGGAGCAGCGCGGTCAGCGACGGGCTGGTGCTGGCGTGGGACCTGGCCGCGGGCCGCAGCGCCGTCCTCTTCCGGCCACACTGACGGGTGCGGGCGGCGGTCATCGCCGACGGCAGTACTGCAATTAGTGACCGCGGGTGCCGCGCTCCAGTCCAACCGGCCAGGTTGCCGCGGGCGGTGTCAGATCCTCACGCGCTTACAGTGAACGCCGCCTCGTAGCCCATGGCCGCGATGTCCTCGTAGACGGTGGTGGGGGCTACTCGGTTCCACCGGTGTCCGAGCAATAGGGACAGTCCCATCGGCCCGGCGAGGAAGAGGTGGACACGGGGATGTCCGTGAGCAGCACGACGGGCGGCCTGGCGGAGGCCGTAGGCCAGGGCGCAGGCGTCTTCCGGGCTGCCGACTGCGTTGTCGCGCGGGCCTGCGGGCGGGCTGAGGAGCACGAGCTTGTCGACTGGCAGGTGCTGGCCGCGCAGGAAGCCCAGGACGTCGTCGGCGATTGGTGTGGCGATCTGGATTGCGATCGCGACATCTTCGCCCTGGCCGACATGATGCTCGGAGACGTCGGGCTCGATCGGTGCGCTGTAGCGTGCGCTGGATGCCCATACCGTGCCGCGTTGTATGACGGCGATATCGGTGTTCGTCACCATCCGCAGTGATGCGCCGACCGTGAAGGCGGTCGCCTGGCGGAGGCTCCCGGTGATCACGACATTCGATGCGGCACCGATTTGACCTGGGATCGCTTCGATGTCTGCCTGGAGTTGCTGCCACGTCGCGGGCGGCTTCGGGCGGCGCTTGGCGTAGGCGTCGGGCCCATCGAATCGGTCGACCCAGTCGAGTGCGTGGCGGGCCTGGGCTGCGAGCGGGTCTGGGGTGAGCGTGGCGATCGAGACGACTGCTCTGGCCGGCCCGGCGAGCAGGGCACGTGACGCGACCATGTTCTCGATCATGGCACGGTCAAGGACACGCCGTCCGGCGACAACCTGCTCGGCGACCCAGTCGGCTCCGGCGGCGAGGGCAGCGGCGTCACCGCGGAACCCGGTGACCAGCATGGTCAGCCTGGTCACCTCCTCCAGGTGGCTGCGGTCGCGGGAAAGGTCGAAGTCCAGGACCGCGAGCAGCTCCATCAGGTCCGGTTCTGTGAGGCCGGCCGCTTGTGCCCAGGCATCCAGGGCCTTCCCGCACTTCGACCGCGGGCCGCCGATTGCGGCCTTAGGGAGCAGTCGGCGCGTCCGGGCGTCCCGCGCCGACACCAGCGGGTCAGCGGGATCAGGGGCACGGTTGGTGACGATCGCCAGCTCAACGGGGTCGCCGCCTGCTGCGAGCCTGTGCCACGCGTCGGCGATCTTGCGGAGGATCGAGGGGCCGCCGGTGGCAGCTGGCCGGGTCAGGTAGTCGGTATTGACCGGCGTGCTGTGATCGACGGCGTATTTGACCTGCTGGTAGGTGTGCGGCGGGTTCCGGCGGTAAAGGACGACGTCGTCGAGGTTGCCAGCATCGTCGACCTCGATCCCGACCGTGAGGACCGGATTGGATGCGGCGGTTGCTGCGTCGTAGAGGACGGTGACGCAGGCCAGCCAGGCGACGAGCCACTGGTAGCGATCGCCCGCGATCCGGACTCCGGTCGCGCTCGGCGCCGGCAAGGGCGTGGTCATTCGGATTCCCGGAACTCGGGCGTGGGCTTCATGCCGACCGCGACGTCGAGCAGGATGTCGGCCGTGAGTGGCTTGCCGGGGAACGCGGCGAGGATCGCCGCCGGGACGAGCCGCTGGGTCAGGTCAGAGTAGGTGAATCCCGGCCGGTCTCCGGACGGGCCGGTGAGGCCGACGAGGCTGTCGATCGTGCGGCTGTCGATGCCGGTCCCGTCCAGAGCGGCTGCCAGCACGGTCCGGCGCTCTGAGTCGCCGGGCCGGGTGAAGGTGAGGATCGCTGCGGCGCGCCGCAGCACGGCGGGGTCCAGGGCGCCTTCCCGGTTGGTGCACATGACGACCAGGACGGGGACCTGCTCGCCGGCGAGGCTGCTGATGCCGGCCAGCAGCGCGTCGACGCCGGCGCGGTCCTCGTGGTGCATGTGCTGGGCGGCGCGGGACTGCGCGAGAGCGTCGGCCTCGTCGATGACCAGGATGTGGACCGCGTTGGGGCCGTTGCGGCCGCGGGCCCGGCGGCCGGTAGCGAGCAGGTGGGTGAACGCGTCGCCGATGAGGGTGGTCATCTCGCCGACCAGGCCGCTGCCGCGGGCGCTGAGCTTGAGCCGGTACAGGTACACGGGCAGGTTCAGGGTGTCGGCCAGGTCGCAGCCGAAGGACTCGGCCAGCGCCGTCTTGCCCGCGCCGACATCGCCGGCGAATACGAACAGCGGCGCGCGGTCGGCCATGAGGCTGAGCGCGGGCAGGTCAGCGTGATGATGCTCGGCCGCCCATGCGGTCAGGGCCGCCGGGTTCACCAGGACGCGGGCTTCGCGGCGCAACTGCTCCTTGAAGTCATCGACGCCGACCAGCCGGCGGTACCGGGCGGCGCGGACCGGTTCGGGCAGCTCGATGACCGGGTGGAACAGTTCGTCGGTGGTGCTCACCCATGCTCCTTAGCTGGAGAGGTAGATGTCGCGGCTGACCCCGGTGCCGTTACGGCTGTATCCGTGGGCGGCCAGGAAGCTTCCGGATCCGGTGGTCGGCTCCGGGGCGCCGACGCGGGTAACCGGGAGCCGGGCCCGGACCCTGGCCCGTTCCCCCGCAGTCAACCGAGCGTGGGCGGCGGAGTAGGTGAGGTAGCTCAGGAACTCGCGCCCGGCGACGGCCGCCGCCGTCGGCAGCGCCCCCGGCCGGCTGTCCATGAGCTGGCCCCCGACGGTCGCGGTGTAGCGCAGCCGGAGTTTCCACGCGTTGGTGGCGCTGTCCATGAACCCGTAGTCGACGGTGCCCAGGTAGCCGTCCCGCAGCAGGAGCGCCGCCTCCTCGGCGAAGTCGTCGATGCTGGCCAGCGCCGGGCGGCCGTACAGGTTGTTGAGCAGCCGGAGGTCCGCGCCGATCTTGGCGCCGACGTAGCGCGCGTCGGTGATCGTGAAGCTGGCGGTCCGGGTACCGGTGGCGGTCATCAGGCCCCCTCGAAGCCGGGGCCGAGCAGGTTGCGCCAGGCGTCGTTCGCGTCGCCCTTGGTCGGGGCGTGCGCGGCCCAGGAGATGTCCTCCAGGGCAGTGACGGCGGCCTTCACCAGCCGCTGGCGGTCGCTGTCGGTGTAGGTGCGGGCGACGTTGTTGGCCGGGTTGACCGGGTCCCATACCTGGATCGGGTCGCTGGTCGCCGTGACTGCGCTCGCCCGGTAGAAGTCGGTGAACACGATCGGGCTGCGCAGCTCGGTGCGCCCGATGTAGGACAGGACCTGCTCGAACGCGCGGGGGTAGTCGGTGACGGCCAGCGGCTCGCCGTTCCAGCCGTGGTCCCAGAGATGCGCGACGATGAGCTCGATGAGGAAGCTCTTGCAGCGCAGCAGGTCGTCGTTGCGCTTGGCCTCGCGGATCCAGGCCTTCAGCAACCTGATCAGCTCCCGGTAATTCGGGCCGGCCGCGTCGCGGCGAGACCGGATGAACGCCAGGTGCAGGGTCACGGAGGTGAGGACCCGGTCGCCCTGCCGGGTGATGAGGTAGCCGCGGTCATCGGGCTCGCCCTCGTAGAGGACCGGCGCGACGTCGATCTTCAGCCCGGAGGCGCGCATCGTGATGCCGACCGCGTGCTCGGAGATGACGAAGTCCTCGGCCACCTTGGTCGCTCCGTACACCTCGATGCACAGGCGCCGCAGCCACTCCAGCAGGCCGGCCTCGTCCGCCCCGGTCCCGCCCACGCTCGCGGCGCGGACGTACGCCGCGACGTCAGCGTCCGAGCCCTCGCCGCGCCGGCGCCGGATCGCAGTGTGCTTGGCTGTGCTGCCCGATGCTCGCAGCTTCACAAGGTCATAGCCGGGATGCGCAGCGATATGCACCTCCAGCCCAGACCGCAGGTAGTTGACCTGCCCGCGTCGGCTCTTCGCCTCGGCCGGCGGGACGTTGACCTTGTTCTCCGCGTGATCCGCCAGGACCGCATGGGTGACATAACCAGCGGGCATCAGCCGCGCTCCCCTCGTATCGGACTCTCCGGCCGCCGGTCAGCTCACGGCGTACGGCGTGATCAGGGACGACCCGGTTGGACAGCACCCGCCCGGCGAACCGGGTCCCGCGGGCACCTTCGCGGCGGCTACTTTACTTTTCCGCACTCACTTCCGCAACTTCGGCTGCATTATTTACTCTATACATTTCCGAACCATCTGGTAACATGATCGTGTCGATGCGCGCGACAGCACATACGGATGAGCACAATGAGGTGACCTGCGACCGACTGGCCGGAGCGACGTGACGTGACTGACGCGGTATTCGAGCCACCACGCCTGCGGCTAGCCAGGGAACTGCGCGAGTGGACTCAAGCCGACCTGGCCCGCAGCCTGGATGTAACTTCGGCGGCGATCAGCCAGTTCGAGTCGGGTGCCACCCGGCCCGGCAGCGAGGTAATGCGGCGACTGGGCGAGGTCCTGGGCGTGCCGGATGCGTTCTTCCTGCTGCCCCTCGTCGAGACGCACGAGGGCTTCTTCCGTTCGCTCCGCCGGACCTCAGTCAGTCACCGGCGCCACGCCCGGGCGATTGCGCATGTCGCCCATGATGTCGCGGTGGCCGCCGACCCGGGCCATCTGCCCGCAGTCTCGATCCCGTGCATGCCCGCCGCAGGCCTGAACGCTCCGCGGGCTGAACTGGAGGACGCTGCCCGCCAGACGCGCGCCGCGCTCGGCGTGCCGCCGGGTCCCGTGCCCAACGTCGTCCAGGCCATCGAAGACCACGGCCTCGTCGTGATCCGCCTTCCGCTCGACACTGCGGACGTCGACGCTTTCTCCCTGCCCTTCCACGACCGGCCCGTCGTGGTCCTGGCCGCCGACAAGAACGACCGGGCCCGGTCCCGGTTCGACGCCGCTCATGAGCTCGGTCACCTCGTCGCGCACGGTGACCAGGTATGGGGAGTCAGGGAAGTCGAGCAGCAGGCCCACTATTTCGCGGCCGAGTTCTTGATGCCCGCCGCGGACATCGCCCGCGAACTGCCCACCCAGGCCGACTGGCCTCGGCTCTTCGACCTGAAACGCGAATGGCAGGTATCGCTCGGCGCGCTCCTCATGCGGGCACGCACCCTTGGCCGAATGTCGGAAGGCCAGTACCTGACCGCCGTCAAGGCCGCATCCGCCCGAGGCTGGCGAAGGATCGAGCCCGTACCCCTTGGCAAGCCAGAGCAGCCAACCCGCTTCCCTCACCTGCTGACCACCCAGGTCGCTCAACAGGCAACGGCGGCTCTGCCAAGGGACATCCTCGAATCACTGCTAGCCGCGACAGCGGTCTAACTCAGGTAGGAAAGGCCAGTGCGCGAGGCGACGGGGGACGGACGCCAACCATGGCGGCGCTCGAAGCCATGTCGCTAGCTTTCGGTCGGCTGAGATATGGCCCCGGCCTGCTGTCGGCGAAGTTCGCCAGCGTAGCCTCGCGGTACTTCCGAAGGACCTCGTTCGCCGCAGGCGTGCCGCCGCCGCTCCGCAGACGTGACGGCTCCAGGGAGGTTGAGCGTCTTGCCGTGATCGTCTGTACCGCTGCTGACATCGGCCCGAGCGATGTCAGCACTCTTGATTAGAGTGCGATCGGTGTTGTACTAGCGGGAGGAACACGATGGCTGAGGATGGGCAACCTGGAGGCGCTGTGAGGCGTCCAGAGCCGCGCAGCTTCTCCTCTAGTGAAGCGGGCGAGCTTGCTCGGGCCGTGGTGCACCACGACCCCGACACGCCCCAAGCCGAGCTGCTGGTGCCGGAGGACGCCGCTGCCGCGGCCGCTGGTGTGCGCGAGCTGGCGATCCAGCTGCAACGCCTACCGCCGTCTATCCGCGCTGCTCTGAAGCGCGCCTCCGAGAGCGCCGGTTACCTGAGCGATGACCGGTTGCAGGGCATCGCGGAACTGATCCAGAACGCCGACGACTTGGGTGCAACCGAAGCTCTCCTAGCCATCGACGTCTTTAACGCCCGCCTGCTATTCAGCCACAACGGAGCGGGCCTGACACTGCACGACATCTGGGCGCTGGCCATCCCGTGGTTGAGCCTCAAGGTATCGGATGCAGAGCTACTGGGTCGGTACGGGATCGGGCTCAGTACCTTGCACTCACTCTCAGAAGTTCTCGAGGTAACGGAAGGGCACTTCCACGTACGCCTTGACTCAAAGACCATCGCCAACCTCGAAATGACCTTCCAGCGGCCGGGCCATTTCGGCACGCAGGGTGGCACGGTCTTCGCCGTTCCCTTCGCCCCGAGCGCCGTGGCCGCCGAGGACATAGCCGCCTGGCTGACCCGCTGGGGAGAGCCAGGCCTCGTATTCCTGCGGTCCTTGTCGACGATCACCCTCATCGACGAGGCGGGTGAGGCGATCACTCGCCTTCATATCGAGCCCGGACCCGACGAGGAACTTCGTCTGGCCCATGGCACCGCGCTGCGCAGGACAGTTACCGCAAGTGACGGCCGACAGTGGGCAGTGTATGTACGCCAAGCACCAACCCTTGAGGGCGTGACGAGGGCTGGCAAGGCCCAAGGGCCTCTCACACCGGTCGCGTGCGCGTTTCCACAGTTCGCCGGTGACGTTGGGCACCTGCATGTCGGGCTGCCGGTTCGTCCGATCGGCTTGCCGTTCCGGGTGCTAGCACAGTTTGATCCGCTCGCCACCCGCCGGGACATCGCTGACACCGGCTGGAACCTTGGCCTTGTGCCAATCCTGAGCGACCTGTGGCAGGACGCGGCGCTGGATCTCTTTGGCCGCACCCCGTCGTTGGCATGGGGAGCCGTGCCACTGAACTCAGAATTTGCGGCGGACGAACCCACGACCGGGCGGCTGCGGGACGCGATTGCGGCCCATCTGCTGACCTCGGCCAGGCGCGCATTCGCGGACGCCCTGCGGCTGGACGGTGGCGAGGGACCGCTGCCACTGGCCGACCTTGCGTATGAAGCTCCGGAGCTGTCCGATTTGCTTTCGCCGGGCGACGTATCTCAGCTATCCGGCCGCAAAGGGGCTGTAGCCCGAGCCGCCCGGTCGCCCGACGACCGGTGGCGCCGCGCGCTGGATGATCTCCGAGAGCTAGGCGCGGAGACCCCGCAGCTTGTGGACGCGGCGAGCACGCTGCCGTTGCTCAACGACGAAAGCCGACCGCCGGATTTTGTGGCTGATCTCGTAGCCATAGCGGTGAAGAAAGACCTGGCCGACGAGCTGATGACGTACCCGTGTCTCGTCCTCGAGGACGGCTCGCGTGCCACGCCCTCGGAACGAGGCGGCCTCGACGCCCTGCTCCCCGCGGACAGCGGTCCGTTGTGGGCGATGCTGGACATCGGCAGCCGTCTCCATCCGGCATTCGGTGCCAGTACCGGCTGGAAGGTCGTGCGCGACTGGCTACGCGAGGCACGGCTGCTTCGCGTCGATGCAGTCGACGCGGACGCTCTTGCGGTATTGTCCCAGGCCGGTCGATCGGGGGAACGGCTCGCGCAACCGCTGACCGACCAGCAACTCGATGCAATACGACGAGCGCTGGAGCACGTCGACGAAGCTGCTCGACCGCGGCTCGGGGAAGGAATCGGGCAGGCCGTCGAGTTGGACGCTACGACCTACGACGCATCGGGAACGAGGATCGCGACCCATGCACGACCGTGCGACGCCTACATCATCGAGCGCGAGACTGCCTCGTGGACCATCGCTGCTGCGAGGACCGCGGGACTCGTGTGGCTGCACCGCCGCTATTCAATCGTTCTGAGAACCGCCCGCGGCCGGGAGGGCATCGCCTCGCAGCGCCTGTTCAGGCTGCTCGGCGCGGAAACCGCGCCACGGATCAAGTCGCACCCGCAAAACTACAAGCGTTACGCCCACGACCCTCCAGGTGTTCCACGCTACACACCAGGGTCGCCCGCCCGCCGGGACCGCCTGTTGGCAGAGCGCCAGGCCACCTACACAGTCGAGGACTGGCTTGCCCCGGACCTTGACGCCGTCCTCACGAACATCTCAAAGGAAAAAGGCGTCCAAGAACGACGGCGGCGCGCTGTCGCCGTACTAGCTGCGCTGTCGCGCGCGTGGGACCGGCTTGATGATTACACCACCGTTCACGCGGCCGACGATTACCACACCTGGCGCGACAGGGGCCGCGTGGAGGCCTGGTGGATTAGCAGCGCCGCCTCGATTCCCTGGCTGACGTCTGAGCAGGGAACGGCGGCGACACCGGACAGCCTGTCCATCAAAAGCGCCGCGAATGTTGCCCTGCACGGTGACGACCCGACGTTCTACCTGGATCAGACGCTCGACACTGATCACTACCGGGAGATTCTCGCTACGCTTGGCGTAGCTGGCGATCCGAACGTTGGCGAGCTGATCCAGAAGCTGGAACAGGTCCGCGACGAGACCCCTGACGATCCGGCCGCAGCTCAGGATCTCGCCGCGCCGCTGTATCAGGCGGCGGCAGCCCACGTGCGCGGATCCCGCCTCGGGCAGATGACTGAGATTGCCGCGCGCGGCCGGTTTAGCCGCGACAGCGGGCTTATCGCCACGAATGTGGGCTGGCGACGCCCCAGTGTGGTGCTCGCCGGCCCGGCGATCTTCGGAGACATGCGGAACTTCGTGCCGGCAGTCTCGGACACGGAGCCCCTGTGGAAGCTGCTCGCGATCAACAAACCAACTTTCGGCGAGGCGCGCGGCGTCCTCGGCGACCTGGCTCGCCAGAAGCGCAAGCTGGACACCACTGGCCAGATGATCATGCTAGAAGCGCTCCGCTTGCTCACAGCCGCATCCCACGAAGAACTTGCCCATCTCGGCCAGCTTCGCCGGGCTGCCGTTTGGGTCGGTGACCGGTGGATGGCCAAACGGCCGGTGTATGCCATCAGCAATCCGCTCATCGGCGAAGCGCTGAAAGACAGGCTGCCTATATGGGCACCCGGCGGCGCACTCAGTCAATTCGAGCGCCTCATCGAGAGCTACGGCCTGACACGCCTTGACTACCCGCAGGGACAGGTTCTTGAGGTCGAGACGGCAATCTACGACCCGGACCTCTCGCTGGTCTTCTCGCGCGCGGTGGACAACCTGCAGGCCGACCTGGCGTTGAGCGATCCATCCGCAGAAGTGAGCATCACCCTGTCCTGGGAGGCGCTCACCGACTTCCAGGTGGCAGTCCTGCCGCACTTGCGGGTGCGACTCGTAGAAGAAGCACGTGGAACCGACGAGACGGTGTCGCTGGATGCCTGGCTGGACCCGGCGACGGAAACGCTCTATGTCACGGACGAGATTGCTGCAGCGAGGCCACGCGCAGGTGGATACGCCATAGCCGCTGTCTTCACTGAAGACTCACGGCGCATCTCACATGACTGGGTCGCGGCGTGGTCAGCGGCCGCCGAAGGGTTCCAGGTCGAACAGCTCACGACGGCGAGGCGACTCGAGGCCGAGCAGAAGAAGGAACGTGACGACGCGGTGGAGCAGCGCCTCCGCGACATGAGCGAGCGCAGCAAAGCTCGCAGGAAGGGTAAGGGCACGAAGAGTACAGGCTCTCCCGCAGGCGGCCAGAATGACGCGGCGCCACCTGCGGCGAAACTCAGGCCGGCTCGCCTGTTGATCGACCCGGACGAGCTGGAGCTACGGAACGACGACGGCGAACTCGTCGGCGGCCAGGAGCCCAGCGGTGGCGGCCGCCCTGCGCCGACGCCCTCTGGTCGGCTAAGGCACCCGGATGCGACCAGACCGTACCAGCCGTCCACGGGTCGACCGGGCCCTCAAAATTACACCGACGATGAACGCCAATCGGCAGGCATGCGCCTGGTCCGCCGCGTCCTCGGCGGCGACGAGCAAGAAATCGTCGATATCCGGCATCAGTACAACGTCGGTGCAGACGCCGTAGACCAGCTACGGAACTTTTACGAACTCAAGGTTCAGAGCGGTCCCATCCCAGACGAGATCTCCCTAACCCGCTCTGAGTTTCTGCGGGCGCAGGAGACAGACGACTGGTTCCTTGTGGTCGTCGGGAATGTTGAGCGGGGTGAAGCTGACCCGGAGGTGCGGATCATTCCGGACGCACTGAGTCAACTGACGATGAAGCCACCAGGGCCCATGACGATTGCCGGGGTTCGATCCGCCAAGGCGCTGCGCTACACCTTCCGCAGACCCGAGCCGGAGGTTGCGGACGAGCAGGGCTCCTAACGCCATCGCGAGCATCGCCACGCCAGTGGGCCGCTGGCGAGCGTTCGCCGCCGTGCTGACCGCGGCAGACCCCAGCCGCTAGTCGGTGGCCGGGCCGACCTGTTAGGCGTGCACGCCAGCGTGATACCCGGCGCGGCAAAGCTATGCCTGCTGGCCGGGCCGATCCAGGCCAGCTCGAACACCGGGCAGCGGTGGGGAGGGAGCAAGTAAGACGACCGCGGATCCCCAATTTGACGCTCTCGAGGTAGCGACCTGGCGTCGCCCGGTGGCGCCGCGCGGCGGCAGATCGACCTGCAGCTGAATCGCCGCTCCGCCCTCGCCAGGGCGTGGCACCGTGTTCAACGCCGCCACCGAGTCCGGCCTTCCGCAGGGCCGACCGCGGTCATTTTCTGCCGCCTCCTGCCTCCCCATCGCGGCAGAACCCACGGACGAATGACGGACAAATGATCAAGGCCCGGCCGCCGCAACCGGCTGCCAGGCCCCTGACCTGCAACTTCCCGTGTAGCCCCAACGGGATTTCCGCCGGCGGGTACATGACCGTTGCGTTTCGCGCCAGCAACAGCGCACAGAAGGCGCGGAGTGAGTTCGGGCCGGATGCGATCTCGGACGGGACGATCCGCGCGGCAGCCGTTCTTGCTGCCTTGTTCCAGCCCGCTGCGGCGGACGGCCGGATTCCCTTGATCGGGATCGACAATCCCGAGACGACGCTGCACCCGGCCGCGGCCGGAGTACTCCTGGACGCGCTGACAGAGGCGAGCGAGCACGTGCAGGTCATCATGACCACGACGAGCGCGGACCTGCTCGACCGCGAGGAAGCGGACGTGTCCGCCGTCCGCGTGGCCGGCATGGACGACGGCCTGACGGTCATCGGCGAGGTAGACCGGGCAAGCCGGCAGATCGTCCGGGACAGGCTCTACACGCTCGGGGAACTGATGCGCGGCGGCCAGCTGTCCCCGGAGCCCGCGCCTGGTCCGCAGGCGGCCAGCCCGAGGCGTGACCAGACGGCTCGCCGTCCGGGGGCAAGTCCTGCCGCGAGCCTCACATGCACTGATCGCTGACCTGCCTGATTCCAGGCGTATTACGTCACGGCAGTACTGGTCGTGCTCAGCCGCCGGCCGGGTGGACGGCCAGGCGGGCGCGGTGATCACGATGGCGGCGCGGTGAGGAGGTCGAGGTGGGCGGCGAAGGATCGGGAGAGGCTGTCGAGGATGGCTTTGCCCTTGCCTGCGGTGCCGTGCGAGGGGAGCCCGATGACTCCGCTGGGGGTGTAGCCGGCCATCCCGGTCACCAGGAGGAACGGGCGCGGGCTGGCCAGATGGTCGCTGCTGGCGTAGCCGTCGCGGACGAGCGCGGGGTCGGCGTGGAGGAGCAGCGAGGTCTCCAGTTCGCCGGCGTGCATGTCCTGGCTGGTGGATGACGCGCATCCGGCGTCCTGGCGGGCGCGGTCCCAGTCCTCGCGGACGGGGAACAGCGTCATGCAGCGGCGGGTCACGTTGGCCTGCAGCACGACATGGGACAGGACGTAGTTCCCGCCGTGCCCGTTGACCACCACCAGCGTGCCGATACCGCGGGCGTGCAGGGACTCGCGCACATCGCCGATGATCGCGCTGAGGGTGGACGCGGACACGCTGACGGTCCCGGGGAAGCTGGCGTGCTCGTGGGAGCAGCTGATGGTGACCGGCGGGAGCAGGAGCAGGCGGTAGTCCTCGGCGATCCGCCGGGCGATCAGGCAGGCGACGATCGTGTCGGTGGCCAGCGGCAGGTAGTCCCCGTGCTGCTCGAAGCTGCCGACGGGCAGAACCGCTACCGCCGCGTCCCGGGTGCGGGCGTCGGCGGAGGTGGCGGTGCTGATGTAGTCGCTCACCGGGCGGGCTGCTGCGAGCGGACCAGGCTGAGCTGCCGGGTGCGGGCGTCGAATGTGGCGCAGAACCGGGCCGCGGCGGCGGTCTTGGGCTGGCGGCCCACCGCAGCGCGGACCCGGCCGAGCTCGCGCAGCGCGCGCTGTGACCTGGTCGCCACGATCGTGTCCCACGCGGCGAGCGCTTCCTCGGCGGCGCGGTCCACGCGGCCGTCCCGGGCGCAGGCGCGGGCCAGCCGGGCGCCGTAGAACCCGCGGTCGACCTGGTCGGTGGCCGGGATACTCGGCAGCTCGCTCTCGATCAGCTGAACCGCCCGGCCGGGCTGGCCGAGCTCGATGCAGCCGGTGGCTTCCTGCATCGCGATGTACGTCGGGGTGCAGTACTGCCCCCAGGGCGCGTCCTCGCTTCCCACGGCAGCGGCCACGTCCTCTCGCGCCTCCTCCAGTGCCTTCTCAAATCTGCGTGCGTCCTGGTCGCGGGCGTGCCCGACTGCTTCCTGCTGCACGGCCAGCGCCTGAGCCCGCGGGCCCAGGGCGGGCACTTGCCCCGCAGCGCGGGCCAGGTCGAGCACGCGCCGGGCCGAGCCGCGCTCTTCTGCCAGGTCACTCTTGCGCTTCAGCACGTAGGACACAAACTCGCTGTCGCCTGCCTGCTTCGCCCATTCCAGCGCCCGCTCAGACCAGAACTGCGCATCGTCATGACGGCCCGGGTACTGGCCTAGCCAGCCCTGGAACTCGGCGTACCGCGAGGCCACTGCCAGCAGCCGGTCCCGCTGGGCCCCCCGCGTCACTTCCAGCCCGGCGCGCAGCACGCCCGGGTGCCGGGTGATCAGCGGCACCAGCTCCCCGCCGCCGAACATGCCCGCCGTCCGGGCGAATCCTGGCAGCGCATCCGCCAGGCACGCGACAACCTGCGGATCACGCGCAGTCACGCCACTTCCCGCCACAGCCAGCAGGCCGCCGGACCGGTCGCCGTCAGCACCTGGCGGCGTTGCGAGTACCTGGTCCGGGACGAGCGGCGCGGCATCCGCCTGCTGCCCGAACGAGACGGCCAGGCTCTGATACCGGGCACGGGCGGCAGCCTGCACGCGGTCAGCCCGCACGGCCGCCGCCACCTCTGCGTGACCGCGGCGCAGCGCATCCCCGGTTCCCAGCGCCTGGTCACACCGGGCCCAGAAGTCACCGCCGGCGTGCTGCCGCCCCGTTTCGATGTTCGCGACAGCGCTGCGGCTGCAGACCACTAACTTCGCAAGCTGCTCCTGAGTCAGCCCCGCCGCCTGACGGCTGGCAGCCAGCTGCCGGCCAAGCGCCTGCCACGCTGCGGCTACCTGCGGTGCCTCGGTCACTAGGGCACCATCCTTAGCAGGGGCACCGAGATGATGCTCTTTGCAGGGACTCGGCGGGGGCCGGGGTGATGGCCTGCGTCGGTCGCCGGAAAACGGCCAGCGTGACACCGCCACCCCCGGTCCTTGCGGGGCTGTGAACCGGCTACAGGAGGACGCGCCGCAGAGCGCCAGTTAGTGACCGCCCGGTAGCCAGTCTCCTCGCCGGGTCGTCGCTGCCGCCATGAGGAGACACTGTGTCGCTTGCGCTGCCTGAAGCGCTGTTTTTCGTCGGGATCGACTGGGCCGCCGAGATCCACGCCGTGTGCGTGCTGGATCCGGGCGGCCAGCAGGTCGCCGCGTTCCCGGTCGCGCACACCGCGGACGGGCTGGCGCGGCTGATCGCGGTCCTGGCCCGGCTGGGTGACCCGGCCGGGATTCCCGTCGCGATCGAGCGGCCGAACGGGCGGCTGGCGGACGTGCTGCTGGAGGCCGGGCACCCGGTCGTGCCAGTGAGCCCGAACGCGATCAAGACCTGGCGCGACGGCGAGGTGGTGCCGGGCGCCAAGTCCGACGCCGGCGACGCGGCCGTGATCGCCGATTACCTGCGGCTGCGCCAGCACAAGCTCCGGATCGCCGCGCCCTACTGCGGCCAGACCACGACGCTGCGCACCGTGACCCGCACCCGCGGTGACCTGGCCGGGACGCGGGTGGCCACGGCGAACCAGCTGACCGCGCTGCTGGAAGCGCACTGGCCCGGCGCCAGCGTCATCTTCGCCGACGTCGCCTCGCCGATCGCGCTGGCGTTCCTGACCCGCTACCCCACCCCGGCCACGGCCGCTGGCCTCGGCGAGAAGCGCATGGCCGCGTTCTGCGTCAAGCACGGCTACTCCGGCCACCGCACCGCCGCCGAGCTGCTGGCCCGGCTCCGCGGCGCTCCCGCGGGCACCCTGGACCCCGCGCAAACCCGGGCGCTGCGTGACGCCGTCCTGGCCCTGGTCACCGTCCTGCAGGCACTCGGCACGGCACTGAAGGCCATCGGCCGGCCGGTGGCCGCCCGGCTCGGGGAGCACCCGGACAGCGCGATCTTCACGTCGCTGCCGAGGTCGGGTCAGATCAGCGCCGCCCAGGTGCTCGCCGAGCGGGGCGACTGCCGCGAAGCCTACGACGGACCCGACGCCATCGCCGCCCTGGCCGGCATGACACCCGTCACCAAGGCCTCCGGCAAGCACCGCGCCGTCCACTTCCGCTGGGCCTGCAACAAGCGCTTCCGCCAGGCCATGACCACCTTCGCCGACAACAGCCGCCACGCCAGCCCCCGGGCCGCCCGCATCTACGACAACGCCCGCGCCAGCGGCAAGGACCACCCGCACGCCATCCGCATCCTCGGCCGCGCCTGGATCCGCGTCATCTACCGCTGCTGGCTCGACGGCGTCCCCTACGACCCGGCACTCCACGGCGCCGCCCGCCGCGCCCGGGCAGCCTGAATGCCCCCGCCGCGTAACGATACCCGTAACGACACGACCGCGGCCTGCCCCGTCTGCGGTACCCCGTTCACCCGCACCGGCCGCCGCCGGTACTGCACCGATGCCTGCCGGCAAGCCGCCTGGCGCCACCGCACCGCCACCCGCCCCCCAGCCGTCCCGCTGCAGCCCCGCCGCGGCCGGCGCGACGGCACCGTCTATGAATGCATCAGCTGCCAGGCCCGCTACCTCAGCGACCAGTGGTGCCCCGAGTGCAGCCGCCCCTGCCGGCGACTCGGCCCCGGCGGCCACTGCGCCTGCGGAGAACTCCTCACCATCGACGAGCTGCTCAACGGCAGCTGACCACCCAGCACCCACCCAGCCATCAAGATCAAATCCACTACAGGTTGACACAGGGGGTGTCACGCGCTCCCCCTCGACGGTGAGCAATTCCAGCCCGGATTGTGCCAGCCACCCGGTAACGCCGCAACCGTCATTCCGGTGGACTCAAGCGGGCAGGTAACGGACGTCTGCCTGGCACTCCGCCATGACCAGCCGGCCAGATGACCGGGCGCAGGCCGACCGCAGCGCTACAGACCGGATCCCGCAGCGCCGCCCCGGCCGGAAGTGCATGAATGGCGTCGTGCCGCCCTATGCCCGCCCGTGCCGATATGCACCTAAATGCGAAGGAAGTATTGACGGACGCCCCGACGCGAAAAGTAACGTGAAAGCCGCCTGAGCAGGCACACGGCGTCGCACCGGCCGTACCGGCGGGAGCCGGTGCCAGCACGGGCACAGACCAGCGCTCAGCGGACGGGGAAGCACTATGACGGCGGCTGACCAGATACCCTCCGGCGGCAGCCGACTCCTGTACTCCGTCACCGAGGCCGCCAGCCTGCTGGGCGTCGGCCGGACCTACATGTTCCGCCTCATCGCGACCGGCGAGATCGAGTCCATCAAGGTCGGCAAGCTGCGGAAGATCCCGCGCGACGCGCTCGGCCAGTACATCGACCGGCAGCGCCCGGGCAAGGCCGCGACCACCTCCGAGACCGGGACCAGGCACTCAAGATGAGCCCAGCCCGACCCCCCCGAGCGGATCGCTCTCGCCGTGCACTGCATGAACACTGCACAATATGATCTGGAATCACAGGACTCGGAGATCCCTGTCAAATGCAGAATAGCAAGCAAATATAATCGAGTTGACAGCCATTCCGCTAGCGTGCACTATCGTGCATGTGAAGTTACAGCATGCTCAGGAGACTGCTGGCAGCCAGGAGGCCGGCCCGCCGCCCGAGGCCTGCCTGATGCGCCGCACCCGCGAGGCCGCAGTCCCCCCGCTGTCGCGGCGCCAGGCCGCCGCCCGGGCCGGGATCAGCCCCTCGCAGTGGAGCGACGTGGAACGCGGCAGCAAGCGGGCGGGCCCGGGCATCGTGATCCCGGTCCAGGCCACCGCCGAGACCCTGGCCAAGATGGCCGCCGCCATCGGCGCCACCGCCGACCAGCTGGCCGCCGCCGGCCGCGATGACGCCGCGGACCAGCTCAGGTCGGCCACCCGGCAGCAGCAGCTGGGCGAGCGGCTCGCCGGCATCCCCGGCCTCGGGTTCCTCGCCGGGCAGGCCCGGCCGGAGGCCGACGCCCGCGCTGACCTGCTGCCCCTGGTCGCCAGCGGGCTGGACGCCATCGACGCCAGCAACCTCAGCACCCGGACCAGGCACCAGATCACCGGCCTGTTCATCGACAACCTGCGCCACGACGCCACCCGGCGGCACCACGAGCTGCTGCTGATGCTCCGCCTCGCCGAGGGCGCCATCCCGCCCGAACACCACCGGTCCGCCGGGCAGGACACCTAGCACGGGCCACCACCCCCGCATCCGCGAGCCCCGGAAGAGGCAGACACCAGATGGCACCACGAACCAGGCGCGGCAAGTTACGCGGCAACGGCGACGGCGCCCTGTACTTCAGCGAGACCCTCGGCCGCTGGGTCGGCGTCGCGACCGTACCCGACCCCGCCGCCAAAGACGGCCGCCGGCGCATCAAGGTCACCGCCAGGGAGAAGGCCCAGGCCAAGGACAAGCTCGACGACGCGCTGCGCAAGATCAAGGAAGGCACCCCGCTCGGCAGCGCGCTGGAAACCGTCGCCGACGTCCTCCGCCTCTGGCTCGACCGCGGCCTGGACCGCAAGAAGATCAAGAGCCAGAACACCATCGACGGCCTCACCTGGGCCGTCGACAAGCAGCTCATCCCCGCCATCGGCGCCTACCGGATCCGCGACCTGGACTGCGAGCACGTCGAGGACATGCTGGCCGCCATGGCCGCAGACGGCCTGAGCAGCTCAACCCTCACCCGCGTGCACACCACCCTGACCCGCGCCCTGAGATGGGCGCAGCGCCGCGGCAAGGTCTACCGCAACGTCTCCGACCTCGTCGAAACCCCCGTCGGCACCCAGCGCCCCTCCCAGGCCCTCACCGTCGCCCAGGTCCAGGTCGTCCTCGACACCGCGACAGGCGACCGGCTCGAAGCACTATGGATCCTCGGCCTGATCCTCGGCCTGCGGCCCGGCGAGCTGACCGGCCTCCGCTGGGAGCACGTCGACTTCGACACCGGCGTCATCAGC
>Ga0307372_10003169_pt1 | contig 26575 bp, 27 predicted proteins | sample OX1MG_FD_202533 | JGI IMG/M metagenome (GOLD analysis project Ga0307372, IMG submission 202533) | Soil microbial communities from Risofladan, Vaasa, Finland - OX-1 | ecosystem: Environmental > Terrestrial > Soil > Coastal area > Acid sulfate soil | place: Finland: Risofladan, Vaasa | collected... | reverse complement strand
AACCTTCCTTGTCCGCGTCCAGGATCGCGACGAAGCTAACCTCGGGGAGATCGAGACCCTCCCGCAGGAGGTTGATCCCGACCAGTACGTCGAATCGTCCCAGGCGAAGATCGCGCAGGATCTCGATGCGCTTGAGCGTCTCGATCTCCGAGTGCAGATAGCGGACCTTCATTCCGCGGTTCGCGAGATAGCTCGCGAGCTCCTCGGAGGTCGCCTTGGTCAAGGTCGTGACGAGGGCGCGGTCCCCGCGCGCGACCGTAGCCTCGAGCTCGCGCACGAGATCCGCGATGTGGCCCTCGATGGGGCGGACCTCGATGGGGGGGTCGACCAGGCCGGTCGGCCGGATGATCTGCTCCACGATGCCGCTCGAGGCCTTCCGCTCGAACGGTCCGGGGGTGGCCGAGACGAAGACGAGCTGCGGCACATGCGTCAGGAACTCCGGGAACTTCAAGGGGCGATTGTCCCGGCACGAGGGAAGCCTCCATCCGAACTCGACGAGATTGTCCTTGCGACTGCGGTCTCCCTTGTACATCCCTTGGAGCTGGGGGACCGAAACGTGGGACTCGTCCATGAACACGAGGAAGTTCTCGGGGAAGAAGTCGAGCAGCGTGTACGGCGGATCCCCGGCTTTCCGGCCGGAGAAGTACCGCGAGTAGTTCTCGACCCCGGAGCAGTAGCCGGTCTCCCGGATCATCTCGAGATCGTAGTCGGTCCGTCCTTTCAGGCGCTGCGCCTCCACGATCTTCTCGGCCCGGACGAACTCCTGTACGCGCGCGTCCTTCTCAACGTTGATCTCCTCGAGGATGCCCCGCAGGCGCTCGTCGACCGTCATGAAGTGCGTGGCGGGGAAGATCGCGAGGTTCGAGATCTCCCGGACCTCTTCCTGGGTCACGGGATCGAGCTCGGCGATCGATCCCACCGTGCGTCCCTCGAGCGATATCCGGTGGATGGTCTCGCCGGCACCCATCACGTCGATCGTACCTCCCCGCACGCGGAAGCGGCCGCGCTTGAGCTCGTAGTCGTTGCGGGCATACTTCATCCGGACGAGATGCTCGAGCAGGTCCTGCCGTCCAATCTCCTGCCCAACGGTCAGATCGACCACGGACGCTCGGTAGTCCTCCGGCGAACCCAATCCGTAGATGCAGCTAACCGACGCCACGATGAGGACGTCCCGACGGGTCAGGAGCGCCTGGGTCGCCCGGTGCCGCAGCCGGTCGATCTCCTCGTTGATCGACGCGTCCTTCTCGACGAACAGATCGATCTGGGGAACGTAGGCCTCGGGCTGGTAGTAGTCGTAGTAGCTGACGAAGTACTCGACGGCGTTGTGCGGAAAGAGCGCCCGGACCTCGCTAACGAGCTGGGCCGCGAGCGTCTTGTTGGGGGAGATGACGAGGGTCGGCCGCTGGAGGCGTTGGACCACGTGGGCCATCGTGAACGTCTTGCCGCTGCCCGTGACTCCGAGGAGCGTGACGTACTTCTCCTTCCGCTCGATCCGCTCGACGAGCTCGGCGATCGCGGCCGGCTGATCGCCCTGAGGGACCAGCTCGGTCTCCAGTTGGAACTGCCCCGTGAGCTCGGGGTGTGTCGGGGGAGCGGTGCTCATCGCGCGCCGACGGGGGGGAGGAGCCCGTGATACCCCGCAGGGTCGATCGTCACCTGGGCGAATCCGAGCCGGGTCAACCGCTCGGTCAGCGGGATCGTGACGCTCGGGACCGAGAGCCGCCCGACGCCCTCCGGCTCGACCTCGATCCGGGCGGCTCCGGCACGGACCCGAACGCGCACCTGCCGAAAGCCGAGCGCGCGGACGATCTCCTCCGCGCGCTCGATGCGGGAGAGCAGTTCCCGATCGATCGGCTCACCGTGCGCGATCCTCGAGGCGAGGCAGGCGTCCGACGGCTCGTCCCAGTTGGGGAGCGCGCGACGGCGGGCCTCGAGGCGGACGTCCGCCTTGCGCCACCCCGCATCGGCGAGGGGGTGGCGGAACCCCGCCCGCTCCATCGCCGCGATGCCGGGGCGATCCTCCCCGAGATCGTCCCGGTGGATCCCGTCGACGTATTGGCGAGCTCCGCGCTTCACACCCTCGGCCGTCAGGGCTTCGGCCTCGATCGAACGGCAGAAGAAGCAGCGGTTCGATGGATTCTCGCGGTACGACGCGACCGCGAGAGGATCGACCGAGATCGGTCGATGTTCGATGCCGATCGCCCGGGCGACCTGCGCGGCCCGTTCGACCTCCCGACGCGCGACGGCGGGCCCGGTCAGGGTCACCGCGACCGCTTGCTCTCCGAGGGCCTCGAACGCGAGCGCCGCCACCACCGAGGAGTCGACCCCGCCGGACATCGCGATCACGATCGGACCGCCGCCGTCGGCGATGCGTCGGACCACCTCTTCGGTACGCGCGGTAAGGAAGTCATCTGCGCCAAGTTCGGACATCGAAGGAGGAGGCGGAAGCCGCCGACCGCAAAAACGGTTGCCAGGCCCGACGCTCCGGTCCCCCCGCCACGCCTTTCCCCGTACGCCTCCTTCGATCCCAATCGGCTATGAACGCCTCCGAGATCCTCTCCACGCTGGACCTTCTCGACCCCCGCTTGGTCGAGGCCGCCGCGCGGCGGGGCATTCGGGAACTCACCGAGATCCAGCGCCTCGCCCTGCCGCTACTGCACACCGACTCCGACGCCCTCCTCCTCTCTCCGACCGGGAGCGGCAAGACCGAGGCGGCGTTGCTGCCTCTGCTCTCGCTCCAGCTTCGCGATCCGTCCCCTCCGGTGAGCCTGTTGTACGTCACGCCGCTGCGCGCCCTCAACCGGGACCTCGAGCACCGGCTCGTGGGGCTCGCGGGGGATGTCGGCCTGCGCGCCGCCGTGCGTCACGGCGACACGTCGACCTCGCAACGCACGGCCCAATCCCACAAGCCGCCGGACCTACTGCTCACGACCCCCGAGACGCTCCAGCTCCTGTTGGTCGGCAGCCGACTGCGCCAGACCCTGAAGCAGGTTCGCACGGTCGTCATCGACGAGGTCCACGAGCTCGCTCCATCCGATCGAGGGGCGCAACTGGCCTTGACGCTCGAACGGCTCGACGCCTGGGTCGGTCGCCCCGTTCGACGGGTCGGCCTCTCCGCTACGATCGGCAATCCGGAGGAGGTCGCGCGGTTCCTCTCCCCCGCCCCGCGCCGGGTCGAGGTGCGGTCCGCGGGGCGTCCACGCGAGCTCGTGCTCGAGGCCCGACGTCCGCGCACGGATCTCCCTCCGCTCGATGCGGCGCTGGTCGAGGAGTTGAAGGCCGACGACGTGCTCCTGCCCGCGCTACGAGCCCTGGAAGAGGAGATCCGGGCGCACCGGACCACGCTCGTCTTCGTCAACACGCGCCCGACCGCGGAGGGGCTCGGGGCTCGGTTGAACCGCCTCGCCCCGGACCTCGCCATCTCCGTGCACCACGGCTCGCTCTCGCGCGAGGTCCGCGAGGAGGCGGAGCGCCAGTTCCGCGCCGGCGAGCTTCGCGCGCTCGTCGCCACCTCTTCCCTCGAGCTCGGCATCGATGTCGGCGAGGTCGACCATGTGGTCCAGTTCGGCTCGCCCCACCAGGCCGGCCGGCTCGTTCAGCGGGTCGGTCGCTCGGGCCATCGGCTCGATCGGACGATCCATGGAACCGTCCTGTGCCTGGATCTCGACGATCTGGAGGAGGCCGCGATCCTCGCACGCCGGGCACGGGCGGGGATGGTCGAACCGACCCGATGGCGAACCCGCAACCGCCTGGCCGTCGCGCAACAGCTGGTCGCTGCACTTCGGGCCGACGGAGCGGTCGACAAGGCCCAACTGATCGCGCTCCTACGCCGGGCCGCTCCGGCCTCCGAACTCTCGGACGTCGAATGGGAGACGCTCATCGTCTACCTGGAGGGCCTCGGCCTCGCCCGCGAGGCCGGCACGCAGCTCCGGCCCGGCCGCGGCACCCTCGATCGGTTCTACTCCACCCTCTCCCTGATCCCGGACGAGCGGACGTACCGCCTCCGCGACCTCGCGACCCGCAAGCTCATCGGTACGCTCGACGAGCGGTTCGTCCTGACCCAGATCCTGGCTCAGCCGGCGGAGATATTCCTGCTCCACGGCCGAACGTGGAAGGTCGTCGAGCACCGCGAAGGAGAGCTGCTCGTGGAGTCCGTCAACGAGATCGGTCAGGAGCCCCGCTGGGCGGGAGAGGACATCCCCGTACCGTTCGACGTGGCCCAGGAGATCGGTCGCCTGCGGCGCGTCGGCAACTTCGAGGAGTACCCGATATCCCCGCGAGACCGGGTGGGGCTCGCCGTTCGTCGGGAAGGCGCCGCCGCGCTCGATGCGATCCCGGACGATACGCGCGTGACGGTGACCTCCCGGGCCCGTGTCGCGCTGTTCGGCGCGTGCTTTGGTACGCGCACGAACGAGACCCTCGCCGTCGCGACGGCCGCAACGCTGACCGACCGGCTCGGAGCTCGGGTCGAGGTCGCATCGGTCGAACCGACGTGGTTCGTCCTGGAGATGCCGGTCGCCGTCGATCCGGCAACCCTGCGGGATGCCTTCGCGCTACCGCCCGAGGCGCTCGCGCCGTTGATCGAGCGGATCGTTCCCTCGGGACTCGACTACCGCTGGGTGTTCGTCACGGTCGCGCGCAAGTTCGGCGTCATCCCCCGGTCGGCCGATCCGCGCAACCTCCGGACCCTCGACCCGCTGCTCGAAGCGTCGCGCACGAACCCGCTGGGAGAGGAGACGCTGGAGAAGACGCTGCACGATCGGTACGACATCGAGCACGCACGGACGATCCTCGAGGGGGTCCGAGATGGGAAGATCCGGATCGAGGCCGCGCCGTCCTCGCCGTTCTCGGACGGGCCGATCGCGCGGCTGCGCTGGCGGGTGATGAGCGACACTCCGCCCCCAACGCTGCTCAAGGCGTTGCGTCAACGCCTCGATCAGGAACCCCTCACCCTCGTCTGCCTGCGTTGCGGATTCATCCGCACGACCACGCCGGCGCGCTACCGTACGGAGGGAGGGAGCATTTGCCGACTGTGCAAGGGCGCGCTCTCCGCGGTGCTCTCCCCACGCCGGACGGAGGATATCGATCGCCTGGTGCGATACGCGAAGCGCAAGTGGCGCGCGACCGGCGAGGGTTCGCCGCGCGCGCGGGGAAAGGGCGGAGTGAAGGCGACTCCGCACGACACGGAGGTCCTCGTTCGCGCCGCCTACACCTCGGCGGAACTCGTCGCCCACTACGGGCAGCGCGCGCTCTGGGCGCTCGCCGCTCGGGGGGTCGGGCCGGACACAGCCCGCCGGCTGCTCCTGCGGCTGTACCGCAGCGACGACGAGTTCATCACCGAGCTCGTCCGAGCGGAACGGAACTACGCGCGGACCCGGACGTTCTGGGATTAGTCGCTCGGCCCGGGAGGACGCGCGCCGGCCTCGGCCGCGACACGCTCGACGAGGGCGCGCGGAGCATCGGATCGGAACGCGCCCGAGCGCGCATGCGTCCGCGCACACCGCGCGCCCGCCTCGATGAGACCGTCGCGCATCGCAGCGTACGACGGTGGCCGCGCGAGGCCCAACGCTCGAGCGAGCTCGTTGCACTCGTAGTAGAACGGACGGTCAACCTCGGCCTCTTCGGCGAGCCGGGCGAGGAACGCGGCGATCTCCCGAGGCCGCTCGGCGTGGGCGGGCGCTCTCAATGAGCGCACGAGCGCGGCGTCGAAGAGCGGGCCCACCCACATCGGACCGACCGGCCCGGAGCTCCCGAGCGAAGGACCCGCCCACGAGGCCGGATCGATCATCGAGATGGGGTCCGGGCCCGTCGTGGGAAGTTGCGGAGCGATCTCGACGTACGCACGGACGTGGTGGTCGTGAAGATAGCCGAGCAGCGGCCGGAGCACACGGCCCCGGGCCCGGGCCACTTCTGCGACGTGCTTGATCAGGATCCGCAGACCGCCCTCGGGGCCGAGCCGGCCACGGACCGGCCGCGCGCCGTATCGGAGCGCGCAGACCTTGGGTTGCACTCCCGCGAGCACCATCATGTCGGTGGCGGTCACCGCCAGGATCCCCCCCGGGGCGAGCGCTCCGAGCGCGGTCGCGAGGAAGGGCACCGGGGTTCCGTACGGGTCGAGATCGACGTAGTCGAACGGCGCTTCTGGGGGGACCTCCCGGGCGTCGCCGGCCCGCGCGAGCACGCCCCGGGCGCGGAAGCGCTCCGCGTTGACCTCGAGAACGGCCGCTGCCTCGGGGTGAGCCTCGGTCTGAAGCAAGAAGGAAAAGAGCCCGGATTCGTTGGCCATTCGCAGCCCCCGCACCCCGGTCGCCGAGAGCATCTCCCAGCCCCGTATCGGTGCGCCTCGCCGATCGGCGAGCGCGTTCGCGAAGGCGACCCCGATGTCTCGATCGAGCGCCATCGCGGGGTTGTAGAAGACCGCCTGACGCGGCGCGGGACCGCGGTGCGGCTCCGTTCGGGGAAGCGCGAGCTCGGTCCCCCCTTCGCGCGACGGGACCGTCCCGAACTCTTCCGCCATGCTTCCGCCGAGCCGACCGTGCGGGAGGACGCGCCGGATCAGTGCGCGCGTCCGGTCAGGAGATGGACGACCTTGAACGCGAGCAGGTTCTTGTTCACGGGGGTCACCTCGAGCAGGCGGAGCTCGTCGCGCCGCCGAATGTCCTGGAGGAGCGGGTTGCGCGACTTCTTGTGCAGGGTCATCACGATCGATTTGTTCGTCCCGAGCGTATCGACGATCGCCTGGGTGAACACTTCGCTCTCGACCTCCATTTTGCCGACCTCGTCGATGACGATGACGTCCGCCGATTCGCGCGCCTCGGCGAGGGCCCGGGTGCCCAGCCCCTCGAGTGCCGCGACGTTGATGCCGTAGCGGCCGGAGCGGACGCGGGATTTCAGGTCCTCGTGCGCGAAGACCTCGTGGTCCTTCGTCATCCAGTCCGTGATCTGGAAGCCTCTGCGGCGGTTCTTCTCCACGATCGGCTCGGTCACGACGCCGCCGACCTTGATCCCCTCCTGCTCGAGCAGCTGGATGATCCGCAATAGGGTCTGGGTCTTCCCCGAACCCGGTAGTCCGGTAATACCGATTTTTACGGGAGCAGCGAGACGCCGAGGCACGGACAATAACTCCACAAACACCCCGGTACCAGTCAATCGGATAATAAGCCATCGTGGGCCGTCACACAGCGACACGCGCTCGGAGAACATGGACGTGGCCGCTTCCGACCGCATCTACCCTCCTCGGGAGGACTCCGGGCTCCTTCTACCCTACGCCCGGGTCTCCCGCGGCACATCCGTTCTAGAGATTGGGACGGGGAGCGGGGTCGCCGCGCTGACCGCGGCCCGGTGCGGAGCCCGGGTCGTCGCGACCGATCGGAATCCGCACGCCCTCTGGCGTCTACGACGATCGGCGAAGGTCGAGCATCTCGATCTGGAGCCGGTCCGCACGGACCTCGCGCGCGGACTCGGCCGATTCGACCGCATCCTCGCGAATCCGCCCTACCTCCCCACGCGCGCCGAGGATCGGGATCCCGACCCGTGGCAGAACCTCGCCCTGGACGGGGGGCCGGACGGAACGAGCACGACCGAACGGATCCTCGCTGAACTGCCCGAGCACCTCGCGCCGCAGGGAAGTGCGTACCTCGTGGGGTCCTCGCTCCAGAGCCCCGCGAGCATGCGCCGGCTCCTCGATCGGTGGCGCGCGCGTGGGGGGCGCGAGGAGCTCCTCGTCTCCCACCGCATGGAGGGAGAAACCCTCGAGGTGCGACGGTTCTCCATCCCTTCGGAGCCACGCCGCGAGCTCGGACGCTAGCGGCTCGTGCGTCGTGGTTCCGGCCGGCTCAGCCGTGGCGATCCGCGTAATCGACCACGGCCTCGAGGAATCGGTGGCCGTCCCCAAATCCCTCGGCGCCCTCGCTGCGAGTCCAATCGGGAGCTTGCGCGCGGAAGAAGGCCCGCTCCGGGTGGGGCATCAGTCCGAACACGTTGCCTCGAGGGCTCACGAGGCCGGCCACGTTGCCTTCCGAACCGTTCGGATTCCACGGGTAGCTCGCCGTGCGGCCGTCCGGCGCGACCCAGCGGAACAGGACCTGCCCCGCCTCTTCCAGGGCCCGTAGGCGTTCCCCGGGCCGGCCCGCGAGCACGAGCTTACCTTCGCCGTGACCGGACGGAAAGAGGAATCGTTCCCCTCGCGGGGTGTCCCGCAGCGGGGGGAATGCGCCCCCCTCCCAGGCCACGAAGGTCGGACGACACTCGTAATGACCGGAGTCGTTCGTGATGAGCGCCGCCTCGGGGGTCCCGAGCTTTCCGGAAGGGCGACCGGGAAGGACTCCGAGCTCCGTCAGGATCTGGAAGCCGTTGCAGATCCCGCCCACGATCCGGCCGCTCTGCGTGAACGCTTCGAGGTCGCTTCCGATCGATGCGCGGATCCGGGCTGCGAAGATCGCGCCGGCCCGAACGTAGTCTCCTGCGGAGAATCCTCCGGGGAACAGGACCATCTGGAAGTCGGAGAGCGTGCGGCGTTCGGAGGCTTCCACGTCACGGCGTTCGAGCTGCTTGAGATGGACGATCTCGGGGGAGGCGCCGAGATGTTCGAACGCCACCCGGAGCTCGTGATCGCAATTGGTTCCCTCGATGGATACGAGAGCGATCCGAAGGTCCTTCCGGGACACGATCCCCCGAGCGGACGGCGGGGCATAACCGTTCGCGCCGGTGGCCGGGGACGTAGGAACGTCCCTACGCCGGGCCTAGGGGCGGGAGCAGTCGGTGGGCGCCGACGATGGATCCGCGCCGCAAGGGAGCGCCTCCCGGCGGCACGATCGCGAAGGCGCCGACCCCCGAGAGGCTCGTGATCGCGTGGGAGTCGTGGAACGTGGGGTAGCCGAGCCCGCCTTCGAGGCGCAGAGGCACGACCGTGGTCAGGTCGGGGCTCGGGCGGTCCGGGGACCCGGCCAGCTTCACCCGGATCTCCTCCCACCCTGGGCCCGGGAGTCTCGCGAGCCGTCGGAGCATCGGCAGCAACAGCCAGTAGGCATTCGACAGGCAGGAAGTGGGATGGCCGGGCATGGCAACGACGAGCTTACCGCCCCGAACGGCAGCGAGGGTGGGCTTGCCCGGACGCACGGCGATGCCACGGAACAACACGCGCCCCACTCGCGGAAGGATCTGGGGAAGGTAATCACGCTCGCCGACCGAGCTGCCGCCGGTGACGAGAACGAGATCGCTACGGCGGAGCGCCGACCGGATGGCTCGCTCGATGGCTCGGGGATCATCGGCGACGGGAAGCTCGGAGCGCGGGACCCCACCGGTGGCGTGGATGACCGCGCTCAGCGTCGCATTGTTGCAGTCGTAGATCCCGCCGTCCTTCCAGGGCTCTCCCGGGGCGAGGAGCTCGTTGCCGTTGGGAACGATCGTGACGACCGGTCGGGCGTACACTTCGGCCCGGTCTCGCCCGATCGCGGCGATCCCGCCGATCGCGGCGGGGGTCAGCACTTCTCCGGCCCCCACGACCTGCGCTCCGAGGGCGATGTCCTCCCCCCGGTCGGCGATCCGCGATCCCGCGGCCACGGGGTGGTTCACGACGATATTCGCACCGGCACGGCGGACCCGTTCGAAGATCTCGATAGAGTCGGCGCCCGTGGGAAGGCGACCGCCGGTGGCGATCGCGACGCACTCTCCGGCCTTCACGCGGCGGCCGAACCGTCCCTCCGCGAACACCTCTCCCACGATGGACAAGCGTACCGGGCTCGCCCGGCTCGCTCGTGCCACATCGGCACTTCGAAAGGCGTAGCCGTCCCAGGTGGCGCGCGGGAACGCGGGGATCGGTCGTGGGGCACGAACCGTTCGAGCCGCCACCCGCCCGATCGCCGCGGCCAATGGGACTCGCTCCGTTCGATCGATCGGGCGCGCCTCGCGTAGGAGACGACTCTGGGCGACCCCGATCGGGAGCAAGTGCCGGAACGCGCGCATCTCCACCGCCGCGTCCTCCCTAGTCGTGTCGCCGGTGCGACCCGTCCGTCCAGCTTCCCTCGATCCAGCGAGCCGCCGCCCGAGTGCCGGCCCCGACGCACCGACCGAGATCGGCCCCCGCGAACCACGCCGTGTAGAATCCCCCGCGGAATGCGTCCCCGGCACCCACGAGCGTAACCCTGCGGTGCGGGCGGGCAGCGGCGACGTGGACGCGTCCCGCGCGGGAGAACGCGCTCGCCCCCTTGCGGCCCTCGGTCCGGATCACGAGCGGGACGAATTCGATCAGACGCTCGACCCGGGAGAGCCCCAAGATCCTTCCGGCCCGCTCGATCTCGGAGACGTTCCCGAAGAGGATCTCGCTTTGCTTGAGGAGGGCGCGCAGCCTTCGGCGATCCCATCGGTAATGGATCTCCTGGGCGGGATCGAAGGAGATGCGGACGTGGGCCGCTCGTGCGGCCGAGGCGATCCGCAGATACCAATCCGGCTCGCCGGTCGTCAGGTGCATCCAGGTGTGCCGGGCGATCGCGGAAGAGGGGACCTTGGCCCTCGCCGCCTCGGCTCCCATCACGCCCTGCTCGATGAAGGTCCGCTGACCGTGGTGGGAATCCTCCACGATGTAGCACGCCGGGGTCGGAGCGCCTCGGATCCGCTCCGTCATCGACAGATCGATCCCATCCGTACGGAGGCGGTTCCAGAAGTCGACGGGAAAGCCGTCCCCGAGCCGGCTCCACAGGCTCGTTCGCACCCCATAGCTCGCGGCGACACGGGCGATGTTGCTCGCCGTACCTCCCAGTCGGATCTGGCTCGCAAGTACGGGTACGGTGCGATCGCGGTCGGGGAACGCACTCACGGAGAGGATACGGTCCACGTTGACGTGGCCCACGACGAGGAGGTCTCGGTCGATCGGGCGGTGTTGGACGGCCATGCGCGCTCGGCCGGGGGAAAGCGCTCGGGCCAAAGCCGTTTGCCCCGAGGAGGGCTTCATATCACGCGGCTCCGTGGCGCGAACATGTCCCTGATCGTGGAGGGTTCGATCTTCGACGTCGACGGCGCGCGCGCCGCATACGTTCGGTTCGAGGGGGAACGGATCGCCGAGATCGGCCAGATCGGGACGGACTCGACGCGTGGGCGGGTCCGTCGGATCCGGGGGATCGTGGCCCCTCCTCCCGTCAACTCCCACACGCATCTCGGGGACGCCGTCTCCTCTCGCGAACCGCCTGCCATCTCGTTCCGGGAGATGGTGGGACCTCCGAACGGGTTCAAGTTCCGCCTGCTCGCGGCGGCCGGCCCGAGGGAGAAGCGCGAGGCGGTGCGCCTCGCGCTCGGTCGGATGGTCGAGGAAGGGATCCGGGCGGTCGTCGACTTCCGCGAGGAGGGCGTGGCCGGGGTGCGGATGCTTCGTCGCGCCGCTCAGGGCCTCGGGATCCGGGTCGTCGCGCTGGGTCGACCGCTCGCGCGCCCGATCGAGCGCGCCGAACTCTCCGAGTTGCTCGCGATCGCCGACGGAGTGGGCCTCGCCTCGGCACGGGAGGAAGCGACCGAGACCCGACGCACGGTAGCTCGTGCCTGCCGCGTCGCGAAGAAGCGCTATGCCCTGCACGCCAGCGAGGAGCGGCGCGAGCGGGTCGACGCCTACCTCGATCCGAGACCCGACCTGCTGGTTCACATGACCTACGCTACGCGGGGGGATTTCGAGACCGTTCGGGACGCGGGAACGAGCGTCGCGGTCTGCCCACGCTCCAACGCCTTGTTCGGTCGGCGGCCGGCGCTCGCGACGATGGAGAAGCTCGGGCTCTCCGTCCTGCTCGGGACGGACAATGCGATGCTCCATGCCCCCTCAATCTGGCGGGAGCTCGAGTTCGCCTACGTGTCGAGCCGGCTCTCCGGGGAGCGAGTGTCGAGCGGCTTCCTCGCGCGCGCCGCTCTGGTCGAACCGTGGAACTGGCTCGGTATGCCGCGCGCGGCCCGCATCGATCTCGAGGGCGCGGTTCCGCCGCTCGTATTGCGCCTGCCCGCGGACGATCCCGCCTACCAGATCGTGACCCGGGTGACCGAACAGGTTATCCTCCGGTCGGGGAGACGAGGGCGCGGGGCATGAAGAGCGACGAGCTGTTCGCGCTGTTGCGCCGTCGAGGGGTGCTCTGGCCCTCCGCCGAGATCTACGGCGGGGCCCAGGGACTCTACGACTATGGTCCCCTCGGGACCGCGCTCAAGCGTCGTATCGAGGACACCTGGAGCGCATGGTTCCTGGGTCTCTCCGAGGACTACCATCTCATCGAACCGGCCGAGATCCTCCCGGAAGCGGTGGTGCGCGCCTCGGGACACCTCGAGAACTTCACCGATCCCGAGGTGAGCTGCGACTCCTGCCACTCGGTCTTCCGGGCCGACACGCTTCTCGAAAAGGTCCGCCCCGAAGGTGTGGACGGTCTCTCCGCCGCCCAGATCGGAACGATCCTGGCGGAGTCCGCGGTCTCCTGCCCGAGCTGCGGGAAGCGCACGCTCAGCGTGCCGCGTCCGTTCAACATGATGTTCGGGCTCGACTTCGGTGTCACCGGCGACGAGCGGGCCTACCTACAGCCGGAGACCGCCCAGGGAAGCTACCTCGCTTTCGCCCGGATGTGGGACGTGGGACGCCACGCGCTCCCCCTCGGGATCGCCGTCATCGGCAAGGCCTACCGCAACGAGATCGCCCCCCGGCAGGTCCTGTTCCGTATGCGAGCGTTCACGCAAGCGGAGCTCCAGATCTTCTTCGACCCGGCGGCGTTCCCGGTCCCATTTGACCGCGTCCGCCAAGAGGAGCTCCCCGTGCTCCGCGTCCCGGCCCGAGAACGGGGGGAGGAGTCTCCCGAACGGGTGAGCGCAGAGAAGCTCGTCGAATCGGGGTTGCCCGAGTTCTACGTCTACCACATGGTGCAATCCTACTGGTTCTACCGGGACGTACTGAAGTATCCGGCCGATCGCATCCGGCTGTTCGAGAAGTCCGACGCCGAGCGAGCGTTCTACAATCGGATCCAGTTCGACATCGAGGTCCACCTGGAGAGCCTGGGCGGCTACAAGGAGCTCGGGGCCGTTCATTACCGTGGAGATTACGATCTGACCCGGCACGGGAAGGGCTCGACCAAGGACCTGAGCGTGACGACCAAGGATGGGCACCGCGTGCTTCCCCACGTGCTCGAGCTGACGTTCGGGGTCGACCGTAACCTTTGGGCGCTCGCCGACACCCATCTCGTCCACGACGGGGATCGCTCCGTCTGGAAGCTGCCTCCCTACCTCGCTCCGGTCGCGGTGGGCGTCTTCCCGCTGCTCCGCAAGGAGCACACCGCGTACGCCCGCGCGCTTACCGACGAGCTCGCGCGCGACGGAATATCGGTCGAGTTCGACGACGCGGGCACGATCGGGAAGCGCTACGCTCGGATGGACGAAGCGGGCACGCCGTACTGCGTGACGGTCGACGGGGGGACCGTCGCGTCGGAAGGGCCCGAGCAGGACACCGTTACCGTCCGCCTCCGGGACACGAAGGCCCAGGAGCGCGTCGCCCGCAACGGCCTCGCTTCCCGCATTCGGCCCTCGCTCCACCCACCGCGACCCTCGGGTTGAGCGCCGGTTCGCTCGCTCCGCAGCCTTTCCATCGAAGGTGCCAGGGTTTTCCGCTCGACGCCCGTCCCACCTGGGAGGATCCCGATGAAGGTCTGCCTATCCTGCGGTCAGGTCGCGGAGAACACCGATGCGTTCTGCCCCCGCTGTGGTAAGCCGTTGCCGGTCTCTGCCGCGGCGTCGCCCGCCGCCGTTTACGTCTACCAGATGCCCTCGTCGCCGCCCCCCTCTGCGGACGAACTGCCGTCGATGGAACGGTTTGGCACGGCCTCGCTCCTCGGCCTGCTCGCCTTCCTGGCCTCGACCGCCTCCGGAGTGGTGATGATCGTCTACCTGCGCGGAGCGATCCTCATCAACACTGCGAACAACACCGTGACGATCAGCTCGAACATCATCCCGCTGCTCTGGTTCTCGGCGGGCGTCGAGGCGGTCTCCCTCGCGATCCTGATCGGGAGCCTCTACTACTACCGCCAGGTGTTCGTCGGCCTTCGCGATCGCGCCCCTACGTTCTCGACCCCCGCGGCCCTCGCAGTGCTCGCGATGGTCGGCGCCGCGCTTCTCATCGTGGGCTCGTTCGTCGAGGTACAGTACACGGTCGGGCTCATCCACTGCCTGAACCAGCCGGGAGCTACCACGGGGAGCTGTGCCGGCGGAGGGGCGGTCGTGGCCTCCCTCGGTCTCGTTGGGGTCGCGGCGATCGTGTTCTTCATCGGGCTCGTCGGGGTCCTCATCGGGGTCTGGCGGGTCGGCGTCCGCTACCGGACCGATCTTCCCCGGATCGGAGCCGTCCTATCGATCTTCCCGTACATCAACTGGATCGGGATGCTCCTGAACTACCTGGGGGCCGCCCAGATCCGCAGCCGCCTGCGAGGCGGTAGTGGCCCGGGCTCCGGTGGAGCTGGGTAGGGACGAGCTCGCGAGTGCTACACAACGGATATATGGCGAATCCGGGTCCACCGGTCGATGGCAAGCGGCGGGGCTCCCCCTCCCTCGGGTGATCGGGCCCAGACGGTTGCCGCGACCCGCCAAGCGCGCTGGAACTCCCAGGAGTACGGCGACGAGACCAAGCTCAGGGAGATTTCCGCGAAGCACGCCCGCATCTCCGCTCGCGCCGGCCAGCGGGCCGCCCGCTACAACACGCACGTCGACAAGCTGCGCCACCAGGCGGCGACGCTGAGGGAGAAGGCGCTCGACATCCGCACGCCCATCCCGAAGCTCCATGCCGACATCGACTCTCTGCGTCTCCAGGTCAAGACCGCGACCTCAGGCGACCCGAAGGCCGCTCACGGAACCGATGTGACGAAGCTGCAGTACCGCGCACGCAAGCTCGAGCAGAAGGTCGCCAACCGCGAGGCCCGTGCTTCCCGGATGGAGGCCCGCGCCGCGGCCAAGTCCCAGAAAGCGGCCGAGCTCCGGGTCAAGGCCGACAAGTTCACCGAGACCCAGCGGGCCGCCGGTGCGGAAGCGACGAGCTACCAGCAACGCGCCGATCAACTTCAACTCACGAGGCAAGGGACCTCGGGCGACGCGCCCCGCCTACCATGATCCTGGTCGTGACCGTCGGCATGCCCGGGTCGGGCAAGGACGAGCTAGTGGAGGTCGCGCACTCGGTCGGGCTCGCCACGCTGAAGATGGGAGACCTCGTGCGCGACGAGACGCGCCGGCGCGGCCTCGCCCTCAACAACGCGAACGTCGGCCGGATCGCTTCGGAGGAGCGCGACAAGCACGGACCCGGAGTATGGGCCCAGCGGGCCCTCCCGAAGCTCACCGAGACCCGGATGCTCGTGGACGGCTGCCGGTCGGACGCCGAGGTCACCGTCTTCCGCCACCATTTCGGGGACCTCTTCGTCCTCGGGATCTACTCCTCCCCCGAGACCCGGTACGACCGTCTGGAGCGGCGCGGGCGCAAGGACGACGGCGCGGACCTGCAGGAGTTCTACGACCGGGACCGTCGCGAGATGAAGTGGGGGATCGGCAACGCCTTCGTCCTGGCGGATGGGATGCTGGTGAACGAAGGATCGCTCGACGAGTTCCGCCGCGCCGCTCGCGCGACCCTCGAGCATATCCTCCGACGCGAGGACGACGGCTGAGCCGCCCGGCCTAGCGCGACGGACGCGCTTCGTCCGCGCCCATTCCCCGGGCGACGAGCGCGAACCGCTCCCGGTCGACGACGATGCCGACCCGATCGTGCGTCCCCGCGAGCTCGAGAGCCGCGGCCGCGAGGAAGGTATCGCGCTCGGCGAGGAACGCGCGGGAACCTCGTCCGGAGGAGAGGGTTCGGTCCCACGCGAGCGCGTACTCGTCCGGTCCGTCGGCGGGCGGTGGAGAGCGGCCGAGCCGATGCTCGCGCAGCGTCCGCCGCACGAGCTCGATGTAGCCTATGTGCCGCGTGAACATGTCCGCCGCGCCGATGTCGGACGCATCGAGGGGCGCCACGGGGATCTTCCGCGCCTGGGCCCATTCGAGGATCGCGATGAACGCCGGGCTCGGCACCCGGACCTCTCCGTAGCGCGTGAGCCCCGCGACCTCCTGGCGCTCGACCTGGGTCAGCGGGACGACCTCCTCGGCATCGGCACTGGCAAAGTACTCGACGAGACCCTGGAGTTCCTCCTCGGACAACCCGACTCCGATCACATCCGGCCCGAACCGGTCCAGAGCGGCGAGCACGTCCGGGACCTCGGGCGCGTACCCGCGGACCGTTCCGACCAGCAGGATCTCCGGCCGGCCCGGGATCCCGGTGGCGATCACGATCGTTCCCGCTCGGTGATCGCGTCGATCAGGTCGTCGCGGTCGCGGTGCCGCTTGAGTTCGGAGACCGAGAGGATGGGGAGGCCCCCGATCGAGTTGCGGTGGATGGACTCCCGGACGACGAACATCGCGTGGCCTTCGGCCACGCGCGCGAGCTGGTGCAGGACCTCGGCTCGGTGGATCGCGGTACGCAAGCTCCCGATGGCGGTCAGGATGATCTCGCGTTCGGCGTCGCTGGGCGGCGTGCGCGTGAACGCATCGAAGGGAGCACGGGTCGTCGGCGCGACCTCCCAACCCATGCCATCGAGCTGGCGGAAGACGCCGTCCCGCAGCGGGTCGCCGGTTCGGGCGCGGGTCGGCTCCGGGACGTTCGGCTCCCCTCGTCCCTCTTCAGCCGCGGAGGTCCGTCGCGCCTCGTTCGACCCGACTCGGGCGCCTCTCGGCACCATCGGAATATCGAACACCGCGATCGGCACCGCGATCGGTTCGCCGAAGTACTCCTCGATCCGCGCGACCACGCTCATCTCGGCGCCGGATCCGTCCTCGTAGAGCTGGACGGAATGGCGCGAGACCCCCGCGATCGCGGCCATCGCGCCGAGCGACAGCGCTCGGGCCTCGCGCAGCTCCCGGAGATGGCCTCCATCGATGCGTGCGAACACTCCGCCCGGGCTCGACAGGAGGAAGGGGGAGAGGGCCTTCTCCACGTACTCCTGCAGCGTTTCCTCCCGGATGATGGGAGCCTCGTAGCGCGTGTAGACGACCCCGGGCTCGAGTTCCGAGGCCCCGGAGGTCTCCCCGACCACGACCGCCACGGCCGGGAACAGTCGGCCGAGCTCGAGCAGTCGGGTGGCTTCGTTGCGGTTGAGGGTGTCGATGTTCTTGAGTACCTTGACGAGGAGGAGCAGCGAGTCTCGCCGGGCGGCAAGATCGAAGCTGGAGGGGCGGACCCCGTGGGCATCCGAGACGAAGAACCCGGCACGCTCGAGCATCTCACGGATGCGCCGGATCGATCGTTCGCGGGTCCTCTCCATCGGTGGCTCGGTTAAAAAAGTGAGTTCTTGTATATAAAAGAGGCCTACGTGCTTCTGCCGTGTAGTGTACAGGAATTAGTTCCCTTACGCGATCGGCGGCGTCGCATCATGCGGCCTCCGGAATTTGATCGATCGCCCGCATATGGAGGCCGAGGAGGCTCTCCGGGGGGAGCTTCCGCTGGAAGGCTTCCCGGGGCGTCTCCAGCGCCCACAGCGCTCCGTGCACCTCGTCGTTCTTCCACTCGATCCACTCCGCCAGGGTGGCGAACCGCCACCTCAGCTTGTCGTATTCCAACCAGAGGCGTTCGGCCTTCCCATTGGTCTGGGGGTTGTTCACTCGGCTCACCACGTGGCGGATCCCCTGACGTTCGAGGAACTCCTGGAACCGTCCCAACCCCGGGTCCGAACCCTGTCTCGGGTTCGCGTAGAACTGCGCGCCCCGATCGGTGTTCACTTCCCGCACCGTCAGATTCCACCGCTTCGCCACCATGAGGGCCTCCCCCAACGTCTCGATCGCGTGATCGCTGGTCGCTGCCGAGAACTCGCCCCCGGCCAGGATCATCCGACTCGCGTCGTCCAGCCACAGGATGCAGTGCGGGTGAGTTTCGCTCGTTCGATGGTAGTCGGCGTGCACGAGCGATCCGGAATGTTCCCGCTCATACCGGCACCGCCGTCGAGGTTTCTGCTTCCGTGGGTTCGGGACCGCCCAGCCCTGCGCACGCAGGTAGAGGTAGACCTTCTGGTGGGGGAGTCGGACTCCCTGGCGGGCGAGGACCTTCCAGATCTGGGTGGCTCCGCGAGGGCCTCGGTGCCATTCTGCCGCGATGAGCTGCTGTTGGGCCTCGGTGAGTGGAGGGCCTGGGGGTCGGCGGTTGGGGTTGAGGCGGGGCACGATCCCCGTTCGACGCCAACGTAGAAGGAGTTGACGGAGCCACCGACGACTGACCCCCCAGCGCCCCGCCATCTGAGGCAGAGCATCGCCGTCCCAGTGGTTCTGGGATTGTTGGACGAGGTAGGCGATCCGACGGTCGGTGAGCTTGGTCACGCGAAGGGGAGACGATCGGGGTAGTGGAGTTCGGGGTGGAGGGAGGGAGAGCGGTACCCTGGGGGCACGTAGGCGAGGGGGCGAGGGAGCTCGGGGTGGGGGAGGAGGTAGAGGGAGGTGCTGGCGGTAACGCAGGGCCTGGGCGCGGGCTCGGGCCCACTGGAGCTGGTCGGGAGTCGGGGCGAGGAGGGGGGTCGGAACTAATTTCCGTACTCCAGACCCGCCCCCGTCAGCTTCGCGGTTTATATACGCTCACATCTTTATGGTCACGGCAGGGATGAAATGAAGCGAAAACTTCTATCCGGGGCAATAGCAGCGGTAGCACTGCTGGCAACGGTGTCTCTGATTGCAGGAAGCGCGATCGCGGCTGGCCCGTCAGGGTACAACTACAACGCAAACCTCTTTGTCGGTACGGGTGCGCTGTGGTGTACGCAGACCGATCCAACGTGGACCGGTTGCGACGCCTACCTTGGTGCTTCCGTAAATGACATCCTAACCATGAAATGGAACGCGCAGTGGAATAATTGCAATGCTAACGGCTACGATAGCGCCACATACTGCCTTGGTGCCTGGGTATCCAACGACTGGAACGGCGCGGTGCCAGGTGGAGACGGTGGCGTATGGCACTACAAGATCATCTGGGTGGGCTCTGCTGCTGAAAGCAGTCCATACTGGCTTCCTGGAGGTTACACTATCTGGAACAACTACGAAGTAGTCATGGACCAGGGAACGTCGGGTGGAGTGCACACATTCTTCGCCCTCGCAACTCCCAACGGCTACGGCGCAGTGAATGGTCAGTAGGGAACGCCTCCTGGTGCAGGACGGCTCCTTCGGGTCCGCCACTTCCAGGTCCCTGGGGCCGCTCCGTGCGTTATCGGTTAAGGCTCGGTGGGGCCATGACGCACTGCAGCGTGACCACGGTCCGGCCCCTGCCCCGAGGGATACGGGCCGCTGACGGTGGGGGCTCCGGGGTCCGTGCCCGCTTGGCGGGGAGTGCCCCGCCCTCCGACAGGAACGGCCAGACCTTTACGTTGTAACGCGGTCGAGCTTAACCGATAACAGATGGACGTCCCTTATCCCCTCGATTGAGGCTCCCCAGAACTCGCGAACGGCGTTCGAGAGCCAACCCCATTACCTAGTACCCACGTGCCGCGATCATGCCGACCCGCAGCGTAGGACGCGACATCCTCTCGGTCATGGACTATGCCCCCGACGTCGACCGCCTCCTGCGCAGGGCGCTCGCCCTCAAGCGCGACCGGCAACGGGGGCGGCGGCCGCGGACCCTTCGCGACCGCACGCTCGCCCTGGTCTTTGAGAAACCGTCGACTCGAACCCGCACCAGCTTCGAGGTGGGGGTCCGCGACTTGGGAGGCGCACCGATGTATCTTTCCGCTCACGATCTCCAGTTGGGTCGAGGGGAGACCATCGCGGACACCGCGCGCGTCCTCTCCCGCTACGTCGACGGGATCGTCTACCGGGCGTTCCACCATGCCGACGAGGTCGAGCTCGCGAAGTGGGCCTCGGTGCCGGTGATCAACGCGCTCGATGACCTCGAGCATCCCTGTCAGATCGCGGCGGACCTGCTCACGATGTACGAACGCTGGAAGGGAAAGTTCTCCGGTCGCCGTCTCGCGTACATCGGGGACGGCAACAACGTCCTCAACTCGCTCCTGCTCGGCGCCGCCGCCGTCGGGTTGGACGTCTCAGCGGCAAGCCCCAACGGGTACGGCCCGAACGCCGGGATCGTGCAGCACGCCCAGACGCTCGCGCGCGCTCACCACAGTTCGATCACGTTGACCGATTCCATCGAGGAGGCCGTCCGCGGTGCGGATGCCGTGTACACCGACGTGTGGGTTTCGATGGGAGAGGAAGCGGAGACGGCCGCACGTACCGCCGCCTTCCAAGGCTACCAGGTCAACGACGCGCTCCTCCGCCGCGCCCACCCGGACGCATTCGTACTGCACGATCTGCCGGCCCATCGCGGGCTCGAGATCACCGATGAGGTGATGGATGGCCCCCGCGCCGCCGTCTGGGACCAGGCGGAGAACCGCCTGCACGCCCAGAAGGCGCTGCTGGAGTGGGCGCTCTTCGCGCCCAAGGCCTCCCGCGGGCGCGGGAAGTCGCGGTAAGCTCTTCCCGGGCTCACGCCGTGGGGTTCGCTTCGGGGTCGGCCCGCAAGCGGATCCCGAGCTGGTGCTCGATCTTGCGGATCAGCGCGTCCGGAGGGCGGAAGCTCCCCGACTCGATCTTGAGGACGACCGATTTCTTCTCGTTGAGCTTCTTGCCGAAATCCTCCGGGGTCCACGCGCGGTGCTCGCGCGCGATGCGGATGCGCTGGAACCAGTCCGGGGCCAGCTCCATCTCGGGCATCTCGAGGTAGACGTCCCGCTCCTCGAACCGCCGCGATGCCGAGGGCCGGACAGGTCCGACGCGGATCCGGCTCGGGACCGAGGAGGGAGCGGCGGCCGCGGGAGGGGGATCGACCGGGGTCCCGAACTTCGCGCAGTTCGGGCACAGCTGCAGCACCGATCGCTCGATCTTGATGCGACTCGTCGACTCCACTTCCGTCCCGCACATTTCACACAACATCGGTTTCACTCCTTTTTACTGGGTCCTGCCCGGGTCTTTCGCCGCTCGTCCATCCGCCGTCGGCCCTCCTCGAAACGAACGCGCTCCTCCTCCGTGGTCAACACAAGCTCCGGGACCGGGATCGGGCGGCCGCTCGAGTCGATCGCCACCATGGTCACGAAAGCGTTCCCGACGAGCTGAGCTCGTTCCGCGTCGATGCGCTCGGCGGAGACCTGGATCCAGATCTCCATGGAGGTGCGGCGGACGAACGTGACCTGGGCATCGAGCTGAACGATGTCCCCGACGTGGACCGGGGCGATGAAGTCGACCCGGTCGAACGAGGCCGTGAGGCACGGGGCAAAGGCATGTCGGCTCGCCGTGATGTAGGCGACCCGATCGATCTCCGCGAGGATAATCCCCCCGAAGACGCTGCCCAGGTTGTTCGCTTCGACGGGCAGCATGAGCCGAACGGTGTGGGTCCGACTCGCGGACACTGGCTTCGGCGGCCTCGCGGACAATTCGATCCCACTCCGACGAGGCATCCCGCGGAGAGACCGGGGCCCCAGCCGAGGGAAGCGGTGGAGCGGTTTAGCCTTTCTTGAACAGGATCCGATTCCGCCCGAACCGCTCGATGGGCTCCAGTCCCTGGGCGAGGAGGAGCGGCTCGAGGAGCGCGATGTGGCGGCGCGGCACGGCGAAGGCGAGCCGACCGCCCGGGCGGAGCACGCGCTCGATCTCGCGGATCGCGCGCGGGACGGCCGCGGGTGCCGTGCAGCACAGGACTCCCAGCGACAGGACGAGGTCCGCGGAAGCGTCCCGGAACGGGAGCGCGACCCCGTCCGCCTGAACTCGCCCGATCTCCTCCGTGCCCCGGGACGGCGGTTCCCGACGGGCACGAACGAGCATTCCTCTCTGCGGTTCCGCCAGAACGTAGGTCCGGCCATGGCTCTCGCGGTCCCCGGCGAGGAAGAGTTGCAACGGGTATCCGGTTCCGCCTCCAACGTCATAGACCGCCGCGGCGGGACGAAGCCCACGCCGTGAAGCCGAGAGCAAGCCCGCGAGACGGATCCGACGGCCGGGGAGTCGTTGGAGCCATGCCGACCTCGGCCGGCTCGACCACGCCGCCGGCCATCGGATCGTGGGGGCCGGACGGGATGGCCCAGGGCGATCGGACGCGCTGCGTTCCGCTCCGGCCCCTGGGGTGGACTCCGGCTTGGACGCCGCGCTTCGATCCGTCATTCATTCCTAGATGCGGTATGGCGGCGGGTCGATTTAGTACGCCTGTACGAGTCGATCCCCGCTAGTCCGTGCGGATTCGGGCGATTGCCGTTCCGATCGATTCGCACTCGACCGCAGCGTTCCAAACACGCCGCGGCTCGACTCTCCAGTACTCATGCTTCGAGAAGGAGGCGAAGCCGCGCATCGCTCTCCAAGGCACCTCCGGATGACTCCCTTGGACACGCGAGGAAACATTCCCGGCCGCCTCTCCGATCACTTCCAACTCGCGAATCACCGCGTCCTGAGCCATCGTAGAGCCGAGGAACTTTTCCTCGCCGCCGACGATGTAGGAAGCGATCAGGCGGGTCGCCGCGACGATGTCGGAGAGCCGAAGAGCATCGTCGCGCGGGTGCCGGGTCATACCGACACCGCTTCGAAGAGGATCTGCGGACGGATGAGCCAATGGAGCCCGCCGGGCTCTGCGATGTCGACTCTTCGGCCGAACACATCCTCGAGATCGTTGATCAGCGCCACCTGGTCGAACGCAGACGCGCTCGCGTCGAATTCGACGAGCAGATCGAGGTCGCTGTCCTTGGTCCCTTCCCCTCGGGCGATCGATCCGAACACCTTCGGATTCCGCGCCTTGTGCCGAGTGAGCACCTTCGACATCTCTTCGCGTTTGGGCTTGATGATATCGTCGACCCCGAGGCCGGTCCCGCGCCGGACCGGTCGAATGACCGGAGCATCCCACAGGCGGGACTTGCACCGGGGGCACAGCCTCGGTTCAACCTCCCTCGGCACCCAGACGCAGGCGCAGCGGAAGCATCCCGAGAGACCGCCGGGGCCGATCGAGTTCGACATCCTTCGGCACATGCCTGCAACGTAAATAAACTTACGGTGCCATCTCCCACCGGGCCGGACCCGTCGCGTCCAGATCCCCGGCCGGGACTGCTGAAGGCATGACGCACTCCCGGGAGTGTTCGCCCCGTCCCGGCGCAGTAATCCTCTTCCCCGGAGACCGAAGGGAAGCCGTGACTTTCGTGAGTCGAGGCCGAAGAATGGGCCGTCCAACTCCTCCGTCCGAACTCCAGATCGACCCAGCGCCAACCGTTCCCGCACGCCGCGACCGGGACGCCGCACGACAGGGGGCGCGGCGTGACAACTCATAAATAGTGGCGCCATGTGGCCGCCGCCGGAGCCCTCAGGAAATGGCGAACAAGCCCCACCTCAACATCGTCTTTATCGGACACGTGGACCACGGTAAGTCGACCACCGTCGGTCGACTTCTGCTCGACACCGGTGTCATCCGGCAGGAAGAGATCGACAAGTTCCGGGCCGAGGCCGAGGCGAAGGGCAAGGCGACGTTCGAGTTCGCCTGGGTCATGGACGACCTCAAGGAGGAGCGCGAGCGTGGGGTCACGATCGATATCGCCCACCGCCGCTTTGACAGTCAGAAGTACTACTTCACCATCATTGACGCGCCCGGTCACCGGGACTTCGTCAAGAACATGATCACGGGGACCAGCCAGGCCGACGCCGCGGTCCTGGTCGTCTCCGCCGCCGAAGGGATCCAGGAGCAAACGCGGGAGCACATCTTCCTGTCCCGGACGCTCGGCGTCTCGCAGCTCATCTGCGCGATCAACAAGATGGACCGGCAAGAGGTCGCCTACTCCGAGGCCAAGTACAACGCCGTGAAGGAGGAGCTGACGAAGCTCCTGAAGAACGTCGGGTTCAAGGTGGACACGCAGGTCGTCTTCCTCCCGATCTCCGCCTTCAAGGACGACAACATCATCAAGGCGAGCCCGAACATGGCCTGGTTCAAGGGCCCGTTCCTACTCCAGGCGCTCGACAGCCTCGTCGTGCCGGCGAAGCCCACCGACAAGCCGCTGCGCCTTCCCGTCCAGGACGTCTACACCATCACGGGGATCGGCACCGTGCCCGTCGGCCGGGTCGAGACCGGGCGCCTCAAGGTCGGCGAGAAGATCACCTTCATGCCGAGCGGCAAGACCGGCGAAGTGAAGACGATCGAGATGCACCACGAAGCGGTCCAGATCGCTGAACCCGGGGACAACGTCGGGTTCAACGTGCGCGGGATCGATAAGAACGACATCCGCCGCGGTGACGTCGCCGGGCCGGCCTCCGCGCCTCCGACAGTCGTGGAGAGCTTCACCGCGAACATCCAGGTCCTCAACCACCCGAGCGTCATCACCGCGGGCTACGCACCGGTCTTCCACGCGCATACGGCGCAGGTCGCCTGCGAGTTCACCGAGCTGTTGAAGCGCCTCGACCCGAAGACGGGCCAGACCGCCGAAGAGAACCCCGCGACGCTCAAGACCGGGGACGCCGCGCTCGTTCGCATCACTCCGAAGCGCCCGCTCGTGCTGGAGAAGTACAAGGAATTCCCCCAGCTCGGCCGCTTCGCCGTGCGGGACATGGGCCAGACGGTCGCCGCCGGTGTCGTCGTGGACGTCAAGAAGCGCGAGGGCTAAGGCGACCGTCGCCTCGGCCCGAGCAAGAACGGATCTCATGGTGCAGAAGGCCCGGATCTCGCTCACGGGCCGCGACGCCCAGAAGGTCGACCAGATCTGCAAGCAGATCCGTGAGATCGGCCAGAAGACCGGTGTGAAGATCGCCGGGCCGATCCCGCTTCCGACGAAGAAGCTGCGCGTTCCCGTCCGCAAGGGCCCCGACGGCGGCGGGTCGAGCACTATCGACCACTGGGAGATGCGGATCCACAAGCGCCTGATCGATATCGACGCCGACGAGCGTGCGCTCCGCCAGGTGATGCGCATCCAAGTCCCCGACGGCGTCAACATCGAGATCGTCCTGACGAGTTGATCCGAACGTGTTCGCCCCGGGGGCGAGCCGGTATCTCGGCGCGAGCCTGATCGCGGTCGTCATCCTCGGCGCGCTCGTCGCGCTCATCGCGTGGGGGCCCCTTTGGGTCCTCCTCGCCGCGGTCGCGGCGGGCTGGATCTTCTTCGCCGTGTTCCTGCGTGACCCCGACCGAGTGGCCGGGGAGGGGATCGTATCCGCGGCGGACGGACGCGTGCGCGAGGTGGTTCGAGAGGGCGCGCGCTGGCGGATCTCCGTGTTCATGAACGTGACGAACGTCCACGTCAACCGGTTTCCCGTGGACGGCCGGGTCGAGTCGGTCACTACGAGCGGCGAAGGCTTCCGGCCGGCCTACCGGGTGGACGCGGCGCACAATCTCCAGCGTTCCTACGTTCTCGCCACGGCGATCGGTACCGTGGAGGTCGTCCAGATGACGGGGCTCGTCGCCCGCCGGCTCGTCTCACTGGTCGAGGTCGGTGCGGAGCGCCCGAAGGGGAGTCGACTCGGGATGATCGTCCTCGGCTCGCGGGTGGACGTGCTGGTGCCGGCGGACCGGGCCCTGCCGAGCGTCGAGGTAGGCGAGACCGTTCGAGCGGGTGCTTCCACCATCGCTCAGGTGATCGGGTGACGGACCACTGGCGCGCGGCGGCGAACGTGGCGACCCTGGGCAACCTGCTCCTGGGCATCGGAGCGATCGCGTACATCGTGCTCGCCAACCCGTACTTCGCGATGCTCCTGATCGCGCTCGGGGTCGCGTTCGATGGGATGGACGGACTCCTCGCACGGCGCAGCCATACCCCCGGCGGTTGGTTCGGCCGGATCGCGGACTCCGTCGCGGACGCCGTGACCTTCGGGATCGCGCCCGCATTCCTCGTCGGGTGGCACGCCGGCCAGGGGTCCCCGTGGGCCACGATCGGGCTCGCGACCTTCGCCCTCGCCGCTGCGGTGGCGATCCTCGCGGTCGCCCGGCTCTGCTACTTCACGGTGCGCGGCTTCCAGCACCACGACTTCGTCGGTGTGCCCACCCCGCAGACCGCGCTCGCGATCGTGCTGTTCTCGCTGTGGTGGTACCTTCCCGGGTTCCTCGGGGTCGCACCGCTGCCGTTCCTCATCGCGGTCGGGCTCGTGTCGCTCGCGATGGTGCTCCCGGTGATGTACCCGAAGATCCGACGAGGCTCTACGCTGCGCCCGGCGATGGCCTTCACCGCGATCGTCGCCGCGCTCGCGCTCGTCCCGATCCAGTTCCGGCCCGACGGGGGCACGCCGCTCTACCTGTTCGCCTCCGCGATGAGCTACGCGATGGCCGCCGGCCTTTTCCTATACTACTTCCTGGGGCCGTTCACAGTGAAGCGGTCGATCGGCCCTTCCTCGAAGGGGTGAGAAACGATGTCCCGAGCCCGCTCGATCCATCGTGCCCACCTCACCCGGCGGGAGGCCTTGCTCTTCGAGGCCGGCATCAAGCTCGGAGGGCTCTTCCACCAGTACCTCGGGACGCCCGTGGACGGGCGAACCGCCCGCTCGCTCGCGCACGCGATCGAGCAGGCGGTGGGGCTGCAGCCCTACGTGCGCTCGG
>Ga0307372_10003168_pt1 | contig 26578 bp, 21 predicted proteins | sample OX1MG_FD_202533 | JGI IMG/M metagenome (GOLD analysis project Ga0307372, IMG submission 202533) | Soil microbial communities from Risofladan, Vaasa, Finland - OX-1 | ecosystem: Environmental > Terrestrial > Soil > Coastal area > Acid sulfate soil | place: Finland: Risofladan, Vaasa | collected... | reverse complement strand
TCTTCCGCGCCTGGTCCGATGCTCTTGACACCTCTCCTTCTAAGCGGTCTGGAAAGATGAAAGTTAAGCTGAGCTACTTAAATCGTCTGATCTCGCTGTTCACCACCTGCGCTCTCGTGGCTACGGGGGTCGCCGCGGTCGCGGTAGCCCCGTCCGCGGCTGCCACCAGCCTGCCGACGGGAGTCGGCCCTGTACCGGGCGGAACGCTCCTGACCTACAACCTGACCGACCGGTTACAGGCGCTGATCAACGTAGGCTCGGGGAACCTGCTGATCCGCAGCAGCGACCTGGCGCTGCCCGGCATCCAGGGCAACATCGCGCTGGGCGCGGACTACAACAGTCGCGACATCGGCAGCAGCATCGAGACCGGCGCACTCGGGCACGGATGGCATACCCGTTCAGGGATCGACGTGAAGCTCATCGCGAACAGCGACGGCTCGGTCACCTTCACTGGCCCTGACGGGGTAGTCGGCACTTTCCAGCCGATCACCGGCACCAGCAACTACACCTCGCCAGGGGTGTTCACAGCGACGCTGGTGAAGACCAGTTCGGGATGGACCCTGACCGACCACGCGACTGGCAGCGTGGTCGCGTTCAACTCATCCGGAAAGCCGACCACGATCACCGACCGGAACGGCAACACGATCACGGTCAGCTACAACTCTTCCGGGCAGCAGACGAACATCACTTCCGATGCAGGGCCTAGCTCTGCACGCGTGGGTGCGACCGCTTATGGCAGCAACGGGTTTATTTCCTCCTACACCCAGACAGGAAGCGACGGCACGACGCACAAGGTCACCTACGGGTACGACTCATCCGGGAACCTGACCTCGATCACCGACCCGGACGGCAACCAGTACGTCTTCGCCTACGACAGCTCGCACGACCTGACCTCGATCACCACTCCCACGATCTCGACCGACCCGGCGGGCCCGGACAACGTGACGACCTTCACCTACGACTCCTCCCACCGGGTCACCTCGATAACCCGCCTGCTGGCGCAGAAGGGCAAGAACAACCTCGCCACCACCCGGCTGTCGTACGTCTCGTCGACCGAGACTCAGGTGGCTGACCCGAACACCGACCAGACCCAGCCCGTCGCTAACGTGCCGAACACCACCTACACCCTCGACTCGCAGCAGCGCGCCACCAAGGTGACCGACCAGGCGGGCGACAGCCGGTCATACACGTACAACTCCTTCGACGCCGTCGCGACATTTACCGACGCGCTGGGCAACAAGTCCACCAATACCTTTGGCGCCAACAGTGGCGAGTCGCTGACCAACTCCGCGTCGCCGATGGGTGCATCAGCGTCGATCGCCTATGCGAACGTGCCCACCACCTCTAATCCGACCGCGAACTTCGAGCCGTCGTCAGTCAGCGACCCGCAGGGCAACGCCACCGCCTACACCTACAACGGGGCCGGGAACCTCGCCACTGCGAAGAACGCGCTGGCGGCGATCGCCAGCGTCGGGTACAACAGCGACGGCACGGTCAGCTCATCCACCGACCCGAACAACGGCACCAACTCGACCACCTACGCCTACAACAGCAATCATCAGCTGTCTTCGGTCACCCCGCCCACCGGCAACGAGCTGGCCACATACCACATCACCTACGATGCGTTCGGCCGACCCCTCACGATCACCGACGGCGCCAGCCGGGAGGTCACCTTCGGCTACGACGCAGACAGCCGGATAACCTCGATCTCCTACAACGACGGCACCATCGAGGTCACCTACACCTACGACGGCTCCGGCAATCTGATCCAGCGCACCGACGAGTCCGGCACCACCAGCTACACCTATGACCTGGCCAACCAGTTGCTCACCCGGAACAACAGCGCCGACGGCAAGACCCTGCTGTACACCCACGACCTGGACGGCAATCTCACCAGCGTCGACGACGGGCGCGGTCTCACCAGCTACGCCTACGACGACCGCAATCTGCTGTCTACGATGACCACCCAGAACGGCACCCTGTACACCTTCAGCTACGACGCTGACGGCCGCCGCACTGGTACGTACTTCGACACCGTCGCCGGCAACGCCACCTGGGTCGCCCGCACGTTGACGACCTACGACAAGTCAGGCCGGATCACCCGGATCACCACTGCCCGCAACTCCACCCCCAGCGACCTGGTGTCCGACACCTCCTACTGCTACAGCCCGTTCGTATCCGGACAGTCCTGCCCCACCAGCTCAGCCTCCACCGACACCGGGCTGCTGCAGTACACCACCAACAACATCACCGGCACCGTGAGCGTGTACAGCTACGACCAGGCGAACCGGCTCACCAAAGCCACCAATATAAACGGGCATACCTACGGCTACACCTACGACTCCGACGGCAACCGGACCAGCGTCACGACCGACGGCAGCACTACCCAGTCGCTCACCTACAACTCGGCGAACCAGGTCAGCAGCTCCGGCTACAGCTACGACGGGGCCGGGAACATGACCGCCTCACCCGGCGCCAGCTACAGCTACAACGCCGCTGAGGAGATGAGTTCCGCTACCGTCAACGGCACCACCACGCCCCACACCTACGCAGGCGGAACCCAGCGGGAACTGACCTCCGCCGGCAGCAGCCAGTACATCTGGGGCCGCAACGACCAGTACGGCCAGCCGTGGCTGCAGTCCTTCAACACCGGCGGCGGATCCCAGGTATTCGTCGAACGCGACGCTTACGGAACTCCGCTCGGCCTGCATAGCTCAGGTCACGACTACTACCTCGTGCTGGACAACCAGGGCTCGGTCACCGCTGCGATCGACATCTCCGGCACCGTCGTCGCCAGCTACTCCTACGACCCCTACGGCAACGTGGTCAGCGTCAATGAGAGCGGGCTGGGGGTGCCCAACATCGTTCGCTACGCCGGCGGCACCGCCGACCTGAGCACCGGGCAGACCAAGCTCGGCCAGCGTTACTACGACCCCGCCATCGGCGCCTTCACCCAGCAAGACTCCAACCAGATACTCGCCAACCCCGGCAACGGCAACCTCTATGCCTACGCCGGCGACAACCCCATCAACTACACCGACCCCACCGGCCAGAGCATCTGGGGTGATGTGCTTGCTGGTGTCGCCACGGTAGGTGGTGCTGTGCTTGCCGTTGCGGGCGTGGTCGTAACTAGCCCGGTCCTTATCGTTGTCGGTGCCGTAGTCGCCGTCGCAGGTGTCGGAATCTGGGTCTACCAAACGGAATGCAAGTATGGCAACTACCCTGGGTCGATGTGGGTCATGCCGGGTCAGTGCGCAGTATTCGGGTAGGCAAGTCGGTTTCCACGCCGCGTCCTGGCTGTAGCGCAGGGGCCCGCGAAGCGGGCCCCTGCCGGGTGGAACGGAGAAGGAAGGAAGTGGGGGTGCGGGGGAGGTGAGATTCTGGGTCGTCGGCTCCGCACTCCTGACTGGAGGCGGCGTAGCCATTGTAGTTTCGCAAGGATACTTTGCGATCTCTGAGGTGGGCGGATGTAGCAGTAATATAGGCGGCCTATTTGCAGGTGCGGGCGTCGGATTTATTGGGATGGGATTTCTCATGCAAGCGCTCAGCGGGAAACTTGAGCGCTTTCCGAGGGGCGTGCCCGGGAGCGAAGTCGCGGGGCACCGCCAGAAAGCGTTTCGACATTCAGTGGTCGCAGTTGGCCTAGCAAGTGTTTTGGTTACCTTTGGGGGTCTTGCGATAACGGGAACTATCGCATGTGCGCCTAGCATCGCTGTGATATGGATCTGCTTCTTTGGCGTCCTGGTGCTAATCGCACAACTTGGGCATATCAAGCGGGAAGCTCTCCGAGTCGCACGGAAGCAGCGAAAGTAATAAGCAGCTTACAGCCGCATTTGTGAGAGCGGTTGTCGGCGGTTTCGTTGCGTCACGCCCTGCCGCCCGACGTACGCCAGGCCGTGACCAGGCTGGCGGGCGTGACCGAGCCTGTGACGCCCCTGCTGGCACAGGACACGTCACAGCGGGTTGGCTCGGAGACAGCCGGGTCGCGGCTGGCTGACTGTCGCTCAGGTCTCCCAAGCCCTGGGCATCGAGCACCAGGCTGTGCGCGCCCGGCGCAGGCGGGCACGCTCGCCGCGACCGCCGCGATCAGCCATGACGGCGAGTGGCGAATCGACCCCGCCGACCTGGAGCAGTACCAGCACCGGAGGTGGCCATGACCGACCAGACGATGAGCGACTACTGGGGCGAGGACGAGGACGACGACCGGGGCCAGGCGCGTGGACAGCCTGGCAGGCGCGAGCGTCCTGGCGTCCGGGTCCGGCGGCAGTACCCTACCCGGCACTTCGCCACGGCCGGCAGTACGCCGGTCAGCGCCGCGACCCCGCCTGGTGCCGACCCGGCGGAGTTCCACCGGATCTGCGAGGACCCGCTGAAAGTCTCCGAGTTCGAGAGGACCGTCGAGAACGCTGGCTATCGGTCGGACATGTCCGCGTGGCTGGCCGGGGCGGGCAGCAAGCCGGGCGACCTGGCCTGAGCGCCGAAGGCCAGCGCGGGCCGCGACTACTTCATGACCCAGGAATTGTACAAAGAACTCTTCGGGTCACGAAGCGGGCCATACAGGGAGGACTAGAGCTTGCCTAGATGCGGCGTCATAGGTCACCTGGGCCGGGACGCTTGTGTAGTCCCACCCTGACACCGGGAGCCAAGGCGCGGTAGGCCATCACCCCTCGGTGGCCGCAGACCGCGACCTGCGCCGCCAACCGGGGGTACTGACTGACCTGGACCTGATCCACCTTGAGATGGCGGTCACCGGTGTCCGCCGACCAGATCGACCTGCCTGCGGCCCAGGTTCCAGTCAGGCGACTGATAGATCTGGCTGATGTGGTGCCAACGGTCAAGGGCCGATCAGGCTGCGTATCCGCGTCGTCACCGATGCGTGGCGCTCTGGCTCTATCTCGCCGACTTTCTCGCGTAGCCAGGTGGCGGGGTAGCGGCCGATGGTGTGCAGCAGTGCGGTGCCCAGGACGGGCACTGGCTCGGTGATGCCTGAAGTGCGGACCTCGATCATGTCGACTTCGCAGGCGAGTACGCCGAGGCCGGCGCCGTGGAACGCGGGGGAGGAGACGACCAGGTAGGGGACCGGGGGCAGGTTTCCCAGGGTTGAGGTGATCGTCCAGATATCGCCAAAACGTGCCGAGGACGGATCGGCGCTTTCGCTCACTGGCCGGTCCCGGCCCGTCCCTCGGTTTTGGCGAACTCAGTGCGCGCTGCCGCTGCCAGGCGGGCCCGGCGTTCCCACTGCTCGTCGGAGTCAACTCCGGCCGCACGCAATTCGTCGGCGACCTCACGTAGCTCGGCGAGTTCGGTGTGATGGCGGACGAACTCGTTGAGCCATGGCGACACGTCCTGGCCGTCGTCATCGGCCAGGCGCTTGATCCGCTCAGCGATCTCGGCATCGAGCGAGACTGTCATACGAGTCTTCATACCTTGCATCATACGTTAGCCGAACCGCAGTCCAGGTGCGTCGGCCCCCTCAGGTGTCGTGGGGTGATGTGGGGACGCCGTGGGGATAGACGGGCGTGAGACAAGCTGCGACCAGCTCCGGGGCTGCGCGGATAGAGCACCACCATGAGACCAGGAAGTCGGAAAGCGAGACCGCGGCCGACCAGGGGGACCATGGCGAACGTCTCTCCGGGCGAGGCCCGGAGAGACGAGAGCGCGTCAACCCCAGCACACGGGCGGGTGATCAGTTCATCGCGGGGTACTTGAGAATCTGCCTATGTAGATCGACTTCCCGGGTCGGTACGGTCACCGCGCACCGCCTGAGATCCAGGGAAATCCGCGGCTGACAAGTCCCGGTTGAACGGTCCGCCAGATAGTCAAGGGCATCACCTTACCCGGCGAGAGCGGTCCGCGTTAGCGAGACGGCTAGCAGCGAGAACGCCGCAGCGAACACCATCCGGGCAAGAGCCGCCATGAAGGCGATCACCTGATGGCTGATCGCGACCCCGGTGGCACACCAGCTCGCGAAGTGCTCGCGTTTGTTGGCAGTCAGGCTGTATCTGTGTTCGCCGATGCGGGACTCGGCCCGCGCCACAGCACGTTCACGATCATCTGGTGTCGCATATGGGTTCTTTACGGTGGTCGGACCGCCCCTGGCGAAGTCCGAGAACGAGACGATGCGGATGCCCGCTGGGCTGTTCTCGCAGACGCCGCCGCTCCGCATCTCGATGCCGAAATGCTCAGGCCCCAATCGAACACCGGCAGCCATCCCCACAGCAGGCGGTAGCCCTGCCAGTAGATCTGAACCCAGGCCTCGGCCCATCTCGTCTGCAGCCACGAGGGAAGGCCACTCGTAGAACAGGCTGATTGTGGCAGCACCTTGGAAGCTAGTGCCCGTGAGGTCGGTCTTGGTGACGGAATTCTGGAGGGCATAATCGTAGGCGTTGGCTGAACCTCCGTAGACCGGGTCAACCTTATCGAAGCGGCCGGTGCCTGGGCTGTACGCGCAAGCACCCATCAGGAGCGTCCCGCCTAGCGTAGTGCCGGATATCTGGTCGCCGCCGAGCCATCCGTAGGCGTTGTCATTGGAAGTGGCGGGAGATACCGTACCGCTCTCGGCTGCGCCCGATTCTGTATAGCGGTAGATATTCTGAAGGCTCCAGGCGTTATAGCCGGTGCTGTAGTCGGTGGCGAGGATATCGCCGTGCAGGTCGGTCAGCTGGACGAGCTCGGTCCACTGCGGGTAGTCGAAGTTGCTGTCTACAGTGGCGGCGAGCATGCCGCTTGGCCCGGTAACGTATCGCGACCAGGTCCATGGTCCAGTGCTGGCCCAGGCTGGCGCCTGGCCATCACCGCTGAAGTGATACGTGACGTCACCATACGTCTCGCTCAGTACCGCTGACCTGAACGCGGGGTCGAGCTGCCAGGATTCGCTTGTGCTGGATTGGCTTTCCGGCGGCCTCGTCCAGGCCGGCCACCGCGAACCGGCGCACCATGCCCGTCACCGCCGCCGCGTCCCGCGCGGCCCGGTTCAAAGGCCGCTGCGTCCGGTCCGGGGTCCGGTCACCCGCGTGCCGCGCGATCGTCCACCCGTTCCGCCTCGGCATGTCGCTCATCACCGCGGCCACGTACTTGCCGGCCTGCAGCCACGGCTCCACCCTGCCGAACGCTGGCCTGACCAGTTCCAGCAGCTCAGCCCGTCACCGGCGAGGTAGTGTAGGAATCTCCCAGGCCGTCAGTAAATACCGCCTGGATTTGTAGCAGCCCGCTCGCCGCGATGGTCTGCGCCGCCAGCCACGCCAGGTTCGGGGACTGCACGCCTTGGCCGCTGGAGAGTTGGCTTGCCGCCACCGGCCACGTCACCGCGGCACCGCCGTTGAACACGGCCGACGCGGGGCTGTTGGCGAAGATCCCGGCGGTTCCCACCCGGTACTGGAACGTCACGCCGTTGTAGGCGGTCGCGCTGCATGGCGCGCCGCAGCCACCAGTCAACTGGGCCTGCAAGCTGAAGATCGTCGATGTCTGGCCCTCGTTCTGCGGCGAGGTGACCTGCCCGATCAAGGCTGTGGTGCTCGTGAGGACCGCTGTGCCGGCCGTCCCCGCAGCAGTCCTCGCCATCCTGGCACTCGCGCCCCGGCCTGCGCGGCCGCCCGGATTAGGTCTGCGGTCGTCAGCCGCGACCTCGCGACGAACGCCTGCGACTCGCCGCGTGCCCGGACTGCGGCCCGAGCGGCCGGCGTGCCCGCTGCCCGGCCACCTCCGGAGGGTGAACTGGCTGGCAGCGCTGGCTGCATTAAAGCAGCTATCATCGTAATCGTGAGCACAGGAATGCTCACGCCGCCTCTTACCACCTTCGACCAGGCCGTTCGCGTGAGTTGCGTGCGGGAAATGAGCATGACTGCCTCCTCGCGAGTCCTTGCCGACCCAGTTGGCACCGCCAAATCGGTGCCTATGAACGAGCGCAGCCCCGACGCTTTCACATGCGTGTGCAAGCACCGTGCAGGCAGCGTGCAAGAGACGGCTCGCAGTTCACGGACCTTCGTCCCATTCTCATAGGGGCCTTCGGTCCTAGAAGGGTCAGGAAAGCCGCGTCAGTCTGTTGATCATTGCCTGGGGGAAGGGCTGTAGCCTCACCCGGGGCGGGAGGATACGGCGAGGCTCTCGTGACTGGGATGCAGGTCTTAAGACCACTGACCGCCTCTTTGAATGGCGAGCCAATTTCATCTCGTACACCGCCTCCCCGGTCACGGTCACCCTGGACAACAGGTCGCGCGGGCTGGCGCCTGCGAGGACGAATTTAGTATCACCGCACAATCCGGAAAGGGGCCGACTCATGAGATGGCCCAGGACTATCGTCTGGCTGACGTTTGCGGTGATGACGTTCGGCGTGTTTGGCATCACGAGCTGTACGCAGCGGCCGGCGTCGCAGTGCGCGGGCCAGTGCGGGGCCAGATCCATGCTGGTAGTCGTATTTAAGGCTGGAGTTCAGCACGATGCTGCCGAGTCGGCACTTGCGGCGTGCCTATCAAATCCAGACGTAGTCAGGATCAGCTCGTTCAGCACAACGAGTCATCCACTTGGTGGCGTGCCGCCCGGGCGGCATGGCAGCCACCTGACCGCCACGATCTACCTGCGCACGATGGGCCAGACGGCTAACTCACTGGCTTTGGCGAGCTGTCTGAGGAAACAGCCGACCATTCTTGACGCGGCGGGGATAGCCTACGCGCCGATCCACGGCACTGGCTGACACGGGGAGCCCCGCGATTGTGTGGTCGGCAAAGCGTACCGGTCCTTATTGGCTTCGGGCCGGTCGAGGTCGCGAGCGTCGCGGGCGCTCATGGCCGCGGGGGTGATGGTCTCGCTGGTCCGGGTAGAAGAAGCCTGCGCCGACGCTGCCTGCGGCGGCCAGGGCCATTAGCTCCCCGACCTGCGCCTGCCCGGTGATAACCAGCCCCGCAGCGGTGGCTTGCGCCATGGCCTGCGCGATGGTGGCCGCGACCAGCACCCGCTGACGGGGCAGTCGATCGGCGATGACACCGCCGTACAGCAGGAATGCGACGAACGGCCCGGTCTCCGCAGCGGCAACCTGAACCGCGACGGGGCAAAGGATCACCCTGACCAGCCACGCTCAGCGGACGCTCTCCCAGCCGCCGCTCGCCGCGCCTGGAGACCGCCGAGATGATCGGCCCGTCCGGAACACGGTCAGCAAGTGCGTCTGGTTGCTCCTCTGGCTTCGTCCCTGGAGGGGCGCCGGATCCAGCCAAGAGCCTGCGCGCCATCCGGGCCGCCCTGGTGGTAAGCCAGGACCGGCACCACGGCTTTCTTACTGCCGCGCCGGCGCGTGACGCGTCCCCCTCGTGAACGGCGCGGCCAGGTGCCTGCCGGTCATGCCGAGGTCTCCTGCTGGCACCACGCGTACAGGGCGTCGTACACCGGTGCCTCGAGCTCGATCTTCCTGTGGTCGTCGGTGCCGTGCAGGATGGCGAACCCGTGGGCGATGGCGTACAGGCCCGGCCCCTCGGGTGAACTGTCCCTGTCCTCGGACACGTCGGCCGCGTGCACGACCTCGGCCATCCGCACCAGGGCCGGGTCATTGCCAAGCTGGTAGTCCTCTACCAGCACGTCGAAGGAGCACTTGCCGTCCCGGTGGGTGTACTCGGCGCCGGGTGCGTCGTAGGAGTGCGCGCCCTCCCGCTCCGCCGTCTCCAGGACCTGGTCCCGGGCGACGTACAGGAACTCGGCGTCCGGGTCGATGAACCGGCGGATCAGCCACGGGCAGGCGATCCGGTCAACGTTGGCGTTCTCCCTGGTAACCCATTTCACTGGCGCGGATCCTCTCATCCGATGCGGTCGGCCAGCGTGCCCGGCCGGGCCGCTTCACCGCGCGGTTCCGCGCTGCGGCGAGGCTGCGAGACCTGACCCAAACGTAACCGTGGTTGCACTGTAATAGAAGCCGGAGCAGGTCGGACACCCATTGCCGCCCGATATGGAACCAGTAGTCGGTGAGCGGCTGCCCGCTGATTTCATAGTGGACGATCCACCGCATGCAAGCCGGGCGTGGCATCTTCGACAGTTGCGGGCGCTTGCGGCGCGGTCGCGCACCCGGCAGGCCCTGTACCGGCCCCGGCCCCGGCGTCGGCCAGGCCAGCATCGGCCAGGCCAGCATCGGCCAGGCCAGCATCGGCCAGGCCAGCCTGGGCAGAATCGCCTGCCGCCTCGCCGACAGGTTCGCGGTCGGGCGGCGGCGCCGGCTGGGCCTCGCGGGAGCCGGGCAGCGGCACGCCCCGGAACCATCTCCACAGCGCAATGTCGTAGCCGCACTTGACGGTCCCGGCGAGCAGGAACGGCAGGCCCAGCGCGACGGACTGGCTCGCCGCGGCCACGATCGGCCCGAGCGGGCGGGTGACATACCTAGCGGTATTGGTATAGGCGGCGGCCCCGGTCCGCTCAGCGGGATCGACCAGGGCCATCACATAGGCCTGCCGGGCGGGGACGTCCATCTGCGACAGCGTCACCCGCGCCAGCCACAGCCCGGTCGCCCACCCCAGAGACGGCGCGAACGCTACCGCGATCAGCAGCAGGTTAGAGGGCAGGTGGGTGAACACCATCGTGCGGAGCAGGCCGAACCGCTGGCTCAGCCGGATCGCTGCCAGGAACGAGACGGCCTGCAGCAGGCCGGAGGCGAAGAACACCAGCCCGATGACGCCGACCGGCGCGCCGAACCGGGTCGCCAGCCAGTAGGCCACGAACGCCTGGATCACGAATCCGCCGGCGAGTGAGTCCACCGCGAACAAGCCGCAGAGCCGGTAGATCACGGACCGGGACCGGTCCACCGGGCTGCGCCGGGGCATCGCCGGCTCCGGCGGTTCCGGGGCCTCGACCGCCGGGGACAGCCGTGCGGCGACCAGCGCGCCGACCAGGGCGACCGGCACGAACACCAGGAAATAGCGTTCATCAGCAGGCGCCCCCGGCCACCAGCGGTGCAGCAGTCCCGGCAGCCCGGCGGCCAGCGCTCCCAGCGACCCGGCGGCGGTCGCGACCGCATTGTAGAGACCGAACCCGGCGATCTGCCGGCCGCCCGCGAGGCCGGTGGCGAGCATTGGCTGCTCCAGCGACGTGAACGGGCCCGACTCGACCACGTCGGTCGAAAGGGCGCCAGTCAGGCTCGCCAGCAGCAGCACCCAAAGCGGTACCGGGTACGCGAACACTACGCCCACAACCGCCAGCAGCAGGTACATCACCACATAACAGCGACGACGCCCGGCCCGGTCGGCGTACCTGGCCAGCAGCATCGAGGCCAGCACCGTGCCGGCTACCACCGCGCTGAGGACCAGGCCCACCAGGTCGGCCGAGTAACCTCGGTGATGCAAGGTAACCCCCAGCAGCACCGCGCCCAGGCCGTAGCCGAAGGCCCGCAGCGCCTGCGCGGCCAGGATCCGCCGGACGTCCGGCACCAGCCGGGCGGTCATGTCACCCGCCCACCTCACCGCACCGCCGCCTCGGCGATCAGTGACTCCACCGCCTGCCGTGCCTCATCGCGCTCCGGCGGCGGGAAATAGTCGCGCTGCGAAATCCGCCGCAGCTCCCGCCGCAGCCGCGCGACGGTCTGCGGCCGAACGCTTCCAGCTGCCGTGGCCTCGTCGGCCGCAGCGGTCAGCCCTCGGTATTCCGTCGCGACCGCGGCTGCCATGGCCTGCGCCAGCGTCCGCTCTGCCGCTGCCGACATCAAGCTCGCCTTCCACAAGGTCGCCTCGCCACCCGCCTCGGTGACCTCATCAGCAATCCACTCCAGCCGCTCCTGGGGCCGGGCCGCGGCCGGCAACGCCACCACGCCATCGCCCAGCTTCGCGACCCCCAGGCTGGTGAGCTTCCGCCACACCGCGATCCGCGGTGTCGACGGCTCCCGGGGCAGGCGGTACGCCAGCAGCAGCCACTCCATCGACCCGGCCATCCGCAAAAGCGTACGCGTCCCGCAGATTATGATGCAACCGAGGTTACAACGGCAGGGCCGACTGGTCCGGCCGCGTGTCGAGAGTTGACCACCGGTGTTGACCACAACGAGGTCCGACCGGTATCGATCCAGGCAGACCCGCTATCGCAGCGACCTCGGCCAGCGAGATTTCGGGGAGCTGCCGGGGTTGGCGTGTTTTCCGGGGTAGGCGTTCGCAGCCTTAGTGTATTTACGAGTTGCTTGCCAAATGAAGAGAATGGCGCCCGCGAACAGGGTCAGTAGCAGGATCTGGGTCAAAACTGACGGTGCGCTGTCAGGCTGCGTCAGTGTCAGCATCACAACCGCGGCTGCTAGCAGAAAGAATCCGAACGCCATGATCCGCGCGGGTTTGCGGAATGCTTCTTTCCGCGCCGAAGGTGCGGTCCGGCGGCTTGAGAATACAAGGAAACATCCGGTGCCTATGAGCAGGCCAACGGAGAAGATCAGGACAGCCACCTGTTGGATGTGTTCTGGCACGAGGTGTATCAAGGCCAGGCCGAACGCGAAGGGTACGACGCGTATTACCGCGATCCCCAGGACTTGCCTTGGCCTGCGCCTCGACACGGCCACGGTGTTCCTCCTGGCCGACTGGATTTCGACCTCAGCTTGTCGACGGTTTGCTGCTCTGGCCGTGACCCATGAGCGACGACCCTGGCCAGGAGTGTACGGGTTGTCAACGGCAACCGCACGATCCCTCTTCGCCCGTTCTGCATGGCGTCAACTAGCGACCGCCCTCGCGGACGACAAGGCCGTTTCGGTGGACGCACTGCGTCGGAGCGGTGCCTCCGTCGAGGCCATCCGCAGCGCGCTGCGCGATGCTTTAGCGCCGGGCTGAGGCTCGGCCGCTCGCATTCGACCGGACCTCTTCGCCTCCGGGATGCTAGGCGTCGCGGCGGATGACCGCGATCACGGTCACGGCGATGAGGGCGGCGGCGAGGATCACGAAGATGCCGGTCTCGATGCCCTGGAACGCCCAGTACCGGCTGGCGGGCTGGTAGCTGATGAACCCGCGGTATCCATGCGCGGTCAGGCAGGAAGATGTCCTGAGCGGACCATGGAAGACGAGCGCCCGGCACGCGGACGGCATGTTGCTGATGGGCACGCCGTTGATGGAAATGTTCTGCGTCAGGCCGCCGGGCCCGCCGTGGGCCTGGTCGCTCGGTACCTTGCCGCCGGGGCCCACGATGCCCCGCGAGACCAGCCAGTAGGACCCTGCTGGCGGTCTCAGGCGGGGGAGTTTGTAGGTCATGGTGAGCGCGGTCAGGTAGTGCGGGCGGACGTAGCTCGCGATCACGATGCGCAGGGCGACGAAGACGCCGACGGTGATGGCCAGCGCGGGCAGGGTGCGGCGCAGCAGCGTGCCCGCGGCGATACCGAGGGCCACCGCGAACAACGCGTAGCCGACGGGGACGATGCCCTGGATGTCGAACGGGCCGGGCTGGAAGTTCAGGTGATTGAGTGCGTTCACCGGGCTGGACCACCAGGTGACGAGGGCTGAGACAGCGCCGCCCCAGGCGGCTGCGGCGAGCAGTGCCCAGCCGGCCTTGACGGTGACCCAGCGGCTGCGGGTGATGCTCTGCATCCAGGCGAACTGGCTGGTGCCGGTTTCGAGTTCCCTGGCCACCAGCGGTCCGCCCCAGAACACTCCCAGCAGGCACGGCACCACCAAGGTCAGCGTGACCAGAAGGAACAGTACGGGGGTACCCAGGGACAGCGTGTCCGCGAGGTTGCCGCAGGTATGGCTGGCGGCGCACGAGGTGAGGGCGGACTGGTACTGCGACGCCATCTGCCGGCCGGTGACCAGCAGCAGGACCGCGAACGCGGCGAGCGCGGCGGCGGCGAGGTACGCCTGGTTGCGGTGCTGGCGCCAGACAAGCCAGGTCATTGATCTTCTCCGATCGTGGTCAGGTGCGCCGGCGCCGGCCCGGCGTGCTGGCCCATGTAGCCGAGCACCAGCTCTTCGAGGCCAACGTCGGCGGCCTCGAAGGCCGGGTCGATGACAGGCCCGTTCCGGCGGATGAGCAGGGTGGTCTGGCGGGCGGTGCGCACGGCCTGCACGACGGTGTGGTCGCGCTCGATAGCCGTGGTGTCCTTGCGAGGTCCGACCAGGACCTGATGCTCGGCGAGCAGGGTGTCGATGTCGCCGCACAGCTGGACCCGGGATGCGGCCAGCAGGATGAGATGATCGCAGACTCGTTCCAGGTCGGCGAGCAAATGCGAGGACAGCACGACGGTCAGGCCGCCGCCGGCCACCGCCTCGGCCAGGTGTGCCAGGAACTGCCGCCGGGCTAGCGGGTCCAGCGCAGCGACGGGTTCGTCGAGCAGCAGCAGCCGAGGGCGCTTGGCCAGCGTCAGCGACAGCGCCAGCTGGGCGCGCTGGCCCCCGGAGAGCGTGCCCACCATCTGGTCAAGCGGAATGCCCAGGCTCTCCAGCCGGTGCCGCACAGACACCCCGTCCCAGCGGGAGTTGAGGTGCGCGCCGATGCCGATGTGATCCTCGGCGGTGAAGCGCCGGTACAGCGGAATCTCCTGGGCCAGGAAGCCGATGTCGGCGAGAAAGGCCGGGTCCTGGCTGGGAGGGCTGCCGAGCACGGTGACCTCGCCGCCGGTCGGCCTGGCCAGCCCTGCGAGCAGCCGCAGCAGCGTTGTCTTGCCGGCGCCGTTCGGGCCGATCAGCGCCGATATCCGGCCCTCGGGAACGGTGATGGTGGCCTCGCTCAGGGCGGTGACCTTGCGGTAGCGCTTCGACAGCCCCCGGGTCTGGATCACGGCAGGGTTACTGCTGGCCATCATGCGGTCTCCTCCTCGGCCGCCGCTCGCAGCGTGATGCGCAGCAGCGATTCGATCGACTCGTCGTCCAGTCCGGCCTCGCGGGCGCCGCGCACCCATTGCGCCAGGCTGCGGGCCAGCCGTGAATGCGTGCCGGGAGGCGGACCGGCCGGGCGGCCCACCACGAACGTGCCGTGCCCGGCCCGCGGCTCGACCAGGCCGTCGCGCTCCAGGTCGCGGTAGGCCTTGAGCACGGTGTTGGGGTTGACCGCCGTGGCCGCGACGACCTCGCGCACCGTGGGGAGCTTGTCGCCCACGTCGAGCACGCCCATCCGGAGCGCCTGGCGGACCTGCTGGACGATCTGGAGGTACGGGGGCACGACCGAACGGCCATCGAGCCGGAAGCTGATCACACCTACCTCCTCAAAGTACTATAGTATTAAGACTTTATTCTCACCCAGGACCGCTGTCAACGAGTAGCTCCGGCTCCCACGCCAGTCGCCGCGAACGACTATGTTTTCCATGGGAGAAGCGCACCAATTTCGACCGGTATAACTGACAAATCTGGCGTCGGATCGCCGTCCGTGGTTACACGCGTCGGTTCGAAGCCACCACGCGTAGTTGCGCCTGCTATGTATGTTCTCCTCCATGAGATCGAGGCGGCGGCACCCTGACCAGGGCCTGGCGGCGTTCGGGAGCCACCCGTTTATTCGCCGGATGGCATGCGCTGCCAAGGCTCACCAAGCGCTCATAGATCCCCAAGCCGAGATCTACAAGGCGCTCGAGGAGCGTCGGGCTAACTTGGACCGGCGCGTGAAAAGCGGCGAGATCAGCTCGTCTACGCGCGCGCGATACCTGCGGGTGTACCAGAGACAACTCATCGAATCCCTTGGCTGCGGCCGACCCCGCTGGCCCGAACGTACGCTGGTGGCCGTGCTAGCGCCTTTGCTTGCCAAGGACAGAGTCACGCGGACATGACCGAAAGACCGGGTAGCTATTGGCTGGCGCTGTCATCGTCTGGGTGCCAGCCGATCGGCTCATTGTCAAGCTGCCAGATTCGGTCCATTCCACGTACCGCTGACAGTCCATCGGCGCCGCAGATGGCCACCACCTTGTCGCCGCTGCGACCGTCACCGCGTGCGCTAGCGGCAGCAGCGCGGCCAGCAGCCGCAGTTCGTCGGCTGACTCCGCGATCGATGCAGGGCCGGATATCGCCACACGAGCGGATATCTCCGGGAACAGGCCCGTCAGGTCGCCCCGGTGCGCGGACCCGACAAGAGCTCCTCAGCAGAACCCGGCCAGCCCATGCCTCAACACTAGAGTCCGGCTGAATGCGGACTGCCGTCACCGTGCCCGCTGCGTGCCCGTAGCGACGGCGACGTGGGCGGGATTTCTGGCCATACTTCTGCGGGCAGGCGATCTCGCAGGTGGGCAACTCGTTCACGATGTTCGCGCTGCCGCTGCTGTAATCAGGCCTCCAGCAGTGCCCTCGCACGCTCGGCGACATTGGCATGAACCGCTGCCGCCAGGTGTCCAGACTGATCATCCCGCTGGACATGCCGCCGTGAGAGTACCGCTCCCGGTACACCGACGGCGCCGGGTGCCGGGCCGCCCACGAGGTGGACACGCCGCAGGAAGAACTTTATGGTTTCTATTTACTGAGTCCCTCCAGATTGGATAGGGTTCAGGCATGCCTGCCGACCTGGCCGACATCCTTCGTCAACGCGGCTATCGAGTCACGGTCCAGCGCCTGGCGGTCTTGCGAGCGGTTTCGGGCGAGCCCCACGTGACCGCCGATGCCGTGGCCGAGACCGTCAGAGCCGAGCTGGGTGCCATCTCGCTCCAGGCGGTGTACGACGTGCTTGACGTCCTGGTCGACGTGGGCCTGATCCGTCGTATCCAGCCCGCCGGGTCACCGGCGCGGTTCGAGGCTCGGGTCAGCGACAATCACCACCACGTGATCTGTCGCGACTGCGGCCGTACGGCGGACGTCGACTGCGCGGTCGGCTCCGCGCCCTGCCTCACGGCGGTCGACGACCTTGGCTACGAGATCGACGAAGCCGAGGTCATTTACTGGGGCCGCTGTCCGCGGTGCCAGTCCCAGACCCGAAGGTAAACCCGCATCGATCCCACCGACATACCCCGCATTGCAGCCAGAGAGAGGACAACATGGACGACGAGAGCATGTGTCCGGTCACGCACTCGACCGGAGGCCGGTCGAACCGAGACTGGTGGCCGAACCAACTGGACCTGAAGAAGCTCCAGCAGAACCCGACCATGGCCAGTCCCATGGGCGAGGACTTCAACTACGCCGAGGAGTTCAAGACCCTCGACCTCGACGCCCTGAGGAAAGACCTCGGGGCGGTGATGAAGACGTCGCAGGACTGGTGGCCGGCCGACTACGGACACTACGGGCCGCTCTTCATCCGGATGGCGTGGCACAGTGCGGGCACGTACCGCATCAGCGACGGCCGCGGCGGTGCGGGGTCCGGCACGCAGCGCTTCGCGCCCCTGAACAGCTGGCCCGACAACGGCAACCTCGACAAGGCGCGCAGGCTGCTCTGGCCGGTCAAGCAGAAGTACGGCCGGAAGATCTCGTGGGCCGACCTTATGGTCCTCGCGGGCAACTGCGCACTTGAGTCGATGGGATTCACGACCTTCGGCTTCGGCGGCGGGCGCGAGGACGTGTGGGAGCCCGAGGACATCGACTGGGGCTCGGAGGGCACGTGGCTGGGAGACGAGCGCTACAGCGGTGACCGGGAGCTCGCGAATCCCTTCGGCGCCGTTCAGATGGGCCTGATCTACGTGAATCCGGAGGGGCCGAACGGCAACCCGGACCCGCTCGCCGCCGCCCGGGACATCCGGGAGACGTTCCTTCGCATGGCCATGAACGATGAGGAGACGGTCGCGCTCATCGCCGGCGGGCACACGTTCGGCAAGACCCATGGTGCGGCAATTCCCGAAGGGCACGTCGGCCGCGAGCCCGAGGGCGCGCCCCTGCAGGAGATGGGCCTCGGCTGGGCGAACAGCTTCGGCACCGGCAAGGGTGACGACGCCATCACCAGCGGGCTGGAGGGCGCCTGGACGCCCTCCCCGACGACGTGGGACGACAGCTTCTTCGCGACCTTGTTCGGCTACGAGTGGCAGAAGGTGAAGAGTCCTGCCAGTGCGTGGCAGTGGATCCCGACGGATCCGGCCGCGGCCAGCACGGTGCCGGATCCCCACGATCCGGCGAAGAGGCATGCCCCGGTGATGCTCACGACGGACCTTGCGCTGAGGATGGATCCGATCTACGAGCCGATCTCGCGGCGCTTCTACGAGAACCCGCAGGAGTTCGCCGACGCGTTCGCCAGGGCGTGGTTCAAGCTGACGCACCGTGACATGGGCCCGATCTCGCGGTACCTAGGCTCGCTGGTCCCCGCGGAGCCGCAGCTCTGGCAGGACCCCGTCCCGCCGGTCACGCACGAGCTGATCGGAGCGAAGGACATCGCCGCTCTCAAGGGCACCATCCTCGCGTCGGGGCTGACGATCCCTCAGCTCGTCTCGACCGCCTGGGCCTCAGCGTCGACGTTCCGCGGCACCGACAAGCGCGGTGGAGCCAACGGTGCCCGCATCCGCTTCGCTCCGCAGAACGACTGGGAGGTCAACAACCCCGCCGGGCTGGCGAAGGTGCTGCGCGCCCTGGAGGGAATCCAGCGCGAGTTCAACAGCTCGCAGTCCGGCGGGACGACACAGGTCTCGCTGGCCGACCTGATCGTGCTCGGCGGATGCGCAGCCGTGGAGCAGGCGGCGAAGAACGCCGGATACGACATACAGGTCCCCTTCGCACCCGGACGCACGGATGCGTCGCAGGAGCAGACCGACGTGGAGTCCTTCGCCGTCCTCGAGCCGGCCGCGGACGGGTTCCGCAACTACCTCGGCAAACTGCGGCCGCGGCTGGCTGAGCACATGCTGGTCGATCGGGCGAGCCTGCTGACGCTGACCGCGCCCGAGATGACCGTCCTCGTGGGCGGCCTGCGCGTACTTAAGGCGAACTACGACCAGTCCAGCCTCGGTATGTTCACCGACCGGCCCGAGACGCTGACCAACGATTTCTTCGTGAACCTGCTCGACATGGGCACCATGTGGCAGGCGACGTCCGAGGCCGAGGACACCTTCGAGGGCCGTGATCGCGGGACAGGCGAGCTGAAGTGGACCGGCAGCCGCTTCGACCTGGTCTTCGGCTCCAACTCCCAGCTCCGCGGGATCGCAGAGGTCTACGCGAGCGACGACTCGCGGGAGAAGTTCGTGCGCGACTTCGCTGCCGCGTGGGACAAGGTCATGAATCTCGATCGGTTCGACCTGGCCTGAGCGCAGTCGGCCTTGCGGCCGTTTCACCTTCAGCCAGTCACCACACGAAGGTGCGGGCACCGTGCGAGCTCGGGTCATCCGGCTCGTGCGGTGCCCCCCTCTGGCTGCCGGACCCATCCTGCCCGGCCGCCGCACGCGCGGTGTCTATGAGGACTCCTGGCCCGTTTTGCGGGTAAACAGCGCGTGAACTGAGCGCGGCGAGCGCATGATGATCGCTAGAGACCCACGACGGGGAGGTGCCGGACGTGACTATGGGTGGCCATTTCGAGCGGGTGGCCTGCGCCTACGAATCGCTGCGCACCACCGACGAGGCGCCGGTGCACAGGATCGGCCAGCTCCTGCCTGACCGCCCCGTCACAGGCCTCGATATCGGCTGCGGGACGGGCCGGTACACGCGGCTGCTGCGCAGGCTGCTGCCGGAGGGCTCGCGGCTGGTCGCGAGCGACGTCTCGGCGGCCATGCTGTCACAGCTCAAGGCCACCGACCACGCCTACGGCCGGGGGGTGGTGCCGCTGCTGTCGGCCGCCGAAGAGCTGCCGTTGCGCACCGCCAGCCTCGACCTGGTCACCGCATTCAACTGCGTTCACCATTTCGACCTCGCTCGATTCCTGACCGCCGTCGCCCGGGTGCTGCAGCCCGACGGCCAGCTGTTCATCTACACCCGCACCCCGGAGCAGAACGCGCGAACGATCTGGGGCCGCTACTTCCCCGGTTTCACCGAGCACGAGCAGCGGCTGCACAGCGAGGCCGTGTTCCGTGACGCCGTCCGGCGAACCGGCGGGCTCACGCTGGTGGCAGCACAGAACTTCCAGCACCCGCGCACCAGCACGGCCGGGCGGCTCCGTGCCCAGGCCGAGGGGCGCCACTACTCGACATTCTCCCTCTACCCGCCAGAGGAGCTGCGCGCAGCCATCGCGACCTTTATGGCTCGCCTGCCTGGCCCCGAGGTCTCCTGGGTTGACGAGCACCTGCTGGTCATCATCGACGGGAGTCACGGCAACGAGGCGGAGCCCGACGGTCCAGTCGGCCTGGCGAACCAGGCGATCAAGGATCAGGCTCGCCAGATCAGCCCCTTAGCTGCGGCTACGGGCCGGCGTGGGTGAACCGGAGTTCGGTGCTAGCCGGTCCGGCCTCGGCCAGTTCGAAGGTCAGCTCCGTGCTCGGTCGAGCCGCCGGTGTGCTCGGTCCACCAGCCGCGCAGGCCCTCCAGCGTGGCGATGGCTGCTCGTCGGGCTGCTCATCGGGCTGCTCATCGGGCCGCGGAGTTGGATATCTCGGCGTGCTCGGTCTCGAGCATCGTCTTGAGCTTGGAAAGGACAACCGGCCAGCCGCCGCTGATGGCCTGGAGCACGGCGCCGCCTGGCTGGAGTCGGTCGTGAACCACGGTCAGTTTCACCCCGGCGTCGGTCTCCTCGATGTCGAAGGTCACTTTCGAGCGCGGCTCCTTGGCCAGCCGCGCGAAGAACTCGCCGTCGAAGCCGATGGTCTCGGCGAGTTCGGGGGTGAAGGGCCTGCCGCGGTCGTACCGGCTGATCCACCGGTCGGCGATGGCGTTGATGGGCTCGGCGTTCAGGTAGTGCAACTTCTCCCGTCCGCGCCAGACGGTCGTGACGAGGTTCGCGGCTTCCAGGACAGCCAGGTGCTTGCTGACCGACTGGCGTGCCATGTCCAGGCACGCGCACAGCTCGGTCAGCGTCTGCCCGCTCCGCTCGTTCAGCCGGTCCAGCAGCATGCGGGTGTCAAACGCCCGGCAACCGGCGATGGAGGTGGTCATCACTGGATAGCTCTTCAGGGGGTCGTGATCCGTAGCCACTCGGTAACTACGGCCGAGGCTGCGTCGCGCGGAGTGCTCGACCGGGAGCAACGGCGCGTGCTGCTAGGAGTGTGCATCGTGGTGGGTGCAGCCACCACGGTTCCGGCCAGCTACAACTTCGTGCTCGTTCCTATGCTGCACGGGCTCGGAGCGAGCGAGTCGCAGGAATCCCTGCTGCGGCAGCTTCCCAGCATCGCCGCACTGCTGGTCATCTTCCTCGCCGGCATCCTCGGTCACCGATGGGGAGAACGCCGCTTCATCACCAGATGCGGATTCCTCTTCATCGTCGGCAATGCCGCCGTCGCGCTGGCTCCGGGCATGGGGGTCGCCGCGGCGGGGCTCACGCTCGAGAGCATTGGGGCGTCTGGCTTCATCGTGGTCGCCCTTGCCCTGCTCAGCGCGCAGGTGTCGAACGCTGCGGCGCGGGCGTCCGCGTTCGCCACCTACGCGATGGCGAGTCCCCTCATCTACCTCAGCATGCCACTGCTGGCCGGAGTCATCGTGGACCACAGCAGCTGGCGGCTCGTTGCGGTGGTCTGGGCGCTCAGCGGACTAGTCATCCTGATCGCTGCGCGTCTGTTCCTGCCCGCGGATGATGTGCCCCGCGATTCACGGGAACTGCTCACCCCGGCACTGGCCGGCGTGGTGCTGATGGCGGCCGTCCAGACCGTGAGCGCCGCCGACCGGGACGGAGTGCTCTCGGTGGCCGCGCTGGTGCGCTTCGCGGTCGCTCTCGTCGCGTTCGCCGTCCTGTACTGGGTCTACCGGCGTACAGCGTCTCCCTCGCTATCCTTGGCGGCGCTAAAGCAGGGCGGAATGTCTCTCCTGCTAATTATCGTCATCCTTGTGTCATTTGCGAACCTATGGTTCTACCTGACCATCGGCTTCCAGTACATCTACGGCCTCAACGTCCTGCAGACCGCCGAGGCGATGCTGCCGGCTCAGCTCGCCGCGATCGGGGGAGCTGTGATCACTCGCAGATTCATGCGCCAGCGGGGGATCACTGTCGCCGGCACGATCATGCTCGCGACACTCGCCGTGAGCCTGCTGCTCAGCACGCTGGTCACCGCGGATTCCCCGTTGTGGGTTCCTATCGTCGTGATGAGCATCTACGCCGCAGCCTCCGTAGGGGCGGGCGTCCCGCTCACCAACGCCGTCATGAACCTCGCTCCCGAGGGGAAGGAAGGCAGCACGTCCGCGTTCCGCAGCGCCGCCGGCAACATCGGTGCCGCCGTCGGTGTGGTCGTGATGTCCGCGATCGTGTTCACCGCCTTTTCTGCTTCGCTGACGAACACGCTGCAGAGCAAGGGTCTGAACTCGAAGCAGTCGGTCAGCATCGCCGAGAGCCTCCGCAACGGGGTGACGTCCGAGGACGTGTCGGCCAACTATTCGGTGCCACTCCGGCGGGTCGAGCGGATCGCGGACGTGCAGCGTGACGCGTTCGCGGACGGGCTGCGCGCGCACGGACTGAGCGGAGCCGCCTTCACCGGCGTCTGCCTGGTGATCTTCTCCTGGTCTCGACGGCGGCAGGCAAAGGGAGCCGGTCCCGCCCGCACAGCCCCAGGACACTGACATCGCCGGTCCATCATCGTCGGTCCGCCGTGCGGGACCCGTTCTAGTGCACGCCGCTGCGGGCGGGCGTCCCGGTAGAGTGGGAGCCGGGTCGAGAGGCGCTGCAACGGGCTTGTGCCCGCCACGCTCGGCCGGCACGTGCAGCAAGGGCGCCTCCTACCACAGGAGGTGACCGGTGCCGATGACTTCACCAGCGGCAGGCGCGCGGGGGTGCCTGCGAGAACTACTCGACCAGCGCATCGTGGTGCTCGACGGGGCCTGGGGAACCGCGCTGCAGGGCGTCGGCCTCGCCCCGGCCGACTACCGCGGCGAGCTGTTGCGTGACCACCCGCAGGATGTGACCGGTGACCCGGACCTGCTGAACCTGACCCGGCCGGACGTCGTCCTCGACATCCACCGGCAGTACCTGGCGGCAGGTGCGGACATCACCACGACGAACACGTTCACCGCGACGAGCATCGGCCAGGCGGACTACGGCCTGCAATCTCTGGTGCGCGAGATGAACCTGCGCGGTGCCCAGCTAGCCAGGCAAGCGGCGGACGAGGCGGGCGGCCGGTTCGTCGCCGGGTCGATCGGCCCGATGAATGTCACCCTGTCGCTGTCCCCGCGGGTGGAGGACCCCGCCTACCGGGCGGTGTCGTTCGACGAGGTGTACGCCGCGTATGCCGAGCAGGTGGCGGCGCTGGCGGACGGCGGCGTGGACTTGCTGCTGGTGGAGACGATCTTCGACACGCTGAACGCGAAGGCCGCGATCGCTGCCGCGCGTGACGTCGCTGCGCACCTGCCGTTGTGGATCTCGGTGACAATTGTCGACCTCAGCGGGCGCACGCTGTCGGGGCAGACCGTGGAGGCGTTCTGGGCCTCGATTAAGCATGCCGATCCGCTGCTGGTCGGCGTGAACTGTTCGCTGGGCGCCGCGGAGATGCGCCCGTATGTCGCGGAACTGTCCCGCCTGGCCGGCACCTACACGGCGTGCCATCCGAACGCGGGACTGCCGAATGCGTTCGGCGGGTACGACGAGACACCGGATGAGACGGCGCGGCTGCTGGGCGAGTTCGCCCGAGCGGGGATGGCGAATGTGGTCGGCGGGTGCTGCGGGACGACGCCGGAGCACATCGCGCGGATCGCCGCCGCCGTGGCTGGCCTCCCGCCACGTCCGGTTCCCGCGCCGTCGGCGCCGACCAGGTTCAGCGGGCTTGAGCCGTTCGAGATCGGCGCCGATACCGGGTTCGTGATGATCGGGGAACGCACCAACGTCACCGGTTCCAAGCGGTTCCGGCGCCTGATCGAGTCGGGTGACTACCAGGGTGCCGTGGGGGTGGCGCTGGAGCAGGTACGGGGCGGGGCCAACCTGCTGGATGTCAACATGGACGCTGATCTGCTCGACAGCGAGCAGGCGATGACCACGTTCCTGAACCTGATCGCGACCGAACCCGAAGTCGCCCGTATCCCGGTCATGATCGACAGCTCGCGGTGGAGCGTGCTCCAGGCCGGGCTCAAGTGCGTCCAGGGGAAAGGCGTGGTCAACTCGATCAGCCTCAAGGAAGGTGCGGGCCCGTTCCTTGAGCAGGCCAGGCACATCCAGGATCACGGCGCCGGGGTTGTCGTGATGGCGTTCGACGAGCAAGGGCAGGCCGACACCGTCGAGCGCAAGGTGGCGATCTGCGGCCGCGCCTACGACCTGCTCACCCAGCAGGCCGGGTTCGCCGCGCAGGACATCATCTTCGATCCCAATGTGCTCGCTGTCGCCACCGGCATCGCCGAGCACAACGGCTACGCGAAGACGTTCATCGAGGCGCTGCCGCTGATCAAGCAGCGCTGCCCGGGGGTACGGACCAGCGGCGGCATCTCCAACCTGTCGTTCTCCTTCCGCGGCAATGATGTCGTCCGCGAGGCGATGCACTCGGCGTTCCTCTTCCATGCCATCGCGGCCGGGCTGGATATGGGCATAGTCAACGCCGGGCAGCTCGCGGTCTACCAGGACATCCCGGCCGACCTGCTGGAGCTTGTCGAGGACGTGATCTTCGACCGGCGGGCCGATGCCACCGACCGGCTGGTCGCGTTCGCCGAGACGGTGAGCGGCCCCGGAACCAGCCGCACCGTGGACCTGACCTGGCGCGAGACACCGGTAGGGCAACGGCTCGGGCACGCGCTCGTGCACGGCATCGTCGACTTTATCGAGGCCGACACCGAGGAGGCGCGGCAGTCGGCGGCGCGGCCCCTCGACGTGATCGAAGGGCCGTTGATGGACGGCATGAAAATCGTGGGTGACCTGTTCGGCGCCGGGAAGATGTTCCTGCCCCAGGTGGTCAAGAGCGCGCGGGTGATGAAGCGCGCGGTTGCCTACCTTGAGCCCTTCATGGCGGCGGAAAAGGAAGAGGCACGGCTCGCCGGGCGCGCCGACGAGGTGCGCGGCCAGGGAAAGATCGTGCTGGCGACGGTCAAGGGTGACGTGCACGACATCGGCAAGAACATCGTGGGAGTCGTACTCGGCTGCAACAACTACGAGGTGATCGACCTCGGTGTCATGGTGCCCGCCGCTGTCATTCTCGACACCGCGGTCGCTGAGGGTGCCGATGCTGTGGGCCTGTCCGGGCTGATCACCCCGTCGCTGGATGAGATGGTCAACGTCGGCACGGAAATGCAGCGGCGCGGGCTGAAACTGCCGCTCCTCATCGGCGGCGCGACCACCTCACGCCAGCACACCGCGGTGCGTATCGCTCCCGCCTATGACCACACCACAGTGCACGTGCTCGACGCATCCCGGGTCGTCGGCGTGGTCAGCGACTTGTTCGACAACGACCGGGCCCGGGCGCTGGACACCAGCAACCGCGCCGATCAGCAACGCCTGCGTGAACAGCACGAGAACACGCGGCGGCTTCCCCTGCTGCCTCTGGAACAGGCCCGCGCGAACCCTGACCCGGTCCCGTTCGACGACCTGCCCGTTCCGGAATTCACCGGCGTCCGCACCGTGCGGCCAGACCTGACCGCGCTGCGCCCGATGATCGACTGGCAGTTCTTCTTCCTCGCCTGGGAGCTGAAGGGCAAGTACCCCGCGATCCTCGACCAGCCGACCGCGCGCGAACTCTTCGACGAGGGGAATACTCTGCTCGACCAGATCATCGCCGAGCGTCTTCTCCAGGCCCGGGGCACCTACGGCTTCTGGCCCGCGCACTCGCAGGGCGACGACATCCTGGTCGACTCCGGCCACGGCGACATCAGGCTGCCGATGCTGCGCCAGCAGACCGTCAAGCCCGCGGGCAGGCCGAACCGGTGCCTGGCCGACTACGTGGCCCCGGCCGGAGACCATCTCGGCGGATTCGCCGTCGCTATCCACGGTGCCGCGGAACTCGCCGCCAGGTACGAAGCCAGCCGGGACGACTACCAGTCGATCATGGTCAAGGCACTGGCCGACCGGCTCGCCGAGGCCTTCGCCGAGCACACCCACCTCCAGGCCCGGCGCGACTGGTACGAACCCGATGCCGACCCGGCGGTCGAAGACCTGCACGCCGAGCGGTTCCGCGGCATCCGCCCCGCGTTCGGCTACCCGGCCAGTCCCGACCACAGCCAGAAGCGAACCCTGTTCGGCCTGCTCGACGCAGGGCAGGTCGGCATGACCCTGACCGAATCCTGCGCGATGAGTCCCGCTGCCAGCGTCAGCGGGCTGCTCTTCGCCCACCCGCGCTCGCGGTATTTCACCGTCGGGCGCATCGGCAAGGACCAAGCCGGGGACTACGCTCGCCGGCAAGGGGTCGACCTCTCCGAAGCCGAGCGCTGGCTGCGCCCCAACCTCGGCTACGACCCCGCGTAACCCGCGACCGCGCGGTGCCAGGGCAAGTCGAAGCGGTACTCCGACCGGCCAACCCAGCCGCTCACATCCTGACCAGGGTGCCGACTCCTCGTTGCCTGGCGGTGCGCAGCACCAGGGCGGCGGCGGCCGCGTCCTGGACGGCGACGCCGGTGGACTTGTAGAGCGTGAGCTGCCTGTCGTCAGTGCGGCCCGGCATCGATCCGGCCGCGACCTGACCGATCTCGGCAGCGATGTGGTCGGCGCCGATGTCGCCGCGGTCGATCGCGTGCAGCAACTCGACGGCGCCGGCCGGCGGCGGGGCGAGGGCCGCAGCGCGGGATTCCACGACGAC